>ERZ501047.70-NODE-70-length-35069-cov-16.826983_pt1 | contig 35069 bp, 18 predicted proteins | sample MGYA00510868_ERZ501047 | MGnify/ENA primary metagenome ERZ501047 (study PRJEB25958, sample SAMN03398593) | human skin metagenome | study: EMG produced TPA metagenomics assembly of the Human Skin Microbiome Metagenome (human skin metagenome) data set. | reverse complement strand
GAGCTGCGGACGGACGAGCTGCGGACGGACGTCGACGTGCTGGTGGTGGGGTCCGGCTTCGGGGGCTCGGTGGCGGCCCTCCGGCTCGCCGAGAAGGGTTACCGCGTCGAGGTGCTCGAGGCCGGCCGCAGGTTCGCCGACGAGGACTTCGCCAAGACCAGCTGGGACGTGCGGAGGTTCCTGTGGGCGCCGCGGCTCGGGTGCTTCGGGGTGCAGCGCATCCACCGGCTGCCCGACGTGCTCGTCCTCGCGGGCGCGGGCGTCGGCGGGGGATCGCTCAACTACGCGTGCACGCTCTACCGCCCGCACGGCCCGTTCTACGCCGACCGGCAGTGGGCGCACATCACCGACTGGGAGAGCGAGCTCGCGCCGCACTACGACGAGGCCACGCGGATGCTCGGGGTCGTCACCAACCCCTGCGACGGGCCCGTGGAGCGGCTGATGCTCGACGTCGCGCGCGAGCTGGGCGTGCAGGACAGCTACCGCAGGACGCCGGTCGGGATCTACTTCGGACGGCCGGGCGAGACGGTCCCCGACCCCTACTTCGGCGGGGAGGGGCCGGCGCGCACGGGCTGCACCGAGTGCGGCAACTGCATGGTCGGGTGTCGCGTCGGCGCCAAGAACACCCTGGTCAAGAACTACCTTGCGCTCGCCGAGCGGCTCGGCACGCTCGTGCGCGAGCGCCGGACCGTGACGCGGGTCCGGCCCATCGACCCGTCCCGCCCCGAGCGCGGCTACCGGGTCGAGCACGAGCGCACCGGCGCCTGGGTGGGCCGCGACCGTCGCGAGACGACGGCGACGTATGTCGTGCTGGCGGCCGGCGCCTTCGGGACGAGCCGCCTGCTCCACCGGCTGCGGCACACCGGCGACCTGCCGCGGCTGTCACCGGCCCTCGGTCGGCTCACGCGCACCAACTCCGAGATGATCGGCGGGGCCGGCACCCGTCGCGTCCCGCCCGGCGTGGACCTGACCCGGGGCGTCGCCATCACCTCGTCCTTCCACCCGGACCAGGACACGCACGTCGAGAACTGCCGCTACGGCGTCGGGTCCAACCTCATGGGTGGGCTGACCGCGCTGCTCGTGCCCGGGGGCGGCCGGGTGCCGAGGGTCGTGCGCTACCTCGGCGAGGTGGCCCGTGACCCGCTCGGCGCGGCCCGGTCGCTGTGGCTGCGGCGCTGGAGCGAGCGCACCGTCATCGGCCTGGTCATGCAGAGTTGCGACAACTCGCTGACGACCAGCTATCGCCGGGGCCTGCTCGGAGGCCACTCCATGACCAGCCGGCAGGGCCACGGCGAGCCCAACCCCACGTGGATCCCCGTGGGGCACACGGCGTTGCGCACCATGGCCCGTCACCTCCAGGCGCTCACCGGCGTGCCGGCGGACGCGCGCGGCAGCGTCGGGGAGGTCGTCGACATGCCGATGACGGCGCACTACCTCGGCGGCGCGGTCATCTCGGACGACCCGGCGACCGGCGTCGTCGACCCCTACCAGCGGGTGTGGGGATACCCCGGCATCTCGGTGCTGGACGGCGCCGCCGTCAGCGCCAACCTCGGCGTCAACCCGTCGCTGACGATCACCGCCCAGGCCGAGCGGGCGTGCGCGCTGTGGCCGCGGCGCGGGGAGCAGGACCGGCGGCCGGCGCAGGGGGAGCCCTACCGACGTCTCGCCTCATGGGAGGGCCTGGGCTCCGACGCCGGGTCTGTGGCAGGCTGACAGCGGGTCCAGAGCAGCGACCGATCACCTCGAGGAGGTCGCTCGGCACCCGGTTCCGCGCCGGTGCCTCTCGAGGGCAGACCCGGCCGCGCGGCCACCGTCGACGCGGTCACGCGGGCCTCGGTCGAGGTCCAGCCCGATCGAGGAGGTCGATCCCGTTGCCGGTCAACGTCCCTCGCGCCCTGCCGGCGCGCCGCACGCTCGAGTCCGAGAACGTCTTCGTCATGTCGAGCGAGCGCGCCGGGCACCAGGACATCCGCCCGCTGCGCATCGCCATCGTCAACCTCATGCCGACCAAGATCGTCACCGAGACCCAGCTGCTGCGGCTGCTCGCCAACTCCCCGCTGCAGGTCGAGATCACCCTCGTGCGGATGTGCTCGCACGAGTCCCGCAACACCTCCACCGAGCACCTGGACACCTTCTACCGCACCTTCGAGCAGATCCGGGACGAGCGCTTCGACGGCCTGGTGATCACGGGGGCGCCGGTCGAGAAGCTGCCCTTCGAGGCGGTGGACTACTGGGACGAGCTGTGCGCGATCCTCGACTGGAGCGCCGACCACGTCTACTCGACCATGCACGTGTGCTGGGGCGCGCAGGCCGGGCTCTACCGGCACTACGACATCGGCAAGGTCGAGCTGCCGGACAAGATGTTCGGCGTCTTCGAGCACCGGGTGCTCGACCCTCGCGCCCGCATCGTCAGCGGCTACGACGAGACCTTCACCGCGCCGCACTCCCGGCATACGGGCACGCCCCTGGAGGAGGTGCAGGCGCATCCCCAGCTGCAGGTGCTCGCCACCTCCGAGACCGCCGGCCTCTACCTCGCGCAGTCCCGCGACGGGCGGCAGCTCTTCGTCACCGGCCACCCGGAGTACGAGGCGGACACGCTCGCGCTGGAGTACCACCGCGACGCGTCCAAGGGCCTGCCGATCGAGGTGCCGGTGGGCTACTTCCCGGACGACGACCCGACGCAGCCACCGCGAGTCACCTGGCGCAGCCACGCGTTCCTGCTCTACGCCAACTGGCTCAACTACTACGTCTACCAGCGCACGCCGTACGACCTGGCCGAGATGCAGCGCGCGGCCAGGCGGGCGGACTCGTACGTCATCTGAGCGGGCGTCATCGCAGCGGGCTGGCGCCCAGCCGATCGGCGTCCGCGTGGACCAGCGGGTATGCCGGAGCGCCGGCGTGCACGTGGGTCACCGCGCTCGCCGCGGCCGCCGCGCCCGGGCGCTCGCTGACCGGCCACCCAGCAGCAGCGCCTCGTGGTCGACGACGGCAGGTGTCGCGGGTCGTCAACCCGCCGAGAGCCTGCGAGGCTAGGAGCATGCGACTGGGGAGGGTGCAGGACCACACGGCACGGCTGCGGACCCGGGTGGCGCTGGGGCTGCGCGAGCGTATCGCCGGCACGGACGCCGACCGCCGGGCCGACCAGATCTGGGGCGCGGTGGGGGAGCGGTGGTTCGGGCCGGACGACGCCATCTGGCAGGTCCACGCCGACACCAGCATGTTCAGCGGCGGCCTGCGAGCCCTGCTGCTGCAGTCCCTGCACCCGCTGGCGATGGCCGGCGTGGCGGACCACAGCGGCTACAAGGGCGACCCGTGGGGCAGGCTGCAGCGCACCAGCCACTACATCGCCATCACGACCTACGGCACGGTGCGGCACGCGGAGGCGACCATCGAGGCGATCCGGCACCTGCACGGACGGGTGGTCGGGAGCACCCCGGGCGGCCGCCCGTATGCCGCGAACGACCCGCACCTGCTGCGGTGGGTGCACGTCGCCGAGGCCGAGAGCTTCCTCGCCACCTACCAGGCCTTCGGCGCGAGCCGACTGACCCCGGCCCGGCTTGACGAGTACGTCGCTCAGTCGGCGCACGTGTCCTCGCGGCTCGGGGTGCCGCTCGCGGACCTGCCGCAGACCTACGCCGAGCTGCTGCAGGCCGTCGAGTCCTACCGCGGCGAGCTGGTGACGACGGCTGCCGCGACGGAGGCCGCGCGGTTCCTGCTGCTGACGCCACCGATCGACCCGGCCGCCCGGCTCGGCTACTGGACCCTCGCGGTGGGCGCGATCGCGACCCTGCCGCCCTGGGCGCGGCAGATGCTGGGGCTGTCCGTCCTGCCCGACCCCGTGACCGGGGTGCTCGACCGGGTGGTGGGGCTCCCGCTCGGGCGCGCCTCCACGGCGACCACCCGGTGGGTGATGTCCGACCCGGCGGTGGCCAACGAGTCACGCTCGCGCGCGGCGCTCGCCGCGGGCGGGGAGGGTGACCAGCGCCGTTGAGCGTGTCGGCCCCTCCGTGCTGCTGAGGGGCCTCGCCGGGGTGGCGCGCGGGTGGTCGCCAGGGTGGACCTCGGGTGCACGGTGAGGTGTCCCCCAGGCGCGAAATCCCGCGTGGCGCAGGTCCACCCCTCTGGCGCTTGCCCCGCGGGCGGGTGACGGGCAGGGTCGGGCGATCCCGCCCTTTTCGGACGGGCCCCACCCCATCCCCGCCCCATCCCCACCCCATCCCATCCCTGCAGGAGCTCATCGTGATCACACAACGACGTGTCCTGGCCGCCGCTCTCGGTGCCTCGACGGTCCTCGCCGGCTTGGCCGCGGCGACCCCCGCCTCCGCAGACCAGGACGGACCCGCTCGCTCGGTCCTGGTGCTCGCCCGGTCCGGCGCCGCGGACGGTGCCGTCCGTGACGCCATCACCCGCGCCGGCGGCAGCGTCACCGCCGTCGACTCCGCCATCGGTCTCTACACCGTCACCACCACCACGTCCCGCTTCACCGGCGACGTGCGCGGCGCGGACGCGGTCGAGACCGCCGCCGCCGACCGCGTGGTGGGCTTCAGCCGCAAGCCGGCCAAGGCGTCCGCGTCCGACATCGAGCGGTTGAAGGCCGAGCGCGCCCAGGCCCGTGGCAAGAAGGCCCCGGCCCCGAGCGTCGACACCAACGGCGAGCCGCTCGCACCCCTGCAGTGGGACATGCGGATGATCCGCACCGCAGAGGCCCACCGCATCGCCACGGGCCGCGGGGTCCGGGTGGTCGTCATCGACACCCCCAGATCGCGCAGCTCGCCCAGGACGTGGAGAAGGCCGGCATCGGCCGCCGTCCACGCCACGACTGCGTCGTCTGCTACCAGTCGACCCCACTGGGCCAGGGGCAGCACGTGCTTGTTGCGCTCGGGGTGAAGGGGCACCGAGATGGCCGCTTCCGGGCCCACAGGATCGCCGAGGATCTCCCGCAGCCGTGGCAATGTGAGCTCCTCGACGGCCACGAGGCCGCGGGTGACGAGCTGCGGGCGCAGGCGGAGCGAGACGGTGGTGTACGACCACAGGCATGCTGGGCACACGCCGCCGTCCTGGCGGATCCACCCGTCGAAGGACGCGAACTTCTTCGTCAACGCGGTACGGACCGGCTGGACCTTCCCGAAGCGCCCGCAACACGCGCAGGAGCCTTCCTCGGCGAGGCCGGGTGGTGCCGGTGACCGGTAGCCGATCCAGGCCGCGTGGACGACGTCGAGCGCCTGAGCCGGCGCCGACAGCGATGATGCAGCATCGGGCACGAGGTGTCTCCGTGAGAGGGGACGATTGGGGAGGGCCAGGGTACGCCGACGGCGCCACCTTCCACCTGAAGAGCAGCGCCGTCGAGAGCGAGGTCGGCGGGAGAGAACCCGTGCGCGGATTACCGCGCACGGGTTCTTCGCCCCGGTCCCTGCCCCGACCGCGTTTGGCAAAACCGACAGGAAATGACCGGTGAGATGCGCTCGATCGGCCTCATCAGCCTGCGTTAATTCATGAGGGCCGCACGGCAGGTGTGGCTACTAGGGCAGGCTGTTGGTGATGGCCAGGTGAGGGGGCTGAATTGACCTGACGTAACGAGGCGGCGAGGGGCTGCGATCGCGAACACAACGGATCCCTCCCGCCAGGTCAATGCTGCGTATTGGGGGAAATGTGCGTAGCTGTGGTGGGCGACGTCGCCGTCCCTGCTGATGATCGACGATTTGAGCAATTCCGTATTAATGGTGAAGCCTGTACGGATAGCCTTGCTGAGGGCTTCCGCGGCTGTCCAGGTGCGAATCGGTGTTAAATCGTGCAGCCCGATCGCGTGGGCAGGGGTTTGGAACGTGCGAGAGGCAATGCTGAGGGTTCTTTCAGAAATCATCTCGACATCGAGGCCGAGGGGAGTCGCGCAGTCGTGCACCAGCGCTGCTACGCAGGGTCCGGCGTGAGCAAGGCTGACGGCCCACGGGCCTGCCTCGCGTAGAACGGGTTGGCCGAATTCTCCTCTGTCGACCCACGGCTGGTCATGATGACTATTAGCCATGCTCGCAGAGTGCGTAGGCAGGGTGTCCTGCGTGGCACACTCCAGGGCTCGCCGAGCCGTGGAGCGGCCTCGTAGGTACTCTGCCCGCCGCGCGGACGACCACCCGTCGCAGGCGGAGGACTCTTGCGGGTGGGAGCGAGGAGCGCCCGAGGTCGGGTGGCACCGATCGCGCTGACAGCCGGAGCATTCGACTGCCAGTGCAACGGCGCCATCCCTTGCTGTGTACATCAATGCCGTGGTAGTGCTCTTTTTTCAGAGGCGCGGATCCATGTAGGGGTCAGTCAGTTGGGTGCAGTAGTTCCATAGTAGCTGCGCATTGGCGACATCGTAGGACAGTGGCGAACTGGGGCGAGGGGACCTGCGGGTCACGTAGGTACCTCCGAATTGGAGGGCGGCCGGATCGGTGGCGAGCCAGGAAAGGTTGCGGGACGACTCTTCGACGGTATTCGCTTCTGGGAACTTGGCGATTGCGCCGGCGATGCCGGTGTATATCGAGCGCACAATCGGCGGGTAATCGCGCGCCAGTCCCGTGGCGGGCATGAGACCGGGATCGAAGGCGAAGGATCGGATCCCATGGGACTTGTCGCGGCGGTCGATCTCGTAGGCCATGTAGATCGAGCACAACTTGCTCGTCGAGTAGCGCACGCGCCCCGCCTGCGAACTCGTGGATGCATCGCTCGGGGGAAAGAACAGCAGTGCTGGGTCGTTCCACTGGGCCGCAGGGAAGCCCCAAGCGCGTGGTCCTCCTCGATGGGTCTCAGACCCTAGCGTGATGACGCGGGCGCCGGTGGGCAGTTTGTCCCGCAACTGTCGGTAGAGTAGGAAGTGGCCGAGGACGTTGGTGGCCATGGTGAGCTCGAGCCCATCCACGGAGTGCTCGATGCCCCTGACGACCTGCAGTCCGGCGTTCATGACAAGGCTGTCGAAGGTGTCTGCCTCCTTAGCCAGCGTGCGCGCGGCATGCGCTACTGATGCGAGGTCTGCCAGATCGCACTGGATCGCACGGACTTGGCCAGCAGGGTGGGAGGCCGCGGCGATCGACTGTTTGAGTGCGTCAGCCTTGTCCATGTTCCGGGCCAGAACAGTGACGTCGTGGCCGGCGGATGCGAGGACGTGGGCGGTATTCCACCCGAGTCCCGACGTTGCGCCGGTGAGTAGGACCTTCATCGCGGGAATCCTTCGAAATGGCCGTCGGTGAGGGCTTTAGTGATGCAGCGGTCGGCAAGAGCTGTCACGGTCAGGGCCGGGGGTACTGCGCCGGTGGAACCGGGGATGAGCGAAGCATCCATGACGTAGAGTCCGGAGCAGCCGAGGACCTGTCCGTACTGGTCAGTCGACTTACCCAGGAGTGCTCCGCCGAGGGCATGGGAGGTGAGCAGGCTGCTGGAGATGAGGGCGGTCCGTCCAGGGTTGGCGTCGGTGATCTTGGTGGTGAGCGCGTTGACGGAGGCCGCGACGGGGGTGGGGGCGCCGGGCAGTTCGGGCCAGACGGGCGCGTAGACGCCAGCGAAGCCAGCCAGGTATCCCTTGGGGGGGACGATGCTGGTGCACAGTGACTCTCGGGCGATGGCGTCGACAATCGGGACGCCGAGGGGGAAATTCAGCATGCTGACGGGCGGGGTCAGGCCGTCCCAGCGGCGCCCGACGACGTGTGCTGGACCGCCGACTGCCGGCTGCGGGTTTACGGTGCCTCCGAGCAGGACGATGGTGTCGCCGTTAGTTCCCCACTGGGTACCCACGGTGCTGGGGATGGGGGCTGTGCGTGCAGCGCGCGCGGCCATGAGGAGCCGACTAGAACCGAGCGATCCGGCTGCAAGGATCACCTTGGGGGAGCCGAGTGCGTAGGTCTGGGTGACTGCACCGGCGAGGGAGAGCTTTTCGACAGTGACGGTCCACCCACTGGCCCCCGCACTGGCCAGCGCCTTGACCCTGCTGAGAGGGCGGACCTCCACCAGGCCTGTCTTCTCCGCCGCGGCGAGGATGGTGCGGTCTACGGATCGCTTTGCGCCGCTGTTGACGCCGAGGATGCAGTCACCCTTGATGAGGGAAGGGATGTATCGGCCGGCCATCTCGCCTCGGACGCGTTCCCAGTCAACGGCGATGTCGGCGAGAACTGTATCGATGCCAGCACGCTTGAGCTCGGTTCGGGCCTGTCGTGCGTTGGCGTACTGAGGCGACTGCAGGACATCGTCGGGGATAGGGGTGGCGCCGATCAGGTCGCGTGCGCGCGGGTACCACCGGGTAGCCATCTCGTCGTAACCGAGGGTAGCTCCGAAGGAACTAGTGAAATGGTCTCGGCGAGGCACCATCATGACGGCATTGTTGACCAGGGAACCGCCTCCGACACCAGAGCCTGCGAGAACGGTAATTCCCGCGCCGATGTTGGCCTCCAGTACGCCGGTGGAGAGCGGGACGAACCCCGGGACTACTGGTGAGGTGTTGGACAGCCAGAAGGCTCGCCCGTCCAGCCGGTCGGGGGTGGCGAAGACGGGGGTGACGCCGTCGGTCTGCCAGCGACGCCCTCGTTCTAGGACGATGGAGCGAATACCGGCTTGGGCAAGTCGCAGCGCGGCGACTGCTCCGGCGTAGCCACTTCCGATAATGACGACGGCTGTCGCGTCGGAGGCGGCGTATGCCGGACGCGTAGTAGACGCAGCGGCTGTGGCTGTTGTTGCGGCGGTGGCGGCCGCGGCTGTCAGGACAGCCCGTCGGCTGGGGGTACCTGTGGTGTTCATGATCTTCAGTCTCCGATGATGAAGGGAAGGCGGGCGAAGCCGAAGGAACCCTGCGTCAGGCGCAGAGTCGGGGGGTCGGCGGGGTCGAGGGAGAGCCGGTGCACGTGGGGGTACCAACTGCGGAAGCTGAGGTCTGCCAGTAGGCGGGATAGGGCGGTTCCTGGGCAGAAGTGGGGCCCGCCCCCGAAGGCCATGTGGCGTTCGATGGTGGGTCGTGAGATGTCGAAGGTGTCGGGGTCGGGGTACTGGCGCGGGTCGCGGTTCGCGGAGGCGAGTAGGACGTGGATGAGCGACCCCGCCGGGATATCGACGCCGTGCAGATTAACATCGGTCAGGGCGCGGCGTAGAACCCATTGTGTGGGCGCGTACAAGCGCAGGTACTCCTCGATGAACCGTCGGGTGTGGTCGGGGTTTTGCCGTAGGAATGCAGCCATGTCGGGTTGGGTGACGAGGAAGTGGATCCCACCGCCGAGCAGGTTCATGGTGGTCTCGTGCCCGGCTGCTACGAACGACCATGCCATGACAGTGAGCTCGTCGCGCGTCAGGTCTCCCTTTGAGTGGGCTTGGACGAGCCGGTTGAGGATGTCGTCGTCGTATTCTCCGGATTCCCGTTCGCGGGCGCGTTCGTCCATGTAGTTGCCGAACTCGACGAGGTCCTCGTAGTAACCAGGCGCCTCCTCGGGGTCCATCCCAGCGGCAACGGCGAACATGTGCATGACGGCGCTAGACCAGCGTCGTAGATCCTGCTTGCGGTCCAGGGGGATTCCGAGCATGGCGCCGATGACGCGCAGTGGGAGCAGCGTGGAGTAGGTATCCACGAACTCGGTTCGCTCTCGGCTCAGGATGTCGTCGCGCAGTTCGACGACGATGTCTTGAACCCAATCGCCCATGGTCGCGACCCTGCGTGCGCTAAAAGACTTGTTGGCGTGTACGCGCAGACGTCGATGGTCGGGGTTGTCCCGGTTCACCAGCAGCGGCAGGTTCAGGTAGTCGCTCTTGCCCACCTGCGAGGAGAAACGTGTGGTGTCCTTTAGCGCGGTTTCGACGTCTTCGTACCGGCTCAGGACGTAGACATCTTCACCGTCGCTGGTGTAGCCGGGCATGTAGTGGACGGGCGCCTCGTCGCGCAGCCGCTCGTACAGGGGATAGGGGTTGGTCCTGTACTCGTGCGAGGTGAGGTCGATGTCCAGGGGCGAAGCTGCGCGGGTGTTCATGGTGTCTCCTCGGACGTGGCGGAGTCGGTGCGGGCAGGGGGATCAGGGATGAAGTGCGCTCGTCGGAACCCTGCTATGCACTCGTGGATGTAGTCGCCGTCGAGGCGGTGCTGGGGTAGGCCGCGGGTCGCGGCCCACTCATCGGTGATCGTGCCGTCGAATTTGGCCAGGTGCACCGTGTCGAGCGTGTTCGTAAGGAAGGGCGCGAGACCCAGGAGTGCCATGGTTCCTGAGGACCTGCTGGTGACGTGCTGGCGCCATGTGTCGAAGTCGAGGGGCTGCAGCGGGTACCCGGCGTCACGGATGTGGTCAAACATCTGTCCCCATGGCATGGGCGGGTTGAGGTGGTGGTAGGTGCGCCCGCCCACAGGGTTCAGTGCGAGGTTTACCTGGCGGGCAGCCACGACGTCAATAGGGCAGGCCTGAAGGGGGAATCGGCCCTCCGTGGGCGCGACGCCGGCCTCGATACAGCCCTTGATGATCATGGAAAGGTGGTCGAGACGGTTGAAATCACCTCGCTCGCGCGAGGGGCCCGTGTTAATGCGGTGAATCGTGGTGGGCAGGCCCCGGTCTGCGGCGTTACGGATCATCTGTTCAGCGACCCATTTTGTCTGCGCGTATCCCACGGTCAAGGGGCCGCTGGAGGTCAACGGCGTGTCCTCGTCCACAAGGTCGTGGATGACCTGGCCGGAGGAGAAGACGCCGACCGTGGACGTGAAGTGTACGGGTTTGGTCGCCTCCTGGGTGGCGAATCGCAGTATTTGCAGCGTCCCGTCGACGTTGGCGGGAGCCAGGCGATCGTAGGACGTGGACCACTTGACCTCGGCAGCGTTGTGGAAGATCTCACTCGTGCGCGCGGCGAGGTCGGTCAGCTGGGACGAGGTCAACCCGAAGTTCTCCGCGCTCAGATCTGCCACGACAACCTGGATGCGGTCGAGTTGACCGCTGAAGTCCAGCCCATAGCCCCGCCCGGCCTCGAGAAGCCGGCGCCGGGCGTGGTCCGGGTCTTCGGCCCGGACCAGGCAGACGATGTCTCGCGCGGTCTGGTCGAGGAGCTGCGCCAGCAGGAAGCTGCCTACGAATCCCGTCGCCCCAGTCAGAAGGACGTCACCGTCGAGGGTGTCGTCTGGTCTGATGTCGGTCGCGAAGTCCGCGGGCAACTCGGCGAGTTCGCTCATCTCGTCCACCGACATCAGCTGGTTGGCTCGACGGCGAGGCCGGGACGGCGTCGCCGTTTGCTGCTTCAGACTGCTTGTGGGTGCTGGCGGCTGATCGGCCGACTGCTGGGGGTGCATCTGAATACGCGGTGCGACGGCGATGACGGGGGCGCTTGTGGAGACGGGCTGAACCGGAGCGAGACGGTGGTCCTCGTCCCCGCCCACCTCGGTGGCTGACGCTTCGTGCGAAGTATCATCGGGTCCCGTGCGTAGGTGGTCAGCCACCGAGCCCACGGTGCGCAGATCCAGCAGCGTCGCCAAGTCGATGGTCCGTCCGGTAGCCGCGGTGAGGCCGTCCGCGACCTCGGCGAGCATGATGGAGTCCATCGTCTCGACCAGGTCCAGGTCATCGACCACAGTCTCTGGCGCGAAGCCGAGCGTGTGGGCAACGCAGTCCTTGACCAGGGACGCACTGTCCCGCGATTGCTGCCTGCTGTTCGAGGATTTCCCTGTGGAGGAAGAGAGTGGCGAGGAGGCTGTGGCCCGGTCCAGCTGCTCGGGGGTGACCGACCCGTAGCGCACTCCACGCAACACCCCCAAGACAGGGCCTTCGGCCTGGTCCGCGCCTCGGATGACGATGTCAGCGGTCGCATCCCCAGCCGGGACTGCGGTGGCGGTGACACGGTCGGGCAGGGCGACGTCCAAGCCTTCTTGGGCTGTGAAGCCCACGCCCAGCCGGACGTCGGCTTCCTGCGCTGGAGCTAGGACTAGCACGGCAGCCTGTACGCATGCATCGAGCATGAGCAACTCCGACCGGATGCCCGAGCGCCGCCCTGCGCACGCGGGCGGTGGTGCCTTCACCGTGACGGTCCGAGTTTGGACCTGGGTCTGGGGGTGTACGGATTCGAGCAGGGTGAAGCTTGGACCGAGAGCGAAGTCGCGCGGCCACAGTGTGGAGTAGAACTCCCCACCAGTCATGCCAGTCATGCCAGTCATGCTGGCCGGGTCAGGTTCGCCTGGGGAGGAGCTCGTGATCCCTTCGTCAGTCACAGGCTGTCCTCGTTCGACGCGTCCGCGCATGTGCGTATGCCAGGTGCCGTTGGCGTCTCGGCTAGTCACCAGGACGTCGTGAGCATCATCGGCTCGAGGTGTCAGGGTGGCATTGAGGACGACGCTGTCGTCCTGCGTTAGGACCAGGGGCCGCTCGATGCGCAGGGCAGCCAAGTTCGGGGTGTAGCCCAACAGGTGCTCGGCGCATCGCGTGACGAGCTCGAAATAAACGACGCCGGGCACAACGTGCCGACCGTGGACTTGGTGCTCGTCGATGACCGGGAAGGAGCGCAGTGTCACAGTCTGTTCAGCGACGGCGCCTCCGGACGGCAAGTGCACGATTGCGGGCAGGCTCGTGCCAGCGCTCGGCTGGGCAGGCGGGGGTGTGGCTGCGCCCGTCCAATGGAGCGTACGGGACCAGGTGCTGTTAGGCAGCCGTGTGGCGACCGGGGGGCGGGGGGTGATTGCGTCCCAGCGGATGGGGGTGCCCTGCAGCCACGCCTGGACGGCGAGTTCCACCGCGTGATCGCGCTCGGCGACGTCGGGCGATGGCAACGCTGAAACCCACTCGCCTGCTGCGGGTGAGTCCGGTGAGGCGTCGGTGTGTAAGGGGATGTCCCCACCACCGAAGTCGGGCAATGGCATGGATGGGTCGTGTATGAGTTCGTGAGCCAGGTCCGTGGAGATGGCACCGGCGATCGTCGCTGCAGTGATCGGACGGGCGCCGCTTCCCTTCACCGCTGCAATCTCCAGGCCGAACCGTTCGAGCCACGTGACGGTCGCGAGCATCCTCGCGTGATCCTCGGCCGTGGTCCTGGGGCTAGCGACGGTGGCGTCGATGAACACCTGCGGCACGCCACTCAAGACGCGCGACACGTCCGAGCCGCCTTCAGCGATGTCGACCAGGCTGGCGACGAGTTCGTCACGGCTGCTGGCCACGACGACCGCTCGAACGGCCCGGTCTGCGCGCGCGGTGTTGGCCGTCCAGGCGATCTGCGGCACGGTCAGATCAGGATGGCGCGTGACGTAGCGGGCGACGGCCGCTGCGTCTGCCCGTAGGGCCTCTTCCGATCCTGCGCTCATCTTGACAACGACGCTTTGACCGGGGAAAGAATCCTGCGGGGGGTTGCCATCGCCATTCTGGACGGGCACTTCAACAGCGGCTCCGACGATGAGGTGAGCGTTGCTGCCGCCATAGCCGAAAGACGATACGCCAGCGATGCGACGCTCGTCCGGCCAGGCCGTCGTCGCCTGCACGACGGAAAGCGGCAAAGTGTCCCAGTCGAGATGGCTGTTGAGCCTATCGATGGCTGGTTGCCCGGGGATCGAGCCCTTCTCGATCGCCAGAACGGTCTTGGCCAGGCCGGCGATACCTGCTGCCGCCTCCAGGTGTCCGATATTTGCCTTCAATGAGCCCAGCAGCAACGGGTAGCTTCGGCGTGCGCCGAGCGAGGCCGCGAGAGCTCGGACCTCGATCGGGTCCCCCAAAGAGGTGCCGGTGCCGTGTGCCTCGACATAGGAAACGTCCTGGGCGGCCAAGCCCGCGTCGTCCAGCGCAGCAGTGATCACCCTCAGTTGCGCAGACCCGCTGGGAACGGTGAGGCCCGATGTGCGTCCGTCTTGGTTGGTAGCCGAGCCCAGCAGCGTGGCGTGCGGCGGAGGGTGGCCCTCCCGTTGCTCTCGTTCCAGGACCATGACGACTGCGCCTTCGCCTCGAACGTAACCGTCGGCGTCGTCGGCGAAGGTGTGGCACTGGCCGGTCGGAGACAGCATCTTGCCCTGCGCGAGCGCCGCCGAGGGCAGAGGACTGAGCAGGAGGTTGACGCCCCCGACGAGGGCTCGGTCGCATTCACCACGCCGGAGAGCGCCCAGAGCCTGGTGCACGGCGATGAGTGACGATGAACAGGCAGTGTCGGTCGTGAGGCTGGGCCCCTCCAGACCCAGGGTGTAGGACACCCGATTGGCGACAAAGTTGGGCGCACACCCGGTGGCGTCGTACACATCTGGAGGGTTTGACACTCCCTGCTCCAGCAGTCGCAGCCGGGCGTAGTCACTGGTTCCGATCCCCATGAACACGCCGGTGCGGCTGTGACGAAGGCTGGTTGGGTCGTAGCCTGCGTCCTCGAGCGCTTCCCACGCTAGCTCAAGGACGAGCCGCTGTTGGGGGTCCATTGCTGCTGCTTCTCGCGGCGGGATCCCAAAGGCTGCTGCGTCGAAGTGGCGAACATCGGCGAGAAAACTACCGAAGCGCGTAGCTGCGGGATCCTGCGGTGAAGGAGACCAGCGGTCTTCGGGGATCGGACCGGGGGTGCGCTGGCCGGTTATAAGCAGGTCCCACAGGGACTCGCTATCTGACGCACCGGGCAGACGCACGGCCATTCCGCTGATGTTCACCGGCGAGGAAGCACCGGTGGAGGCAAGGCGCTCCTTGAGCTGTCGGATCTGCTGCAGCGCTCGAATCACAGTGTCTTTGGTGACCGCTGCGGACTCCGGCGAGGAGCCTGGGGTGATGATCTCGGCGCCGTGATCATTGGTCTTGGTAGCGGTCATGTCAGGTCCTTGAGTCTGGGAGTTCGGCGGCGAGCAAGGCGGTGAGTTCGTCAATGCCCAGGCCGCTGAGGTCACCGATTTCATGCGGGGCGTGGTGGCTCTTCGCGCCGGCGTTAGGAGCGGTCGATACAGAGGCAGCGTCGACGTCGGATCTGGCCTCTGCCGAGGGTGTCGGTGGGAGCAGCGTTCCGAGGAGGTTCAGTAGGTGGCTGGACAAGTCGTCGATCGTGGGGTGGTCGAGCAGAATGGTGGCCTCAAGAGGCAGTTCTAGGTCATGCTCGATACGCGCTCGCAACTCGACCGCAGTCATGGAGTCCATGCCGATCTCGAACAGCCCATCCGTGGCTGCGACCGGATCGTCGTCGGGTCGACCGAGCGTGAACCCGATGATGCGCGTCAGGTGAGACACCAGGTGAGCCTTGCGTGAGCGTGCTGGCAACTCGGTCAGTTCGAGGCGAAGCAGGCCCGACGAGGCGTTGTTGTCGTCAGCGCGGGTGGCCTGATGGGCCTCGTGCCTGAAGGCGTCAAACAGGGGCCGCTCACGACGTGCGGCCATCACGGGAAGAAACGTCGTCCAGTCGATTGGTGCGGCGATGATCTGCTCGGTGGCCCCGGTGACGGCCCCGTCGAGGGCGGCCCACCCCATCTGTTCCTCGACGGGCCCCAGACCCATGCGCACGAAGTAGTCCTCGAAGTGGCTTCCCATCGAGGTGCGGGGCCACCAGGACCAGTTGATCGTGACGGTACTGCGGCCAAGGTGGCGGGCTCGTCTAGCGACACCGTCCAGGCCCGCGTTTGCCATGACGTAGTCAGCGGCCAGAGCCGATCCCCAAACGGAGGCAGCCGAGGAGAAGAGCACGACGAAGTCGAGATCGTCTCTCACCGAGCTGTCCTCGATCGCTTGGGCGCCCATCACCTTGGGCTGCCAGGACGCGAAGAAGTCCTGTGCGGACAGGTCGGCGAGGGAGCGGGGGTCAAGAACTCCTGCGAGGTGCAGTACCCCGCGTACTCGCGGCCAGGGACCCGTCGCGGACAACAGCCGGTCTACGTCGGCAGGCTCGGACATATCTACCGCTGGAACATAGACGTGGATTCCACGCGATTCGAAGCGTTCCACTGTGGCGTGCAAGTCAGGAGAGAGGTCACCCGGCTGATCGCCGACGGGGCTACGACCGGTCAGCACGATGTGCCGCGCTCCTCGGTCGGCGAGCCAGGTGGCGACTCGTTGCCCCAGGGTGCCTCGCCCACCGGTGACCACGTAGGCGCTGTCAGGGTCGAGGCGAGCCGGGCGCGCCTGAATGCCCAACCCCGTCAGCCGTGGAACCAGTGCTCTGCCTCGCTGGATTTTGACGACGTCTTCGCGACCGAGACTCGTCAAGGTGGTGACGGCGTCGTAGAGGGTCGGCGCCGTAGGTGCGTCCTCCACATGCAGGACGCTCGACCACACGTGCGGCCACTCGAGGGACACAGCCCTGCACAGGCCCACCAGAGCCTCGCCAAATACCGGATTGAGCGCGGCTGTGCCTGAGGCGCGTGGCAGGGACAAGATGGAGACGGTGGTCTGCGAGCCGTGCGACGCGATCTGGCGAACGGCATCCACGATGCCGGCCAGGGCATGGCACGTCTGCTGGTCGTCCTGTTCCTGACTCACTATCAGCACGACGCGGGAGGAGCCGTCGATCCGCTCGGTCAGGAGTCTATGCAGGCCGTCCAGGTCAGTCGCCAGAGCAGACGATGCCTGGGAGCACTGATCGTCAAGGTGTGCCGCTACCGCCTGCGCCGAGCCCCTCTGATCAGGGTCCAGCGCTAGGACGAACCAGTGATCTGGCTGAGGGTGCGCCGTTTCGTTCGGGCGGCGCACCCACGTCAAGGTGTACCCGCTGTCGCCACCAGCATGGGTCGCGGTTGACGCCTGAACACTCGGCGGTCGCTCGTGATGACGTCGCTCCCATACTGGCAGCGGAAGGCGCACGGACCGCGCCGGCGCGGCTAGAGCTCGCGATGGCGGGGTGGCTCCATGAACATACAGTTGGCCTGCTACAACGGCCAGTTGCTCGCCAAGAGGCCGACCTGGCAGCACAGTGGGAATGTAAGCCAGTGCTCGTTCGCCTAGGCTCTGAACCGTCTGCTCGAATGCCGGGCTCGGGCCCATCTCAACGATGATGCTGGGCGCGTCGGCGGCGACGTCGAGCGCGCTGAGGAAGTCGGCGGACTCCTCCAGCGGTGTCAGCGAGGCAGATCCGTGCCAGTCGTACGACCGCGGAACCGGCCCGGCCATGACGCACCTTAACTCCATGCTGGACTGCGTGATGTGACTGCTGCCGATAGAGCCAACATCAGTGCGTGTGGAGCGGTTCAGCATGGAGTGGTGGAACGCGATGTGTTCGCTGACGGTGACCGACCATACTCCGTGTCTGGCGACCGTCTGGCACACGTAGTCGACCGCCCGACCCGGCCCTGCGATGGTCGTGATCGCGGGCGCCACTATGGCTGCGACCTGGACCTCGGGTGCCTCCGCCGCGATAATGCGGCGCAACTCGTCCACGGCCATACCCAGCGTTACTGTCTTACCGCTGCCTCGAGCACGATCCAGGCGCTCACCGCGTTCGCGCGCGATCTCCAGAGCGTCGGTGAGGTCCAGCCCCCGGGTGCAGGCGAGGGCCGCGACCTCTCCCGCGCTGAAGCCGACGACGGTGTCTACGGGCAATCCCTTGGCCCGCCAGGCCGCGAACACCGCCATTTGCGCAGCCGTGATGGCTGGCTGGATGAGTTCCTGTCGTCCCGAATCAGCCCAGGTTCCGTCGAGCAGGCGCGCGCCGTCGCCTGATGCACGCGCAATGAACTCGTCAGCTCGCCGCATCAGTTCTTCACCCTCGGGGGCGGTCAAGACGGCGGAGCCCATGCCGCGCCACTGCGTCCCTGTGCCGGGAAACAGCGCGATGACGCGCCTGTCTAGGCGCTCCCCGGCACGAGCCCGGTAGATCCCGGGCCGAGCGTGGCCCCCCAGCGCCACATGCCGCAGGGCATCGATGAGCTGGGGTTGCCCATTCTCGGCAAAGACGGCCAGGCGCTCCTGCTCATGATTGCTACGGTCAGCCAATGTCCAAGCCAGACCGGCCAGGTCAGCGTGGTCGCCGGCAAGGATGTCGACAAGCTGGCCTGCCTTCTTCTGCAGTTGTGCGCTGGTCCGAGCCGACAGGACGAAAGTGGCGGACCGTCCCCTGCCCACGTCCAGATGGTGTCTAGTGGCAGGTTCACCGGCGGTGGTAGACGGAGGGCCGAGGATCAGGTGCGCGTTCGTGCCCGAAAAGCCGAAAGAACTAATACCCGCGACAGGCAGGTTTGTAGTGGGCCAGGGCTGAGTGGACCGAGGGATATGGATCTGAAGACTGGCCAAGTCCACGAGACGGGTGGTCTGCGTCAGACCGGTCTGGGCCGGTATGCGTCTGTGGCTTAGGCTCAGGGCCACCTTGACCAGGCCTGCCGCACCGGCGGCCGCTTCCAGATGGCCGATGCTCGCCTTCACGGAGGTGACATGCAACGGCCCTTGAGCACGGGTGGCGGTTTCGAGTGCCTTAGCGAGAGCCTGTAGCTCGACAGGATCGCCCAGTGGTGTGCCCGTGCCATGAGCCTCGACGAAGTCGACATCATGTGCGTGGAGCCCTGCATCGTGCAGTGCGGCCCTGATCACGTCGGCCTGAGCCGTGCCGTTAGGAACTGTCAGCCCCGAGGACTCTCCGTCGTGGTTGAGGGCGGTTCCCAGGATGTCCGCGTACGGCAGATCGCCGTCGCGTGCTGCGTCCTTTGTTCTCTTGAGGATGAGGACGGCGCCGCCCTCTCCGCGTCCATAACCGTCCGCGGACTCATCGAAGGCGTAGCTTCGCCCGCGGGGGGACAGCGCTCCCATGTCCATCAGGGACCGAACCGTGGCGGCGGACAGCATGAGGTTTACGCCGCCGATGATGGCCATATCGATCGTCCCGGCTCGCAACGCCTTAACGGCGGTGTCCGCCGCCACGAGCCCGGACGAGCATGCGGTGTCGATCGTAAGCGCCGGACCATGGACCCCGAGCTGATGCGCGATTCGCCCGGAGGCGACGGACAGGGTGCTTCCGGTGGCCAAGTACGGATCTGCAGTGCTAGATGCCGCGTCTCGGCTGATGAGGAGGTGATCCACGGTGTTGGCGCCGATATAGACACCGGTGCGCGAGCCTCGCAACGCGTCGCGGGGAACGCCAGCGTCTTGCAGCGCCTCCCAGACGAGCTCGAGAAGGAGCCGTTGTTGGGGATCGGCGCTTGCGGCTTCACGAGGGGACATGGCGAAGGCCTCTGCGTCGAAAGCGTGCACATCCCCGCGGAGGAAGCCCGCTCGTGTCACGAGCCCGTCGTGATCCCGGCGCGCCCCCTCCTCGTCAGGCCATCTACCGGCAGGAAGGTCGGACAGGCCGTCTTCTCCGCTCTCAAGCATGTGCCAGAAGTGCTGCAGATCCACCGCCTCGCCCGGCAGGCGGCATGCCATGCCGATGATCGCGACGTTCCCGGCGCTCTCTCCGCTGTGGAGATCATGCTTGCGTGCCGTAGGACCGTGGCTGGTATCGTAGACAGCCACGGATGCCTCCTGAACTCCTGCGACTCCAGGGTCCGCAGATGTGGGCGGGGTATCGGTGGGCACGACGGCACGGTTCGCGCCCGGGTTCAAGGTCGTGCCGCCGATGGATCGTGAACCGGCCTGGGCATACGCCGACTCCGTCAAGTTGGTCAGATACTGGGCCAGCGCCGTGATAGTGGGGTGTTCGAATAGGGCTGTGGGAGCAACGTCGACCGCGAACTCACGCTCGAGGTCGGCGCGCAGTTCGACGGCCATCACCGAGGTCAGGCCGAGGTCGAACAATCCGGTCCCCGTGGGTACATGGGCAGAGTCGACCTCCAACCGCTGGGCGATCGCCTCTCGTAGCCAGCGCGCGATGGCGTCCGCGGTGTGTCGCTGTGTCCGACTCTGCGCAAGGCTCGAGTGGTCGTCGACAGCAACGGCAGCCGGATGCTGCATCACTGGAACCGCTGGTTGAGATCGGGTCAATGATGCCGCCGTCGTCGGCGATGGTGCCGACGACACTGCGGAATTTTCAGGCAGCCAATGCCGTCGTCGGTCGAAGGCATACGCGGGCAGGCGAAGGGTGGGATTGGCGGTGGATGTCAGTCGAGCCCAGTTCAGCGGCGCCCCCGTTTCCCACGCGATGCCAGCAGCGGTGAGGATATCGGCAATCTCTGCACGACGCGTGAGACTTGCGACCGAGGTAGCCCCGTCCTGCGGACAATGACGCTGCACGAGCCCGGTCAAGGTGTAGGGGCCGAGCTCAATGATCAGATCAGAGTGCACGTGTAGGGCACGGGTTACGGCCGCGAAGTCGACTTTCTCGCGCGTGTGATGTGTCCAGTACGAGGGCTCACTCAGGTCGCACTGCCCGGTCAGGAGAAGAGCCGACTGGTCCGACAGCAGTGGCACAGCAGCCTCGCGGGGGGCCGCCGCGGAGACTGCACGGGCAAGATCGGTCAGGACCTCGTCCATATGCGCCGAGTGGAAGGCCCGGTTCAGGGGCAACACACGACCGGCGATTCCTCGGGACTGCGCCTGGAGCAATACGTCGTTGACGGCCTCCTGCCCCCCAGAAACCACCGTGTCCATGGGAGAGTTAATGACCGCGATCTCTACACCGCCGCGTCCCACGCCGGGGATCGACAACGCCTGGTCTTCGCTGCAGCGCAAACTGGCCATTGCGCCGGGGCCGACCCGCTCGGACATGAGCCGGCCTCGCTCGGTTACCAGCGCCAGGCCATCACGGGGGGAGAACACTCCACTGATGGCCGCGGCGGCATAACTGCCGACGCTGTGCCCGGTAACCAGGGCGGGTTCGATACCCACCTCACGCCACCACGCGGCCAGGCACAGGGCCAGGGTGTATAGGGCGGGCTGGGCGACCGCAGTGTCCCGCAGTCTCTCTTCTGAATCCTGCCCTGGCGTCAACAACGCGCGCGCTGCGGGGGTCTCGCGTCCACCGAGCTCGTCGAGCATCTGCGCTACGGCGGGATGCTGGATGATGTGCTGCAGCGTCCCGGCCACGGCCGAACCATGCCCCGGAGCAAGGAACGCTACCCGAGGCGTGAACCCGGGCAACACCCGCGTCGCCTTACGTTGATCGCGCTGGGCCACCCGCTCAAGTTCGTCAGCCAATGAATGAGTGTCCTGCGCGACCACAGTTGCCCGGTACGGCAAGTCGGCGCGGCCTAGATTCAGGGTACCGGCGATTTCGGGCAGCGAGTCCGTAGCAGTGCTGGAGCGCAGCGTGTGCGCGACGGCTGCTGCGTTCCGCACCAATGCTCGTTCTGTCGCGGCAGAAAGCTTGACCACATGCGACTGGCTGGGGACGTGTGGCTGCGAGGCGTGGGCGATGTGGGCAGGGTGCCCGAAGGCAGAGGTCGGCTGTGGCGCAGCCTCGGCGACGACGTGTGCGATGGTCCCGCCGATGCCGAACGAGGAGACCCCGACCACCCGGCGCTCCATACCCCAGCCAACAGCATGGGTAGGTGGCTTGAGAGCGGTCTCTCGCCAGTCAACCGCCTCGGTGAGCTCACTCAGGCCGGCGACTGGCGGGATGAGCCCGCTGTCAGCAATGAGCAGCGCGCGAGCAAGGCCAACCATGCCTGCAGCAGCCTCAAGGTGTCCTAGGTTGGCCTTGATGGCTCCGAGGTGCAGCGGCGCCGTGCGGGATGGAGTATCGAAGACGCGCTGCAGAGCCCGCAGTTCTACGGGATCGCCCAGCGGCGTGCCCGTACCGTGCGCCTCGATGAAGCCCACTTCGTCAGGGTGAACGTCAGCGGCGGCGAGGGCCTGCTCGATGACATGCTGCTGGGCGATCCCATTGGGAGCAGTAAGGCCGTTGCTGCGCCCATCCTGTGCGACTGCAGACCCCAGCAACTTCCCACGTGATCGTGTGCTCGTGCGGGGGAAGTTGGGCCCCGCCAGGACCATAACAACGACGCCTTCGCCGCGGACGTAGCCGTCAGCGCGGGAATCGAAAGTATGGCAGGCCCCGGTGGGCGAGAGCATCTGTGCTTGGCACAGCGCAACATTGACCTCAGGGCTGAGCATGAGATTGACGGCACCCACGATGGCCAGGTCGCAGTCCCCGCTGCGCAAAGCCTGCATCGCGGTGTGGATGGCGACCAGGCTGGATGAGCAAGCGGTGTCCAGGACCATGCTGGGCCCGTTGAGACCCAACGAATAGGAGATCCGGTTCGCGGCGAATGTTGAGGGGGTTCCGCTGACGCTGTAACCGTTTAGGGACTCCACCGGCGTGCATGTCTGAGCGATGCGGGCGTAGTCGCTACCGCTGAGTGCAACGTACACGCCGGTGCGCGACCCCTGCAGAGAGTCCGGCGGGATGTTGGCGTCTTCCAGTGCCGCCCACGCCGATTCGAGGAGCAGCCTGTGCTGGGGATCGATCTGTGCCGCTTCGTCGGGGGTGATGGCGAATAAGTCGGCGTCAAACAGGTCGACGCCGTCGATATAACCCGCGCGGTCGATGTAAGACTTTCCGGGGGTTGGCGGAAGATGGGGGGGAGTGGTCCATTCCTGCGCAGGCCAGCGGGTGCCGGCCTCTCGGAGCGGCTGGTCCGCTCTCAGGCACAAGTCGGCTAGCTTGTCCGGCGTGTCACACTGGCCGGGAAGCCGTAGCGCCAAGCCCAGAACGTCAATGCCAGCAGGAATGCCGGCAGAGGCGGGGGAAGGGGATGCGGTGGCGTTGTCGGGAGACGGTGACTCCGAGGCTATGCGCCGTGCAAGGTCGCGGAGGGATGAAGATTCCCATATCAGGGCGGTGGGAATCGTAAGTCCGAGACGATCGCCGAGGCGGGAAGTGATGCCGACGACTGCGATAGAAGTCAAAGCGAGCGTGGCCAGAGGTGCGTCGGCCATACCTGGTGTAACGGTGTGTCCGGTCACCTCTGAGAGTGTCTCAACGAGGCGGGTGAGGACATCGTCTGCCGTCAGGCCCGCAGGCGGATTGCTGACGGTTCGTCGATGCACTGGGCATGCGTCGCTGCCCGGATCGCCGCGAGATTCATCCGTGACGCCGCTGGCGGCGGCGGTGCTGGGTGGTGCCGAGTCGACGGCCCGGACTCGTGCACGGATGGCGACCATCTCGTCGTCCTGGTACATCGCTGCAGCCGCGGAGCGCTGGATCTTGCCGCTGGAAGTAGTAGGAAGTTTGCCCTTACGCACGAGGACGATCTCTGCCGGGATGTCAGTTGTCATGGCGACGTGTCGGTAGATAGCGTCGCGCAGCTGATCCGCGTGCGTGGGATCTTGCAGGGGTCGAGCGACCTCGATAGCGACTACGACCCCGCCGGGCACGTGCGAGTTCTCGAAAGCGGCGGCCCGTGCCCCGGTGACACGATCATCGGCCGCGGCGGCCGCTTCCTCGAGGTCTTGCGGATAGACGTTGCGGCCGCCGCTGATGATCAGGTCCTTGCACCGGCCGGTGATGATGAGTTCGCCGTTGTGGAAGAGGCCGAGGTCTCCGGTGGCCAGAAAGGGGCCTCGTCCGTCGGCCGTGGTGCGCCCGAATGCTGCCGCAGTAGCGTCGGTATTCTCGTAGTAGCCGTGGGCGACGGAGGGGGAGGCGACCCAGATCTCTCCGATCTCGTCTGGTTCGCACTCGTGGGTCGTGTCGCGGTTGACGATGATGACTGTTGCGTCGGGCTCTGGTGGCCCACAACGCACCAGTGCGAGCGCGTCTGCGGGGCTGGTGGCTTCGACGAGGTGCCCGTTGGCGAGCTCGCCCCGATCAGCGAGTGTGACGATGCCGTCGGCCTGCCCGCGACGCGCGCCACTGACCAGCAATGTTGTCTCGGCCATCCCGTAGCAAGGAATGAGGGACTCTTGTTGGAATCCACACCGGGAGAACGCATCGGCGAAGGACTGGAAGGTTGCGGCGCTGATGGGTTCTGATCCGTTGAGTGCGTGGGTCCAGCAGCTGAGGTCGAGGTTGTCGACCCGGGGGTCGTCGGCTCGCTCGACACACATCTGGTAGGCGAAGTTTGGAGCCGGTGACATGGTCGCCCGCTGCGAGCTAATCGTCTCAAGCCAAAACAGGGGGTCCCGCACAAAGGTAGTCGGCGCCATGAGCGAGGCGGGGCACCCGACGACGAATGGCGTGATAATGCCACCGATCAGGCCCATGTCGTGAAACGGCGGAAGCCAGGACACGAAATGAGACGTGGAACTGAGGGAAAAAGTGGCCTGCGCGGCCTGCGCATTCCGGATCAGGTTCTCGTGGCTGACCATGACACCCTTGGGAGTGCCCGTCGAACCGGACGTGTACTGCAGGAAGGCGATCGAGGGCGACTTCCCGGCGTCGCCCTGGACAGGCAAATCGCTCAGGGAGGCTCGGGTCTCATCTGCAGAGTCCAGGAGCGGGATCCCCTGCGCCAGCTCCTTGAGCCCGTCCAGCCCCAGGTCTTCCGTGTCCACCAGGACTGCACGCGGGTTGCAGTCGTCGATGATGGCGCGCAGTCGAGGCATGTGGTGGCTGCCGCCCGGGGGGTAGGCCGGGACGGCGACCACGTTAGAAACGAGGCAGGCGAAGAAGCTGGCCACGTAGTCCAGACCAGGGGAGACCAGCAGCAGAACCCGATCACCGGGGCGGCAGGACGCCTGCAACGTCGAGGCGAGCCCGGCAACCTTGGCGGCCAGGCACTCGTTCGTGAGGGTTAAAGCGTCTCGCCCAGGCGCTAGAAAGTTGTATGCTACCCCGCTTGGATCCTGCGCAGCCCGCGCTGCGAGGAGACTCCGGAACTCGTTCATAGCGTTAGATTCCCCTGCCCGTAAGCCTTGCGGTGAGCCCAGCGCACGCTCTTCACACCCGTAACACGTCGCGACCATACTCCCCCATCCGGATTAACAACAGGTGTCGAACGGGTGACTCTGAAGCGTCCCGGGTGCGATGCCGCTTCCTTTCGAGTTCGAGAGGATGCTGTTCATCCCGTAGAAGTTCGAACCCGAAGCGACGGACCGCGGTCCGGATGGTGCTGGATCGCGTCGAGGAGGCCGGGTCGGTCACGAAGGCCGTCGCGGTCGTGGCACCGGAGGTCGAGGTGGGTCGCGGGACGCTGCGCCGCTGGGTCTCGCAGCGCCGTGTCGATGCCGGCCTGAAGGACTGTTCGACGAGCGAGGAGCTGGCCGAGATGAAGTGGCCGGGGCGGTTGGCGGTCTGTCGGCCGCAGTTCTGGCAGCGGTAGAGAACGGGCCCTCCCTCGAGGGCGGCGATGACCACGCGACCCCGGTCGACGGTTCCCACTGCGGGAGGGGCGGGCGGCGTCACCCAGCCGCCGGCGTACCAGCGGCGCCAGTGGCCGGCGCGGCATGTGGGCGTATCGAGACGGTTTTGCTCAAGGACGTAGTCGAGGCGGTAGTGAGCCTCGACGCCGCATGATGTGCACCGGGTGAGGCGCCAGGCTGTCGGTTTGGTGAAGGGCTCGAGCGGTTCGATGCCGCCGAGGGCGAGGGTCTCTGTGATGTGTTGGTCGCACCAGGCTGGCTTGGTGCGGGTGGTGAAGGCCGCCAGCGCGTCACACTCGGTAACAGAGCAGGGCTGCATATCGGAGCTCCTCAGCAAGGGGAAATAGGCAATTCCTAAGAGGCGAATGCCTGCACACAGGAAAGCGATTTATGCGGTTTGCCAACAAGTGGGTCATTTCTTGATGAATGCATCAAAAGAGGCGCTGTCTCGCACGAAAAAGTACTTCGCATCGCGCAACTGATAGCGAACCGGGCGATCTTGATTTGCTTCGAACGGCTGCTTCTGGCCGGCCTTCGCGTCTCGGTCCAGCCTCTTCCTCAACTCTGCATATTCGACGAAGGAGGGCTGACTCATATCCACGGTGCCCGCGGGAGGTGGAGCCAGGTGCGCAAGAAGCACACTGAGTCCATGGGCGGAAGCGTTTCGTGGAATCCGCAGGGCGGGAATTGTCTTACCCCTCGGGTGTGCATCGTGATGGGTCACATACTGGTGCTGGGCGCCCGCTTGTAGTTAGGTATCATCCAACGCCGTGATCCACAGCAGGCACTCAACCAATGCTGCCCATTGTTCATTGGATCCTTGGGCGGCTTCTGGAAGCGGTTGAATGAAGCCACCAAGGCCTCTTCTCCACGCTTTACGGCGTCACGAGTTTCTGAGATTGACATCTTGCTGCCCCTGTCCCTGCATCTCGTCGAAGTGTCCCGGCTGCCGTCCGGGTGTCCAGCTTCTACGGCGACGGCATCGTCGACGCCCTGAGCGCGGTCACCAAGAAGCACTGACCGCCACCTGCTCCTGCACGTCGTGGGCGCTCGTCACCGGGTCACCGGGGCGGGCGCCCACGCCGCGTGCGGCGGGGGCACCGGCTGCGATGATGGGACGCATGCCCGAGACGACACCGCCGTCCCTGCGCCGCGCGACCCTGCCCGTCGAGGGGCTGCCCCCCGGGTGGGCCCTCCGGGTCCCGGACGAGCGGGACGTCCACCGGCTCGCCTGGCTCCGCTGCGCCGTGACGGACCGGTCGGTGCCCGGGGCGACTCCGGACGTCCGCACGGTGCTGCTCGAGATCACCGGCGTCGCGTCCTGGACCCGGCGCCAGGCCGTGGTCGTCGACCCCGTGGGGATGGTCCGCGGGTGGTCCGCGGCGCACGACCGCGCCGCCGGGCGGGTCCTCGCGCACGTCACCGTCGAGCCCGACCTCGACGAGCAGCTCGGCGCGGGGACCGAGGACGCCGTGGCGCGTGCCCTGCTCGGCTGGGTGGAGGACGCGGCTCGCGCCGTCGCCCACCTGCGACGCCTGGGCTCCACCCAGATCGACACGGGCTCGTATGCCGGTGACGAGCGTCAGGCGCGGTGGCTGCGAGGCGCCGGCTTCCGGCCCACGCGCACGTGGCTGCAGATGAGCCGGCCGGTCGACCCCGAGGGCGACCACCCGGCCACCCTCCCCGCCCCGCGCGAGGGGGTCCGGGTGCGGCGGGTCCGGTTGCACACCAACGGACTTCCCCTCGCCGAGGACATCCAGATCATCCACGAGATGCTCGAGGAGTCGTTCGCCGACCACTTCAACAGCTATCGCGAGAGCTTCCCGGAGTTCGTGCAGCGGCTGCAGGAGGACCCGGGGCACCGCTGGGACTCGTGGTGGCTGGCGGAGGTGCGCGGCGGCGCCGGCGAAGCTGCAGGGGACGACGCCGGGGGCGGCGGCTGGCTCGCCGGCGGCGCCCTCGTCGGCACGGTCCTCGCCCCGGACCGCGACGGGGTGCTGGGCAGCTATGTCGACTACATCGGCGTGCACCGCCGCGCCCGGGGACGAGGCGTCGCCAAGGCGCTGCTGCACACGGCGATCGGCGACGCTGCGCTGCAGGGCCGCAACCGGGTCGGTCTCGAGGTCGACGACGACTCCCCGACGGGCGCCGACGCGCTCTATCGCTCGCTCGGCTGGGAGACGGCCTACCGCACCTGCTCCTGGCACCGGGACGTCGAGGTGTGAGCCGCCGCAGTCAGTCGACCAGACCCATGCCGCGGCCCCCGGCGTCGTTGAGCTCGTCCTCGCGGAAGCGGTCCGGCCAGCTCGCCTCGTAGTGCTCCTCCGGGAAGTCGTAGGGGGACTCGCCGGCGCGGAAGGCCTTGCGGACGTGGTCGGCGTACGCCTCGTTCTTGGCGCACCAGGGCGCGGCGGGGATGTACATCACGTTGCCCCACCCCTGCTGGTCCTGGACGGGCTCGACGCCGTGGACCATGTCGCAGTGCCACCACACGGAGTCGCCGGGCGCCACGTCCGGGATCCCGGCGGTGGCCTCGAGGAGCAGCGGGTGCCACTGCTCGTCGGCGGGAAAGACCTGGTTGACCGTGACGCCGCACATGGAGTCCTCGGGCACGTCCGCCAGCAGCGGCCGCAGCATGAGGTAGGCCATGGCGTGCGGGATCGGGACGGTGTAGAGCACGCCCTGGTCGTGGCGCATCTCGGACAGCGCGGTCCATCCCTGGAAGGTGCGGAAGGCCGAGCACATCGTCGAGCCGGGGTACTGCGCGGCCTCGGTGCGGTAGGCGGCGTCCCAGGGGTCGTACTCCTCCGGGCGCCCGTCGAACAGGTGCCGGAAGTGGCGCTGGTAGCCCTCGCTCATCCACAGGTCGAGGGTGCCGGGGTCGAGGTGGGAGCCGAGGCCCTTGCTGGACGCGCCCGGCGGACGACGACGGATGCGGTCGGGATAGAGCGAGTCGCGGTCCGGGTCGAACCAGCTGCGCCCCTCCGACTCGTGCGTCCACAGCCCGTTGAGGAAGGCCTGGACGCGCGCCATCCGCGGGTGCTGGCGGGCCTCCATCTGCGGGTGCGACCAGTAGACGGGGTAGATCTCGGGCTTGGACCCCACCGTGCCGAAGAAGTCGTCCCCCGGCTCGCGGTAGTCCTCGAAGAACCGGTTGCGGTCCACGTAGTCGACGACCTCGCGGTCCCAGGCCTCGGCCTGCTCGCGCGGGAAGTGCCCGCGGACGACGGCGCAGCCGCGGCGGCGCAGGAGGGCGAGCTGCTCGGCCGAGACCGTGCCGGACTCGATGTCGGCGTAGTCGATCTCGGGCCAGACGGGGCGGCCGGCCTCCCGGTCGGCGCGGATCGCCTCCACCTCCTCGCGGACCTTCGCCTCGACGACGGCGAAGACCTCCTCGACGGTGCGGCCGCTCGCGGCGATGCGGGCGCGCAGCGCGGCCTTGATCTCGCGGATGGCGGCGGGCAGGTCCGCCGGCGTGGTCTCCCAGTGGGGGAGGGCGGGCAGGTCGGTGACCGTCATGGCTGCTCCTACGACTTCGTTGTGGCTCCTTACTGAAAGGGTGGCAGGGCGTCTGCTATTTTGCAAGGGTTCCTAACTAACCGTTCCGGGCCGCCCCCGGACACGGGAGAGACGAGGGCCGTATGACGTCCGCCACCGCCCCCACGGGCCTCGGCCTCGTCCGGGGCGCCACCGACCGGATCGTGCTCGAGTCGCTGGTCGACGCCGGGCGGCAGACCCGGGCCGAGATCGCCCAGGCCACCGGCGTGTCCAAGCCGACGGTGTCCGAGGCGGTGCGCCGCCTCGGCGAGCTCGGCGTCGTGGCCGAGGCGGGCCGACAGGAAGGCACGCGGGGGAGGTCCGGCATCTACTACGAGCTCGCCGCCGGGGCCGGCCTCGCCGTCGCCCTGCACGCCGGTCCGCACCTCGTCGTCGGGGAGTCGCGGGACGTGCGTGGCGGCCTCGTGCGGCGGGTCGAGCGGCCGGTCGGCCTCACGGTCACCGCCGACGAGCTGCTGGGCGAGCTGGCCGGCGCGCTGTCCGCCCTCACCGCCTCCGACGGCACCCGGGGGGCCTCGTCCGTGGCTGCAACGACTGTCTCGGTCGCCGACCCGGTCGAGCACCGCAGCGGTCGCCTCGTGCACGTGCCGGGGTCGCCGTTCGTGCGGGGGGAGGCGTGCCTGCGCGACGTCGTCGGCGGGGCCGCCGAGATCGACAACGACGTCCACTGGGCCGCGGTGGCCGAGCTGCACCAGGGGCAGACGGACACCTTCCTGCAGCTGTACCTGGGGGCCGGCATCGGGGCGGCGCTGGTCGCCGACGGTCGGCTGGTGCGGGGGGCGCGCGGGCTGGCGGGCGAGGCGGCGTACGCGGTGACGGCGGCGGGTCGGACCGGTCGCCGGTCGTCCCCCCACCTGCTCGACGTGCTGGTCGAGGAGGGGCTCACCGTCGACGGTGGCACGGTCGTCGACGTCGCCGCCGTCGCAGCGCTGATGCGGCGAGGTGCCGCGCAGGGCACGGCCGCTCGCGTCGTGGGAGCCGTCGGGGACGTGCTGTGCTCGGCGATCGCCCTCGTGGATCCCGGCCGCGTCGTGCTGAGCGGCCCGTGGGGGTGCGAGCCGCGGCTCGTCGACGCGCTGAGGACCCACCTGGCGGAGGCGGCGGTGCTGCCCGTCGAGGTGGTGACCAGCGTGACGGGGACGCAGGCGCCGCTCGACGGCGCCCGGCAGCGGTCCGTGGAGCTGGCCCGCGCGGCCCTGCTGTCCCGCGTGCCCTGACGGCGTCCCGACCTGCCGGCCGGTCGCGAGCCCGGCAGTCGTATGCCGGACGCCTCCCACGCCCGGGGCCGGGGCACTGTCACCATGGCGCCATGAAGGCCCTGCTGCTCGAGAACGTCCACCCCCTCGCGACGACCCTGCTGACCGAGGCGGGCATCGAGGTCGACCACCGTCCCGGAGCCCTGGACGAGGCCGAGCTGGTCGAGGCGCTGCGCGGCGTGCAGCTTCTCGGCATACGGTCCAAGACCGAGGTGACCCCCGCGGTCGTCGAGGCCGCCGAGGACCTGCTGGCCATCGGGGCCTTCTGCATCGGGACCAACCAGATCGCGCTCGCCCCGGCCGCCGAGCGCGGCATCCCGGCGTTCAACGCGCCGTACTCCAACACCCGGTCCGTGGTCGAGCTCGCGCTCGCCGAGATCATCGTCATGGCGCGGCGCCTCACCGAGAAGGACCGGGCGCTGCACGACGGCGTGTGGCGCAAGGACGCCAAGGGCTCGCACGAGATCCGGGGTCGTCGGCTCGGCATCGTGGGCTACGGCAACATCGGCTCGCAGCTGTCCGTGGTGGCCGAGATGCTCGGCATGGAGGTCTACTTCTACGACATCCAGGACCGGCTCGCGCTGGGCAACGCGCGCCGCTGCGGCAGCCTGGAGGAGCTGCTCGACATCGCCGAGGCCGTGACCCTGCACGTCGACGGGCGCGACGGCAACGCCGGCTTCTTCGGGCGCGAGCAGTTCGAGCGGATGCGACCGCGCTCGCTGTTCCTCAACCTCTCGCGCGGCTTCCTCGTGGACTACGAGGCGCTGCGCGACGGCCTGCAGTCGGGGCACATCGCGGGCGCCGCGGTCGACGTGTTCCCGGTCGAGCCCAAGAAGTCGGGGGACCCGTTCACCTCCCCGCTCCAGGGCCTGCCCAACACGGTGCTCACCCCGCACGTCGGCGGCTCGACCGAGGAGGCGCAGGAGGACATCGGCCGGTTCGTCGCCGGCAAGCTGCGCGACTACGTCAGCTATGGCACGACCACCCTGTCGGTCAACCTGCCGGCGCTGACGCTGCAGCACGTCCCCGGCGACCACCGGCTCACCCACTTCCACACCAACACCCCCGGGGTCCTCGCCAAGGTCAACCACATCCTTGCCTCGCACGGCGTCAACATCGGGGGCCAGCTCCTCGGCACCCAGGGCCACGTGGGGTATGTCGTGACCGACGTCGACTCGCCCCTCAACGAGGACGCCCTGGCGGAGCTGCACGACCTGCCCGAGACCATCCGGCTGCGCGTCATCGACTGACCTCGCCGGACGGCCCGGCACGCCGTGTCAGACTTGGCGCACCCACGGCGCCGACGCAGGCGGGGCCGGCAGCACCACCCGTGAGCAGGAGACGCGCATGACCCAGCAGTTCCGCCGACGCGCGCTCGCCGCCGTCGCCACCGCGAGCGTCCTCGCGCTGACGGCGTGCAACGCCGGCTCCTCCTCGACCGGGTCGAGCGGGAGCGCCACGGGCAGCGGTGGGGGCGCGTCCGGCCAGAGCGTCGCCATCGGTCTGGTGCTCGAGCCCACGAGCATGGACTTCACCCGGTCCGACGGCGCCGCCATCGCGCAGGCGCTGCTCGGCAACGTCTACGAGGGCCTGGTCAAGGTCGACGAGAAGGGCGCCATCCAGCCCTCCCTCGCCACGAGCTGGACCATCAGCCCCGACCGCCGGACCTACACCTTCGATCTGGTGCAGGGCGCGAGGTTCAGCAACGGCGCACCGCTGACCGCCGACGACGTCGTCTTCTCCATCAACCGGGTCAAGACCGACTGGGCCGTCGCGGTGAAGCGGTCCATGGACGTGGTGAGCTCGGCCACGGCGCTCTCGCCCACCAAGGTCCAGGTCACGCTCTCGCGCCCCAGCAACTCCTGGCTCTACGCGATGACCACGCGCGTCGGCGCCGTCTTCAGCCGCACCGGTGTCGCCGAGCTCGCCACCACACCCGTCGGCACCGGTCCCTACACCCTCGGTGAGTGGCGCCGCGGCGACGCCATCGTGCTGCGCCGCAACGACGCCTACCACGGCGCCAAGCCGTACTTCGGGCAGGTGACTCTGCGCTACATCAAGGACGCGGCGGCGCTCAACAACGCCCTGCTGTCCGGCACCATCGACGTGATCGGCACGGTCCAGTCGCCCGAGTCGCTGCAGCAGTTCACCACCAACGACCGCTACCGCGTGATCGAGGGCACGACCAACGGCGAGGTCATGCTCACGATGAACACCTCTCGCCCGCTCCTCAAGGACAGGGCCGTCCGCCAGGCGATCCGTCAGGCCATCGACCACAGGTCGCTGCTGCAGACCTGCTGGGCCGGGCACGGCACGCTCCTCGGCGCGATGGTCCCGCCCACCGACCCGTGGTACCAAGACCTCACGGGCGTCGCGCCGTTCGACCGCGCCAAGGCCACCCAGGCGCTCAAGGACGCCGGCGCGGCCGGCCGGACGCTGCGCCTGCGCCTGCCGGCGGCGCCCTACGCCACGACCTGCGGCCAGGTGGTCAAGTCCGACCTCGAGCAGGCCGGGCTCAAGGTGACCATCGACCAGATGGACTTCCCGACCTGGCTGTCCGACGTGTTCAAGGGCGCGGACTACGACCTGACGATCGTCGCGCACGTCGAGCCCCGAGACATCGGCCGGATGTTCGGCAACCCGGACTACTACACGAGGTACGACAACAAGGCGGTCCAGGCCGAGCTCGCCGCCGCCGACGCGGGCACCGAGGCCCAACAGGTCGAGCACATGAAGGAGGTCGCCCGCCTCACCGCCGAGGACGCGGCCTCGGACGTGCTCTTCCTCATGCCCAACCTCGTCGTCGCCGACAAGGACATCCAGGGCCTGCCGACCAACGCCGTGGGCGAGACCCTCGATCTCGCGCACCTGTCGCGGTCCTGACGCCGGCCCGCCGACCCCACGCCCCATGCTCCTCGGACTGCTGCGCCGCGTCGGGACCTTCCTCGTGTCCCTGCTCGTCAGCAGCGTCCTCGTCTTCGGCTTCATGGTGCTGTTGCCGGGCGACCCCGCCAGGGTGGCTCTCGGCACCAACGCGACCGAGGAGGCCGTGACCGCGCTGCGGCACGAGCTCGGGCTCGACCGACCGCTGGTCGTGCAGTATGCCGAGTGGTTGCGCGGACTCGTGACCGGCGACCTCGGCCGGTCCTACGTCTCCCGCGCCGACATCGCCCCGCAGGTCGCCGACCGCCTCCAGGTGTCCCTGCTCCTCGTGCTCGCCGCGATGGTGGTGGCGGTGGTGGTCGCCCTACCGCTCGGCACCCTCACGGCGCTGCACCACCGACGGCCGGCCGGTGTCGTGCTCGCCGCGCTGTCCCAGGTCGGGGTGGCCGTGCCGGCGTTCCTCGTCGGCGTGCTCCTCATCAGCCACGTCTCCGTGCAGCTGCGCTGGCTCCCGGCCAACGGGTGGACGCCGCCCGCGCGGGACCCCGTGATGTTCGTCCGGCAGCTGATCCTGCCCGCGCTGTCGCTCGGCATCGTGCAGGCGGCCGTGCTCGCCCGCTACGTGCGGTCCGCGATCCTCGACGTGCTGCACGAGGACTACCTGCGGACCGCCCGGGCCAAGGGCCTGCGTCCCGGGCCGGCGCTCGTGCGGCACGGCCTGCGCAACGCGTCGGTGCCCGTCATGACCGTCCTCGGGCTGCAGCTGGCGACGACGCTCATCGGGGCGGTCGTCGTCGAGCGGGTGTTCGTCATACCGGGGCTGGGCTCGTTGCTGCTGGACAGCGTCGGCACCCGTGACCTCGTCGTCGTCCAGGACGTCGTCATGGTCCTGGTCGTGGCGGTGCTGCTGATCAACCTGCTCGTGGACCTGCTCTACCTCGTGCTCGACCCGCGCCTGCGGACGGGCACCCGATGAGCGCCCGGGCCCGCGGCCGACGGGCAGACGCATCCCTCGTCGTCGGTGCCGTCCTGGTGGGGCTCGTCGTGCTCACCGCCCTGGTCAGCTTCGTCTGGACCCCGCACCCGCCGGGGCTCACCGACGGGTCCGTGGCCCTGCGCGGACCCATGCCCGGCTACCCGCTCGGCACCGACCGGCTGGGCCAGGACGAGCTGTCCCGCCTCATGGTGGGCGCCCGCACGACCCTGCTGGTCGGCATCGTCGCGGTCGGGCTGGCCGCCGTCGTCGGGGTGCCGCTCGGCGTCCTCGCCGGGATGCGCGGCGGGCTCGTCGGGCGCCTCGTGATGCGCGCCAACGACCTGCTGCTGGCGTTCCCCGCCCTGCTGCTGGCGATCATGCTCGCGGCCGTGCGGGGCGGCTCGACCACGGTGGCGATGGTCGCGATCGGCATCGCCTCCATCCCGACCTTCGCGAGGGTGACGCGGTCGGGCGTGCTGTCGATCATGCAGCGCGAGTATGTCCTCGCTGCCCGTTCCGCCGGCCGCACGCCCCGCGGGATCGCCTGGCACCACGTGCTGCCCGGCGTCGCCAACCTGGTGGTCGTGCAGTCCTCGGTGGCCTTCGGGATGGCGATCCTCGCCGAGGCGGGCCTGTCCTACCTCGGGGTCGGGACACCGCCGGACGTGCCGAGCTGGGGCCGCATGCTCTACGACAGCCAGGCCACCCTCTGGCAGACCCCGCGGCTCGCGTGGATCCCGGGCCTCGCGATCGCGGCGGCCGTCCTCGGCTTCAACCTCCTCGGCGATGGTCTGCGCGACCTGCTCGACCCGACGATGGAAGACCGACGATGAGCGGTCACGTGCTCGCGATCACGGGGCTGGCCATCGACGCGGGCGGCACCCGGCTGCTCGACGACGTGTCGCTCACGATCGCGCCGGGCGAGCGGGTCGGGCTGATCGGCGAGTCGGGCTCCGGCAAGTCGATCACCTCCCTGGCCATCATGGGGCTGCTGCCGAGGTCGCTGCACGCCAGCGGGTCGATCCGGCTGGCCGGGGTGCCGCACGACGTCGTCGGCGCCTCCGAGGAGGAGCTGTCGCGGGTGCGGGGCCGTGACGTCGCCATGGTCTTCCAGGAGCCCCTCACCGCGCTCAACCCCACGATGCGCGTCGGCGACCAGGTGGCCGAGGCCATGACCATCCACGGGACCCAGCCGTCCCGGTCGGCGGCCCGGGCCCGAGCCGTCGAGCTGCTCGACGCCGTGCGCCTGCCCGACCCCGCGAACCTCGCCCGGGCCTATCCGCACCAGCTGTCCGGCGGCCAGCGCCAGCGGGTCGTGCTCGCCATCGCCCT
>ERZ501047.69-NODE-69-length-35251-cov-6.880043_pt1 | contig 35251 bp, 28 predicted proteins | sample MGYA00510868_ERZ501047 | MGnify/ENA primary metagenome ERZ501047 (study PRJEB25958, sample SAMN03398593) | human skin metagenome | study: EMG produced TPA metagenomics assembly of the Human Skin Microbiome Metagenome (human skin metagenome) data set. | reverse complement strand
CCCGCGACGCCGCCCCGCCCCGCGACGCCACGCGTGCCCGGCTCGCCCCTGCCCGACGAGCTGCTGAAGGCCGTCGAGGAGTCCGACACCGAGGAGCGCCGGCAGGCTGCCCGGGAGTGGAGCGAGGCCGAGACCGCCACGAAGCTGTTGCCCCCGGTCCCCGACGACGAGGCGTTCTGGCGCCGCCCGAAGGACTGACGCGGCCCAGCGTGCGCGCGCCCCGTCCGTACACCGGAAAACCACGGGCCGGGCTCTCCCGCGCCGCCTACAGTGCCCGCCGTGACCCTCTTCTCCCCGATCACGCTCACCGGTGACCTCGTCGTCTTGGAGCCGTTGTCGCCCGACCACCACGACGAGCTCGTCGAGGCGACGCGTGACGGCGAGCTCTGGAACCTCTGGTACACGACGGTGCCCCGGCCGGAGCAGATGCGCGCCGAGATCGAGCGCCGCCTCGCGGAGCAGGCGGGCGGCACCATGCTCCCGTTCACGACCCGTCGGGTGAGCGACGGGCAGGTGATCGGCATGACGACGTACTTGAACATCGCCGAGGCCGACTCCCGGGTCGAGATCGGCTCGACCTGGAACCGCGCCAGCGCCCACCGCACCGGCACCAACACCGAGTCCAAGCTGCTCCTGCTGCAGCACGCATTCGAGGGCGTGGGCTGCGTCGCCGTCGAGTTTCGCACCCACTGGCTCAACCACCAGTCGCGTACGGCGATCGAGCGGCTCGGTGCCAAGCAGGACGGCGTGCTGCGCCAGCACAAGCGGATGCCCGACGGCACCCTGCGCGACACGGTCGTGTTCTCGATCCTCGACCACGAGTGGCCGGGCGTACGGAACGAGCTGCAGCGCCGGCTCGCGGTGCACCGCCCCTAGAGCTTGCCGGGGCTGCGGCAGGGCGGCGTCAGAGCAACGAGGTGGTCACCTGCTCGACCCAGCGCCGCTGACGCCCGGTCTCCACGGCCCGCCGGTGGTGCTCACGCGCTCAGTCGACGGCCTCCGACGGCCGCACCCCACCGAGCACTGCCAGCACGGCCAGGGCAGTCCCCGTGCGACCGACCCCGCCCCGCAGCCGATCTCTAGGCGCTGGCTCTCGGCGCGGGCGTACGTATCCTGCAGCGCCTCCAGCGCGTCGTCGGTCGACGACGGGAGACCGAGGTCGCGCCAGCGCACCCAGCGGTACGGCTACGGGAGGCCGGGATCACGGCCCAGGAGGTACACCCCTTGGTCGGGCGGGGAGACGGCACCGCGGCGGCGCAGGCTTGTCGCCGGTACACGTCGGCCGCCGGGAAGCTCGACGACACCGGGGGTCTCGAGCGACCAACGACCGGGCTCGGTCATGCGTCCTCTCCGTGGTGCCTCACCTCGTCGGCGAGCGTGAGCTCGTCTCTCGTCGGCCGCTCGAACACCCCCGCGGCCCAGTCCAGCTCGGCGCGGGTCATCGGGTAGTCGCCGGCCCGAGCCGCGGCGTTGCGGCGCTCGAGCCGCTGCCAGAGCACCTCGACGGGGAGGTCGAGCACGTGCAGCTCCACCCGTGCCCCCGCCCGCCGGGCGTCGGCGAGCTTCTCGGCCCGCTCGGCGGCGGTCCAGAGCCCGTCCTCCAGGATCACGTCCACGCCCCGTACGAGCAGGTCCAGCGCGTGCCCGTACAGGACCCGCTGCAGCCGTTCGTGAGCAGCCGTGTCCTCGGGCGCGATCCCGATGGCGTGCTGCCACTCGTCGGTCGCCAGCCGGACACCCCGCCCCTCGCCCTCCAGCCGCCGGGCCAGCGTGGACTTGCCAGCCCCCGGCAGCCCGCAGAACAACGTGAGCGTCGGCCGGGTGGCGCCCTCGGCGCCTTCGGCGATCCTGGGCAGCAGGTCGACCAGCAGCGGTGCCAGGTCACCCGACGGCCGGCGCGGGTCCAGCCAGCGCGCCTCCTCGATCTCGGCCGCGGCCGCAGCGCTCGCTACGGGGCCCGGCCAGGCGAAGACCTGCGCGCGGACGGTGTGGCCCGGCTCGTTCGCCGCGGCCGACTCGTGCATGCCCCAGTCGTCCAGGCCCGCGGCCAGGACCGCGAGCCCGGTCTCCTCGGCGAGCTCCCTCGCGGCCGTCGCCCGCAGGGCCTCACCCGGCTCGGGCTTGCCGCCCGGGAGCATGAACCGGCGCGTGCCTCGCTTGCGCACCGTCAGCACCCGGCCCTCCTCGTCCCAGACCACCACCGCCGCCACCAGGACCGTCGGGGCTGCCACGGGGGGCATCCTACGGGTGCCCGGCGGGCGCAGATCCTGAGGGCACGAAGGGTGTCCCGGGGGAGCAGGCGGGCGCCCGTGCCCGGCCGGTACGGTCTGGCCACACCCGGGCGCGGGTGCAGTCCCCGTCTCGGCCTCACCTCGGGGGACGGGCCGTACAGCGAGAGTGCTGATAATGACGTACGTGCCGCGGCCAAAGACCTACGACGACGCCCTTCGGGAGGAGATCCTCACCGAGGCCGCTCGGATGCTGTCCGACGGCGGTGTGGAGCGGTTGTCGCTGCGGGCGCTGGCGTCCGCCGCGGGCACGTCCACCAACGCGATCTACGTGATGTTCGGCGGCAAGGATGCCTTGGTGAGCACGGTGCTCGACCGGGCCCGCCGGAGCTTCATCCAGGCCCAGCAGGACGCGGTGCACGGCGAGAACCTGATCGTCGACGCCAAGGCTCTAGGCACGTCCTACCGCGCGTGGGCACTGGCGAACCCCGAGCTGTTCAAGGTGATGTTCGGCTCTGGGGCGATGCTGACTCGCAGCCGGGAGGGCGAGCTGATGGCGCCGTCGGAGAACACGCTGCTGCTCGACGTGGTGGGCCGGCTGCAGGACACGGGCGTGTTCCGCGGTCAGGACACGGCGTCGGTGGTCCACAGCCTGTGGGCCATGGTGCACGGGTACGTCACCATCGAGCTGATCTTCGGCATCGGCAACGACGCGGACTTCGAGCGGCACATCGGGGCGGTGTTCCTCGCCTACCGCTCCCGCACCAGCGGGACCATCGAACGGAGCTGAGAGGAGACCAGCAGGGTGCTGGCCTCGTAGAACCGGTCGACGAAGGCGTCGTCACGCGCCTGCTCTGGCAACATCATGGGGGTCCGTCGGCCGTACATCTCTCCCGGCCGCCAGTCCACGCCTGCCCGGCCCCGCGCCAGCCAGACCAGGGTGTCGGCCCCCTCGTCGGGCGTGACGGAGAACCGGTCGACGAGCGGCAGCGACAGCAACCTCGCCATCATGCCGCCGTCGGAGCGCCAGAAGCCGGACGCGACCACGCCGGGGTGGAGGGCGACGGCGGAGATGCCCTCGGCGGCGTAGCGGCGCACCAGTCCACGCACCGCGACCAGGTTCATGAGCTTCGAGGCCGCGTACGCCCGCATCGGTGACCAGCGGCGGCTGAGCCCGAGGTCGTTCAGGTCGATGCGACCGACGCGAGCGGCGGCCGAGGCGGTGCTCACCACGACGCCGTCGCCAGCCCGCAGCTGGGGGAGCAGGCTCTCGGTGAGCAAGAACGGGGCGAGGTGGTTGACCTGCAGGGTGCGCTCGAAGCCGTCCTCGGTCACCTCCCGACGCGAGAAGATCGCGCCGGCGTTGCTGCACAGCACGTCGATCCGGGGGTGCCGCGCCGCCAGGGTGGCGGCCAGCTCGCGCACCTGCCGCAGGCTCGAGAAGTCGCACAGGTGGTGCTCGGCTCCGGTCTTCCGCGCCACGGCGGCCGTCTTCTCCGCAGACCTGCCCACGACGACGACCTCGGCCCCAGGCTGCCCCGCCAGGGCGCGTGCCGCGGCCGCGCCCACCCCGTCGCTGCCCCCGGTGACGACGATGGTGCGAGTCATCGCGCTCTCCTCTCTGGCGTCCGCGACAGACTACGGCCCAGCCCGGCGGCGGCCAGGGGGCCGATCTAGGATGACGGCGTGCGCGTCTACAACTTCTCCGCCGGTCCCGCCGTGATGCCGCTCGGGGTGCTGGAGGAGGCCCGCGACGAGCTCACCGACTGGCAGGGCTCGGGCATGTCGGTGATGGAGGTGTCGCACCGCGGCAAGGCGTTCGTCGAGTGCGCGGCCGACACCGAGACGCGTCTCCGCTCGGTGATGGGCGTGCCCGACGACTACGCCGTGCTGTTCCTCCAGGGCGGCGCGATGGGGCAGTTCGCCGCCATCCCCATGAACCTCACGAAGCCTGGTGACACCGTCGCGTTCCTCAACACCGGCCAGTGGTCGACCAAGGCCATCAGCGAGGCCGGCAAGTACGGGGTGGACGTGCAGGTGGTCGCCGACGAGGCGCCATCCGGCTACACCACCACGCCGGCCGAGGGCTCGTACACGGTGCCGAGCGACGCCGCGTACCTCCACTACACCCCGAACGAGACCATCGGCGGTGTCGCCTTCCCGTACGTGCCGCAGGTCGAGGTGCCGCTGGTGGCCGACATGAGCTCAATGATCCTGTCGCAGCCGGTCGACGTCTCCCGGTTCGGCGTGATCTTCGCCGGCACGCAGAAGAACCTGGGGCCGGCCGGCATGTGCCTGGTCGTGGTGCGCAAGGACCTGCTGGGCCGCGCCCGCGCCGAGACCCCGAGCATCCTGGAGTGGGCCGCCATGGCGGAGGCCGACTCCATGCTGAACACCCCGCCCACGTTCGCGATCTACCTGCTCGGCAAGACCCTGTCCTGGGTCGAGCGGCAGGGAGGCACCGAGGGCCTGGGCCGTCTCAACCGGGAGAAGGCCGGCGCGCTCTACGACTACATCGACGGCCACGACTTCTACTCCAACCCGGTCGAGGTCGAGAGCCGTTCGATCATGAACGTGCCGTTCCTGCTGCGCGACCCGAGCCTCGACAAGCAGTTCGTGTCGCAGGCCCAGGAGGCGGGCCTGTGGAATCTCGCCGGCCACCGCTCGGTCGGCGGTCTGCGCGCGAGCATCTACAACGCGATGCCGCGTGCCGGCGTCGACGCCCTGATCGGCTTCATGGACGACTTCGCCCGCAAGCACGGCTGACCGGGCTCAGGCCCCGAGCCACTCCAGCCAGGCGCCGTGCTGGCCCACCCGGGCCAGCGGCTCGCCGTCGAGGGCCAGCACGAACGACGATCGTGGGTCGTCCTCGAAGCCGGCCGGCAGCCTGCGCCGCACGGGCTCCACGACGCGTACGCCCTCGTTGGTGACCCAGTGCACGCCCAGCTCGTCGAGCAGGGCCAGGTGGCGCCGGCGCTGCTCCTCGGGCAGGTAGGCGAGCACGGCCGAGTGCTGCACCACGACCGTGAGGCCTGCGGGCACCTGGGCCACCAGGTCGGGCAGCGCGTCGGTGGCGTCACCGGCGATCCGTACGAGGTCGTGGCCCGCGACCCGCGACAGGCACGCGGCGAGCCGCTCCTCGCGTACGGTCTCGCCGGGCCAGACCAGCGAGCGCAGCCAGCGGGCGTCGTCGGGGTCGGCGGGATCGAGCGGGTTCTGGTCGATGCCACCCCGCCAGGCCACCTCTGGCACCGCGAGGGGGAGGCGGTCGCCGGTGACCTCGCAGACGATGGAGCCGTCGGGGGCCGGGCGAGGGTCGCCCGGGGAGAGCCAGGTGTAGTCGTACAGGTCGGGGAACAGGCACAGGCCCGCCGACATGCCGACCTCGAGCAGGGCGACCGGTTGGGGGACGGACGCCAGCACCGGGGCCAGGACCGCGCAACGACCGACCTCGTTGGTCTGCGTGTGGCGGGAGAGGATGGTCTGCTCCAGCGCCGGCCAGTGATCGGCGACCCAGCGGGTGAGACCAGGCTCGTCGTCCTGCGGGCCGCCGTGGAAGCGCAGGGCGGCCAGGAAGAGATTGGGCTGGCGCTTCGGGCCGGGGAGGGTGTCGAGGAGCGCCTGCAGCTCGGGTGTCGCCGCGACGCGGCGGCACACCCGCTCCCAGGCCGGGGAGGTGGGGGCGACGTCGTCGGCGAACGAGGCGTACAGGTCGCTGATGGACGCCTCGGCGAAGAACTGCGTGGTCTTCATGGGGCTCCTTCCGTGCTGCCGGGCATCGTGGCACGGGGTCTCGGTGCCGCCCACTACGCTCGCCTGCCATGAGCACCGAGGGCATCGAGTATGCGGAGCGGCTGCGCTCCCACTCCGGCGTGTGGTGGAAGCGGCTGCTGAACGTGCAGGCCCCCTACCGCTGGCGGGTGCGGCGCTACGACCTGGGGCGCACGCTGGAGGTGGGCTGCGGCATCGGGCGGGTGCTGGCGGGCCTGCCCGTCGGCTCGCTCGGCGTCGACCACAACCCGCACTCGATCCAGACCTGCCGGGCTCTGGGGCTCGACGCCATGACCACCGAGGAGTTCCTCGGCAGCGAGCGCGCTCGCGAGGGCGAGTTCGACAGCATCCTGCTGGCGCACGTGGTCGAGCACATGACCACCGAGGAGGGGCGGGAGGTGGTGGGGTCGTACCTGCCGTTCCTCAAACCCGGCGGCAAGGTGCTCTTCATCTGCCCGCAGGAGAAGGGGTACGCGACAGACGCCACCCACGTGCAGTTCTACGACGGGCCAGACCTGGTGCGGTTCGCGCACAGCGTGGGTCTGCAGGCCACCGCGTGGGAGTCGTTCCCGTTCCCGAGGCGGGTGGGCCTCCACTTCCCGTACAACGAGCTGCACGTGCTGGCCACCAAGTCTTCTGTAGTTGATTAGACTAAAGACATGACCACGACAACGGAGCCGCTGACGCGGACCGAGAGGCTGGACCGGCTGCCCTTCACCCGGCGCCACACGAAGCTCCTGGTCGGCTCGGGCGTGGGGTGGGCGCTCGACGCCATGGACGTCGGGCTGATCTCCTTCGTGATGGCCGCCCTGGCGAAGCAGTGGCACCTGGGCAACAGCACCCTGAGCCTGATCGGCTCGGTCGGCTTCGTGGGCATGGCGATCGGCGCCAGCCTGGGCGGGCTGCTGGCCGACCGCATCGGGCGCCGGCAGGTGTTCGCGCTCACGCTGCTCGTGTACGGGCTGGCGACCGGCGCCGCCGCGCTCTCGACCGGCGTGGCCATGCTGATCGCGCTGCGCTTCCTGGTCGGCCTCGGCCTGGGCGCCGAGCTGCCGGTGGCGTCGACCCTGGTGAGCGAGTACGCACCACGTCGCATCCGTGGCCGGGTGGTCGTGGTGCTGGAGGCGTTCTGGGCGGTGGGCTGGATCCTGGCCGCGCTGCTCGGGTTCTTCCTCATCCCGCAGCACCCCGAGGGCTGGCGGTGGGCGCTGGCGGTGGGCATCGTCCCGGCCGCGTACGCGCTGGTGGTGCGCTGGGGCCTGCCGGAGTCCGTGCGGTTCCTGGAGAGCAAGGGACGAGACGAGGAGGCCGAGGCCGCCGTCCGCCGATTCGAGGAGTCGGCCGGGGTGGCCCCGGTCCCGGCTCGGCCCCACGAGGTCGCACCGGCCGGCACGGAGTCGATCTGGTCGCCCCGGCTGCGGGCCCGCACGGCGGCGCTGTGGGCGGTGTGGTTCGGCATCAACTTCAGCTACTACGGGGCCTTCACCTGGATCCCCACGCTGCTGTCGGCCGGCGATGCGAGCCTCACCAAGTCGTTCACGTGGACGCTGTGGATCACCCTGGCCCAGCTGCCCGGGTACGCGGCCGCGGCGTTCCTCATCGAGGCCTGGGGGAGGCGCTCGACGCTGGCGCTGTTCCTGGCGGGATCCGCGTTCTCCGCGGCGTTGTTCGGCTGGGCGGTGTCGCAGCAGCCTCTGTCCGCGGCCTGGGTGATCGCCTCGGGCTGCCTGCTCTCGTTCTTCAACCTGGGCGCCTGGGGTGCGCTGTACGCGGTCAGCCCCGAGGTCTACCCGACGACGATCCGTGGCACCGGCACCGGGGTGGCGGCCGCGTTCGGGCGGGTCGCCGCGATGCTCGCACCCCTGAGCGTGCCGCTGCTGCTGGGCGCCGGCGGTCGGCCCCTGGTCTTCGGGGTCTTCGCCGCCGCGTTCCTGATCGCCACCGTGGGCGCGTTCTTCCTGCCCGAGCGGCGGGGCGAGGAGCTGCTGGAGCTATGACTGGTCGTGGAGGCTGGGGCGGTAGCCGAGGCGAGGGGTGACCGCCACCGGGTTCGCCTACGAGGAGCGCCGTGACGGGTCGGTCGCGACCAACCATCACCAGAAGGTGCCTGTAGTGCTGCGCGGCTCGCCCGGGATGCCGAATATTTCGCAACGAGAACGTGTTGCAAATCAAGTTAGGTTCGCCTAACCTTACCTGCATGAGACGCCAGGCGCAGTCGCTCGCCGTTGAGAACATGCGGCTCGGCTACGGCCGGGCGACCGTCGTCCACGACGCCAGCCTTCGCATCGAGAGCGGCAAGGTGCTCGCCCTGGTCGGCCCCAACGGCTCCGGCAAGTCCACCTTGCTGCGGGGCATGGCGCGCCTGCAGGCTGCAGAGACGGGGGCGCTGCAGCTGATCGCCGGGGAAGACGAGGCGACCGACTGCGCCACGTTGTGCCCGCGCGAGTTCGCCACCCGTCTGGCCATGCTCACCCAGCAGCGGCCGACACCGGCCGGGATGACCGTGCGCCAGGTCGTCGGCCTCGGGCGCCACCCCCACCGCAGCCGCTGGCTGGGCAGCGACGCCGAGGGGCCAGCCGCCGTCGCGCACGCCCTGGCCCTGACCGGGGTCGCCGACCTGGCCGACCGTGCCGTCGACGAGCTGTCGGGCGGTCAGGTGCAACGCGTCTGGCTGGCCAGCTGCCTGGCCCAGCAGACCTCGGTGCTGCTGCTCGACGAGCCGACCAACCATCTCGACCTGCGGTTCCAGTCCGAGCTGCTCGACCTGATCCGCGACCTCGCCGATGAGCACCAGGTCGCCGTCGGCGTCGTCCTCCACGACCTGAACCACGCCGCCGCCGTGGCGGACAAGGTCGCTCTGCTCGTCGACGGCCGCATCGCGGCCGTCGGCACCCCCGAGGAGGTGCTCACCGAGACCGCGCTCCAGGCTGCCTACAAGGTGCCGGTCGAGGTCTCCAGCACCGACGGCATCCTGTCGGTCCGGCCGCTGCCCAGGTGTGCGACCCGGCACCGGCTGAGTGCGTTCTCCGCCTGATCTCCACCCCTCCCACCACTCGCTCGCCCGACCGTCGAAGGATCTGCCATGCCCACCTCCCGCCGCACTCTGCTCAGCCTCGCCGCCACGGCGCCCCTTCTGGCCGCCTGCGGCACGTCGGAGCCGGCGGTCGCGCCCAGCGGGCCGACCTCCAGCGCAGCAGCCGGCCCGGTCACGGTCACCGACGGGCGTGGCAAGACCGTGACCCTGGCCGCGCCGGCCTCCCGGGTCGTGACGCTGGAGTGGGGCCCGACCGAGGATGTGCTCAGCCTGGGAGTCCAGCCCACCGGAGTGGCCGATGCGAAGGGGTTCGGCAGCTGGGTGAGCAGTCAGTCCCTGTTGGGCACTCCGGTCGACGTCGGGATGCGTACAGAACCCAGCCTGGAGTCGATCGGCAAGGCGTCACCCGACCTGATCCTCGGGATCAGCGGCTCGATCCCGGAGGCAGCCGTGGCCCAGGCGGAGAAGATCGCCCCGGTGGTGCTGCTCAAGGGGGCCGATGCCACCCGGCCGCTGGCCCTGATGCGCGACAACTACAACGCCGTCGCCACGCTGGTCGGCAAGACGGCCGAGGCGCAGAAGGTGCTCGCCGCCTACGACGCGAAGCTCACAGAGGCGAAGCAGAAGCTCTCCGGCAGGACGCCACCGTTCGCCTTCGCCTACATCAACGTCACGGGCGCCACCGCCGAGCTGCGCATGCACGGCCCTCGCTCGGTCCCAGGCGCCGTGGCCAAAGAGGTCGGCCTGGTCAACGCCTGGAACGAGAGCGGCGACGACGGCTGGGGCATCGGCTCGCTCGACCTCGAGGGGCTCACCAAGCTCCCCGCCGACACCACCGTGCTGAGCTGGGCCAACAGCACCATGGCCGACCCCGTGAGCAAGCTCGCCGGCAACGGCGTCTGGTCCTCTCTGCCGTTCGTCAAGGCGGGGCGGGTGAAGCCGGTCGCCGACAAGGTCTGGGTGTACGGCGGCCCGTCGTCGCTCATGCAGTGGGCCGACCAGCTCGTCGCTGCTCTCGCCTGACCCGTGACCTCCACCGCCCTCGGCCGTACACGGATGCGCCCGCCGGCGTCCACGCTGCTGGCGGCGGTCGGGCTGCTCGTGCTGGTCCTGTCCGTGGTGCACCTCGGGCAGGGCAGCGCCGACGTCCGGCTGGCCGACGTGGTGGCCTGGGTCGCCGGGCGCGCGGACAGCCAGGTCGCCGTCGTCGTGGTGGCCTCCCGGCTGCCCCGGCTGGCGGCCGCGCTGCTGGTCGGTGCCGCGCTGGGGGCGGCAGGTGCCGCGCTTCAGGCGGTCGCTCGCAACCCGCTGGCGACCCCGGACACCCTGGCGGTGAACGCGGGCGCATACTTCGCGCTGGCCGTGGTCGCCGCCTTCGGGATCGGCACCGGGTTCCTCGGGGGCACGGCCGTCGCCCTCGTGGGCGGGCTCGCGGCGGCAGCCCTGGCGTTCCTGCTCACCGGGGCCGGTGACATCGTCAGGCTGGTGCTGGGTGGCTCGGTGCTCGCCATGTCCTTGTCGTCGATCACCTCGGCGCTGCTGCTGATCTTCAGCCAGGAGACCCAGGGGCTGTTCGCCTGGGGTGCCGGGTCGCTCAGCCAGTCCGACCCTGGGGCCGTGGTGCAGGCCGCGGTGCTGGTGGTCCTGGGCCTCGCCGGTCTGGTGGCGATGGGCGGCCGGCTCGACCTGCTCCAGCTGGGCGACGACCAGGCCCGTGCGTTGGGTGTCGCCGTCACCCGCAACCGCGTGCAGGTCGTGGTGCTGTCGGTGTTCCTCGCCGCCGTCTCGGTGGCTCTCGCCGGGCCCCTCGGGTTCGTGGGGCTCTGCGCCCCGGCACTGGTGCGTCTCTCGGCACGCCGCGTGCGCGGCCTGCACCAGAACCGTACGGTTCTCGTAGCCGCCTCCCTCCTGGGCAGCCTGGTCGTGGTGGCCTCCGACGTCTCGCTGCGCGCGCTGCTCGGCGCCGCCGACGCCGTCAGCGTGCCCACCGGCGTGGTGACCACGCTGATCGGGGCCGTGTTCCTGGTCGCGCTCAGCCGGGGGATGCGTACGGGTCGTGCGGACACGACCTCGACGCTCACCGTCGGCGCCCCGCGGGCGTGGGCGGTCTGGCTGATCCCGGTCACCTGGACCCTGCTCGTGGTGGCGTCCGTGCTCGCGATGCTCGCAGGCGACGGCTGGCTGCTGCTGGGCGACGTGCAGAACTGGCTGCTGGGCCGCGCCTCGGGACGCATCACCTTCATGCTCGACGCGCGGTGGCCGCGGGTCGCCGCCGCGGTGCTCGCGGGGATGGCGCTCGCGCTGGCGGGCACCCTGACGCAGGCGGTCACGCGCAACCCCCTCGCCGAGCCCGGGCTGTTGGGTGTGGCGGCCGGTGCCGGGGCGGGCGCGCTGGCGCTTATCGTCGCCGGCTCGCGCCTGGGTGTCGACCTGGGAGCCGCCGGCGTGTCCGTAGGGGCGCTGTCCGGAGCGCTGGTCGCTGGCGTGCTGCTGTTCCTGCTCGCCGGGCGCGGTGGCTTCGACCCCACCCGGCTGGTCCTGGTCGGCCTGGGTGTCTCCGCCGGTGCGAGCGCGCTGAGCACCCTGCTGATCGTCAGCACCGATCCGTGGAACCAGTCGCGGGCCATCACCTGGCTGGGCGGCTCCACGTACGGGACCACCGCCGCCAGTCTCCCGGCGGTCGCGACCCTGGTGGTCGTGGTCGGGGCCTGGGTGGCGGCCACCCACCGCGACCTCGACGTCGTGCAGCTCGACCCCGACACCCCGCGCCTGCTCGGGGTCAGGCACGGCCGGGTACGGGGTCTGGCGCTGCTGGGAGCGGTGCTGCTCGCCGGGGGTGCCACGGCAGCCGTCGGTGTGATCGGTTTCGTCGGCCTGGTGGCGCCGCACGTGGCGCGGTTGCTGGTGGGGCCGCAGCACCGGCGGCTGGTGCCCCTGGCGGTGATCCTCGGCGGCCTGCTGGTGCTGGCGGCCGACACCCTGGGCCGTACAGCCCTGGCACCGTCGCAGCTGCCGGTCGGCCTGGTGTGCGCGCTGGTGGGGGCGCCCGTGTTCTGGTGGCTGATGCAGATCAACCGAGGAGACCGATGACTGCGCCGTACCGTCCGTTCTTCGTGCGCCTGCTGACGCGGCGCACGATCTCTCCCGGTTTCGTCCGCATCACCCTGGGCGGTGACGACCTGGAGCACTGTGGCGCCACGCTCCTCGACCAGCGGGTGAAGCTGGTGCTCGGCGACCCGGGGCCGTTGGCGGAGCTCATGGGGGCCGGGGACGACTGGTACGCCCGCTGGCAGGCGCTGCCCAACGAGACCCGGCCGGCGCTTCGCACGTACACGCTGGCGGCCGTGCGACCTGAGAGACGAGACGTGGACATCGACGTGGCGGTGCACACCCGTCACGACGGTCCGGCGCCCGGGCTCGCGTACGCCCTGGAGGCTCCCCTCGGCTGCCCGGCGGTGCTGGTCGCTCCCGATGCCCGCGTCGAGGGTCACGACACGGTCGGGGTCGCCTGGCAGCCCGGGACGGCGACCGACGTGCTGCTGGTCGGTGACGAGACGGCCCTGCCCGCGGTGCTGAACATCGTCACCACGCTGCCGGAGTCGGCGACCGGGCGGGTGGTGCTGGAGGTCGAGGACATCGACGACGTACGCCCCGTGGTGACGCCGCCCGGGGTGACGGTGGACTGGCGCGTGCGGAGTCGCGGCGAGCAGGCCACCGGGGTCTTCGGTCGCGTCGAGGGTGATCCGGGCGAGGACGAGCCACTGCTGTGGCAGGAGGCCGACGGCGACCACGGGACGTACGGATGGGTCGCGGGCGAGGCCGGCTGGGTGCGGCGGCTCCGGGGTGAGGCGAAGGCGGCGGGCGTGCCGAGCGGCCAGGTGTCGTTCATGGGTTACTGGCGCCGGGGCGTCGCTGGTTGAGTGCCCTGCCGGGTGGGGTCGAATCCCGGTCCCGGGGTCCGGAGGCGCACCCTCGGTCATAGGGTGGGCCGAGACGACCGGAGCGCCCCGTCGCCGGGGCCGAGACGAAGAGGTTCACGTGAACGAGACCCTGAGCTGGACAGACCTGGACAAGGCGGCCGTCGACACCGCCCGTGTGCTCGCGGCCGACGCCGTGGAGAAGGTCGGCAACGGGCACCCCGGCACGGCGATCTCGCTGGCGCCGCTGGCGTACCTGCTCTACCAGAAGGTGATGCGCATCGATCCGTCCGACCCGCTGTGGCTCGGTCGTGATCGGTTCGTGCTGTCGGCCGGCCACTCGTCGCTGACGCAGTACAACCAGCTGTTCCTGGCCGGGTTCGGTCTCGAGATCGAGGACATCGCGGCGCTGCGCACCTGGGGCTCCAAGACGCCCGGGCACCCCGAGGTGCACCACACCGACGGTGTCGAGTGCACCACCGGCCCGCTCGGCGCCGGCGTCTCCAACGCGGTGGGGTTCGCGATGGCGGCGCGCAAGGAGGCCCAGCTGTACGACCCCTCGGCGAAGCCGGGCGAGTCGGTGTTCGACCACTTCGTGTACTGCATCGCCGGCGACGGCTGCATGCAGGAGGGCATCTCCGGCGAGGCGTCGTCGCTGGCCGCCACGCAGAACCTGGGCAACCTGATCCTGTTCTACGACGACAACCGCATCTCCATCGAGGGCGACACGGTGATCGCGTTCTCCGAGGACGTCGAGGCCCGCTACGCGGCGTACGGCTGGCACACCCAGCACGTCGACTTCACCAACGGCTTCACCACGTACGAGGAGAAGGTCGCCGAGCTGTACGAGGCGATCGAGACCGCCAAGAAGGTGACCGACAAGCCGTCGTTCATCAAGGTCACCACCGTCATCGGCTGGCCGCTGCCGAACAAGGCCGGCGACCACTCGGTGCACGGCTCGAAGCTGGGCTCCGACGAGGTGGCTGCGCTCAAGAAGGAGCTCGGGTTCGACCCCGAGCAGTCCTTCCAGGTCGTCCCGGAGGTGCTGGAGCACACCCGCGGCAACGCCGCCGAGCGCGCCAAGGCCGCCAAGGCGGAGTGGGAGCCGCGGTTCGAGCAGTGGCGCAAGGACAACGCCGAGCAGGCGGCCCTGCTGGACCGGGTGATGGACAAGAAGCTGCCCGAGGGCCTGCGCGAGGCGCTTCCGGTCTTCTCCGCGGAGAAGAAGAAGTCGACCCGTTCGGCCTCCGGCGACACGCTGTCGGCCATCGCCGACGTGGTGCCCGAGCTGTGGGGCGGCTCGGCCGACCTGGCCGGCTCGAACAACACCACGATGAAGGGCAAGCCCTCGTTCCTGCCGAAGGAGCGCTCCAGCCACGACTTCGTGAGTGGCGTCAACGGGCGCGTGCTGCACTTCGGCATCCGCGAGCACGCCATGGGCGGCATCGTGAACGCGATCTCGTTGTCGGGCCTGACCAAGGTGTACGGGGCGACGTTCCTCGTGTTCTCCGACTACATGCGACCCGCGGTGCGGCTGGCGTCGATCTCGGCCACGCCGTCGATCTTCGTGTGGACGCACGACTCCATCGGCGTCGGCGAGGACGGCCCGACCCACCAGCCGATCGAGCACATCCCGTCGCTGCGCCTGATCCCGCAGCTCGACGTGATCCGCCCCGGAGACGCGAACGAGACGGCCGCGGCCTGGGCGGCGATCCTGGAGAACATCGACCACCCGTCGGCGCTCATCCTGTCGCGCCAGGACCTCACGGTCTTCGACCGCTCGGAGGGTACGGGCTTCGCGTCGGCCGACAACGTCAAGAAGGGTGGCTACACGCTCGTCGAGGCCAGCAGTGGCACCCCGAAGGTGATCCTCGTCGGCACCGGCTCCGAGCTGGAGATCGCGGTCGCCGCCCGTGAGCAGCTGGAGGCCGCCGGCACCCCGACGCGCGTGGTGTCGATGCCCTGCCAGGAGTGGTTCTTGGAGCAGGACGAGGCCTACCGCGCTGAGGTGCTTCCGGCCCACGTCGCGAAGGTCTCCGTCGAGGCCTCGGTGCCGACCGGCTGGAAGGAGTTCCTGGGCCCGAACTCGGACGCCCTGGGCATCGACCACTTCGGCGCCTCCGCCGCCGCCGCGACGCTGTTCACCGAGTTCGGCATCACCGCCGACGCGCTGGTGGAGAAGGCGAAGGCACTGCTGGGCTGACCCCCGTACGCGGGACGGGGCCGGGTCTCACGACCCGGCCCCGTCGTCGTCCGCGGTTGCGGCCAGCGTCCCGTCGGGCGTCACGGGTTCGCCCGCGCCCCGTCACACGGGGCGGCCGTCCGCCCCGACGCGCACGGTCACCACGTCGTCGTACGTGCGGCGCTCGGTCCGCCTCACCCGGTACTGCGCGTCCAGCACGGGGAAGACGTGCACCGGGGTGAACGTGAGGGTGGCACCACCGCAGGGGGCCTGCTCAGTCGGTCCCGAGGGGCCCGCCAGGGCGGCGGGCCGGTCAGCCCTGGAACGGCCCGTACGTTGCGAGGATGTTGCCCTTCTCCGTGGTGGTGGCCGAGATGAGCCGCAACCGCTGCGGGCCGGCCCCGTCGAACAGCCGCCGACCGGTGCCCGCCACGGCGGGGTGCACGATCAGGGTGAGCTCGTCCAGGAGGCCTGCGGCGACCAGCTGCCGCACGACCGACAGCGAGCCCTGCACCCCGACGTCGGCCCCGTCGCGCTCTTTCAGCGCCCGGACCGCGTCGAGCAGGTCACCCTCGATCAGCTGCGAGCCCTGCCAGGTCATGTCGGCAGGCGTCAGGGTGGTCGAGGCCACGTGCTTGGGGCAGCCGTTGATGAAGTCGGCGAAGATCCGGTCGTCACCCTCGGTGATGTTCGGCCAGTGGCCGCTCCACTCGTTGTACGTGACGCGCCCCATCACCACCTCGTCGATCTTCGCGATGCCCTCGGTCATCAGCCGTCCGAGGTCGGCGTCGAAGGAGTCGTACTGGAAGAGATAGGGGTCGGAGGCGACGCCGTCGACGGAGGAGAAGAGGGTGGCGACGACCTTGCGGGTCATGATGTCTCCCAACGGGTTCGGGGTGCGTCCGGCAGCATCATGGCCCATCACACCCTTCTGAGGTGTACGGCCCTCCGGCGCCGGTGGGGCCGGGCGCCGCGGACGAGGCACCTTGGCTGCTCTCCGTACGCTTGCCGTATGGCTCTTGACGCGACGACGCTGATCAACAAGCTCTTCGGTGACTCCTCCTCGGGCGTCATCCTCGAGATCGACCTCGACCGCGGTCTTCTGCGGTCGGTGCCCCAGAACCCGGTGGAGGCGATCCGCTCCATCAACACCCCGACGATGGGCCTGCTGGCCCGCACGCTCCGGCAGGCCGCCAAGGACCCCAAGGTCGCCGGCCTGGTCGTGCACATCGGCACCTGCCCGATCTCGCCGTCGGCCGTCGACGAGCTCGGTGACCTGATCACGCGCTTCGGGCAGGCGAAGCCCACGGTCGCGTACGCGGAGTCGTTCGGCGAGCTCACCAGCGGCATGTTCCCCTACCGTCTCGCGACGGCCGCCAAGGAGATCTGGCTGCAGCCGTCGGGCGCGGTGGTGCTGGGCGGCACGCACCTCGACCTGCTGCTGCTGCGCGGCGGCTTCGAGAAGCTGGGTCTGGACCCGCAGTTCTCGCAGCGCAAGGAGTACAAGTCGGCCGCCGAGCAGCTCGCCGGTCGTGAGATCTCCGACGCGCACCGCGAGATGATGCAGCGCATCGCCGACTCGCTGGTCGAGGAGAGCATCGCGGTGATCTCCGAGCGTCGCCGCCTGGGTGGCGACGTCGTGCGGGCCGCGGTCGAGCGCGGGCCCATCAAGGCCGCCGATGCGCTGAGCGAGGGCTTCGTCGACAAGGTCGGCTACCGCGACGAGGTGTACGCATCCGTGCGCGAGGCCTGGGGTCAGGAGGCCAAGCTCCAGTACGCCGGCAGGTACGGCGGCTCGGTGCCCTCGATGGTGATGGAGAAGCTGGGCACCAAGAACCAGCCCGCCATCGCCGTGGTCAACGTCACCGGCGGCATCGTCACCGGCCGCGGCCGGCCCGCGAGCCCGTTCGGCGGCCCCGAGGCCGGCTCCGAGGTGGTCTGCGAGCACCTCCGCCAGGCGCAGAAGGACGACACCGTGAAGGCCGTCATCTTGTCGGTCGACTCGCCCGGCGGTTCGTACATCGCCTCCGACACCATCCGCCGCGAGGTCGTCCGTACGTCCCAGCTCGGCAAGCCCGTCGTGGCGTTCATGGGCGACGTGGCCGCCTCCGGTGGCTACTTCGTCTCCATGGGCGCCAACGAGATCGTGGCCACCGCCTCGACGCTCACCGGCTCCATCGGTGTCTTCGCGGGCAAGATGGTGACCCAGGGCCTGTACGACAAGCTGGGCCTGGTGCGAGACGAGGTGCAGAACGGTCGCTACGCGGGGATGTTCGCCGGCAACCACGGTTTCACCGACGAGCAGTGGCAGGTGCTCAACGCGTGGCTGGACGAGGTCTACGACGACTTCACCGGCAAGGCCGCCCTGGACCGCAAGATGCTGCAGACCGAGCTCGAGCCGCTGGCCCGGGGTCGGGTCTGGACGGGTGCCGACGCCAAGGAGCGGCACCTCGTCGACCACATCGGCGGCCGCGAGCTCGCCGTGGAGCGGGTCTGCGCGCTGGCCGACCTGGACCGCGAGAAGGTGCAGCTCAAGCCGGTGCCGCTGATGGGCCTGCTCGACCGGTTCCAGCCCGCCGAGTCCTCCGAGCAGCCCGGTGGCCTCGCCGGGGCTCCGGTGGACCTCGGCTCGATGGGCCCCGAGGCCATGCTGCGACGGCTCGGCTCGGTCTTTGGTCTGGAGGTGCCGGGCGTGCTCGCGCTGCCGTACCGCATCCGGATCAGCTGACCGACCACCCGACGAGCGGCACCCGGCCACGCAGCCGGGTGCCGCTTCTCGTTGCTCCCGCCACGACCGCGTACGCGCCCTGCCGTCGCCACTAGGCTGCCGCTCATGGCTGCCGAGGCGTCCGACCGCTCGGCGTTCGGGCCGTTCCGCAGCCGTGCCTTCCGCTACCTGTGGCTGGCGATCGTGGTCTCCAGCATCGGCGGCATGGCGCAGACCACCGGAGCCCAGTGGCTGTTCGTCAACGACCCGAACGCGGCCACGATCGTCTCCTTGATCCAGACCGCCAGCATGCTGCCGATGATGATCCTGTCGTTGCCGGCCGGTGTGCTGGCCGACGCCTTCGACCGGCGCAGCCTGCTCATCGGCGTGCAGGTGTACGCGGTCGTGGTGTCGAGCATGCTGGCCCTGTTCACCTACCTGGGCAAGATGCCGCCGCTGCTGCTGCTCGCGTTCACCTTCGCCGTCGGCTCGGGGATGGCGCTGCAGGTGGCGACTTGGCCGCCGCTGATCTCGGAGCTGGTTCCGCGCAGCCACCTCGCGGCCGCGACCCGGCTCGACATGGTGAGCGTCAACGTGGCCCGCGCCGCCGGGCCGGCGATCGCCGGCCTGATCATCGCCCGGGCCGGGGTGGCACCGGTCTTCGCCTTCACCGCGACCTGCGTCACGGTGCTGCTCGGCGTGCTGCTGGTGTGGCGCCGCCGGATGCCCAGCACCGGCCCCCGGGAGCGGTTCCTGCCCGCCCTGCGCGCGGGTGGCCGGTACGTCTGGCACGAGCCGGTGGTGCGTCTGATCCTGGGCCGCCTGGCGATGTTCGTGGCCCCGGGCAGCGCGCTGTGGGCGCTGCTCCCGGTGATCGCCCGGCAGCAGCTCGGCCTCGACGCCGGCGGTTTCGGCCTGCTGTACGCGGCCCTGGGCTCGGGCGCCGTGATCGGTGCCCTGACCCTGGGGTGGGTGAAGCGGCGGCTCTCCTCGAACATGGTGGTCACGGTGGCGATGACCATCTACGGCGTGGGGATCGCCGTCGTGATGCTCTCGGGCTCGTTGTGGACGGCAATGCCGGTGCTGGTGATCGCCGGGTACGGCTGGACCGCGGTTGCCTCGGTGCTGGTGTCGGAGATGCAGCTCTTCCTGCCCGGCTGGGTGCGGGGGCGGGCGCTCGCCGTCTACTCGATGACCTTCACGGGCGTGATGGCGCTCACCTCACCGGTCTGGGGCCTGGGCGCCCAGGTCGCGGGGCTCCGCTACGCGATGTGGGCGGCAGCCGCCCTGGTCCTGCTCGGCGCAGGGATCGGCCAGCTGGTCCGGGTGCCCGACAACGAGGGCGTCGACCAGCGCCCGATCCGGATCTGGGACGACGCCGCCCACGCGCGTCCGCTGGCGCCGGAGGTGGGGCCGGTGGTGATCGAGATCGACTTCCGGGTGCCGACGCACCACCAGGAGGAGTTCCTCACGGCCATGCAGTCCCTGCGCCGCTCACGGCTGCGCAACGGCGCCACCCACTGGGGGCTGCACCGGGTGCTGGAGCAGCCGGAGACCTACGTGGAGCAGTTCACCGTCTCCTCGTGGCAGGAGCACCTGCTGACCCACGAGGTGCGGCTCACCGTGGCCGACCAGACGGTCGAGCAGCGCGTGCTCCGGTACGCCACCGGGGAGCCCCGTTCCCGGCACCTGCTGCCGCCGGACGCCGAGGTGCCCGACCCCGAGAGGTGAGGTCAGGCGTGCTCCCTGCGCAGGAACCACGCGTACGACAGGAGCAGCACCAGCGCCACCCAGCCCGCCAGCGTGGTGCCGCCTGCCAGACCGGACACGTAGATGTAGCTGACCTTGTAGTCGTCGACGTGGTACCCGAACCGGGCGCCGCCCGACAGGAACGCGATCGCCGAGGACTCGGGGGAGAACCGCCACGCGGCGTCGGAGATCCCCAGGATGGCCCGGGTCGTGACGACGCCGAAGTACCCGGCGGCGGCGATCGGCGTCGCTGCGGTGCTGCCGAAGGCCGCGGAGACCGCGAACCCACCCAGACCTGCCAGACAGATGAATGCGACGCCCCGCAGCAGGGCCGGGAGCGTCTCGATTGGGTCAGCCACGCCTCCCGGCACGAGCGCCACCCAGGTCAGCGTCGCCCCGACGAAGGTGAGTCCCAGACCCAGGGCGCCGAGCATCGCGCTGCCGACGGCGGCCGCGACCGCCTTCGACCAGAACACGGCGGTGCGGTTCGGGGCGAAGGTCAGCCACTGCGAGAGCGCTCCAGAGCTGCCGTCGGCACCGACGAAGCTCGCCGCCACGACCATGGTGAGCAGGCTGAGCAGCCCCGTCATGGCGAGCAGCGGGCCCGTGACCATCTCCGCCGGCTGCACGGCGGTGGGGCCGAGACCGACACTCCACGCCGAGGCGACCACCAGCAGCCACACCAGCAGCGCGGCCCCCATGAGCACGAGGAACCCGACCCTGGTCAGCCGACGCCAGGCGTACCGGCGGATCTCGGCATGCACCAGCCCGGCGAACGTGGTCGGGGTGCTGGTCGAGGTCGGTGTCTGCCAGGTGGTGGCGCTCATCGGGGGGCTCCTGTCGAGGTGAGGGCGAGGTAGGCGCGTTCCAGGTCGGGGCGGTCGGGGGAGAGGGCGTCGGGCCAGACGTCGTGGCTGGTGAGGGCCTGGTTGACGGTGCGAGGGGTCGCCCCGGGCCCGGTGGCGAGGAGGCGGCGGCCGTCGACACGACGAACCGCGAACCCGGCCTGGGCCAGCACCTCCGCAGCCCTGGGCTCGACGGTCTCGACCAGCACGCCATGGTCGGTGCCGACCAGGTCGGCCAGCGTCCCGGTGCGCAGCGAACGGCCCCGCGCGACGACGGTCACCCGCTCAGCGACCTGCTGCACCTCGGCGAGCAGGTGGCTGGAGAGCAGCACCGTGCGGCCGGCAGCGCCGAGGCCACGGATCGTCTCCCGCACCTCGTGAATGCCCTCGGGGTCCAGCCCGTTCGTGGGCTCATCGAAGATGAACAGCCGCGGGTCCTTCAGCAGCGTGGTCGCGATGGCAAGTCGCTGCCGCATGCCCAGGGAGAAACCCTTGACGGGGGAGCCTGCGCGGTCGAGCAGACCGACCTGGTCCAGGCACTCGTCGACCCGGCGCTCGGGTGCGCTGGTGGCCTCGGCCAGCAGTCGCAGCGTCTGCCGGGCCGTGAAGGCGCCGAAGAACTTCGGCGACTCGACGATCGCGCCGACCTGCCCGATCACCTGCGGCAGCTGCTCGGGCTGCGGGCGCCCGAGCAGGGAGACCGTGCCCTCGTCGCGACGCACCAGACCGAGCAGCACCCGGATCGTCGTGGTCTTGCCCGACCCGTTGGGGCCGAGGAACGCGTGCACGCCTCCGTACGGCACCTGGAGGTCGAGCCCGTCGAGGGCGCGGTGGTACGACCCGCGCCGCCCGTACACCTTGACCAGGCCGCGGACGTCGATCGCCAGCTCGGGGTTGCTCATGGGCCCCATCCTGCTCGCTGACATGGTCTCCAGACGTCCGACCAGGGGCCTTCGTTGGCAGCCCTGCGGTCGTACGCCGCGGACGTAAGGTCACACAGCAGGGTGTCTCGCGGCTGGTGACAGGGCTCGCGGCGAGCCGGCGGGGCGGCTGAGGGTCGGCCTGTGCCGTCAGCCGCAGTCAGATCCCTAGATAACAGGTCAGTCACAATTCGATTGCGGCGGGGGGCTCGCTGTGGCATGGCTGTGCGCACGCGTCTAGGTTGGGCGGCATTGCCCACGGCCGTGCAGGCCCGGGCCCTCGCTCGCCACCCGGCGGGCTGTCGCCATCTCAAGGAGGCACCACATGCGGGCACACCGCACACTTGCCGCCGCTGCCGTCGCGACCTTCGCCCTCGTGGCGAGCGCGTGTGGCAGCAGCACCACGACCCCGTCCGGCCAGACCTCGGGCGGCACCGGCGCCGTCAAGGAGGGCGGCGCGATCACGATCCGCGGCTGCACCCCCCAGAACCCGCTGATCGGCTCGATGACGAGCGAGGTCTGCGGCGGCAACGTCATTGACTGGACCACGGCCAAGCTCGTCGACTACGACGTCAAGACCGCGGCTCCCACCAACGATCTCGCCGAGTCGATCAAGACCGACGACTCGACGACCTTCACCGTGACCCTGAAGAAGGGCCAGAAGTTCTCCGACGGCACCGAGATCAAGGCGAAGAACTTCGTCGACGCGTGGAACATCGCCGCGTACGGGCCGAACGGTCACCAGGGCAGCTACTTCTTCGAGTCCTTCGCCGGCTTCGACGACGTGCAGTGCCCCGACGAGAAGTGCACCACCAAGCCGAAGACCGACAAGATGAGCGGCCTCGTGGTGAAGGACGACTACACCTTCACGATCACGATGGCCGCGCCCACGTCGAACCTCCCGGTGCGCCTGGGCTACTCGGCGTTCGTGCCGCAGCCCGACTCCTACCTCTCCAACCCCGGTGCCGCCGACGTCGGCAAGACGCCGGTCGCCTCCGGCCCGTACAAGGTGACCGCCAACACGGCCACCGAGATCGTGCTGGAGAAGAACAAGGAGTACCAGGGCGCTGCCAAGGGCCACGTCGACAAGATCACCTACCGGATCTACAACGACCCGAACGCGGCGTTCACCGACGTGCTCGCCAACAACATCGACTTCACCGACATCATCCCGTCGGACCAGCTGGTCGGCGACGCCTGGAAGAAGTCGGTCGGCGAGGGTCGCTGGTCGGCGCGCGAGGCCGGCGTCATCGAGACCATGACGTTCTCGAGCAACGACGAGCAGCTGAAGGCGAGCCCCGATCTGCGCAAGGCGCTGTCGATGGCGATCGACCGCGAGACGATCACCAAGCAGATCTACAACGGCACCCGGACCCCGGCGACCGGCTGGGTCTCCCCGGTGGTGGACGGCTACAAGGCCGACCAGTGCGGCGCCTCCTGCAAGTACGACAAGGCCGCGGCCAAGGCCCTGTACGACAAGGCGGGCGGCTACAAGGGCACGCTGACCTACTCGGTGAACAGCGACGGTGGCCACAAGGCCTACGCCGACGCGATCTGCAACGGCTGGAAGAACGACCTGGGCGTCGACTGCCAGGTGAAGCTGTTCCCGAAGTTCGCCGAGCTCCGCAACTCCGCCAAGGCGGGCGACCTCAAGGGCGGCTTCCGCTCCGGCTGGCAGATGGACTACCCGTCCATCGAGAACTTCCTCGCGCCGATCTACCTCAAGGGCGCCGCGTCGAACGACTCCCGCTACGACAACCCGGCGTTCAACGCCAAGCTGAAGGACGCCGCGGCCGCCAAGGACCTGGCGTCGGCCAACAAGCTCTACCAGGAGGCGGAGGCGATGCTCGCCACCGACTTCCCGACGGCTCCGCTGTGGTACCGCTCGCAGCCTGCCGCCTGGTCCAACAAGGTGACCAACGTGCAGGTGAACGCCTTCGGCGTGATCGACGTCACGTCGATCAGCCTGAAGTAAGGTCGTCCGATCGGCGGCGCCCGGGCTGTCCCGGGCGCCGCCGTCACCTGTGGTGAGGAGGGTGCATGCTCACGTACGTCCTGAGGCGACTGCTCCAGATGATCCCGGTGGTCATCGGTGCGACGTTCCTCATCTTCACGCTCGTGTACGCCCTCCCGGGGGAACCGTGGGAAGGCCGCTGCGGCGAGCGCGACTGCCCCGACAGCTACATCGAGAAGTTCAAGCAGGACTACAACCTCGACAAGCCGTTGCTGGTGCAGTACGCGCTCTACCTCGGCAAGCTGCTCAAGGGTGACCTCGGCACCAACTTCTACGGCAACACCGTCACCTCCGAGCTGGCGATCCGCTACCCGACGACCATGAAGCTGGCCCTGATCGCCGTGCTGGTGACAATCGTGCTGGGCATCGCGGCCGGCATCCTGTCGGGCATCAGGCGGGGCAGCTTCATCGACTCCCTGGTCACCGTCTCCACCCTGGTGGTGATCTCCATCCCGATCTTCGTGATCGGCACCAGCGCGCAGTTCGCCATCCTCAAGCTCGACCTCAACGACATCATCCCCGTCACGGCGAGCCAGGGGACCTTCCAGCAGCTGATCCTGCCCGGTGTCGTGCTGGGGTCGCTGTCGGTGGCCTACGTCGCCCGCCTGACCCGCACCAACCTTGCGGAGAACCTGCGCGCCGACTACGTGCGGACCGCCAAGGCCAAGGGGCTCACGCGCGGTCGCACCATCGGGGTCCACACCCTGCGCAACTCGATGATCCCGGTCATCACCTTCATCGGCTACGACATCGGCAACCTCATGGGCGGCGCGATCGTGACCGAGCGCATCTTCAACATCAACGGCATCGGCGGGTTCATCTTCAACGCCATCAACACCTCCGACGGTGTCTCGGTCGTCGGCGCGGTGACCGTGCTGGTCTTGATCTACCTGCTCACGAACCTGGTCGTCGACGTGCTGTACGGCGTCCTGGACCCGAGGATCTCCCATGACTGACCACCGGCCCCTGGACGCGGTCGAGAGCGTCGACGAGGCAGATCCGACGAACGTCTCCGACCCCGTCGTCGACCCGACCGGGGCCGAGCTGCCCACCCCGGCCGTCGAGGCGGAGGCCGCTCGCTCGCTCTGGACGGACGCCTGGCGCGAGATGCGCCGACGGCCGCTGTTCTGGATCTCGGCCGCCCTGATCGTCGTCGTGCTGGCGATGGCGGCCTTCCCGAGCCTCTTCAGCAGGGCAGACCCGGCGTTCTGCCAGCTGGGGGACTCTCGGCTCGCGCCCTCGGCGGAGCACATCTTCGGCACCGACACCCAGGGGTGCGACGTCTACGCCCGCACCATCTACGGAGCCCGGGCCTCGGTGCTGGTCGGCGTGCTGACGACCGTGGCCGTGGTGCTCCTCGGTGGTTTCGTGGGCACGGTGTCGGCCTACTACGGCGGTTGGCTCGACACCGTGCTCTCGCGCCTCGGCGAGGTCTTCTTCGCCATCCCGACGCTGCTCGGCGGGATCGTGATCCTCTACTCGCTGCCGAACGGCCCCGACACGCCGTACCTGGTGGTGGTCGGCAAGGTGGTGATCGCGCTGACGCTGCTGGGCTGGCCCAGCCTGGCGCGCATCATGCGCTCGAGCGTGCTGCAGGTGAAGCCGCAGGAGTACGTGCAGGCGGCCCGCGCGCTCGGCGCCTCGCCGTGGCGGATCATCACCTCACACATCCTCCCGAACGCCCTCGCTGCCGTCACGGTGGTGGCCACGATCAACCTCGGCGTCTACATCGCCACCGAGGCGACCCTGTCGTTCCTCGGCATCGGGCTCCAGCCGCCGGCGATCTCCTGGGGCATCGCGATCTCGGAGGCCTCGGGCATCGGCTACATCGCGGCAGCGCCGCACATGCTGCTGTTCCCGTCCCTGTTCCTGTCGCTCACCGTCTTGGCCTTCATCATGCTGGGCGAGGTCGTGCGCGACGCTCTCGACCCGAAGACGCGGTGAGCAGATGGCTGAGACGTTGAACGAGACCTCCCGCTGGAGCGCCGCCGGCGGCCGCCTGCTCGAGGTGGACGACCTGCGCGTCGAGTTCCGCACCCGCGACGGCGTGGCCAAGGCCATCAACGGCGTCACGTTCTCCCTCGACGAGGGGGAGACGCTCGCGGTGCTCGGTGAGTCCGGCTCCGGCAAGTCGGTGACCGCCCAGGCGATCATGGGCATCCTCGACACCCCACCGGCGCACATCACGGGCGGCCAGGTGCGCTACCGCGGCACCGACCTGATCGCGCTGCCGGAGAAGGAACGCCGGTCGGTGCGTGGGCCGGAGATCTCCATGATCTTCCAGGACGCGCTGTCGTCGCTGAACCCCGTGTTCCCCGTGGGCTGGCAGATCGCCGAGATGTTTCGCCAGCACCGCAAGATGAACAAGGCAGACGCCAGGGCACAGGCGATCCGGCTCATGGAGCGGGTCAAGATCCCGGCGGCGAACGAGCGCGTCGACGCCTACCCGCACCAGTTCTCCGGTGGTATGCGCCAGCGCATCATGATCGCGATGGCGATCGCGCTCGACCCGGCGGTGCTGATCGCCGACGAGCCGACCACGGCGCTCGACGTCACCGTGCAGGCGCAGATCATGGCGCTGCTCAAGGAGCTGCAGGAGGAGCGCCACATGGGGCTCATCTTGATCACGCACGACCTCGGCGTGGTCGCCGACGTCGCCGACCGGATCGCGGTGATGTACGCCGGCAAGCTCGTCGAGACCGCGGACGTGCTCGACCTGTACGCGCGCCCCGCGCACCCGTACACCAAGGGTCTGCTCGAGTCGATCCCGCGCCTGGACCAGAAGGGCCAGCAGCTGTCGGCCATCGGTGGCCTACCGCCCAACCTGACGCGGATCCCGCCCGGCTGCCCGTTCAACCCGCGCTGCCGCTACGCCCGCGACGTGTGCCGCGTCGACCCGCCCCCGCCGCTGCGCGAGGTGCTGCGGGGCAGGCATGCCGCCTGCCACTTCTCCGAGGAGGTGCTGGGCGATGAGTGAGGTCATCCTTGAGGCCCGTGACCTGGTCAAGCACTACCCGATCAAGGGCGGGGTGATGCGGAGCACCGTCGGGCACGTACGCGCCGTCGACGGCGTCTCGTTCGACCTGCACAGGGGCGAGACCCTGGGCGTGGTGGGGGAGTCCGGCTGCGGCAAGTCGACGCTGGGGCGGCTCCTGATGCGGCTGGAGGAGCCCACGAGCGGGTCGCTGAGCTTCGACGGGGTCGACATGTACGCCCAGCGTGGTCACGCCATGCGGCGGCTGCGCCGCGACATCCAGATCGTGTTCCAGGACCCGTACACCTCGCTGAACCCGCGCATGACGATCGGCGACATCATCGGTGAGCCGTTCGACGTGCACCCCGACGTGGTGCCCAAGGGCGGTCGGCGGCGCCGCGTGCAGGAGCTGCTGGAGCAGGTCGGCCTCAACCCGGAGCACATCAACCGCTACCCGCACCAGTTCTCCGGCGGCCAGCGGCAGCGCATCGGCATCGCCCGGGGCATCGCGCTGAAGCCGAAGGTGCTGATCTGCGACGAACCGGTCTCCGCGCTGGACGTCTCCGTGCAGGCGCAGGTGGTCAACCTGCTGGAGCAGCTGCAGAACGACCTCGGGCTGGCGTACGTCTTCATCGCCCACGACCTGGCCGTGGTGCGCCACATCTCCGACCGGGTCGCCGTGATGTATCTCGGCAAGATCGTCGAGCTCGGCGACGAGGACCAGATCTACGGCCGGCCCACCCACCCGTACACGCAGGCGCTGCTGTCGGCGGTGCCGGTGCCCGACCCGACCCGGCGCAACCGGGCTGGTCAGATCACGCTCACGGGCGACGTGCCGAGCCCGGCCAACCCGCCGTCGGGCTGCCGCTTCCACACCCGCTGCTGGAAGGCCCAGCCAGAGTGCGCCGAGCGCGAGCCCGAGCTGATCGACCACAGCGACGGGGTCGGCCGTCACCTGTCGGCCTGCCACTTCGCCGAACCGGGCGACCCCGTCGTGGGCATCCGACCGCCAGGCGGCGATCGCACCGTCTGAGGTCCGGGTCGCGGCATCGGCCCGTCTGATCGCCGCGCCCGCCTGTCTGAGCTCAGGGGAGCAACCGATAGCCGAGCCCCGGTTCGTTGATCAGGTGGCGCGGCTTCGCCGAGTCCGGTTCCAGCTTGCGGCGGATCTGGTTGGCGTACACGCGCAGATAGTTCGATTCCCGTCCGTAACTCGGGCCCCACACGGCCTTGAGGAGGCTCTCGTGGCTCAGCAGGCGGCCTTCGGCACGGGCGAGTTCGGTGAGTAGCCGCCACTCGGTGGGGGTGAGGTGCACGGGGCCGGCTGAGGTGAAGGCGCGCGCGGCAGCGAAGTCTAGACGGAACGCGGCGCAGGTGAACGGTGGTGGAGCCTGCCCCGCCTGGGACCCACGCCGTAGCGCTGCCCGGACCCTGGCCATCAGCTCGTCAGCGCCGAAGGGCTTGGTCACGAAATCATCAGCACCTTCGTCGAGCGCTTCCACCTTGTCGTCTGACTGCTGCCGCGCTGACAACACCACGACCGGCACCGCCGACGTCTGACGCAGGTGCCGCAGCACCTCGATTCCGTCGATATCGGGCAGACCCAGATCGAGGATCACCAGGTCGGCGGGAGCCTCGGCCATAGTGGCCAGGGCGTCGGTGCCGGTGCCAACGGTCTCCACCTCGTACCCACGCGCGCGCAGGTTGATCCGCAGAGTGCGCTGGATGGTGGGCTCATCGTCGATGACGAGGATCCTCTGGCTCACCGTTCCACCCCGCTGCCGGGCAGGGCCGGGTCGGGGGGCACAGGCAGCGTGATGATGATGGTGAGCCCCCCACCGGGGGTGTCCTCGGCGCTGACCTCCCCACCCATCGCCTCGGTCAATCCCCGAGCGACGGCGAGGCCGAGACCGACACCGTCACCGTCGGGTGCATCCCCGAGGCGCTGGAAGGGCACAAACATCCGCTCTCGCTGGGTCGCATCGACGCCTGGACCCTGGTCGATGACGTGGATCTCGATACCGGACGGGACCCCGGTGGTTGCCACCGTGACCGGGCGGTCGGCAGGGCTGTGCCGCACCGCATTCTCCACGACGTTACTAAGCACCCGCTCCAGCAGACCGGGGTCGGCCCACACCACCTGGGCGTCGGCGGCGAGGTCGTAGGTGAGGGCTGGACGGTCACCCTCGCCCGACGGGGTGGTCGGCGCAGCGCCGACGTCGAGCCGGCCGACGAGGTCTCCCAGCACGACGGGGCACGGGTGGACGACGAGGGCGTCCGCCTGCAGCCGGGAGAGGTCGAGCAGGTTGCCCACGAGCCCGTCGAGACGGTCGGTGGACTCGTCGATGATCGACTTCAGTTCGTTCTGGTCGGAGGGGGAGAAGGTGACCTCCTGGCTGCGGAGGCTACCGATGGCGGCCTTGATGGCGGCCAGCGGGGTGCGCAGATCGTGCGAGACGGCCGACAGCAGGGCCCGCCGGGCGCGGTTGTCGCGCGCCAGCCACTCCGCATCGTTGGCGGAGCGTTCCAAGGTGCGCCGACGCAGCACAGCGTTCGCGTGCGCGGCGCAGGCGGCCCGCAGCTGAGGACGGTCCCGTCGGGTCCCCTCACCGAACAGGACGAGGTCGTGGCTGGCATCCACCGGTTCGCGCGCCGCCTCGGGGCCCAGGGCCGTGAGATCGGCTGGCTCCGGGCTCCCAGGCGCCCCGGCCCCCGAGGGGGTGGCGGCGACCACGACGTCCCCACCCGGGTCACGGCGAACGACGGCGGCCCCCCGGGCGCCGAAGAGGTCGACCACCTGCTCGAGAAGGAGGGGCATCTGGTCGGTGGACGCCAGCAGGCTGCGTGCCAGGTCGGCCAGCGCCGCCGATTCCCGCTGAGCGCGGTTGGCAATCATGGCCCTTCGGGCGCTGCGGTGCACCACAGAGGCCACCGCTGCGGCGGTCGCCACGAACACCGCGAGCGCGGCCGCGTTCTCGGGGTCGGCAATGGTGAGTGTGCGAACCGGCGGGGTCAGGAACCAGTTGAGGAGCAGCGAGGACGCCACCGCCGCCGCGATCGCTGGCCACAAACCACCAACGAGCGCGACCAGGACGGTAACGAGGAGGTACAGCTGCACCATGAGTGGCAGCCCCAGCCCGACGGGAACGACCACGAGGAGGGCGGTGAGCAGGCCCGGCCCGATCGCGGCCAGGGCGAGCCCGAGCCTCACCCGGCTGGGGGATAGCGGGTTCACCGAGACCGCCCGCCGGTCACGCCCGGCGAGGTCGTGGGTGACGACCAGCACGTCGATGTCGCCTGACGCCGAGATCACTGCCTCACCGGTGCCTCGCCGGAGCAGGCGTCGCCAGGCGGGCCGACGGCTGCTGCCGACGACGACCTGGGAGGCGTTGAGCGCCCGGGCCTTGCTGAGCACGGCGCTGGCGACGTCATCTCCGGTGGTCGTGTGGAACGTCCCGCCGAGTTCCTCGGTCAGGGAACGGAGGGCCGCGATCTGGGTCAGGGTGGGTCCGGCGAGCCCGTCGTCGCGAGCGACGTACACGGCATGCAGTTCGCCACCGGCGCCGCGAGAGGCGATCCGCGCACCCCGCCGCAGCAGCACCCCGCCCTCCTCGCTCCCGGACAGGGCGACCACGACCCGCTCCCGGGTTGGCCACATGGAGCTGATGTGATGGTCGTCGCGGTACTGCTCGACCGCTTCATCGACCCGGTCGGCCAGCCACAGCAGTGCCAGTTCTCGCAGGGCGGCGAGGTTGCCAACCCGGAAGTAGCGGCTGAGAGCCGCGTCCACCTTGTCGGCCCGATAGACGTTGCCGTGCGCCATCCGGCGGCGCAACGCCTCTGGCGACATGTCGACCAGCTCGACCTGGTCAGCGCTGCGCACCACGTGGTCAGGCACGGTCTCGTGCTGGCGCACCCCCGTGATTGCGGTCACCGCGTCGTTGAGCGATTCCAGGTGCTGGATGTTGACGGTGGAGATGACACTAATGCCAGCCTCGAGCAGCTCGACCACGTCCTGCCAGCGCTTGGCGTGACGGGAGCCGGTGGCGTTGCTGTGGGCGAGCTCGTCCACCAGGGCGACCTCGGGACGGCGAGCGAGAACCGCATCGAGATCCATCTCCGACACCGTCGACCCGCGGTAGGTCACCTCTTTGCGCGCAATCACCTCGAGACCCTCGAGCATTTCCGCAGTGCGGGGGCGCTGGTGGGTCTCGACGAGAGCCACCACCACGTCAGCGCCCCGTTTCGCCCGCCGCGCCCCCTCCGAGAGCATGGCCACGGTCTTGCCGACCCCGGGGGCGGCCCCCAGATAGATCCTTAGCCGTCCGCGAGCCATGGCTCTATTCTCACCGACCAGTCTGTTCGCGCAGGGCGACGTTGAGCTCCAGCACGTTGACACGGTCCTGGCCGAGGAAGCCCAAGAAGGCACGCTCGGTGTGGGTGTCGACGAGCGTCAGCACGTCGCTGAGGGGCACGCCGGTTGCCCGGGCCACCCTGGGCGCCTGCCAGCGCGCATACGCCGCCGAGATGTGCGGGTCCAAGCCAGAGCTAGAGGCGGTGAGGGCATCCGGTGGCACCGGGCCGGTTGCCTCCGGGTTCGCGGCGCGGAGTGCCTGCTCCCGCTCCCGCACCTGCTCCGCCAGACGGGCCGAGGCCGGGCCGAGATTGCTGCCGCCGCTCGTCTCACCGCTCGTGTCTGAGGCTGAGGGGCGACTCCAGAACAGCCCCGGGTCGGTGACGTTCTGGCCCAGCAGGGCCGACCCGACGACCTGGCCACGGGAGTCGACGACCACCGAGCCGTGGGAGCGTCCCGGCAGCAGCGCCGCGAACGCGGTCAGTGCCATGGGGTAGAGCAGGCCGCAGACCAGCGTGAACAGCAGCAGCGTGCGGGCTGCAACGAAGAGGTGGCGAGTCATGTCAGGACCCCATTCCAGGCAGGAGAGAGACGACGAGGTCGATGAGCTTGATGCCCAGGAAGGGCACCACGAGACCACCGAGCCCGTAGACGAACAGGTTGCGACGCAGCAGAGCGGAGGCGCTCAGCGGCCGGTACGTCACGCCCTTGAGCGCGAGCGGGATCAGCGCGACGATCACCAGGGCGTTGAAGATCACTGCCGACAACATCGCCGAGCGCGGGCTGTGCAGGTGCATCACGTTGAGCGCGCCCAGCCCGGGGAAGAACGACACGAACATCGCCGGGATGATCGCGAAGTACTTCGCCACGTCGTTGGCGATCGAGAACGTCGTCAGCGCTCCTCGGGTGATGAGCAGCTGCTTGCCGATGCCGACGATGTCGATGAGCTTGGTCGGATCGGAGTCGAGGTCGACCATGTTGCCGGCCTCCTTGGCCGCCGAGGTGCCGGTGTTCATGGCGACCCCGACGTCGGCCTGCGCGAGGGCGGGCGCGTCGTTGGTGCCGTCACCGGCCATCGCAACGAGCCGACCGCCCTCCTGCTCGGCCCTGATCAGGCGCAACTTGTCCTCAGGGGTGGCCTCGGCCAGGAAGTCGTCGACGCCGGCCTCGGCGGCGATCGCCTTCGCCGTGACCGGGTTGTCGCCGGTGATCATCACGCTCTTGATCCCGAGCGCCCGCAATTGGTCGAACCGCTCCCGCATGCCGGGCTTGACGACGTCCTTGAGGTGCACCACGCCGAGCTCGCGCGCCGGCTCCCCAGGGTTGCGGACCGCCACCACGAGGGGGGTTCCGCCCAGGGCGGAGACCGTGTCGACGGCGGCGGCGAGGTCGGGGGCAGACGTGCCGCCTTCTGAGGTGACCCAGAGCGAGACCGCCGACCCGGCTCCCTTGCGCACGCTGGTGCCGTCGGGCAGATCGACGCCCGACATCCGCGTCTGGGCAGTGAAAGGCACGAAGGTCGCCCCCTGCTGGAGCAGCGCGGTCACGCTCTGGCCGGTGCGCCCCGCATCGTGAGCGAGGGCGTAGTCGACGATGGAGCGGCCCTCCGGCGTCTCGTCGGCCAACGACGACAGGTAGGCGGCCTCGAGCAGGGCGGCGCGGCTGGCGCCCCCGACCGGGTGCACATCGGTGGCCTGCCGGTTGCCGTACGTGATGGTGCCGGTCTTGTCGAGCAGCAGCGTCGACACGTCACCGGCCGCCTCGACGGCGCGGCCCGACATGGCGAGAACGTTGCGCTGGACCAGCCGGTCCATGCCAGCGATGCCGATCGCCGAGAGCAACGCCCCGATGGTGGTGGGGATAAGGCAGACGAGCAGCGCCACCAGGACGACCAGGTCCAGCGCCTGCCCGTGGAAGATCGCCATCGGCTGCAGGGCCATCACCGCGAGCAGGAAGATGATGGTAAGCACGGTGAGCAGGATCGCCAGCGCGATCTCGTTGGGGGTCTTCTGCCGCGCGCTGCCTTCCACCAGGGCGATCATCCGGTCGATGAAGGTCTCGCCGGGGCGGCTGGTGATCTTCACCACGATCCGGTCCGACAACACGGTGGTGCCGCCGGTGACGGCGCACCGATCACCTCCCGACTCCCGGATCACGGGTGCCGACTCGCCGGTGATGGCCGACTCGTCCACGCTGGCCATGCCCTCGACCACGTCACCGTCGCCCGGGATCACCTCTCCCGCGACGACCTCGACGAGGTCACCCACGCGCAGATCCTGGGCCGACACCTCCTCGATGGTGTTCTCGGCGGTGAGCCGACGCGCTGGCGTCTCGACTCGGGTCTGCCGCAGAGTCGCGGCCTGAGCCTTACCCCGGCCCTCGGCCACCGCCTCAGCGAGGTTGGCGAACAGGAGAGTCAGCCACAGCCACACGGTCACCAGGACCGAGAACACGCTGGGGTCGAGCAGCGACAAGATGGTGGTGAGAATCGAGCCGACCCAGACCACGAAGATCACCGGCTGGCGGACCAGCCGCCGCGGGTCGAGCTTGGCGAACGCCTGCGGAAGGCTCTGCCACGCAGTCGCGGCCAGGGATGGCCGATGGGCGCCGGCCCGGGGCAGGTTCTCGGTAGCTGTGGTCATGCCAGTGCCTCCGCAAGCGGTCCGAGGGCGAGTGCCGGAAAGAAGGTGAGCCCGGCGAGGAGAAGGATGATGCCGATCAGCAGGCCCGCGAAGACGGGCGTGTGAGTGGGCAGGGTTCCGGTCGTGACCGGGCGTCGCGCCTGACGGGCGAACGCGCCGGCCAGGGCCAGGGTGAGCGTGATGATGCCGAACCGCGCCAGGAACATCGCCAGGCCCAGGGTCAGGTTGAGGTACGGCTGGTCGGCCGACAGGCCGGCGTAGGCGGACCCGTTGTTGTTCGAGGCCGAGGTGTACGCATAGAGCATCTCGGTCAGACCACGGGGCCCCTCTCCGAGGAGTGCAGCCCGGCTGACCGGGATCACCAGCGCTGCAGCGGTGCCGATCAGCACCAGGGCCGGCATCACGATGGACGCCAGCGCGGCATAGGTGATCTCCGCCCGCCCCACGGTCTTGCCGAGCAGTTCCGGGGTGCGTCCCACCATGAGGCCGGCGATGAAGACGGTGAGGACAACCATGACGAGCATCCCATACAGCCCCGTGCCGACACCGCCCGGCGAAACCTCACCCAGCATCATGTTGAGCAGGTAGAGCCCGCCGCCGAGCGCCGAGTAGCTCTCGTGCATCGAGTTGACCGCGCCCGTGGACGTCCCCGTCGTGGCCGTGCCGAACAGCACCGAACCAGCGATGCCGAACCGGACCTCCTTGCCCTCCATGGCGCCGGTGGCCCCGCGGGCAGCCACGGTCTCCGACCAGGCGGTGAGCAGGGCGGACCCTGCGGCGAACACTCCCATCACGATGGCCAGGAGGCGGCCCTGGCGCCGGTCGCCGACCATCAGGCCGTATGTGCGGGTCAACGCGAACGGAATCATCAGCACCAGCAGGATCTGCAGCAGGTTCGTCCAGGCGTTCGGGTTCTCCAGCGGGTGGGCCGAGTTGGCGTTGAAGATTCCGCCACCGTTGGTGCCGAGCAGCTTGATCACCTCCTGGGAGGCGACCGCGCCACCCTGCAGCGTCTGGGGATCGCCGCTGATCGTGATGATGTGGCGCGGTGCGTCCAGGTTCTGCACGACACCGCCGATCACGAGCAGGCCAGCGCCGATGACGGCGATGGGCAGCAGCACGCGCACGGTGGCCCGGGTGAGGTCGACCCAGAAGTTGCCCACACGGTCGGTGGCCGAGCGGGACAGGCCACGCAGCAGCGCCGCAGCCACGGCCATGCCGGTGGCGGCGGACACAAAGTTCTGGACCGTCAGGCCGAGCATCGACACGGTGTGACCCGCGCCGGCCTCACCCGCGTACGACTGCCAGTTGGTGTTCGTCGTGAAGCTGATGGCGGTGTTGAGCGCTCCGTGCCACGTCTGGGCCCGGCCGAATGACCATGGCAGCCACGACTGGGCGAGGATCAGCGCCCACAACGCGAGGACGGAGACGACTCCGAACGCGATCACCGACAGGGCGTAGGTAGACCAGCGCTGCTCGGTCGTCGCGTCGACCCCGGCCGCGCGGTACAGCAGGCGCTCTACCCGCCAATGCCGTTCGTCGGTGATCACCTGGTGCAGCCAGGTGCTCAGCGGCCAGCAGATGCCGATCAGGAGGGCGGCGATGAGGAGCAGGCCGAGGGCGGTAGCCAGGACGGGTGCCATCTCAGAACCTCTCCGGTCTGGCCAATGCGTAGAGGAGGTACGCGAGCAGGGCGAGACCCGCCACTGCCGCGAGCGCGTTAACAATCATGTCCCCTAGCCCACACTGAGGCGTCCTCGACCTCCTCGGCCCTGATGCCCTGATGACCGCCCTTGACGGGATCTTGACGCGTACAAAGCACCACCGAAGCGGACGGTGGCTAAGTGGGCTGAGCCGGGGGGACTGCTGCAGGGATGGGTGACACGATCGCTGTGGTGCCGTTGGGTGCCACGG
>ERZ501047.68-NODE-68-length-35317-cov-15.995746_pt1 | contig 35317 bp, 30 predicted proteins | sample MGYA00510868_ERZ501047 | MGnify/ENA primary metagenome ERZ501047 (study PRJEB25958, sample SAMN03398593) | human skin metagenome | study: EMG produced TPA metagenomics assembly of the Human Skin Microbiome Metagenome (human skin metagenome) data set. | reverse complement strand
AGCGCGGCGGCCGCGCCGGGCAGCACGGGGGTGCAGCCCAGCTGCCGGCCACGCTCGCGGGCCCGCTCCGCCACCGGGTCCTCCGTGACGAACTCCTCGGCGTAGGCCCAGCTGGCGGGCTTCTGTGTGCTCATGGCGAGGAGTCTACCGAGGGGCGGCGGCGCGCTCACGGGGCTCCGAGCGATCTCCCAGGCATCGCCCAGCGCCGTGGTCGACCATGGAGCGGTAGCCACCGTGACCCGAACGCCGACGCTCTCTCCCGAGAGGCAGCAGATGACCATCCCCGTCGCCCACGACCCACGCCACGCCGCCCCCAGCGTGCCGGTCGGCCCGACCACCCTGCCCGAGGGTGCCGTCGCCACCACGGACTCCTGGGTGCCCCCGACGTGGGACGAGGTGGTGCGCGATCACTCGGCCCGGGTCTACCGACTCGCCTACCGCCTCACGGGCAACCCGCACGACGCCGAGGACCTCACGCACGACGTCTTCGTCCGGGTGTTCCGGTCGCTGGACCGCTACCAGCCTGGCACCTTCGAGGGCTGGCTGCACCGCATCACCACCAACGTCTTCCTCGACCGGATGCGCCGCAAGCAGCGCATCCGGTTCGACGCCCTCTCCGAGGAGGGGGCCGCGCGCCTCCCCAGCCGCGAGGTCGGCCCGGAGCAGGCGTACGCCGACGCGACCTTCGACGACGACGTGCAGCGGGCCCTGGACTCGCTCAAGCCGGAGTTCCGGGCCGCCGTGGTCCTGTGCGACATCGAGGGCCTCACCTATGACGAGATCGCGGACACGCTGGGCATCAAGCTCGGCACGGTGCGCTCGCGCATCCACCGCGGCCGTTCCCAGCTGCGGGCGGCGCTGGCACACCGCGACCCCGCGCGGCGGACCCAGCCCGTCGCCGCGGCGTCCCGGCCGACCACCCTGCGCCCGCGCCGCCTGGGCATGGTCGGGGTCTGACCTGGTGCTCACCGGCCGGACGCCCGACGTTCACCTCGGCGGGGTGGGCCGTCCGCCTCGGCCCGCCCCGCCATGCAGCCCGACGCAGTAGTCTCGCCCTCATGGCGGACGTCAACGGCACCGAGTTCTTGCTCCTGATCGTGATCGCCGTCGTCGTGCTCGGTCCGGAGCGCCTCCCGGAGTATGCCGCCAAGCTCGGTCAGCTCGTCCGCCAGGCCAAGGCCTACGCCGAGGGCGCCAAGAACTCTCTGCGCGACCAGATGGGTCCGGAGTTCGACGACATCGACTGGCGGCAGTACGACCCACGGCAGTACGACCCACGCCGCATAGTCCGCGAGGCCCTGCTCGACGACGGGCCCTCCGGCTCGACGGTCGCAGGGGCTGGCGCCGCGGCCGCGGCGGGTGGCGCCACCCTGGCGACCGCGCAGCCCGAGCCGGAGCCTGTCCGCCCGGGCCAGCGCTACGACCAGACCTACACGCCCTTCGACGCCGAGGCCACCTGACCCTGGCGCCCCGGACGTGCCTCGGGCTGCAGCGTGAGACAGGTGCGGCGACGCGAGAGGTGGTCCGCGGTCAGGCCGCGCCGGGTCAGCGACCGGTCGGCGTCAGGCCCAGCTTGCGACCGGCCAGGCCGCGCGAGCGCGTGCCCAGCCCGCGGGCGATGGCGTTGAGGGCCGTGCCCGCGGCGCTGTCGGGGTCGGACAGCACGACCGGGGTGCCCTGGTCGCCGCCCTCGCGCAGGCGGGTGTCGAGCGGGATCTGGCCGAGCAGCGGCACCTGAGCGCCGACGATGCGTGAGAGCGAGTCGGCCACGGCCTGACCGCCGCCGGAGCCGAACAGCTCGAGCCGGGAGCCGTCGGGCTGCTCCAGCCAGGACATGTTCTCCACGACCCCGACGATCCGCTGGTGCGTCTGCACCGCGATCGACCCGGCGCGCTCGGCGACCTCCGCCGCCGCCTGCTGCGGGGTGGTGACAACCAGGATCTCGGCGCCGGGGATGAGCTGCGCGACCGAGATCGCGATGTCGCCGGTGCCCGGCGGCAGGTCGAGCAGGAGCACGTCCAGGTCGCCCCAGAAGACGTCCGCGAGGAACTGCTGCAGAGCGCGGTGCAGCATCGGCCCGCGCCACACGACGGGCTGGTTGCCGGCGACGAACATGCCGACGGAGATGACCTTCACGTCGTGCGCGACCGGCGGCAGGATCATGTCGTCGACCTGGGTCGGCTGCTGCTCGACGCCCAGCATGCGCGGCACCGAGAAGCCGTAGATGTCGGCGTCGACCACGCCCACCTTGAGGCCCTGGCGGGCGAGGGCCGCGGCGAGGTTGACGGTGACCGAGCTCTTGCCGACACCACCCTTGCCGGAGGCGACGGCGTACACCCGGGTCGTGGATCCCGGCTTGGCAAAGGGGATCTCGCGCTCGGCCTGGCCACCGCGCAGCTGGTCGCGCAGGGCACCGCGCTGCTCGTCGCTCATCACACCGAGGTCGACGGAGACGCCGGTGACGCCGTCGACGCGCGCGACGGCCTCGGTGACGCCCCTGCGGATCGGGTCCTTCATCGGACAGCCGGCGACGGTCAGCAGCACGCGGACAGCGACCCGTCCCGCGTCGTCGACGTCGACCGACTCGACCATCCCCAGCTCGGTGATGGGCTTGCGGATCTCGGGGTCGTCGACCGTGGCCAGGGCGGCGTGGATCAGGTCCAGGGACGGGGCAGACATGCCTCCTATCGTATGCCGCCCGCCCGGCCCCTCCTTACGCCCCCGCATCGGCGGGGGGTGGGGGAGCGGCCCTCTTCTTCTTGGCCTTCTTGGGGCGCGCGGCCTCCGGGTCGCCGTCGTCGGTGGCCTCCGCGACCAGGCCACGCTCCTCCAGCTCCTCCAGCAGGTCCCTCAGCTCGGAGCGCAGGTAGTCGCGGGTCGCCATGTCGCGCAGGGCGATCCGCAGCGCGGCGACCTCACGGGTGAGGAACTCGGTGTCGGCGAGGTTGCGCTCGTCCCGGGCGCGGTCCTGCTCGAGGGCGACGCGGTCCCGGTCGTCCTGGCGGTTCTGGGCGAGCAGCAGCAGGGGCGCGGCATACGAGGCCTGGAGGGACAGGATCAAGGTCAGCAACGTGTAGTTGAGCGACCGCGGGTCGAACTGCGCGGCCTCGGGCATGAAGGTGTTCCACGCGAGCCAGACGACGACGAAGATCGTCATCCAGATGAGGAAGGTCGGCGTGCCCATGAACCGGGCGAAGCCCTCGCTGGCCGAGCCGAAGGCGCCCTCGGAGAAGATCGCGGGTCGACGGAACCTGACCCGAGCCTCCTGCGGCTGGTCCAGCCGGTTGCGGTCCTGGGGGCGGGTGCGCTCAGTCATGGGTCACCTCGTGCCTCTCCTCGCGCCAGTCCTCGGGGAGGATGTGGTCGAGCACGTCGTCGACGGTCACGACCCCGAGGAGGTGCCCGTCCTCGTCGACCACGGGGGCCCCGGTGAGGTTGTAGTTGGCGAGCATCCGCGTGACGGTGCCCAGGCTGTCGGTCGGCTGCAGCGGCTCGAGCTCCTTGTCGAGGATGGATCCCAGCGCGCTGTGCGGGGGCTCGCGCAGCAGCCGCTGGATGTGCACGGTCCCCAGATAGCGCCCGGTGGGGGTCTCGAGGGGCGGGCGGCAGACGCAGACGAGGGACGCGAGCGCGGGGGAGAGCTCCTCGCGCCGGGCCCAGGCGAGCGCCTCGGCGATCGTGGCGTCCGGGCCGAGGATGATCGCCTCCGGGGTCATCAGGCCGCCGGCCGTGTTGTCGTCATAGGCCATGAGGCGGCGCAGCGGGGCGGCCTCGTCCGGCTCCATGTGCTGCAGGTAGTGCTCCTGCGTCGCCTCGGGCAGCTCGGACAGCAGGTCGGCCGCGTCGTCGGGCTGCATGAACTCCAGGACGTCCGCCGCGCGCTCGGTCTCGAGGTGGGTGAGGATCTCGATCTGGTCGTCGGCGGGGAGCTCCTCGATGACGTCGGCGAGCTTCTCGTCGTCGAGGGCGCTGGCCACCTCGACGCGCCGGCCGGGGGCCAGCTCGTGGATGACCTCGGCGAGGTCGGCGGCCTTGAGGTCGTCGTAGGCCTCGAGCAGGCGAGCGGCGCTCTGTCCCTGGTGCCGGGTCGCGAGGCCGGCCGTCTCGAGCACGTCGACGATCAGCGTCTCCCCGCGACGGCCGGTGAGCCGGCGCAGCGACAGGCTGCCGCTCACGTGCCCTCGCCGCACGAAGACCTTGGTGACCGACCACTCGCGTGGCCGGTCCTGCTCGATCGCGAGGTCTTCGACCGTGGCCTCGAAGGGCTCCTCGGCGGGCTGGCGCACGGTCACGGCACGGTCCAGCAGCTCGGCCAGGACCAGCGACTCGGTGGGGCGCTGCTCGAAGCGGCGCATGTTGACCAGGCCGGTGGTGATGACCTGGCCCGCGTCGATGCTGGTGACCCGCGTGATCGGCACGAAGACGCGGCGCCGGCCGGGCACCTCGACGACGAGGCCGAGGACGCGGGGCTTGCGGCGGGTCGCGCTGAAGCTCACGACGACGTCGCGGACGCGCCCCACCTGGTCACCGAGCGGGTCGAAGACCGCGATGCCGGCGAGGCGGGCGACGAAGACGCGACGGAGACTCACGGGGGTCACCTTATCGGCGTGCAACCTTGTGCCCCGCCACGACGTCCTGAGGGTGTCAAGGAAGCACGTCCCAGAGGGGGGACCATCATGAGCAGCTCCACCATCCGTCGCGGTGTCACGCTCCTCGCCGCGTCAGCGATGCTCACGGGCGGCGCCGTGGTCGGGGGGACCACGGCCCAGTCCGCGCCCGTCGCACCGGCACGCATCAGCGCGTCACCCGTCAGCTCGACGCTCGTCAGCTCGGCACCTGTCAGCGCGGCGCAGGTCGCCCTGGCTCCCCGGGCCGCCGCCCGCACCCTGCGCGTCGGTTCGCGCGGTCCGGCCGTCACGGCCCTGCAGAGCAGGCTCAACGCGCTCGGCTACAGCCTCGGCCGGGTCGACGGCGTGTACGCCGCCCGCACCCGCCAGGCCGTCATGGCGCTGCAGAAGGTGGCCGGCCTGCCACGCACCGGCGTCGCCGACGCCCGCACCCAGGCCGCCGCGAGCAAGGGCATCCGTCCTGCCGCCCGCAGCCGCTCGGGCCACGTGATCGAGATCGACAAGGCCCGTCAGACGTTGTACGTCGTGGACGGCGGCCGGGTCTCGCGGATCTACAACGTCAGCACCGGCAACAACAAGCGCTACCGCGACCGCGGCCGGTGGGTGCGCGCCGTCACGCCGTCGGGCGGCTTCCGGTTCTGGACGCAGTACGGCGACGGGTCCGGCTGGCAGCACGGCCGGCTCGGCAGCATGTACCGCCCGATGTACTTCAACGGCGGCATCGCGGTGCACGGCAGCCGCTTCGACATCGGGGCCTACCCGAGCAGCCACGGGTGCGTCCGCATCCACAACGCCAACATGGACGAGCTGCGTGGTCAGCGGCTGATCGGGCTGCGCGGGTCGGTGGTCGTCTACTGACCACGGAGACCCCGCGGAGACATCGCGAAGGGGGCCCCAACCTGATGGCGGGGTGCGGCGTCGTACGAGATGTGCCGGGTCTTGCGGGGGCTCGAACCGGCACGCACGACCGGTCGATCCAACACCCTTCGGACCGGTCCGAGGAGGCCGTCGGCATGGGGGTGCCGGCGGCCTCCTCACCTGTCTGCGGGCAGCAGGGGTCAGCTGGGTCAGCCGGGTCAAGAGCGCAGCCGGCGTCAGTAGCGCGCGGTTGCCTCGGCGACGAGCTCGCCCACCAGCTCACCGGCGTCGACCTCGAGCCCGCGTCGCACGAACCAGTCGCACATGTTGGTGGCGTCCCGCTCGAGGATCTCGAAGCCGTGCGGGTTGCCGATGACGTCCACGATCTGGGGCCAGTCGATCAGCACGAGCCGGTCCTCGTGGAGCAGGACGTTGTAGGGCGACAGGTCGCCGTGCGTCCACCCCTCCCGCGCGAGGACGAGCAGGGCGCGCCGCAGCTGGTGCCACAGCTCGTCGAGGAGCGCCGGGGCCGGCCGGGTCTGGGCCAGTCGGGGCGCGGCCACCGGCGTCGGGCCCTCCGTCATACCGATGAACTCCATGAGCATCTCGTCCCCGGTGATCTGGACGGGATAGGGGACCGGCAGGCCGAGCTCCCAGAGCCGGCCGAGGGCGTCGAACTCGGCCGCGGCCCACAGACCCGAGATGACCTCCTTGCCGAAGGTCGTGCGGTGCGCCATGGCGCGCATCTCGCGGCTCTTGCGGACCCGGCGGCCCTCGAGGTAGCCGCTGTCGCGGTGGAACAGGCGGTGCTGGTTGGAGCGGTAGCGCTTGGCTGCGAGGACGACCTCGGAGCCGTCGTCGCCGGGGACCCACCGACGCACGAGGTGGACGTCGGCCTCCTTGCCGGTCTTGAGGACGCCGAGGTCCTGGTCGACGGCGCCGAGGGCGGTCACCACCCAGCCGGGGTGGGGCTCGGGGCCGTGCTGCGCACCGTCCCAGGTGGACCAGCGGTCACCCTCGGGCGGGCCATCAGGCGATGAGTCAGACGAAAGATCCTGCTGGGCAGGGAAGTTCATGAGAGATCTCCAGGTGGGAGGGGATGTCGGGGCGGTGCTGGCGCACGAGGACCGTCATGTCGCCACCTCCTGGAGATCGTCCGGTGCCTGGCCGTATGGCGGCAGGCCCACCCACTGTCCGCGACACCGCACCGCGCCGGCAACCCCTTTTCCCTCCCGCGCACCCGGCGGGTGGGGTCGCGTGGTGAGGCTCACGGCGGCCCGGCCTGTCGGCGGCCACGGCCTTTCGTCATACTCCCTGGTAGACCGAGGCCACCCACCACCGAATCCGGGAGATCCCCATGGGACGCATCCAGACCACCGACGGACTGACCGAGGAGCAGGGCGAGCTGCTCGCGCTGGTGCGGGAGTTCGTCGACGAGCAGATCATCCCCGTCGCGACGGAGCTGGAGCACCAGGACGAGTACCCGACGCAGATCGTCGAGGGCATGAAGGAGATGGGGATCTTCGGCCTGATGATCCCGGAGGAGTACGGCGGGCTGGGGGAGTCGCTGCTGACCTACGCGCTGACGGTCGAGGAGATCGCGCGCGGCTGGATGAGCGTCAGCGGCATCATCAACACCCACTTCATCGTGGCCTACATGCTGCTGCAGCACGGCACGGAGGAGCAGAAGCAGAAGTACCTGCCCAAGATGGCGACCGGCGAGATCCGCGGGGCCTTCTCGATGAGTGAGCCGGGCTGCGGCTCCGACGTCTCCGCCATCAAGTCCAAGGCCGTCCCCGGTGAGGGCGACGCGTGGACCATCAACGCGCAGAAGATGTGGCTGACCAACGGCGGCTCCTCCACCCTCGTCGCGGTGCTCGTCAAGACCGACACCGGCGCCGACTCGGTCTACAAGAACATGACGACCTTCCTGGTCGAGAAGGAACCCGGCTTCGGGGAGGTCGCGCCCGGCGTCACCGTCCCCGGCAAGATCGACAAGATGGGCTACAAGGGCGTCGACACGACCGAGCTCGTCCTCGACGGCTACCAGACCACGACCGCGCAGATCCTCGGCGGCGAGCCCGGCCAGGGCTTCTACCAGATGATGGACGGCGTCGAGGTCGGGCGCGTCAACGTCGCTGCCCGGGCGTGCGGGGTCGCCCAGCGAGCCTTCGAGCTCGGCATCGACTACGCCCAGCAGCGCGAGACCTTCGGCAAGAAGATCATCGACCACCAGGCGATCCTCTTCCGCCTCGCCGACATGGCCACGAAGTGCGAGGCGGCGCACCAGATGATGGTCAAGGCCGCCCGCCTCAAGGACAAGGGCGAGCGCAACGACCTGGAGGCCGGCATGGCCAAGTACCTTGCCGCCGAGTACTGCGCCGACGTGGTCGAGCAGTCCTTCCGCATCCACGGCGGGTACGGCTACTCCAAGGAGTACGAGATCGAGCGCCTCTACCGCGAGGCGCCGATGCTGCTCATCGGCGAGGGCACCGCGGAGATCCAGAAGATGATCATCGGCCGTCGTCTGCTCAAGGACTACGCCAGACGGTGAGTACCGTCCGGTCCGGCGGCCGTGGACGTCCAGCGTGGGTCCGGGGCCGGACGGCATAATGGCGACCATGTCCCCGAGCCCGATCAACACCCCCGGCGCCGCGTCCATGGCGGAGCGCCTCACCCTCGAGTGGCCGGCGTCCGTGGCCGTCTTCGACCGGTACACCCAGGCGCAGGAGGCCGTCGACCACCTGGCCGACAACGCCTTCCCGGTGCAGAACGTCATGATCGTGGGCACCGACCTGCGTCAGGTCGAGCGCGTGACCGGGCGCCTCACCCAGCAGAAGGTCGCCCTGGGCGGCCTCGCCTCGGGCATGTGGATGGGTCTGTTCGTCGGGCTGATCTTCTCGATCTTCGACGGCCAGGGGATGCGCACGGTGATCACGACCGTCCTGTTCGGCGCGCTGTTCGGCCTCGTCTGGGCGCTGCTCGGCTACGCGTTCACCCGCGGCAAGCGCGACTTCACCTCGATCTCGCAGGTCGTGGCCACCAAGTACGAGGTGCTCGTCGAGCACCAGGTCCAGGCTCAGGCCCGCGAGATGCTCCGTAGCGCCGGCCTGCTCGGCGCGCAGGGGGGGCCCGCGCACCACCCCGCGCACCAGCAGGACGGGCCGCCCCCGCCGTCGGCCGGGCAGCAGCCCGACGACCTGCCCCGGACCCACCAGGGCGTGGACGGGGGCGCCACCCGCGCGGGCCAGGACGACCAGCGCCGCTGACCCCGCCGCCGACGCTCAGGGGCGGCCGCGCTCCTGGACGTGGGCCATCCAGCGCTCCACGTCCTCGACCGTCCGCGGCATGTCGCCCGAGAGGTTCTCGTGGCCGTCTCGCGTCACGAGCACGTCGTCCTCGATGCGCACGCCGATGCCCCGCAGGTCGTCCGGGACGAGCTCGTCGTCCGCCTTGAAGTACAACCCCGGCTCGACGGTCAGCACCATCCCCGGCACCAGCTCGGCGTCCATGTAGTCCTCGCGCAGGGCGAGCTGGCAGTCGTGGACGTCCATGCCGAGGTGGTGAGAGGTGCCGTGCACCATCCAGCGGCGGTGGTACTGCCCGTGCTCGGCGTCGAGGGTCTGCTCGACCGTGACGCCGTCCGGCAGCAGGCCCCACCCGTGCAGGTGCTCGGCGATGACCCGGATGGCGGCGGCATGCACGTCCTTGAACCTGTTGCCCGGCTTCACGGCGGCGAGGCCCGCCTCCTGCGCGGCGAGCACCGCCTCGTAGACCCGCCGCTGCGGCTCGCTGAACCGGCCGCTGACGGGCAGCGTGCGGGTCACGTCCGCGGTGAACAGCGAGTCGACCTCCACGCCCGCGTCCACCAGGATCAGGTCGCCGTCGCGGATGTCCCCGGTGTTCTTGATCCAGTGCAGCGTGTTGGCGTGGTCGCCGGACGCGCAGATCGAGTCGTAGCCGACGCCGTTGCCCTCGTGCCGGGCGTACAGGCCGAAGACGCCCTCGACCCAGCGCTCGCCCCGACCGCGACGGACCGCCTCCGGCAGGTCGGCGATGACCCCCTCGAAGCCGTGGTGCGTGGCGGCCACGGCCTTGCGCAGCTCGCCGACCTCCCAGTCGTCCTTGACCATGCGTCGGGTGGACAGCGAGCGGGACAGCGCCTCGTCCGCCTCGGTCTGGGACTCGGTGACGCCCGCCTCCTGACGCACCTCGTCGACCAGCGCCGTGACGGCGGCGTCGGCGTCGCGGACGACCCGCAGCTGCACCTGGCCGGCGTCCTTGGCGAGGACGTCCTTGAGCTCGTCGATGTGGCGGGCCCGCACGCCGAGCTCGGACTCCACGTCGGCGATGGTGGGCCTGGCGCCCACCCAGAACTCGCCATACCGGCTGTCGGCAAAGAACTCCTCGCTGTCGCGCGGGGCCAACGGCCGGAAGAACAGGGTGGTCTCGTGGCCGCCCTCGGCGAGCGGGTCCAGCACGAGGACGGCGTCGGGCTCGCGGTCGGCGCCGAGCCCGCTCAGCCAGGCGAAGGCCGTGTGCGGGCGGAAGACGTAGTCGCAGTCGTTGCTGCGAACCTTGAGACCACCGGCCGGTATGACGAGCCGCTCGCCGGTGAACTCCGCCGACACCGCCTCGCGGCGGGGCGCCGTCACGTCGGCGACCTCGGAGCGGGGCGTCGGCTCGCTCGCTCGTGGCGACCACCCCGTCGCCACGAAGTCGCGGAACTCGGCGCTGGTGGGGCGGCTCCGGTGCTCGGCCTTCGGCTGCTCTTCGCTCGTCATGGCGACCATCGTGCCACGCACGGGGAGGCGGCTTGCGCCGCGGGTGCAGCGCCGGGGACAGTACGGAGCGTGACCGAGCCGTCCTACCCGTCGTCGCCCCTGCCGCGGCGCCCGTCCGCGCCCCGGGGGCTGCGACGCACGGCCCAGCAGGCCGTCCGCGTCTTTCGGCCGAGCGACGGCACGAGCGTCCTCCAGCTGCACCCCGACGAGGTGGACCCGACCCTGAGCCGCAAGGCGCTGGACCTCGCGATGCGCGTCGCGGAGATGATGCTGTCGCACGGGGCCTCGGCCAACGACGTCACGCTCGACGCCCTGCGCATCACCAAGGCCTTCGGCCTCAAGGCCGTCCACGTGGACGTCACCTACACCTCCATCTCGGTGTCCTACTACCGCGGGCACGACCGCGAGCCGCTGACGACGCTACGCGTCGTGCGGGCCCGCAGCATCGACTACACCCGCCTGCAGCGCCTGCAGGCGCTTGTCCAACGCATCGAGGAGGACCAGGACGTCGACGAGGCGTTCGAGCTCTTCGCCGCCATCGTGCGGGCCCCCCACCCTTACCGCCGGTGGGTCGTGACCTTCGGCAACGCCGGCGTGGCCGGGGCCGTGTGCGTGCTGCTCGACGCGTCCCTCCTGATCACCGTGGTCGCGTTCCTCGCCTCCGCGGCGATCGACCTGCTCATCTGCTGGCTGGCGCGCAAGCAGGTGCCGCCGTTCTTCATGCAGGCGTGCGCGGCCGCCGTGCCGACCGTCGCCGCGACCGCCCTGATGGCCGGCGCCTACCAGGGCATCACGTGGCTCGAGGGGGTGCGCCCGGAGCTGATCGTCGCGGGAGGCATCGTCATGATGCTCTCCGGGCTGTCCGTCGTCGGTGCTGCGCAGGACGCCATCGACGGCTACTACGTCACCGCCGGCGCCCGGTCCTTCGAGGTCGTCATCCTCACCCTCGGGATCGTCGTGGGCATCCTGATGACCCTCCAGCTCGCCCAGCGGGTGGGGGTCCCCGTGGTCCTCAGCGGCGCCGCCCCGCCCCTCGGGAGCCTCGGCCAGCAGCTGGGCGGCTCGCTGCTGATCTCCGCGTTCTTCGCCATCTCCACCTATGCCGGCCCAAGGACCGTGGTGCTGTGCGCCGGGATGGGTGTGCTGGGGTGGGTCGGCTACCTCGGCGGCACCCTCCTCGGCCTCGGCAGCATCTCGTCCAGCGCCGTCGGCGCCTTCGTGGCAACCCTGGTCTCCGTGCACCTCGGCCGCCGCCTGACGGTCCCGTCGCTCGCCCTCACCACCGCCGCGCTGGTGCCGCTGATGCCTGGCTCGATGGTCTATCGCGGACTCCTGGAGATCATGGTGCATGCGGGCTCGCGCACCTCCGCCGGCGAGGGGACGATGACGCTGCTCAACGCCGCGGGCGTCGGCCTCGCGCTGGCCGCCGGGGCCTCGCTCGGCACCTACCTCGCCCGTCAGGGGCGGGGCAACCTGCGCCACGCCTCGCCGCGCGGCGACGGCTCACGGGCGGAGAAGTCGGCGGCGGCCGGCAGCCCCGAGGCCGAGGGTGCCACCCAGCGGCTCGAGGCGGCGACCACGGGCACCATCCCCGTCGTGCCGGGGGACGGCATACGGCCGGAGTGAGCAAGGGCACGCCGCGCCCGGGTGCCGACCGCAGACGGGCTGCGGCAGCATGGTCGCCATGTCCAAGACCATGGCCGGCAACTACTTCGAGGACTTCGCGCTGGGGCAGGAGATCGTCCACGCGACCCCCCGGACCATCACCGAGGGTGACGTCTCCTTGTACACCGCGTTGTACGGCGCGCGGTTCGCGCTGACGTCCGCGCAGACCTTCGCCCGGGGACTCGGGATGGAGCGGATGCCGGTCGACGGACTGCTCGCCTTCCACGTGGTCTTCGGCAAGTCGGTGCCGGACGTCTCGCTCAACGCCGTGGCCAACCTCGGGTATGCCGGGGGCCGGTTCGGGGCTCCGGTCCACGTCGGCGACACCCTGACCGCCACGTCCACGGTGATCGGGCTGAAGCCCAACTCCAGCGGGGCCACCGGCAACGTCTACGTGCGGACGATCGGGCGCAACCAGCACGACGTCGCGGTCGTGGACTACGTGCGCTGGGTGATGGTCAACCGACGCTCTCGCGTCGCGGCCGACGAGCTCGGCGAGGCGACCATCCCCGAGCTGCCGGGCGCGGTGCCGGCCGAGGACCTGGTCGTGCCGTGGCGCGTCGTCGGGGGCTACGACACGGCGCTCGCGGGCAGCCCCTACCTCTGGGACGACTACGAGGTCGGCGAGCGGATCGACCACGCCGACGGCATGACCATCGAGGAGTCGGACCACATGCTGGCCACCCGGCTCTACCAGAACACCGCCAAGGTCCACTTCGACCAGCACGCACAGGCGACCACCAGGACCGGTCGTCGTCTGATCTACGGGGGCCACGTCATCTCCCTCGCACGGGCGCTGTCCTTCAACGGCCTGGGCAACGCCCTGTCCGTGGCGGCCGTGAACGGTGGCAACCACGCCAACCCGACCTTCGCCGGGGACACGATCTATGCGTGGTCGGAGGTGCTGGAGCGGCTCGAGCTGCCCGGCCGGCACGACGTCGGTGCCTTGCGGATCCGCACCGTCGCGGCCAAGGACCACCCCTGCGCGGACTTCCCGCTACGCGGCGAGGACGGCAGATACCTGCCGCACGTCGTGCTCGACCTGGACTACACCGTCCTGATGCCCCGCCGCTGACCCGTCCGGACGCGCGCAGGCCCTAGATTGGCGGGATGCGCATCGACCTGCACACGCACTCGCTGGCGAGCGACGGCACGCAACCGCCCGGGGACGTGCTGCGGGCGGGACGCGACGCCGGGCTGGACGTCGTCGCGCTCACCGACCACGACACGACGAGCGGCTGGGACGAGGCGGCGAGCGTCGTCGAGGAGACCGGCGTGGCGCTCGTGCGCGGGATGGAGATGTCGTGCGCCCACCGGGGCATCGGCATCCACCTGCTGGCCTACCTGCACGACCCCGCCGACGCGGGGCTGCGCGCCGAGATCGAGCACGCCCGGCAGTCGCGCGAGAGCCGCGCGCGGCGCATCGTCGAGCGGCTGCAGGAGCCCTTCCCCGACCTGACCTACGACACCGTCCTGGCGCAGGCGCGGGAGGGCGCCACGATCGGGCGGCCGCACATCGCGGACGCCCTGGTGTCGCTCGGTGCCCTGCCCGACCGCAACGCGGTCTTCCGCGACTACCTGCACGACGGGTCGCCCTACTACGTCTCCCACTACGCACCCGACCCCGTCGAGGCGGTGCGGCTCGTGATCGCGGCCGGGGGCGTGCCGGTGATGGCGCACCCGTTCGCCGCCAAGCGTGGGCGCGTGGTCGACGACGCCGTGATCGAGGCGATGGCCGAGGCGGGTCTCGCCGGCCTGGAGATCGACCACCGCGATCACGACCCGCGCCAACGCGCCCACGGAGCCGCGATGGCCAGGTCCCTGCGGCTGCTCCAGACCGGGTCCAGCGACTACCACGGCGACGGCAAGCTCAACCGCATCGGCGAGCACACGACGGCGCCCGGGGTGCTGGAGCAGATCGAGGACCGGGCGAGCGGCGTGCCCGTGCTGCGTCCCTGACCCCCGCCGTCCACAGCGCGTCGCGTCCCGAGCCCGCTCGTCCACAGGGCGGCGCGGTGCGTGGCTCGCTCCGGGCGACGTGCCTAGGGTCGCAGGCATGACGCAGCAGTCCACGGACCAGCCGGCCGGCCAGGGCACCTTCGCCGGCATGCCGCAGCGCCTGTACTCAGCCAGCCCGTCCCGCCTGCTCGCCTACCTCGACTGCCCGCGGCGCTACCGACTGCAGTACCTCGACCGCCCCAAGCCCCAGGCCGCCCCGCAGCGCGCCCACACCAGCCTCGGCATCGCCGTGCACAACGCCCTGCGCGACTGGTGGGACGTCCCCGTCGCCGAGTGGTCGGTGGACCGGGCGCACGCCCTGGTCGCGGAGAGCTGGGTCGACGTGGGCTTCCGGGACTCCGCCATGTCCCGCCGCTGGCTGCGGACGGCTCAGCAGGAGGTCACGGACTACCTGCGAGGGATCGCGCCCGGCAACCGTCCGACCGGGATCGAGCGCACCGTCTCGGTCCGCACGCGGACCGTGGCCCTGACCGGGAGGATCGACCGGCTCGACGATCGGCCGACGTCGGACGGGGGCAGGGCGCTCGTGGTCGTCGACTACAAGACCTCACGACGGCCCTCCACGGTGGAGGAGCTGCGGACCTCCCTGCCCATGGCGATGTATGCCGTGGCGGTCGCCCGCATGTTCCAGCGGCCCTGCGTGGACGTCGAGCTGCACCACGTGCCCACGGGCACCGTGGCGCGGCACCGGCACACGCCCGAGTCCCTGGACCGCAAGGTCGCCGAGGTGGAGTCCATCGCGCTCGACCTGCGTCGCGCGGACGCCGACTTCCAGGGGCGCGGCCCCGAGTCCGACCAGTTCCCTCCGCGCGTGTCGGCGTTGTGCGGGTGGTGCGACTACCGCGCGCACTGCGCAGAGGGCAGCCAGGTGCCCGAACGCTCACCGTGGGCGGCCCTGGAGCCGGACGACCCGGCGTGACCGACTCGAGTGGGGTCGTGCGGGCCGCCGAGGGGTCACGACGTCATCCGGCACGTCGTGCGACAGGACATGCGCGACCCCTCGGTGGCTCCCGTCCCCGGCGCATTCGGTCGCCGGGGGCAGACCTGGGTCAGCTGCGGGTGTAGGTCTTGATCAGCCGGTCCCAGACGCGGGTGCGCGTGGGCTCCGGGTCGGGCTCGCCCACCGGTCGCACGACGATCTCGAGGTCGTCATGGCCGTTGTCGGTGATGCCCTTGACGACGGCCTCGTTGACCAGGCGCGTGGCCAGGTCGGCGCGACGCACGACCGGGTCGGTCCGCAGGTCCTTGACCAGGGCCACGCACAGCGCCGCCATCACGATCCCGAAGGGGAGAGCCGACACGATCGTCATGCTCTGCAGCCCGTTGAGGGCTTCCTTCATGTCACCGGCGATGCTGCCCGCGAGCAGCATGACCGCCGCCACGGCCCCGGTGGCCGCGCCCCAGAAGACCACGGTCTTGCGCGTCGGCTCGATGGTGCCGTACTCCGAGAGGGTACCCATCACGATGGATGCGGCGTCGGCGCCCGAGACGAAGAAGATGGCGACCAGGATCATCACGAGCACCGTCGTGACGCCCGCGAAGGGATAGTGGTTGAGCAGCTGGAAGAGCGAGGCGTTGGTGTCGACGGTCAGCACGCCGTCCACCGAGCTGGCCATGTCCTGGTGGGTGCGCTGGGCGTCGATGGCGGCGCCGCCGAAGATCGCGAACCACACGAGGGAGACGAGGCTCGGGACGAGCAGCACGCCGGTCACGAACTGCCGGATGGTACGGCCGCGTGAGATGCGGGCGATGAACATCCCGACGAACGGCGTCCACGAGATCCACCACGCCCAGTAGAAGACCGTCCAGCTGGACAGCCACGCCTTCATCGGCTCGAGGCCGCTGGCGTCGGACCGAGCCGCCATGCGGGCCAGCTGGTCGGCGTAGGACCCCAGGGCGTTGGGCAGGAGGTCGAGGATGAACAGGGTGGGGCCGACGAGGAAGACGAAGACGGCGAGCAGCAGCGCGAGGACCATGTTGACGTTTGAGAGCATCTCCACGCCACGGGCGATGCCGCTGACCGCGGAGGCGATGAAGCAGACGGTCAGGACGGCGATGATCCCGACCAGCAGCGGAGCGGTGACGCCGGCGGCCCAGCCGTTGAGCTCCAGACCGGCGCCGATCTGCAGCGCCCCGAGGCCCAGCGACGCGGCGGAGCCGAAGAGCGTGGCAAAGATCGCCAGGATGTCGATCACGCGGCCGATCGGGCCCGTGGCACGGTGACGGCCGAGCAGCGGGGCAAAGACCGACGAGATGAGCTGGCTGCGCCCCTTGCGGAAGGTCGAGTAGGCGATGGCGACGCCGACGACGGCGTAGATGGCCCAGGGGTGCAGGGACCAGTGGAACAGCGTGGTCGCCATGGCGATCTGCACCGCCTCCGGCTGCTGACCGGTCACGCCCGAGCGCGGCGGCGGCGCGATGTAGTGGCTGAGGGGCTCGGCGGTGCCGTAGAACATCAGACCGATGCCCATGCCCGCGCTGAACATCATGGCGATCCAGGAGCGGGTGGAGAACTCCGGCTCCTCGCGGTCGGAGCCGAGCGGGATCTCGCCGTACTTGCTGGCCGCCAGCCACAGGACGAACACGACGAACATCGAGGCCATGAGCACGAAGCTCCAGCCGGCGTTGGTCATCACCCAGTCCAGGGCCGAGGAGGAGGCGGTCGAGAGCGATGACGTTCCGACGAAGCCCCACACGACGAACCCGAGCGCGATGGCGGCGGTGGTACCGAAGGTGATCCGGTCGACCCCGGGCCGACGCGGCTGGGACTCCGGCAGGGGATTGGTGAGGCCGGTCAGGAGCTCGTGGTCGTGACCGGGAGCAGGTGCGCCGTCCGACGCGGGCGCCTGGGGCGCCGGACTCCCCGTGCTGTCGGGCTTCGCGCTGGTTCCGTCGGTCGGGTTAGTCGTCACCGTGCGTGGTGGTTGATCGGACATGGGTGGTTCCTCCTCAGGAGGCCAGCAGACCCCCCGAGGATCCCGGCCCGTCGTTGGTCGTCCCCAGGAAGCAACCACTGTGTCGGGTCTGACCGCCGCCTGGCAAATCGGACAACACGGTCACGGGCCCCTCGACGATGTCGTCGAGGGGCCCGTGACCTGCGCAGTCAGCAGACCTAGGGTGCCGTGCGGCGCCTGCGTCAGGAGTCCTGACCGCCCTGCGTGGGAGCCTGGCCGTCGATCGGGCGCCCACCGCGGGTGCGGCGGCGGCTGCGGTTGCGACGCGGGCGGGCCGGGCCACCGTCACCGCCATCCGGGGACCGGCGATCACGTTCGGTGGTGCCGTGGGAGCCATCCCGGTCGCCGCGGCCACCGTCGCGTCCCCCGCTGCCGCCGTCACGGGCTCGGCGGCCACCCCCGCCACCCTGACGCCCCTTGCCGGCACGCTGGCCGGTCTCGCCGAGGTCCTCGAGACGCTCGGCGTCCAGGCCCTCCCGCGTGCGGGCGGCCCGGGGGAGCCGCCCCTTGGTGCCCTCCGGGATGTCGAGGTCGGTGTACAGGTGCGGGGAGGAGGAGTAGGTCTCCACGGCCTCGGGGATCCCGAGGTCGAGGGCCTTGTTGATCAGGCCCCAGCGGGGCGCGTCGTCCCAGTCGACGAAGGTCACGGCGATGCCGGTGTGGCCTGCGCGGCCGGTGCGGCCGATCCGGTGGACGTAGGTCTTCTCGTCCTCGGGGCACTGGTAGTTGACGACGTGCGTGACGTTCTCGACGTCGATGCCGCGGGCGGCGACGTCGGTGGCTACGAGGATGTCGATCTTGCCGTTGCGGAACGCGCGCAGCGCCTGCTCCCGCGCACCCTGGCCGAGGTCGCCGTGGATCGCACCGGCCGCGAAGCCGCGGTCGGTGAGCTCGTCGGCCACCTTGGCCGCCGTGCGCTTGGTGCGGCTGAAGATGATGGTCAGGCCGCGGTCCCTGGCCTGCATCATGCGGGCGAGCATCTCGACCTTGTCGAGGGCGTGGGCGCGGTAGACGAACTGCTCGATGGCCTTGACGGTGTGCTTGTTCTCGGTCTCGTCGCCCATCGCGCGGATGTGCGTGGGCTGGCTCATGTAGCGGCGGGCCAGCGCGACGACGGCACCGGGCATCGTGGCGGAGAAGAGCATCATCTGCCGGCTGGGGGCGGTGAGCGCCAGGATCCGCTCGACGTCGGGCAGGAAGCCCAGGTCGAGCATCTCGTCGGCCTCGTCCAGGACGACGATCGAGGCATGCGAGAGGTCAAGGTGCCCCTGCTTGGCGAGGTCGAGCAGGCGTCCGGGAGTGCCCACCACGATCTCGACGCCGCGCTGCAGCTGCTCGACCTGGGGCTCGAAGGCGCGCCCGCCGTAGATGGTCGCGATGCGCACGCCGCGCCGACGCCCTGCTCGCTCGAGGTCGCCGGCGACCTGCACGGCGAGCTCACGGGTGGGCGCGACAGCCAGGGCCTGCGGCTTGCCGGCGTGACGCAGGTCGGCGAAACCCTCGTCGGACGGGGAGACGACCCGGTCGAGCATCGGGATGCCGAACCCCAGGGTCTTGCCCGTGCCGGTCTTGGCCTGGCCGATGATGTCGTGGCCGCCCAGGGCGACCGGAAGGGTCATGGCTTGGATGGGGAAGGGGTGCTCGATGCCGAGCGCGGCCAGCGAGGCCACGATGTCCGGGTGGACGTCGAAGTCGGCGAAGGTCAGCTCGGGGGCGACCTGCGCGGCCTCGGCGCGAGTCTGCTCGTCGACGGAGGTGTCGAGGTCGGGATCAGTCATGCTGGTGTCCTGTCGGGCAGGGTGAGCCGCCGGGGCTACAGCCGCGGGGCGGCCGGCGACCTGCGACGAGGCTCACGTGGTGAGCGGAGCCGATCGGAGGTCTTCGGGCAGCCTGAGCGCTGCGGAGGGGACCACGTGGTCCTCCTGGATTCGTGCCGACCGGGCACCTTGGTCCGCCCCAGTCTACCGGCGGGCCGACTACTCTGGGTGCACATGACCCCCACAGCGTCCACCGCACCCCACAACGGCGTGGTCGAGCTCCTGGCAGCCCTGGCGTACGGCGAGCTCACGGGCTTCGCCCGGCTGGCCGGGGACAGCGAGCTGGCCCCGACGACGGCCGCCCGGGCCGGGCTGGGACGGCTGGCAGCTCGCGAGTTCCGGCACTACGAGGCCCTTGAGCAGCGGCTCCGCGAGCTGGGCGCCGACCCGCAGGAGGCCATGGCCCCGTTCGTGGACGCCATCGACGCCTTCCACCGTCGCACCGCTCCCGGGTCCTGGGCAGAGCGACTGGTCAACGCCTATGTGGGCGACGGGCTGGCGATGGACCTCTATCGCGAGGCGAGCGACTTCGTGGGCGAGGCGGAGCGGCCGCTCATGCACCGGGTGCTCCAGTCGGAGGGCAAGGCGGAGTTCGTGCAGCAGGAGCTCCGCAAGGTCCTGGACGCCGATCCGGCCGCGGCCGGCCGCTTGTCCCTGTGGGGGCGTCGGCTCATGGGCGAGGCGATGTCCCAGGCCCAGCAGCTTGCCGCGGTGCACCCGGAGCTGGTCGCCCTGCTCGTCCCGGGCGACGACCTCGTCGAGCTGTCGCGGATGTTCACCCGGCTCGCCGAGGCCCACACCGAGCGCATGTCCCGGCTCGGCCTGACCGCTTGACCACGCACGTATGCCGCCCTCCGGCATACGGTGTGGGCGCAGGTCAGACGCGGCCCTTGCGACCGGTCATGCTGAGGTAGATCGAGATGAGGATGGCCGCCACGACGACGCCGGCCAGGACGGCGATCCAGGCGATGCCGCCGGACGAGTTGCGGTAGCCGAACTGGGAGACCAGCCAGGAGCCGATGGCCGAGCCGAGGATGCCCAGGACGATCGTCATCAGGACCGAGATGTTCTGGTTGCCCGGCATGACCAGACGGGCGAGGCCGCCGATGATGGCGCCGATGATGATGGCGGTGATGATGGTGCCCAACATGTGACTCTCCTTGGTAGTTGCGTGACGCGAGGGGTGCCTCGCCTCGTGAGCTACCCCGCGGTCTCGGGGGGCTGTTGACACGGTGTCATGTCGGGATCGCCGTCGCGCGATTCTTCGATCACTCCACCATCACGAAACGATGACAACCGCAAGAGACCTGGGGCGGGGCGTGTGCCGAACCCCCGATGTGCTGCGGCGCAGACCCCCGGTCAGAGGGAACCGAAGCCCACCCGGGACTTGGTGGACTCGCCGATCTCGACGTAGCCGAGCCGGTCCCCGGGGACGACGACCGTGCGTCCGTGATCGTCCTGAAGCGTCAGCAGCGAACCCTCGCGGACCGCCGAGGCCACGGCCTCGGACACCTGCTCGGGGGACTGGGCGGACTCGAAGGTGATCTCGCGGGCGACGTGCTGGACGCCGATCTTGACCTCCACGGGGGGTCCTTTCGTCGTGGTCGGGCCGGCGGGTTCGCCGGGGGCTCTCGTCGGTGAGCAACCGCCAGGAGGGCTGTGGTGTTCCCGGTCAGGCCGGGGCGGCCTCGCTGGCCCTATCCGCCTTGGGGAAGCCACCGATGCCGCGCCAGGACAGCGTGTCCACCAGCCGGCTGGCCTCGGTCCGGGCGACACCGGTCTCGGCGCTGCTGGTGACCCAGTGGCGCGCGGAGTTCTGGGCGGCGCCCGCCAGCGCCATCCCCAGGATGAGGGCGTGCTCGCGAGGCAGGGCGGCGTCGTCGCTGATCACGTCGGCGATGGCCTCGGCACACTCCGTCTCCACGCGGTCCAGGCGCTCGCGCACCGCCGGCTCGCCCGTCAGGTCGGACTGGAAGACGAGGCGGAAGGGGGCGCCGTCGCGGTCGAAGAACTCGAAGTAGGCCGCGATCGTCGCGGTGACGCGGGCCCGGTTGTTGTCCGTCGACCCCAGCGCCTCGCGGACGAGGTCGACGATGGCGGTGCAGTGCTGGTCCAACAACGCCAGGTACAGGTCCTTCTTGCTGGGGAAGTGCTGGTAGAGAACAGGCTTGGAGACCCCCGCGCGCTCGGCGATCGCGTCCATCGCGGCGGAGTGGTAGCCCGCCTCGACGAAGATGTCCTGGGCGGCCTCCAGCAGCTGCGCCCGGCGCTCCGACCGTGGCAGGCGCCCCGGACGGGCGGCGTCGGCGGAGACGTGGTCAGGTGCGGCGGTCATCGGGGTCCTTTCAGCCGAGGCCCGAGGCACCTGGCCGCGGGTCCGGCCATGTTACTCGGACGGCCTCGCGCCTGCCGCCTCGCACCCCGGGCACGGTATCGTCGCGGCATGGCACGACCACCGCTCGTCGACGTAGGGCCCGAGCTGTCCACCTCGCAGGTGGAACGCTACTCCCGGCACCTGCTCCTGCCCGGGGTGGGTCGGGAGGGTCAGCGTCGCCTCGCCAACGCCCGCGTCCTGGTGGTGGGCGCCGGGGGGCTGGGGTCGCCCGCGCTGCTCTACCTCGCCGCCGCTGGCGTGGGGACGCTAGGCGTGGTCGACGCCGACGTGGTGGAGGAGTCCAACCTCCAGCGCCAGATCATCCACCGCCAGTCCGACATCGGCCGTCCCAAGGTCAGGTCGGCCGCCGAGACCGTCCGTGAGGTCAACCCGTACGTGCGCGTCGTCGAGCACGAGCTGCGGCTGGACTCGAGCAACGCCCTCGAGCTCCTCCGGGGTTACGACCTCGTCGTGGACGGCGCCGACAACTTCGCCACCCGCTACCTCGTCGACGACGCGTGCGCGCTGGTCGGCATACCCCACGTCTGGGGCTCCATCTTCCGGTTCCAGGGCCAGGTGAGCGTCTGGTGGGCGGGGGAGGGGCCCTGCTACCGCTGCGTCTTCCCGACGCCGCCGCCGCCCGGATCCGTGCCGTCGTGCGCCGAGGGTGGCGTGCTCGGGGTCCTGTGCGCGGCCGTCGCGTCGGTCCAGGCGACCGAGGCCGTCAAGCTGATCGTGGGGATGGGGGAGCCGGTCCTCGGCCGGCTGCTGCTGCACGACGCCCTGTCCCAGCGCTGGGACGAGCTGCACGTCGAGCGCAACCCGGAGTGCCCCCTCTGCGGCGACCACCCGACCATCACCGAGCTCATCGACTACGAGCAGTTCTGCGGACTGCCCACCCAGCAGGAGGACGACGTGCACGCCATGCTCCCGACCGTGACCGCCCCCGAGCTCGCCCAGATGCTGCGCGACCGTCCCGAGAGCTTCCGCCTGGTGGACGTGCGGGGCGAGGACGAGCGGTCCATCGTCTCCATCCCCGGAGCCGAGCCCGTCCCGCTCGAGGAGTTCGTCTCCGGGAGGGCCGCGTCGCGCTTCGAGGAGGGCGAGGAGGTCGTCATCCACTGCAAGGTCGGGGGCCGGTCGGCGACTGCCCTGCAGGCGCTGATCGCCGGGGGCCACACCAACGCCCGGCACCTCGAGGGAGGCGTGCTCGCCTGGGTGCGTGAGGTGGACCCTTCCCTCCCGACCTACTGACGTCGTGGTGGAGGGGGCCGGCGCCGGCACGATCGGGGACTTCGCCGAGGACGTCCTCGAGGTCGTCGAGCAGATCCCACCCGCGCGCGCCCTCGCCTACGGCGACGTCGCGCGGCTCCTCGGCCGTGGTGGCCCACGCCATGTCGGGTCGGTGATGAGCCGGTATGCCGGGAGCTCCCCCTGGTGGCGCGTCGTCCGCGCCGACGGGTCGCTGCCCGAGCAGCTCACGGCGAGGGCCCGGGAGCACTGGCGGGCGGAGTCGATGCCGCTCGTCGGGGGGCTCACGACCGGGACGCGCATCGACCTCGCCCGTGCGCGGTGGGGTGCCGACGGCGCGTGGGTCCCCGGTGACGGGAGCTCGTGCCCGCCCCCGGCGGCGACGACGGGGTGACCCTCCGCTCCACCAGGCGCCGCCGGGCTGTCGCTCAGGGGTGTGTCGGTGGTCTCTGGTGTGATCTGTGCATGGTCCAGCTCCGGCGCACGCCGACTCCCGCCCTCGTCGGGTCACCCGTCCTCGACGAGCAGCAACGAGCCGTGCTCGCGTCCACCTCCCCGCTGGTGCAGGTGGTCGGAGGTCCGGGCTCGGGCAAGTCCACCCTGGCGGTCGAGCTGGTCGTCGATCGCGTCCGTCGGGGGCTGGTCGAGGCGGACCGAGCCCTGCTGCTCACCTCCTCCCGCGTGGCCGCAGCAGGGCTGAGGGACCGGATCACCGGGCGCTTGGGCGGCACCACCACGACCCCGCTCGCGCGCACGCACCAGTCGCTGGGCTTCGGTCTGCTGCGCTCCGAGGCCGCGCTGGTGGGGGACCCGGCGCCGCGCCTGCTGTCCGGCGCCGAGCAGGACGCCATCCTCAAGGAGCTGCTCGACGGCCACGCCCTCGGTCTCGGGCGCGGCCCCGAGTGGCCGGATTCCGTGCGAGAGGCCCTGGGCACCAGGGGCTTTCGCGCCGAGCTGCGCGACCTGCTGATGCGGGCCGTGGAGCGCGGCCTCGTCCCCGACGACCTGGTCGCGCTGGGCGAGCGGCACGGCCGGCCCGAGTGGCGGGCCGCCGCGGCGGTCCTCGAGGAGTACGACCAGGTCACGGCCTTCTCGCGCCCCGGGGCCTATGACCCGGCCTGGGTGCTGTCGGCGGCCGCCGACCGGCTGGAGGAGTCGCCGGAGGCGCTGGACCGCGTGCGGGGCCGCATCGGGCTGGTCGTCGTCGACGACGCCCAGGAGCTGACCTGGTCCGCGGCGCGGCTGCTGTCGGTCGTGCGGGCGCCGTCGACGCCCCTCGTCCTCGTGGGAGACCCGGACACGGCCGTCCAGTCCTTCCGTGGGGCGGACCCCCGGGTCTTCGCCTCGGACTGGGAGCGATGGTTCGGAGGCGACGACCTGCTCAGCCTGGGTGAGACCCACGTCCTCGGGCCCTCGCATCGACAGGGTGGTGCCCTCGCTGCCGTCACCGCGCGGGTTGCGCGTCAGGTGGGCTCCGTGGGGGTCACGACGCACCGTCACGACCCGGCCGGGACCGGCTCGACGCCGCCCGGCGAGGGTGCCGTCGAGACGGTCCTGCTCCGCAGCGCCGCCCAGGAGGCCGCGCACGTGGCCGGTCTGCTGCGGCGGGCCCACCTCGTCGACGGGGTGCCGTGGGCCCAGATGGCCGTGGTGTGCCGCGGTCGGTCCAGGCTGGCCGCCCTCAGGCGGGCGCTGGCAGCAGCCGGTGTGCCGGTCCCCACCGCGATGACCGACCTGCCGGTGCGGGAGGAGCCGGCGGCCCGGGCCCTGCTCGGCCTGCTCGAGGTGGCGATCCGCGTCGCGCGGGGCCAGGAGCGCCCACTCGAGCCCGACGTCGCCGTCGAACTGCTGCTGTCGCCGCTCGGAGGGAGCGACCCGGTCGCCGTGCGCCGACTGCGCCGCGCCCTCCGGCGGCGCGAGCAGGCCGCGGGCGGTCACCGATCCCCGGACCAGCTCCTCGTGGTCGCCCTGCTGGACCAGGCAGACCTCGACGACGAGACACTCTCGTCCGTGGACACCCAGCCGATCCGGCGCCTCGGGCGTGCGATCGCAGCGGCCGCCGACGCGGCCCGACCCGCCGACGGCGCACGGTGGGCGCCGCAGGTCACCGCCGAGGACCTGCTCTGGGCGCTGTGGTCCGCCCTCGGTGTCGCCGACACCTGGCGTGCGGCGGCCCTGTCCGGTGGCCCGATGTCCGTGCGCTTCGACCGGCACCTCGACGCCGTGGTGGCGCTGTTCGGAGCGGCCGGTGCGTTCGCCGAACGCCTCCCCGGAGCAGGGCCCCAGGCCTTCCTCGAGCAGGTCCAGGGCCAGGAGGTCGCGGCCGACTCGCTCGTCCCCCAGGCGCCCCTGACCGACGTCGTCCAGGTCCTGACCCCTCAGGGCGCGGCCGGCGGGGAGTGGGACCTCGTGGTCGTCGCCGGGGTTCAGGAGGGGGTCTGGCCGGACCTGCGCCTGCGCGGGTCGCTGCTGGGCTCCGAGCACCTCGTCGACCTGCTGGCCGGACGAGGCCACGGCCCCCGCGAGGCGCTGGCCGCGGTCCGTTCCGACGAGGCACGCCTGCTGCTGACCGCCGTGAGCAGGGCCCGTCGACGGCTCGTGGTCACCGCCGTGTCCTCCGAGGACGAGCAGCCGTCCTCCTACCTCGACGTCGTCGACCCTCCGTCGGGCGATGCCCGTGTCGTCCACGAGGTCCCGCGACCGATGACCCTCAGCGGCGTGGTGGCCGAGCTGCGGCGTCGTGCGCTGTCCGACGACCCGTCGACGCGGCAGCAGGCGGCCGCTCGGTTGGCGACGCTGGCAGAGGCCGGGGTCCCGGGCGCCGATCCCGACGGCTGGTGGGCACTGCGGCAGGAGACGGACGCCCGGCCCCTCTACCCCGACGACCTGCCGGTCCCGGTGTCGCCGTCCCGCATCGAGAGCTTCGGTCGCTGCCGATTGATGTGGATCCTTCGCACCCACGGTGGCGAGGGGGCCGACCGGGGGGCTGCCGACCTGGGCACCCTCGTGCACGAGGTCGCCGCGGACCCTGCCCTGGATCTGACCGACGCCTCGACCCTGCGGCGCGAGCTGGACCGCCGATGGCCGGAGCTCGGTCTCGCCGACAGCTGGCGGAGCCGGCACGACCACGACCGGGCGGGTCGCATGGTCGACAAGCTCGCGGACTATGCCCGCACCATCCGGGACGAGGGGTGGGAGCTCGTCGCCGTCGAGCAGGAGGCCCGGGTCGAGATCGGCCGTGCCCTGCTCACCGGCCGGGTGGACCGCCTGGAGCGTGCCCCGGACGGTCGGCTGCGGGTGGTCGACATCAAGACCGGCCGCAGCGCCCCTACCCAGGCCGAGCTGGCCGAGCACGCGCAGCTGGCGGCCTACCAGGCCGCTGTCGAGGCCGGCGCCTTCCCCGCGGGCACCGGGTCGGCAGGCGCGGCGCTCCTGCAGCTGGGCGGGGACCGGCGTGCCCCCCGGGTCCAGCCGCAGGCGCCGGTCGTCGACGCCGCCGACCCGGGGTGGGCTCGTGACCTCGTGGAGTCGACGGCCGAGGGCATGGCGGGCGCCAGCTTCCCTGCCACACCGGGCGACCACTGCTCCTACTGCCCCGTCCGTCGGTCTTGCCCGGCGCAGCCCGAGGGGAGGACCCTGTGACGCGGATCGGCGCTCTCGACATCGCCCAGGCCCTGGGGCAGGCGCCCCCCACGCCGGAGCAGCAGGCCGTCATCGAGGCTCCCGCAGAGTCCCTGCTGGTCGTGGCAGGGGCCGGCTCGGGCAAGACCGAGACGATGTCTGCCCGCGTCGTGTGGATGGTGGCCAACGGCCTGGTCCAGCCCCAGGAGGTGCTCGGGCTCACGTTCACGCGCAAGGCCGCCGGCGAGCTGGCGGAGCGCATCGGACGTCGACTCCGCCAGCTCGAGTCCGTCGGCCTGTGGCGTGAGGTCACGGGCGACGACGGGCTCGACCTCACGCCTGCGGTGTCCACCTACCACGCCTACGCCGGCCGGCTCGTGTCCGAGCACGGGCTGCGGCTCGGCTACGAGCCCGGGGCGCGCCTGCTGTCCGAGGCGTCCTGCTGGCAGCTCGCGCAGGAGGTCGTCGAGGCCTACCCCGGTCCCTTGGACGCCGTGAGCATCGCGGCCGGTCGCACCGTGCCGGCCGTGTCCACGGTCGTCGACGCGGTCCTGTCCCTGTCCGGGGAGCTCGCCGAGCACCTGTGCACCCCCGACGCGCTCGCCGACCACCTCGGCCGGCTGCTGTCGGACTGGGACCGCCTGCCCGACGGCGAGGGACGCAAGGCCTCGCTCAAGCCGGTGCTGGACGCGCTCGGGGTCCTGCGGCAGCGGCAGGCCCTCGTTCCGCTGATCCTTGACTACCAGCGCGCCAAGCGGGCCAGCGAGAGCCTGGACTTCGCCGACCAGATGTCCCTGGCTGCCCGCATCGCCGGCGCCTTCCCCGACGTCGGACGAGCGGAGCGCCGGCGCTACCGCGCCGTCCTGCTCGACGAGTTCCAGGACACCAGCGAGGCGCAGCTGGTCCTCCTCCGGCGGCTCTACGCCGAGGCGGACGACGCCGTCCCGGTCATGGCCGTCGGCGACCCGCACCAGTCGATCTACGGCTGGCGCGGAGCGAGCTCCACCACCCTCACGTCCTTCCCCGGGCACTTCCCGGGGCCGGACGGGCCTGCCCGCACCTTGCCGCTGTCCACCTCCTGGCGCAACGACGCTGCCATCCTCGCCGTCGCCAACGTGGTCGCCGCACCTCTCAGCGCCGCGTGCCCGGTGGACGTCGCGGTCCTTACGCCACGTCCCGCGGCCGGGCGGGGGCAGGTCGAGGCAGCCCGGCTCGACACCCTGGAGGCCGAGGCGGCGCACATCGCCTCCTGGCTTGGTGAGCGTCTGGGGCCCTGGACCGGACCCGGGTCCGCGATCGCGGCGGCCTCCCCGCCAGAGCCCCGCCCGACGGCGGCCGTGCTGTGCCGCAAGCGGAGCCAGTTCACCCTCCTCGCCGAGACCCTCGCCGCCGCCGGACTGCCGGTCGAGGTCGTGGGACTCGGAGGACTCCTGAGCATGCCCGAGGTCGTCGATCTCGTGTCCTTCCTGCACGTGGTGGACGACCCGTCCCGAGGCGACCACCTCATGCGCCTCCTCACGGGACCGCTCGTCCGTCTCGGCCCCGCCGACCTGGCGGGCCTGCACGCGTGGGCCCGCTCGCTCGGGCCTGGCGGCGAGTCGGGCCAGCCCGACCAGGTCGGCCTCGTCGAGGCCGTGGACCGCCTCCCGCCACCGGGCTGGCAGGACCCCCACGGGCGCGGGCTGGGGGACACCGGGCGAGCACGGCTGGTCGACCTGGGTCGCCGGGTGCGCCGGGTGCGCGAGCTGCTCGGCGCCACGGTGCCCGAGGTGGTCGGGGAGGCCGAGCGCGTGCTCGGGCTGGACCTCGAGCTGATGGCCCAGCCGGGCCGCCCGGTCGCGGACGCCCGGGTGCACCTCGAGGCCTTCGCCGACGTCGTGACCGCCTACGCGGCCTCCTCCGAACGCCCGAACCTCGGGGGCCTGCTGTCGTGGCTGGAGGTCGCCGAGGACCGTGAGAGGGGACTCGCCGCCGGTCAGGTCCCTCCCGTGCCGGGGGCGGTCCAGCTGCTGACGGTTCATGCCTCCAAGGGGCTCGAGTGGGACCTGGTCGTCGTCCCCGGGTTGGAGGAAGGCACCTTTCCCGCCCACGACGCCCGTGTGGCCGGGCGCGAGGACGGTGGGTGGCGCGTGCCACCGCCGAAGGACAAGGCATGGTTGAGCGGCCTCGACAGTCTCCCCTTCGGCCTGCGCGGCGACCGGGGCGGGCTGCCGCACCTCGACTGGGCGACCTGCCCGGACCGGCAGGAGCTGGCGGCGCGGATCGAGAGCTTCGCGCTGGCGTGCGGGGAGCATGCCGTGGTCGAAGAACGTCGACTGGCCTACGTCGCCGTCACCCGGGCACGTCACGAGCTGCTGCTGACCGCTCCCGTCTGGGCCACCCAGCGGACCCCACGCATCACGTCCCGCCTGCTCGACGAGATGCGTGAGGCGGGTGTCGCCCACGTCAGCACCTGGGCGGAGATGCCGGACTCACGGGATGAGGACCTCGGCAACCCGCGGCTCGCGGAGCAGCTCAGCCTGCCGTGGCCGGCGCGGGGCGCCCCGGATCCTGCCCTCGCCCGGGCTGCGGAGGCGGTCCGGGCCGCGCGTGGCCACGCCTCGTCAGCCTCGTCCGCCGAGTCCGGCATGACCACGACGCCTGCCGCGCAGCCGCCGGCTCGCCCGGGGGTCGACGAGCCGTTCGACGAGTGGAGCGACCTGGACCGGGAGGTCGCCGTCCTCCTCGCCGAGCGCGAGGCGTCGCAGCAACGCTCAGAGGTGCTGGTCGCGCTGCCGCCGCACCTGTCCACGTCCTCGCTCGTCGCGCTCGCCGACGATCGCGACGAGTTCGCCGGCGGGCTGCGCAGACCCATGCCAGCAGCACCCGCCACGGCAGCCAGACGTGGCACCGCCTTCCACACCTGGGTCGAGCAGCACTACGCCCAGGCGGCCATCATCGACCTGTCCGAGCTGCCGGGCAGCGCGGACGAGACAGCCTGCGACGCGGAGGATCTCGACACGATGAAGGCGCATTTCCTCGAGAGCGAGTGGTCAGCGCTCTCGCCGGTCGACATCGAGCTGCCCGTCGAGTCCACCGTCGCGGGCATCAGCCTGCGTGGTCGCATCGACGCCGTGTTCCCCCGTCAGGACGGTGGTTTCACCGTGGTCGACTGGAAGACAGGCGCCCCGCCGACCGGTCGGCGGGCCGAGGTGCGCCGACTCCAGCTGGCCGTCTACCGGCTGGCCTATGCCCGGCTCCGGCAGGTCGACCCGGCCTTGGTCGACGGCGCGTTCTACTACGCGGCTACCGGCGAGACCGTGCGACCGGACCTCCCGGACGAGGTGGCCCTGGAGACGATCGTGGCGGGGCTCACCGGAGGGTGAGGGTCCATCGCGTCGGTGGCTCCCGTCAGCTCCGGACCTGGCCCGTCAGCCGGACCGGTCGCCGGGACGCAGATGGGTGGTCGTGTGCCGAGCGGTGTCCACGACGTACTCGTCCTCCTGGACCTGCTCGACGCCCCTCGGGGAGAGCTGCGCCCCGTGGCCGGGGGAGCCGGCCTCCTGGGCGGCGTCCTGCTCGGACGGGCGGGTCGCTGCGGCCGCGGCGCTCGGCGTTGCCTCGTCGTGCTCTGCTGGGGTGCCCCGCCGTGCTGCACGGTCCCGACCTGACACGGCGTCCTGCTCCGCCCCGGAGTCCGCCACCGGGATGACCCGCGCGGACTCGACGGGTGCCTGGGCGAGACCGGCGCGCGGGGTCTGGGCGGGGCCCGAGTCCTGCAGCACCACAGGCTGGGTGGGACTGCTCCGAGGGGCCGACGCCAGTGGCCCCCGCAGCTCGGGATCCGCGTCGCCGACGGGCCCCGGCAGGGTCACCGAAGGGGTGTGGGCGACCAGGTCGTCGCCGGCCACCTCGTCGTCCAGCCTCTGCAGGGCGGCCAGCGCCTCCGCGCGGCCCCGGTCGTCCTGCCCGGCCTCAGCGTGGACGAGCTCACGCACCAGCCGCAGCTCGCCCGCCAGCCTGGCCCGCATCTCCAGCGCGCGGTCCGGCCGCTCGTGCCGGGTTCCGGCATACGCCTCCAGCACCGTGTCGAACGCCTCGGGGGTCGCCTGCGACCACAGCACGGCGAAGTCGTCGGCGGGGTCCGCGACGCGGGCCTCGTCCCAGCCGGTGATCGCGACGATCCGTCCGCTCGCCGCGTCGTCGTCGTCGAAGTCGGCGAGGAGCAGCTCACCGGACAGGCGGCCGTGGATGGTGGCGGGGGCGAATCGCCAGTGGGCGACGTTCTCCAGAGCGCGTTCCCACCGGCCGAGCAGTCGCGCGGGCACGTGCCCCGTCCCTGCCGCGCGGTCGAGCTCGGCCAGGTGTCGCAAACGATAGGTCTCGGCGTCGTACACGGGGACCCCCGCCTCGTCGTACAGGCGCGGGTCGAGGTTGTGGATCTCGCCGAGCGCCCGCCCGAGGGCCGCCGCCAGGCCTGGACCGGAGGGTAGCCCCGAGAAGTCGAGGTTGCGCCCCCTCACCTGCGGATAGACCATGGCGCGGCCCGAGTGGGGGAGGGTGACGCTGCCGGCCTCCTGGGGGATCTCGAACGGTAGGCGCTTGTCGAGGTGGGGCAGCAGCGCCGCGGCGGACTCCATCTGCGCGGCGTCGGCGGCGGAGCGGGGGACCCGGACCGTCCAGCTGCGACGCTGCGAGTCCCGGACATGGGCGACGTCGCAGCGGTCGTCCTCCCCGTGCACCGGCTCGACCGACACCGGGTCCAGGCCCTTGACGGCGGCGCTGGCCAGGGCTGCGAGGTGCAGGGGGGAACGAGGGGCGGCTGTCACGCGACCCACGGTAGGCGAGCCCCGGCGTCTAGGCTGTGAGGCGTGACCGGAGCGCCGCGAATCCTGCCTGAACTTGCCCTGTCCCCGTCTGCGCTGGACCGTTCCAGCTGGCTCCGTGGCGACGTCACCTGGGTGCCGCGGCTCCTCGACGACGAGAGCACCCAGGTCGTCCTCGCTCGGGGAGACCTGCTCGAGGCGCGCACCGACGGATCCGCGCTGGTGCGCCATACCCCGGCCGAGGTCACCGTCACGACGGACGACATCGTGGTCTACCTGGGGGCGGACGAGCGGGGTCGTCAGCACCTGGGCCTGGTGCGAGGTCCTCTGGAGGACGAGCACCGTCGGCAGGCGCCCAGGGACGGCCACGTCGTCGGCGGCTCGACCCGGTGGGCCGGGCTGCGCGACCTGGGCCTCACGCTCGACCCGCTCGACGTCGCCCTGGCCGCCACCCTGATCGGTATGTCGCACTGGCACCGCGCGCACGGCTATTGCTCCCGGTGCGGGCTGCCCACGTCCGTCGTCAGCTCGGGATGGGTGCGGCGGTGCTCTGGCGCCCACGAGTCCTATCCCGTCACGTCGCCCGCGGTGATCATGGCGGTCGTCGACAGCCGCGACCGCTTGCTGCTGGCCCGCAACGCGTCCTGGCCGCAGGGACGGCTCTCCGTGCTCGCAGGGTTCGTCGAGCCGGGGGAGTCCCTCGAGGGGGCGGTGGTCCGTGAGGTGCGCGAGGAGGTCGGGCTGGAGGTGGAGGCCGTCGAGTACTCCGGCAACCAGCCGTGGCCCTTCCCCGCGTCGTTGATGCTGGCCTTCACGGCTCGCGCGCGCGCCGGCGAGCTGTGCTTCGCCGACGACGAGATCGCCGAGGCCAGGTGGTACTCCCGCGAGGAGCTGCGGGGCGACATCCGCGCCGGGGCCGTGCTGGCCGGCGGGATGCCGATCTCGGTGGCCTACCACCTCATCGAGCGGTGGCTGGGCGAGCCCATCGCCGCCTTGCAGCAGGGTCCCTCCGTCTCGCGGTGAGCGCCCGAGGGCGAGCGGCACGACGAGGTATGTCGGTGGCATCTGGGAGACTTCCGGCGATGGCTGCCACCCCCGACGACATACTGACCGCCCTCGATCCCGAGCAGCGGGCGGTCGCCGAGCGACCCCTCGGGCCCATGTGCGTGCTGGCGGGCGCGGGCACCGGCAAGACCCGCGCCATCACCCACCGCATCGCCTATGGCGTGCGTTCCGGGGTCTACGTGCCGCAGCGGGTCCTCGCCGTCACCTTCACCGCGCGGGCGGCCGGCGAGATGCGCACGCGGTTGCGCGACCTCGGGGCCGCGGGCGTCCAGGCCCGCACGTTCCACGCCGCTGCGCTGCGTCAGCTCCACTACTTCTGGCCCCGGGCCATCGGGGGCGCGGCCCCGGAGGTGATGCCGCACAAGGCCGGTGCCGTCGCGGAGGCCGGGGCCCGGCTGCACCTGCAGCTCGACCGGCCCGCCATCCGGGACCTCGCGGCCGAGGTGGAGTGGGCCAAGGTCAGCCTGCTGACCCCTGAGACCTACGCGGCCGCCGCGCGGCACGCTCGGCGCGACCCCGCGGGGCTCGATGCGACGGCGATGGCCCGCCTGCTCCAGACCTACGAGGAGGTCAAGGGCGAGCGCGGCGTCATCGACTTCGAGGACGTCCTGCTCATCATGGCCGGCATCCTCGACGAGCACCCCGCGGTGGCACGCGAGGTCCGCGGGCAGTACCGCCACTTCGTGGTGGACGAGTACCAGGACGTCAACGCGCTGCAGCAGCGGCTCCTGGACCTGTGGGTCGGTGACCGTCAGGACGTCTGCGTGGTCGGTGACGCGGCCCAGACCATCTACTCCTTCACCGGGGCCTCGCCCGCGCACCTGCTCGGCTTCTCGGCGCGCTACCCGGACGCGGCCGTCGTCAAGCTCGTCCGCAACTACCGCTCGACGCCTCAGGTGGTCGGTCTCGCCAACGTGCTGCTCCGGGCCCAGGGGCAGGCCAGCCGCACCGGCGCAGGTCGAGCCCTGGTGCAGCTGCAGGCCCAGGGCGAGGACGGCCCCCCGCCCCGGCTCACGGCGTACGACGACGACCAGGCCGAGGCGCGCGGGGTCGCCGCCGAGATCCGGCGCCGCATCGACGCCGGCACGCCCCCCGCCGAGATCGCCGTCCTCTTTCGCACCAACTCCCAGAGCGAGGCCCTGGAGTCAGCGCTCGCCGACGTGGACGTCCCCTATCTCGTGCGAGGCGGGGAGCGGTTCTTCTCCCGACGCGAGGTGCGCGACGCGATCCTGCTGCTGCGGGGGCAGGCGCGAGCCGACGACGGGTCGGTGCCCCTAGGCCAGCTGACGCGCGACGTCCTCGGCGGCGTGGGCTGGTCGGCCAAGCCCCCGGCGTCGGGCGGGGCCACCCGCGAGCGCTGGGAGTCCCTCCAGGCGCTGGTGGCCCTCGCCGACGACCTCGTGGCCGCGCAGCCGCAGGCCCGACTCCCGGAGCTCGTCGCCGACCTCACCGAGCGCGCCTCGGCCCAGCATGTGCCCACGGTCCAGGGCGTCACGCTGGCGTCCTTCCACAGCGCCAAGGGCCTCGAGTGGGACGTCGTGCACCTCGTGGGGTGCAGCGACGGCCTCCTGCCGATCTCCATGGCGGAGGGCTGGGAGGCTATAGAGGAGGAGCGGCGGTTGCTCTACGTCGGCCTGACGCGCGCGCGCCGCGAGCTTGCCCTGTCCTGGGCGGCGTCCCGCAACGTGGGGGGACGTGCCACGCGTCGACCGAGCCGATTCCTCGACGACGCGGCCTCGGTCCTCGGAGACGGAGCCAGGTCGGTGCCCCGCGGTGGCACGGGCACCACAGGCCGCCAGCGGAAGCCGTCGGTGGCCAAGCCGGCCCACTGCCGGACGTGCGGGACCGAGCTCAGCACCGCTGCCGAGCGCAAGACAGGGCGCTGCGCGCAGTGCCCGCCCACCTACGACGAGGCCACCTTCGAGGCGCTGCGCAGCTGGCGCAAGGCCACCGCCGCGGCCTCCGGGGTGCCGGCGTACGTCGTCTTCACGGACGCGACCCTGACGGCGATCGCCGAGCAGCAGCCCGCCGACGTCGCGGCGCTGGCCAGGGTGTCCGGGGTGGGAGCCCGCAAGCTGGGGCTCTACGGCGAGTCGGTCCTGGCCATCCTGGGGGGCGCTGATGTCGATGAGATCCTCTCTGCCGCAAAGGGATCAGCGGAGGGCGGCTGACGCCACCGAGTCGCCGGCCCGGTGGGATGGATAAATGCATTGCCCCCTCTCGGGGGCGGGGGCTACAGTCCGAGGTGTCCTGTCGCGAGCGGTGCTCGTGACGCACGTCCCGGCACCGAGGTGCCGACGAGAGCAGAGGGGAGGGTGTTCCGCATGGAGATCACGACGATGACGATCGCGACGCGCATCCGCGTCGACGCCGTCGCGCCCCTGCGCTCGACCGCCCCCGACCTGCGCACCCCCCGTGCGTCCGTGGATGCCCGTGGCACCGGTCAGGGGATCGGTGTGTCCGGCGTCGGCGGCACCGACACGCGCGTCGTCGACGGCGGGCGTCTCGGCTACGCCCGCACCATCGCGCCGTCCACCCCGTTCGCCGTCTCCGATGTCGTCCCGCCCCTCGGGAGGCCGCCGGTCTAGTCCCTAGACCCAGGTCCTCTCCAAGGCCGCGGAACCCGACATCCGGGATCCGCGGCCTTCGTGCATCTCAGGGCAGCCGCCGACCACCACCGCAGAGGACCTCATGTCGCACCACCGCACCCACCGACCGCCCCAGCAGGGCACCCGCCGCCCCACCACCCAGGGGCACCACACCGAGGAGGCAGCGATGACACTCACGGAGCTCATCGACAACCAGGTCGCCGCGATCGCGGCCGCCGAGACCATCCCCTGCCAGGAGAACGAGCCCGAGATGTGGTTCGCCGACACGCCGGACGGCGTCGAGTTCGCCAAGGCGCTGTGCGGCACCTGCCCCGCGAGGGAGGACTGCCTCGCCGGAGCTCTGGAGCGTCGGGAGCCCTGGGGCGTCTGGGGCGGAGAGCTGTTCGTCGCGGGAGTTGTCTTGCCCCGCAAGAGGCCGCGTGGACGGCCGCGCAAGAACGACGCCGCCGCCTAGGCGACGGCCATGAGCACGATTGACCAGCAAGGAGTTCCATCATGTTCCACCACTTCAGCCAGGAGCTGGCGCGCGTGCGCGTCGACCGCGCTCCGAGGCCCCGGCAGCCGCGGGGCGCGGCCGAGATCCGGGTGGCGGTGCGGCGCCGGCAGCAGCGATGACCTCACGGTCGTCGGATCCCGCGAGGCGGGCAGGACCGAGGGGTCCTGCCCGCCTCGTCATGCGTGCAGGGCGGTGGCGAGCCGGTCCGGCGTGGCGGCTGGGTCGGGGTCGTCATACGATCCCCGGGTGGATGACGGCGGGGCGGGCGACGACACGATGACGTGCGGGACCTGCGGCCGGCAGGCGACCGGTGAGGGGTCAAGTCCGCTGGGGTGGTGTATGAGGTTGATCCCTCGGTTGGGCGTGTCGGT
>ERZ501047.59-NODE-59-length-38792-cov-23.086919_pt1 | contig 38792 bp, 37 predicted proteins | sample MGYA00510868_ERZ501047 | MGnify/ENA primary metagenome ERZ501047 (study PRJEB25958, sample SAMN03398593) | human skin metagenome | study: EMG produced TPA metagenomics assembly of the Human Skin Microbiome Metagenome (human skin metagenome) data set. | reverse complement strand
ACGTCGTGGACGGAGTACGCGACGTCGTCGCTCCAGTCCATGACCTCGGCCTCGAGGCAGCGGCGGCCATCGGGAGCGTCCTGACGGATCCACCCGAACACGTCGAGGTCGTCGTCGTACGCCCCGAACTTCCCGCTGCCCTCCGGCGCGTCCGCGCTGCGCCACGGGTACTTCGTGGCGGCATCGAGGCTCGCCCGGGTGAGGTTGAGCCCGGCCGACCGGCCGTCCGGATGGAAGCGCTTGGCCTCGAGCCGGGTGAGCACCCGCAGCGTCTGCGCGTTGCCCTCGAACCCGCCGATGCCCGCCGCGACGGCTGCGAGGGCCGTCTCCCCGTTGTGACCGAACGGCGGGTGGCCGATGTCGTGGGCCAGGCAGGCGACCTCGACGACGTCACCGTCGCACCCGAGGGCGCTGCCGAACTCCCGGCCGATCTGGGCGACCTCCAGCGAATGGGTCAGCCGGGTCCGGACGAAGTCGTCGCTGCCGGGCTGGAGGACCTGCGTCTTCGCCGACAGCCGACGCAGTGCCGCGGAGTGGATGAGCCGCCCGCGGTCCCGGGCGAAATCGTCCCGGTCCGCGCGCTTGTGAACGGGGTCCTCGGCCACCCAGCGTTCCCGGTCGCGCGGCTCGTACCCCATCGCCGTCCCTCAGCCCCCGGAGACGGACAGCTCGGCCTGGGCGACCGTCGCGCGCTGCGTCTCGTCGAGCTCGCGGCTGGCCAGCCAGTTCTCCGGCAGGGCGACGGTCCGCGGGGACCCGGCGCGCCCGCGCGGCCCTTCGGCGGGCTCGCCGGGCCAGGGGATGTCCGGGTCCGTCGTCGCGATGAGCTCGTCGAGCGCGGCGAGCGAGTCGACGAGCGCGAGCCGGTTGCGCACCTCCGACCCGGCGGGGAACCCCTTGAGGTACCACGCGATGTGCTTGCGGATGTCCCGGCAGGCGCGCAGCTCGTCCCCGTCGTAGAACTCGGTGAGGTACTCGGCGTGCCGGCGCAGGGTGTCGGTGACCTCCCCGAGCGTCGGGCGCACCCGGGCCGTCGTCCCGGCGAAGGCCGCCGCGAGGTCGGTGAAGAGCCACGGGCGCCCAAGGCACCCCCGGCCGACGACGACCCCGTCGCACCCGGTCTCCGCGACCATCCGCAGCGCGTCCTCGGCCGACCAGATGTCCCCGTTGCCGAGGACGGGGACGCTCGTGACGGCCTCCTTGAGCTGGCGGATCGCCAACCAGTCGGCCTGCCCCGAGTAGGACTGCGCGGCCGTGCGGCCGTGGAGCGCGACGGCCGCGACGCCCTCCTCCACGGCGGCCTGGGCGGCGTCGAGGAACGTGAGGTGCTCGTCGTCGATGCCCTTGCGCATCTTCACCGTGACCGGCACGTCACGCCGGGCGGCCTCCGTCACGGCAGCACCGACGATCGCGCGGAACAGGTCACGCTTCCACGGCAGGGCCGACCCGCCGCCCTTGCGGGTCACCTTCGGGACCGGGCAGCCGAAGTTGAGATCGATGTGGTCGGCGCGGTCCTCGGTGACGAGCATCCGCACCGCCGCGGCGGTCGTCGCCGGGTCCACGCTGTACAGCTGCACGCTGCGCGGGTGCTCGTCGCCGTCGTGCTCGATGAGCCGCATCGTCTCGGGGCTGCGCTCGACGAGCGCCCGGGAGGTCACCATCTCGCTCACGTACAGGCTGCTCGCCCCGCCGGCGCCCCCCGCGGCGAGGCCGTCGTTCCCGTACTGCCGGCACAGCCGGCGGAACGCGCGGTTGGTGATCCCCGCCATCGGCGCGAGCACGACCGGCGACCCGATCTCGTGCCTGCCGATCCGTAGGGGTGGCAGGAGCGGCGCAGGAGCGGATCCGCCGTCCCGCTCGGCGACGATCGTCATCAGCAGCCGACGAGCCGCTGAGCGAGCCACCCCTCGACCTGGTCGAGGGCGATCCGCTCCTGGGTCATCGTGTCGCGCTCGCGGATCGTCACCGCGTGGTCCTCGAGGGTGTCGAAGTCGACGGTGATGCAGTACGGCGTGCCGATCTCGTCCTGCCGGCGGTACCGCTTGCCGATCGCCTGGGCGTCGTCGAAGTCGACGTTCCAGCTCTTGCGCAGCTGGGCGGCCAGCTCGCGGGCCTTCGGCGAGAGGTCGGCGTTGCGCGACAGCGGCAGGACCGCTGCCTTGACCGGCGCGAGCCGGTGGTCCAGGCGCAGCACCGTGCGGGTGTCGACCCCGCCCTTGGCGTTCGGGGCCTCGTCCTCGGCATAGGCGTCGATGAGGAACGTCATGAGCGAGCGGGACAGCCCGGCCGCAGGCTCGATGACGTAGGGGGTGTACTTCTCCCCCGTCGTCTGGTCGAAGTACACGAGGTCCGTGCCCGAGTGCTTCGAGTGGGTCGAGAGGTCGAAGTCGGTGCGGTTCGCGATGCCCTCGAGCTCGCCCCACTCGCTGCTGGCGAAGTTGAAGCGGTACTCGATGTCCACGGTGCGCTTGGAGTAGTGCGACAGCTTCTCCTTCGCGTGCTCGTAGTGGCGAAGGTTGTCCGGGTCGATGCCGAGGTCGGTGTACCAGCGGGTGCGCTCGTCGATCCAGTACTGGTGCCACTCCTCGTCCTCGCCGGGCTTGACGAAGAACTCCATCTCCATCTGCTCGAACTCCCGGGTCCGGAAGATGAAGTTCCCCGGGGTGATCTCGTTGCGGAAGCTCTTGCCCGTCTGCGCGATGCCGAACGGCGGCTTGCGGCGCGAGGTGCCCAGGACGTTGAGGAAGTTGAGGAAGATGCCCTGGGCCGTCTCCGGGCGGAGGTAGTGCAGCCCGCTCTCGTCCTCGATGACCCCGAGGTAGGTCTTGAGCATCATCTGGAAGTCGCGCGGCTCGGTCCACCGGCCCTTGGTCCCGCAGTCGGGGCAGACGATCTCCTCCATCGGGACGGAGTCGGGGTCGATCTCTCGACCCTTCTTCGCTGCCTTCTCGGCGTACGCTTCCTGCAGGTGGTCCTGACGGCGCCGCCGGTGGCAGTGCAGGCACTCGACGAGCGGGTCGGTGAACGTGCCGACGTGGCCCGAGGCGACCCAGGTCTCGCGCGGAAGGATGATCGAAGAGTCGAGGCCGACGACGTCGTCACGGCCGTGCACCATCGACTTCCACCACTGCCGCTTGATGTTCTCCTTGAGCTCGACGCCGAGGGGCCCGTAGTCCCACGCGGAGCGGGTGCCGCCGTAGATCTCTCCGCAGGGGTACACGAACCCCCGTCGCTTGCAGAGGCTGACGACGGTGTCGACGGTGGAGGTCTGCTTGGCCATGCGGGCAAGGCTAACCGCCGCGGCTAGCCTTGCCGGATGATGTCCGAGCCCCACGACGCGCCTGCCCCCGTCGACCCCGACGCGCCGTGCCCGCACGGCGGCCCGAGCTCCTTCGAACGGGCCAGCGGCCCGCTGGCGCGCGCGCTCACGAGCATCCACCCGCTCGTCCTCATGGCGATCGTCGTCGCGCTCGTCCTCGCCGGCTCCTTCCTCCCGCCCCCCGGGTGGCTGCTCATCGTCCCGGTCATCGTCGTCCTCGCCTGGGTGCTGGCCCTCGGGTGGAGTCGGCGGTCACCGTCCGAGCGCCTGATGCAGGTGTCGGTGATCTTCCTCCTCGTCGCGATCTGCGCCGTCCGGGCCGTGCCGCGCTGAAGGCCACCACCTGCTTTTGACAATCACTCTCATTTCTATGAGGGTGGTCGTCATGCGCCTCCGACCCGTTCTCGCGACCGCCGCCGCCCTCTGCCTCACCGCTACGCCGCTCACCGCGTGCGGCAGCGACGACGGAACCACGTCCGCCGACGGCACCCCCAAGGTGAGCGTGATGGCCTCCTTCTACCCGCTGCAGCACGCGGTGGAGCAGGTCGGTGGCGACCACGTCGCGGTGACCAACCTGACGAAGCCGGGCGCCGAGCCCCATGACCTCGAGCTCTCCCCCAGGGACACCGTCGCCGTGGCGAAGGCGGACCTCGTCGTCTACCAGAGTGGTTTCCAGCCGGCGGTCGACGACGCGGCGAAGCAGGCGCGCGACACGGCGTTCGACGTCACCCCTGCAGCCCACCTCGACCTCGCGGCCACCGAGGACGGTCACGACCACGAGCACGGCGAGGAGGGCGGCAAGGACCCGCACTTCTGGCTCGACCCGATGAAGTACGCGGCCGTCGTCGACGCGGTCGCGACCCGGCTCGCCGAGGTCGACCCCGAGCACGCGGACGACTACCGCGCCAACGCCACGCGCTACCGCAAGGAGCTCACCACCCTCGACACGGAGTTCGAGGACGGCCTGAGGACCTGTCGGAGCAAGGAGCTCGTCACGGGTCACGCCGCGTTCGGCTACCTCGCCGATGCCTACGGGCTCGAGCAGGAGTCGATCACCCTCGACCCGGAGGCCGAGCCGAGCGCCAAGGACATGGCGGAGGTCGTCGAGCACGTCAAGGAGCACGGGGTGAAAACGGTCTACGCCGAGACCCTCGTCCCGAGGAAGACGGCCGAGACGATCGCGGCGGAGACCGGCGCGACGGTCGCGGTCCTCGACCCGCTCGAGGGGCTGACGGACGAGTCGGCCGGCGACGACTACGTTTCGGTCATGCGCTCCAACCTCAAGACCCTCGTGAAGGGGCAGTCCTGCTCGTGACCGCAGCCCCAGCGGGTGAACCGGTCCTCGTCCTGCGTGAGGCCTCCTTCGGCTACCGCGACCGGACGACCCTGCGCGACGTCGACCTCGCCGTGCCCCGCGGCGAGGTCCTCGTCGTCACGGGGGCCAACGGCTCGGGCAAGTCGACCCTCGTCAAGGGGATCCTCGGCCTCGCCGACCAGACCGGCGGGGTGTGCGAGATCCTCGGCGCCCCGCGCCGGTCGTTCACCGAGCACCACCGGGTGGGGTACGTCCCGCAGCGGCAGAGCGTCGCGACCGCGATCCCCTCGACCGTCCGGGAGGTCGTCGCGACCGGACGCCTCACGCGGACCCCGTGGTGGGCGCCGTGGCGCCCGTTCACCGCGGGCGAGCGCACCGCGGTGACCGAGGCGATCCGAGTCGTCGGCCTCAGCGACCGGGCCGACGCCCAGGTGGGACAGCTGTCCGGGGGTCAGCAGCGCCGCGTCCTCATCGCGCGCGCCCTCGCCTGCGAGCCCGAGCTCTTCCTTCTCGACGAACCGACCGCCGGGGTGGACACCGCGAACCAGGCGGTCCTCGTCGCGGTCCTCGCCCGTCTCGTCGAGCGGGGCGCCACCCTTGTCGTCGTGACCCACGAGCTCGCGGCCTTCACGGACCTGACGACCCGGGTCGTCGAGGTCGAGGCCGGCCGGATCGTCGGCGACCACCGTCTCCGGGAGGTCCGATGATCGACGTCATCGATCTGCTCGCCCTCGACTTCGTCCGCAACTCCCTCATCGCCGCCCTGCTCGTGGGGATCACGGCGCCGCTGGTCGGGATCTTCCTCGTCCAGCGCTCGATGTCGCTCATCGGTGACGGCATGGGCCACGTGGCCCTCGCGGGCGTCGGGATCGGCGTTCTCACACGGACCTCCCCCGTGTGGACCGCCCTGCTGGCCACCGTCGTGGCCGCCGTCATCATCGAGCTGCTGCGTCGGACGGGCCGCACCGGGGGCGACCTGGCCCTCGCGGTGATGTTCTACGGGGGCATCGCCGCCGGCGTCGTCATCCTCGCCAAGGCGCCGGGCGGCGGAGCAGCGAGCCTCGCGTCGTACCTCTTCGGGGCGATCAACACGGTGACGCACGCCGACCTCACGGCCTTCGCGTGGCTCGCGGCCCTCGTCGTGCTCACCGTCGTCGTCATGCGCAGCCGGTTCTTCGCCGTCGCGCAGGACGAGGAGTACGCCCGCGCCACCGGCATGCCGGTGCTCGCGACGAACGTCCTGCTCACCGTGCTCGTCGCCGTCACCGTCGTCCTGTCGATGCGGGTCATCGGGTTGCTGCTCATCAGCGCCCTGATGATCCTGCCGAACGCGACGGGGCAGGTGCTCGGGCGGTCGTTCCGCTCCACCCTCGGGATCGCCGTCGCGACCGGGCTCCTCACGAGCGTCGGCGGCGTCATCGTCTCCTTCCAGGCCGACACCCCCTCCGGCGGCACGATCGTGCTCCTGGCGGTGGGGGTCTTCCTCGTCGCTGCGCTGGCCTCCGCCGTCCACGGGGCGGTTCGCCGGCACCACCGCGCGGAGGAGCACCACCACGAGCACTGGGACGAGTGCGGTCACGAGGCGGTGCTCCACGACGACCACGTCGACTACCTCCACGACGGCCACCGGCACGCCGCCCACGGGGCGCACTGGGACGAGCACGGCCATCACGGCTGATCTGGGATGATGACGCGATCATGAGCCAGCAGCACCGCCGGACGACCCGCCAGCGCACCGCCGTGGCCGACCTCCTGCGCTCGAGCATGGAGTTCCGTTCGGCCCAGGACATCCACGCAGCGCTGCGGGACGCGGGCGACAAGGTCGGCCTCGCGACCGTCTACCGCACCCTGCAGGGGATGGCGCAGGACGGCGCGGTGGACGTGCTGCGCACCGACGAGGGCGAGGCGCTGTACCGCCGCTGCAGCGACGGCCACCACCACCACCTGCTGTGCCGGGAGTGCGGGACCGCGGTGGAGATCGAGGCCGCCGAGGTCGAGGCGTGGACCGAGCGGGTCTCCCGCCAGCACGGCTTCCGCGACGTCGACCACACGGTCGAGATCATCGGCATCTGCGAGGCCTGCGCCGACGCCGGATGACCCGGGCTCAGGAGGTCTCGGCGACCGCGTCGACCGCACCGCCGTAGCGGCGCTCGCGCCGGGCGTAGGTCTCGACCGCCTCCCACAGGTCCCGGCGGTCGTAGTCGGGCCACAACCGGTCCTGGAAGACGAGCTCGGCGTAGGCCGCCTGCCACATGAGGAAGTTGCTCGTGCGCTGCTCGCCCGAGCTGCGGACGAAGAGGTCGACGTCCGGCATGTCGGGCGCCGAGAGGTACCGGCGCACGGTGGCCTCGGTGATCCCCGAGCCCTTGAGCCGGCCCTCCCGGGCGTCGTTGGCCACGGCCCGCATCGCATCGACGATGTCCGCGCGCCCGCCGTGGTTGACGCAGAACCACAGGGTCAGCCCCGTGTTGTCCTGCGTCATCCGCTCGGCGGTCTCGAGCTCCTTGACGACCGAGGGCCACAGGCGGGGACGGCGCCCGACCCAGCGCATCCGCACCCCCCACTCGTCGAGCTGGGCCCGACGGCGGCGCATCACCTCGCGGTTGAAGCCCATGAGGAAGCGCACCTCCTCCGGCGAGCGGCGCCAGTTCTCCGTGGAGAAGGCGTAGACCGACAGGTGCTCGATGCCGAGCTCGATCGCACCGGCGACGACGTCGAGCAGCGCGCCCTCCCCCGCCTCGTGCCCCTTCGTCCGGGGCAGCCCCCGCTGGTTGGCCCACCGCCCGTTGCCGTCCATGACGACGGCGACGTGCCGGGGCAGCGCCTCCCTCGGCAGCGGCGGCGGGGTCGCACCCGACGGGTGCGGGAACGGGCGGACATGGGCGCTCACGCGGGCAGACCTCCGGTCTGGACGGTCGGGCGGACGACGGTCGAACGGTCGACGAGGCGCAGCGACCGGACGCCGCGCTCGAGGTGCCACTGAAGGTACGCCGCGACGATGCCTGCCCCCTCGCGGCGGTGACGCTGCTCGCTCGCGTCGGCGACGTCCCAGTCGCCGGCGAGCAGGGCGGCGAGCAGGGCCAGGGTCTCGGGGGCAGGAGCGCTCGAGCCAGGTGGCCGGCACGCCGGGCAGACGACACCGCCCGAGGGCACGTGGAACCCGCGGTGCGGCCCGGGCTGGCCGCACCGGGCGCAGTCGTGGAAGCTCGCGGCCCACCCGGCGACGGCGAGCGCCCGGACGAGATAGGCGTCGAGGACGAGCGCGGGGTCGTGGGCCTGCGCCGCGAGCGAGCGGAGCGCGCCGCACAGCAGGTGGTACTGCTGCACGGCGGTCTCGCGCTCCTCGGTCAGCCGGTCGGCCGTCTCGAGAACGGCGCACGCGCTCGTCCAGCTCTCGTACCGGCGCGCCAGCTGGTCGCCCCACGGCGCGAGCGTCTCGGCCTGCGTCACGGAATCGAGCGAGCGCCCCTCGTAGCACTGGAGGTCGACATGCATGGCGGGCTCGAGGCGGGCGCCGAACCGGCTCTTCGTCCGACGGACCCCCTTGGCCGCGACCCGGACCTTGCCGCGCTCGCGCGTGAGCAGCGTGATGATCCGGTCGGCCTCACCCAGCTTCTGGGTGCGAAGGACCACGCCTTGGTCACGGTAGAGGGGCACAGGACATTGTCACCCGACGCAGTGCGCCGGCCCTGACGACCCGCCGCGCAGGAATCGAACGCACGTTCGATGATGCGGTAGGGTGAGGGCGTGAGCGCTCTCCTGCAGACCTCGTTGTGGGACGCCGACGAGCCACTCCTCGGCAATCTCACAGGCATCCGCCGCACGGATCTCGGACGGGGTGCCTGGGTCGACCACCGGCCGGGGTGGCTCGACGGTGCCGCGGTCCTCCTCGACCGCCTGATCGAGGCGGTCCCCTGGCAGGAGCAGGAGCGGGAGATGTACGGGACGGTCGTGACCGTCCCCCGCCTGGTGCGCTTCTACGGCCGCTCCGACCCGCTCCCCGACCCTGTCGTCGAACAGGCGCGCGAGACCCTGTCCGAGCACTACGAGGCCGAGCTCGGAGAGCGGTTCGTCACCTCCGGGTTCTGCCTGTACCGCGACGGGGCCGACTCGGTCGCGTGGCACGGCGACCGCATCGGGCGCTCGCGCACCGACGACACCATGATCGCCATCCTCTCCTTGGGCAGCCCGCGCACGCTCGCGCTGCGGCAGCGCGGCGGCGGACCGACGGTTGCCCGGTTCGACCTCGGCCACGGCGACCTCGCCGTCATGGGCGGGTCGTGCCAGCGAACCTTCGAGCACGCCGTGCCGAAGACGCGCAGCCCGGTGGGGCCGCGGATCTCCATCCAGTTCCGGGTCGCCGGCGTGCTCTGAGGCGAGGCTCAGAGGTCGTACGGGTTGGTGGGGACCGAGACCCGTGTCAGCTGTTCCACCTTCAGGTGCGCGAGCCGGGGTGCGTTCCCCTGCTGCTCCGGGGCCGGCAGGGGCGTCCCCTCGAGCGCGACCCAGGTGTCGGCCGGCACGGACTGCGCGCCGTCGGGGACGACCTTGATGGCGGCGGCGTCGGCGGCGCAGCACGACATCGCCATCCGGGTGAGCACCCAGCCCCCGTCCCGGCCGGGGCTCGCGAACCCGACGAGCCGGACGCGTCGGCCCTCGAGGGAGCCGCTGTCGTCGTAGAGGACGCGCTGGGAGTAGTCGGTGAGGGTCAGCTCGACCGGGTCGCCGGACGGCAGCGGCGCGAACGCCGAGGACGTCTTGCGCACCTCTCCCCCGCTGCGGCCGGCCGAGTACGCCCCCAGCGGCGGCGGGACGACGAACCCGATGAGCAGGAACGGCACGAGCATGAGCCAGCCGACCCGGGAGACGTGGTCATGGGCATGCCCCTCCTCGGCGTCGACGGTCCCCCCGCCGAGCCCGTGGTGCCCGTCCGCGGTCCGGTCGTCGGAGGGTGCTGGGGCGCTGAGCGCCTCGCCGAGGATGCCGTGGACGGCCATGACGAGGAGGACCGCCCCGGCAGCGACGAGGTACCACGTGAGCCCGGGCTTGACGAAACGGACCGCGAGGCCGGTGACGGCCGCCGTCACGGCGACCGAGCCGACGGCGGCGAGGATGCTCGATTCGATGATCCGGTTCACAGCAGCACCGTTCCGACGATCGAGGCGACGACGATCGCGACGCCGAGGGTGAGGGGGGCGAATACCACCGCAAAGCGACGCCCGAACGTGCCGACCTGCATGGAGAACAGCTTGACGTCGACGGCCGGGCCGACGCACATGAACACCAGCTGCGCGGTGGCCGGGAAGGCGTTGAGGCTCGCGGCGACGAACGCGTCTGCCTCGGAGCACACGGCGACGACGACGGCGAAGACCGCGAGGACGAGGACCGCGACGACGAGGTTCGAGCCGAGAGCGGTGAGCCAGGACGTCGGGAGGGCGACGTTGACCGTTGCCGCGATCGCGGCCCCGAGCACGAGGTAGCCCCCGGCATGGAGGAAGTCGTGGCGCGCGGCGGCGACGAGCTGCGCCAGTCGCGACCCGCCGTGCACGTGCCGTCGCGGCATGCGGATGAGGTCGTCCCTCCCCAGCCTGAGCCAGATCCAACCGACGATGACGGAGATGAGGAGGCTCGCGACGAACCGGGCGAGGACGACCCGGAGGTCGCCGTTGAACGCGACCGCCGTCGACACGAGGACGATCGGGTTGATGGCCGGCGCGGCAAGGAGGAAGGCGAAGGCGACGGCCGGCTTGAGGCCCCGGTCGACGAGGGAGCCGGCGATGGGGACGGAGGCGCACTCGCACCCGGGGAGCACGACGCCGGCGAGACCGGCCACGGGGACGGCCGCCGCTGACCGCCGAGGCAGCAGCCGGCTGAGGGCGTCGGCCGGGACGAGCACGGCGATCGCCGACGACAGGACCGTCCCGAGGACGAGGAACGGCAGGGCCTGCAGGGACAGGGAGACGAACACGGTGAACCACGCCGCGACGCCCTGCCGGGTGGCGAACAGCTCCTGCCACCAGGGTCGGGTGAACGACAGCGCGAGGATGAGGGCGGCGATGGCGAACGCCGGCGCCAGGCTCGGACGCCCCGCGCCCGGCCGGTGCGGCCCGGGGTCACCGGAGCTGACGACATCGCTGACGCTCGACATGCCCGACACCCTATTGACCGGATCCGTTAGGTTACGAGAGGTGAGCAGAACCGTTCCGCGACGACCGGCCGGGCATCCACCCGTCGTCCTGACGATCGCCGGGAGCGACCCGTCCGGGGGCGCCGGGATCCAGGCCGACCTCAAGACGTTCGCCGCCCTCGACGCGTACGGCTGCGCGGTCCTCACCGCGCTGACGGCGCAGGCGACGACCGGCGTCACCGGGGTGCACGCCGTGCCGGCCGGGTTCGTCCGCGAGCAGGTGGAGACCCTCGTCGCGGACGTCTCGATCGACGCCGTCAAGATCGGCATGCTCGCCAGCGCGGACATCGTGGACGAGGTCCACCGGCTCGTCGTCGACGTGATCGACTGCCCGGTCGTCCTCGATCCGGTGATGATCTCGACCGCGGGGTCCCGCCTCCTCGACGCCGACGCCATCTCCTCGATGACCCGCCTCGCGCCCGCGTGCGATCTCATCACCCCCAACCTCCACGAGACCGCCGTGCTCCTCGGGACGGACGTCGCACGGGACGTCGACGAGCAGCGCGAGCAGGCCGCCGCCCTCGTCGCCGCGGGGATCCCCCGCGCCCTGGTCAAGGGCGGCCACGGCGACGGGCCAGAGGCGATCGACGTCCTCGTCGGACCCGAGGGGGAACAGCTCCTGCGCGGACCGCGGATCGCGACCCGGAACTCCCACGGCACCGGCTGCACCCTCTCGAGCGCCATCGCGGCCCTGCGGCCGGTCAGCCGGTCCTGGGCGGAGGCCGTCTCCGGGGCGAAGGACTACCTGACGACCGCGTTGTCCCACGCAGACGAGCTCGCCATCGGACGAGGTCCCGGGCCGGTCCACCACGCGGCCGCCGCCCGCCGGCACCCCGCCTGAGGACCCGCTGCCTGCGACCCGAGTACCCGGTGCACCGGGCCTGAGTACCGATGCTCAGGTGCCGGGTGAGGTGCGGGTGCCACGATGGCGATACGAGCGGGTGCCGGTGACGCGAGGGGGTCACCGGCCCCCGCTCGTGCGTTCAGTCCCGCTGCGCCCGGTTGACGGCCGACAGGACCGCCCGGAAGGACGCGCGCACGATCGACTCGTGCAGCCCCACGCCCCACAGGACCCGGTCGCCGACCGCGCACTCGACGTAGGCTGCCGCCCGCGCGTCCCCACCGGCAGAGAGGGCGTGCTCGCTGTAGTCGAGCACCCGCACGTCGACGCCGACCTGCGAGAGAGCGTCGATGAAGGCGGCGATCGGCCCGTTGCCGGTCCCCTCCACGGTCACCTCCCGGCCCGCGTCGAGGATCGTCGTGACGATGTGGTCGCGCCCCTCGTCACCGCCGGTGAGCACCGACCGGACCGGGTGGAACCGGCCCCATCCCTCGCCGTCGATCTCGTCGTGGAGGTACTCGTCCGCGAAGGTGCGCCACAGCTCGTCGGCGCCCAGCTCGCCGCCCTCGGCGTCGGTCCGCTGCTGGACGACCTTGGAGAACTCGACCTGGAGCCGCCGCGGCAGGTCGAGCCCGTGCTCGCTCTTGAGGAGGTAGGCCACCCCGCCCTTGCCCGACTGGCTGTTGACGCGCACGACCGCCTCGTAGCTGCGGCCGATGTCGTGCGGATCGATCGGCAGGTACGGCACCGCCCAGGGGATGTCGTCGGTCGAGGCGACACCGGCGCCCTTCGCGTCGCGCTCCATCCACTCGAAGCCCTTCTTGATCGCGTCCTGGTGGGAGCCGGAGAACGCGGTGTAGACGAGCTCGCCGCCCCACGGGTGACGCGGGTGGACCGGCAGCTGCGTGCAGTGCTCGACCGTGCGGCGCACCTCGTCCATGTCGGACAGGTCGACCTGGGGGTCGATGCCCTGGCTGAAGAGGTTCATCGCGAGCGTGACCAGGCAGACGTTGCCCGTGCGCTCGCCGTTGCCGAACAGGCAGCCCTCGATGCGGTCGGCCCCGGCGAGGTAGCCGAGCTCGGCCGCCGCGACGCCCTCCCCCCGGTCGTTGTGCGGGTGGAGGGAGACGACGAGGCTGTCGCGCCGGTCGAGGTGGCGGATCATCCACTCGATGGAGTCGGCATAGACGTTCGGCGTGGCCATCTCGACCGTAGCCGGGAGGTTGACGATCATCTTGTGCTCCGGCGTCGGGTCGATGACCTCGATGACCGCGTTGCACACCTCGACCGCGAACTCCAGCTCGGTCCCGGTGTAGGACTCGGGGCTGTACTCGTAGAAGACGGTCGTGTCGGGGATCGTCTCCTCGAGCTTCCGGCACAGCCGCGCCCCTTGGAGGGCGATGTCGATGATTCCCTCCTTCTCCAGGCCGAAGACGACGCGGCGCTGCAGGACGGAGGTCGAGTTGTAGAAGTGGACAATCGCGGTGCGAGCCCCGGCGATGGCGTCGAAGGTCCGCTCGACGAGGTGGTCGCGGCACTGGGTGAGGACCTGGATCGTCACGTCGTCGGGGATGTGCCCGTCCTCGATGAGCATCCGGCAGAAGTCGTAGTCGGTCTGGCTCGCCGAGGGGAAGCCGACCTCGATCTCCTTGAACCCGAGCTTGACCAGCAGCTGGAACATCCGCAGCTTGCGGGCCGGGTCCATCGGGTCGATGAGGGCCTGGTTGCCGTCGCGCAGGTCGACGGCGCACCAGCGGGGTGCCGTGGTGGCGACGCGGTCGGGCCACGTGCGGTCGGGCAGCTCGACGCGGATCTGCTGGTCGAACGGGACGTACTTGTGCACCGGCATGGTGCTCGGCTGCTGGGGGTGGATCATCGGTCTTCCTTCGGGTCGCGGGCTCGGTCCCGGCCGGGCACGGCGCGCTCCGCGACGAGGGGGCCGGGGTCAGGCCTCGTCGCGGCGGCGAAGGAGGAGGGTCCGCGGGGCGTCACCCGGGATCGACGTCACGGGTCCACGGTAACCGACGGAGTCGGCCGGTCAGCCGGTCGTCCAGTCGTCGTCACCCCGGTCGTCGACGTCGGCCCGCTCGAAGCGGCTCCGCCGACGCGCGGAGCGGGTGTCGTGGCGGTCCTCGTCGTCGAGGCGGTCGTCCGACCCGGTCCGCCGGCGTCGGCCGCGGGTGTCCACGTCCTCCCGTGCGTCCCAGTCGTCCCCGTCGTCCGGGTCGTCCTCCACCGGCCGGTCGACGGTCAGGTCGAGGTCGTCGTCACGCCGCCGGCCGAAGACCCCGCGCACCCCGTCACGGCGTCCCTCCCGGCGCGGCTCGGGCGCGGGGGCGACGTACGCGGACGAGCGGCTCGGCAGCTCCTCGTCGTGGGGCGCCGGGTCGTCCGGCAGCGCGTCGCGCCGCCGCTCGACCTGCACGTCGCTCTCGTCGTCCCAGACGTCGTCCCTGACCCGGCGGGGACGGACCGGCTCGTCGTGGGGGTCGTCCTCGGGCACATCGGGCGCCGACTCCCGGAACTCCGAGCGGGACGTGAAGCCGTGCAGCAGGGCACTTGCGATCGGGAGGGCCAGGCCGAGACCCAGCAGGGTCCAGAACCGGATGCGGTGCACGTCGACCGCGTCGTTGCAGACGTTGCGCTCGAACTCGCCGGACGGCGGTGCCCACACGCTCCCGCAGCGGATGTACCCGGTCTGCGTCTGCAGCATCCACGGCACGAACAGGTAGTAGGCCGCCGCCGCGAGGGGCACGAGCGAGAGCAGGAGCACGATCTTCAACGGGGGCGTCAGCGAGTACCGACGCCGCTCCTCGAGCTGAGTAGACATGACCGCGAGGTTACGGCACGGACGCGGCGGCACTCAGCGTGCAGGTGGGACGACGAAGACGACGAATCGACCGCCGTCCGGCCCGTCGAGCACGCACACGGGTCGCGCACCCTCGGGCGGCGGCACCTCGTCCTGGCCACCCTCGGTCCCCACGAAGACCTCGGGGCTGCCCTCCGGGGCGCTGACGAGCTTGCGGAAGTCGGTGTCCTCCGGCGCCTCCCACACGGCACCGAGGTGGACGTCGTCCGTCTCGTCGAGGCCGACGGCGATGCCGGGAGCGATCGAGTACGAGGCGCCGAGCGAGTCACCGGTGATGACGACGTGCCGCCGCTCGGACCCGCGCCGGGGCGCGACGGCATCCAGCCCGTCGACGATCATCGGCATGGCCGCGCGCACGCCGTTCCCGGAGCCCCAGGGCACCCGGGGCGCGGAGGTGACGGCGGCCGCGAGGCCGAGGGCGACGAGCACGGCGCCGAGACCGACCAGGCCGCGGGCGGCCACGGGCCGCGGTGCGGGGACCAGACGGGCGACCCGGCGGACGGCCCACAGCCCGACGACGCCCCAGAGGAGGAAGGTGGCGGCCCACGCCTGGAGGAAGTTCCACGTCGCCCCGCCCGCGCCGAGCGGGACGGACGCCACGACGAGCGTGGCCCCCACCCACAGCAGCAGCGCCACGCGCGCGCCGTCCACCTCCGACGGCCGCGGCAGCAGGGTCTGGACGACGTCGTGGACGCGGGCGTTGCCGGCGCATGCGCGAAGCACCGGGCCGGACAGCACGGGACCGACGGCGAGCGCGACGAGCAGCAGCACGAGGGCGCCACCGACGACGACCTGCGGCCACCCGGCGGCGCGGGCGCTGACGTCCGGTGCGAACGCGCCGACGGCTGGAACCCCCTCCATGCCCCCGGGGACAGGCGCCGCGAACCGCGCCATGAGCTTCGCGGCGAGCGGGACGCCGAGCGAGTCGCCCCGCTCGGACCCGAGGTAACGCAGGAGCTGGGTGAGGTTGTTCGGACGGAATCGGACGAGCTCCACGATCGGCGGGAGCCACACGACCGCCGTGAGCCCCACCGCGACCGCCCAGAGCCGCCGGTGCGAGGGCGCACCCACCCGCCGCCATCCGCGCAGCGGCCACACCACACCCCGGGACCGGTACCACCCGAGCAGGCCCACGACGACCACCCCAAGGACGAGCGGCAGGAGCGCGATCCCGTACGAGAGGTGCCCCTGCACGCACAGCGAGGCGACGACGAGGAATCCCGGCACCGATGTCAGTCGGCCGCGCACGACGGACCAGGCGAGCGCGAACAGCGGAAGCACCGCGACGACCGAGGGGTAGGGGTTGAACGGGCGCAGCATGAGACCCCCGCCGACAGCCCACTGCAGCGCAAGGGCGACGAGCGCCATCGTCACCGCGGCGGCGGGGCCGCCGACGCGACGCGCGACGAGCACCGCGGTCGCGACGAGGACCACGGACAGCAGGAGGGTGCCGAGGAGGAGCGCACCCGGCCGGTGCCCGCCGAGCGCGCTCGGCAGGGCGAGCAGGTAGTACAGGGCCGGGCCGGGGTGATGGGTCTCGATCCCCGTCTCGTTGCGGGTCGTCGTCCTCGGACCCATCACGGGCGCATGGCCGGTCGTGACGTCGCGCGCGGACAGCGCCGTCAGTGCGTCGTCATTGACCGGCCACCAACCGGTGCGCAGCGCGTCCAGGAGGTGCCAGGCGGCAGGCATGCAGGCCAGCAGGGCCAGCCCGACCCAGGGCCACCACCACTGGTCGGCGCGGGGCCGTGCCCCATGCAGTCGGACCCCGCGGAATCGACCGAGCCGGCTCGCGCCGGTCAACGGGCCGCGAGACGCTCGGCGATCTGCACGGCGTTGAGCGCCGCGCCCTTGCGGAGGTTGTCGCCGACGACGAACAGGCTGAGGCCCTTGCCCGCCGGGGCGGCCTGGTCGACCCGGACACGGCCGACGAAGACCTCGTCACGACCGGCCGCGTGCAGGGGGTTCGGCACATCGACGACGACGACGCCGGGCGCTCCCCCGAGGATCTCCAGGGCCTGCTCGGGGCTGATTTCGCGGTCGAACTCCGCGTGCACCGCGAGGGAGTGCCCGGTGAACACCGGCACGCGCACGCAGGTGCCGGAGACGGGCAGGCCGGGGATGTGCAGGATCCGGCGCGACTCGTTGCGCAGCTTCTGCTCCTCGTCGGTCTCGAGGCTGCCGTCGTCGACGATCGAGCCGGCGACCGGCACGACGTTGAACGCGATCGGTGCCTCGTAGATCTGCGGCGAGGGCAGGGTCAGGGCCCCGCCGTCCTGCGCGAGGTCCTTCGGGTCGCCGGAGGCGTAACCCGCCCGCAGCTGGCTGTCGAGCTCGGTGAGCCCGGCGCCGCCGGAGCCGGACACCGCCTGGTAGCTCGCCACCCGAAGCCGGGTGAGGCCCGCCGCGTCGTGCAGCGGCTTGAGGACCGGCATCGCCGCCATCGTCGTGCAGTTGGGGTTGGCGACGATGCCCTTGGGGATGCTGTCGAGGTCCTCGGGGTTCACCTCGGCGACGACGAGCGGCACCGCGGGGTCCTTGCGCCACGCACTCGAGTTGTCGATGACGGTCGCACCCGCCGCGGCCACCCGGGGCGCCCACTCGCGCGACGTCGAACCACCGTTGGAGAAGAGCGCGATGTCGATCCCGTCGAAGTCGGCGGTCGAGGTGTCCTCGACGAGGATGTCCCGCCCGTCCCAGTCGAGCGCGCTGCCCGCCGACCGCGCCGACGCGAAGAAGCGCAGGTCGTCGAGGGGGAAGGAACGCTCGAGGAGCAGGTCGCGCATGACCTGCCCGACCTGACCCGTGGCACCGAAGACTCCGACTCGCATGCCGGACACCCTAGACGGTGGCGCCGGGCCCCGGAGCGGCCGCGTCGTCGGCGTGGTCTCGCTTCTCGACGGACAGGCCGAAGTCGTCACCGTGCTCGCTCACGCCCTCGACGACGGCCCGCTCGACCGCGTCCGCCCCGTAGCGACGACGGATGACGAGTGGGTCGGTCATGAGGTCCTTGCTCAGCGCGACCGCGAGCGCGACCATGACGACGAGGAACGGCAGGGCCGCGACGATGGTGATCTGCTGGAGCCCCGTGAGGGCGTCGGCCCCGCCGACGAGCAGCATGATCACGGCCACCGCACCGGTCGCGGCACCCCAGAACACGACCACCGAGCGCTTGGGCTCGATGTCCCCGCGCTGCGAGAGCGAGCCCATGACCACGGACGCGGCGTCCGCACCGGAGACGAAGAAGATCGCGACGAGGACCATGACGAGGATCGACGTGACCGTCGCCCACGGCATCGTGTCGAGCAGGGCGAAGAGCGAGGCCTCGGCCGAGGCCGCACCCGCGAGATCGGCCCCGTTCTGCTGCGCCTTGATGCCGGCGCCGCCGAAGATCGCGAACCACACAAGGCTGACGACGGTCGGCACGACGAGGACGCCGGTGACGAACTCCCGGATGGTCCGGCCGCGGGAGATACGAGCGATGAACATCCCGACGAACGGGGTCCACGAGACCCACCACGCCCAGTAGAAGATCGTCCACGACGAGAGCCACGTGGCGGTCGTGGCGTCCTCGACGGCCGTGCGCCCGGACATCATGAAGATGTCCTGGAAGTACGCGCCGAGCGTCGTCGGGATGAGGTTGAGGATGAAGATCGTCGGGCCGACGACGAAGACGAAGAGGGCGAGGACGAGCGCGAGCACCATGTTCGTGTTCGACAGCAGCTGGATGCCCTTGGCCACCCCGGAGACGGCCGACAGGATGAACGCGATCGTCAGGACCACGATGATGCCGACGAGAAGGGCGTTGCCGGTCGTGCCCACCCACCCGACGATCGTCATGCCCGAGGCGATCTGAAGGGCTCCGAGTCCCAGGGACGTCGCGGAGCCGAACAGGGTGGCGAAGATCGCGAGGATGTCGACGACCTTCCCGGCCGGGCCGTCGGCCTGTCGGCGCCCGAGGAGCGGCGTGAGCACCGCGCTCACGGTGAGTCGCCGCCCGCGGCGGAAGGTGCTGTAGGCGATGGCCAGCCCGAGGACCGCGTAGATCGCCCACGGGTGCAGTCCCCAGTGGAAGAGGGTCGTCGCCATCGCGGTCTCGACGGCCTGGGCCTCACCGCCGCGGGCTCCCGGAGGGGGCGTGACGAAGTGCAGCAGCGGCTCGTACGCGCCGTAGAACATCAGGCCGATCCCCATGCCGGCCGAGAACATCATCGCGACCCACGACGCCATACGGAACTCGGGCGCCTCGCCGTCGTTCCCCAGCGGGATCGATCCGAACGGCCCGGCGGCCAACCAGATGACGAAGACGACGAAGGCTGTCGCGACGAGGGCGAAGAACCACCCGGTGTTCGTCACGACCCAGTCGAGGCCGGCCTTGGAGCTCCCGGCGAGCGAGGCGGTGTCGATCAGACCCCACGCGATGAACGCCAAGGACAGGACCGCCGTGACCCCGAAGACCACCGCGTCGAGCGATCCCGACGCGGGCGCGCGGCGCTCGCCGAGGTCGAGGGCGGGGTGTCGTGTGGGCGTGTCGGGCGGGGAGGAGTGTCCCCCCGGCGTGACGGTATCCGTGGTGTCCATGGGCCCCAGCATGTCGAGGTGGCCAGCCGCTCGCAAAAGCCGCGGGTCAGAAACCCAGTCGTTGCAGCTGCTTCGGATCGCCCTGCCAGTCCTTGGCGACCTTCACGTGCAGGTCGAGGAAGACCCGCGATCCGAGCACCTTCTCGATGCCTGCGCGGGCGGTCGAACCCACCTCGCGCAAGCGAGATCCGCCGCGCCCGATGATGATCGCCTTCTGGCTGTCCCGCTCGACGAAGACGTTGACCCGGACGTCGAGGAGCTGGTCGTCCGGCGACCGGTCCGGACGAGGAAGGATCTCCTCGACGACGACGGCGATCGAGTGCGGCAGCTCGTCACGAACCCCTTCGAGCGCGGCCTCGCGGACGAGCTCGGCGATCATCGTCTCGGTCGGCTCGTCGGTGAGGACGTCCTGCGGGTAGAGGGGGCCGGGGCTCGGCGGCAGGTGCTCGACGAGCACGTCGCGCACGACCTCGACCTGGTCGCCGCGGCGGGCGGAGCAGGGGACGATCCCGGCCCAGTCCCCCAGCCGGTCGACCGCGACGAGGTGCTCGACGAGCCGGTCCCGGTCGACGGCATCGGTCTTGGTGACGATCGCGATGACCGGGACGCGCTTGGCCTTGACCAGCTCGTCCAGCTCCGCCGCGATGAAGGTGTCGCCAGGTCCGACGCGCTGGTCGGCGGGCAGGCAGAAGCCGATGACGTCGACGCCCAGCAGGGTCTCCCGGACGAGGTCGTTGAGCCGTCGCCCCAGGAGGGTGCGGGGCTTGTGCAGACCCGGGGTGTCGACGAGGACGAGCTGCGAGCGCTCGCCCGTGACGATCCCCCGGATCGTGTGGCGGGTCGTCTGGGGCTTGCTCGAGGTGATGGCCACCTTGTCCCCGACGAGCGCGTTCGTCAGCGTCGACTTGCCCGCGTTCGGCCGACCGACGAGGCAGGCGAAGCCGGCGCGGTACGGGGTCTGCCCGTCCGGCGCCCCGGTCGCCACGGGAACCAGCTCGTCGTCGTCGCTCATGCGGCGCCTCCCTCGGTCTCGTCGGCCGACGTCCCGACCCGCTCGACGACGACCGTGGCGATGCGGTGGCGGCGTCCGGACATCCGCTCGGCGGTCATCGACAGTCCGCCGACGACGCAGTGCGACCCGAGGATCGGCACCCGGCCGATGGTCTTGCCGATGAGCCCGCCCACCGTGTCGACGTCGTCCTCCTCGATGTCGACGCCGAAGCGCTCGGCGAGGTCGTCGATGTCCATGGATGCCTGGACCCGGTAGCGGCCACCGCCCAGGTCCTCGACGTCCGGGGTCTCGCGGTCGTACTCGTCGGCGATCTCCCCCACGATCTCCTCGAGGATGTCCTCGATCGTCACCAGACCCGCGGTGCCGCCGTACTCGTCGACGACGATCGCCAGGTGGGTGCGGGCGATCTGCATGTCGCGCATGAGGTCGTCCACGGGCTTGCTCTCGGGGACGAACGGGGCCGGGCGCATCGCGACGGTCACCGGCAGCTCCCGTGCGGCGTCGTCACCGTTGACCCGCCGCGCGACGTCCTTGAGGTAGAGCAGCCCCACGATGTCGTCGGTGTCCTCCCCGATGACCGGCACGCGCGAGAACCCCGAGCGGAGAAAGAGGGACATCGCCTGACGGCACGACTTCGTGGCCTCGATGGTGATCATGTCCGTGCGCGGGACCATGACCTCACGGGTGATCGTGTCGCCCAGCTCGAAGACGGAGTGGATCATCGCCCGCTCCGTGGCCTCGATGAGGGAGGACTCGTTCGCGATGTCGACGAGGTCGCGCAGCTCGGCCTCGGAGCGGAACGGCCCGTCCTTGTCCCCGCGCCCGGGGGTGACGGCGTTGCCGAAGGCGATGAGGAGGCGGGCGAGCGGTCCGAGCACCCGGGTGAGCCCGCGCAGCACGGGTGCCGACAGCAGCGCGACGCGGTCGGAGTGGGCGCGGCCGAGCGTGCGCGGCGAGACGCCGACGACGACGAACGAGATGACGGACATCGCCGCGATCGCGATGGCGAGCGAGGGGACCAGCCCCTCGACCCGCTCACGGACCGCGAGCGTGAGCAGGACCGCCGCGGTCGTCTCCCCGAGCGCCCGCAGGAACGACAGGACGGCCAGGTGCCGCGGCGCATCCTCGACGATCGCCGCCAGGGATCGCGCTCCGGCGCGCCCGTCGTCCGCGAGCTCCTCGACCCGCGCCCGCGAGGTCCGGATGACGGCTGCCTCGACGAGCGTGAGGAGGAAGGCCAGGAGCAGGACGACGACCGCGGCGATCGTCAGGCGCAGGAACACGTCAGTGCCGCCGACCGCGCTCTGCGAGGAAGGTGAGCAGCAGCTGACGCTGCAGCTCGAACATCTCCTTCTCCTCCGCCGGTTCGGCGTGGTCGAACCCGAGGAGGTGCAGGATCCCGTGGGTCGTCAGCAGGAGCAGCTCGTCGATGGTCGAGTGCCCCCCCTCCCGCGCCTGGCGTGCGGCGACCGAGGGGCACAGGACGACGTCGCCGAGCATCCCGGGGTCGGAGACCTCGTCACCACGCCCCGGGCGCAGCTCGTCCATGGGGAACGACATGACGTCCGTGGGGCCGGGCAGGTCCATCCACAGCTCGTGGAGCGTCGTCATCGCGGCCTCGTCGACGAGCCGGATGCACAGCTCCGCCTGAGGGTGGACGTTCATCCGAGCCATGACGTAGCGGGCGCAGGCGACGAGCTCGGTCCCCTCGACGTCCATCTCGGTCTCGTTGAGGAGGTCGATCATGACGTGCCCCCCGTCCCCTGGTGGTTGCGGGCGTCGTAGCGGCCGTAGGCGTCGACGATCTGACCGACGAGCCGGTGGCGGACGACGTCCTCCGGGGACAGTCGCGCGAAGTGGATCTCATCGACGCCGTCGAGGATTCGCTGCACGGCGCGCAGCCCCGACTCGGTCCCACCGGGCAGGTCGACCTGGGTGACGTCACCCGTGACCACCATCGTGCTGCCGAAGCCGAGTCGGGTGAGGAACATCTTCATCTGCTCCGGCGAGGTGTTCTGCGCCTCGTCCAGGATGATGAACGCGTCGTTGAGGGTGCGCCCGCGCATGTACGCGAGCGGTGCGACCTCGATCGTCCCGGACGCCATGAGCTTGGGGATCGAGTCCGGGTCGACCATGTCGTGCAGGGCGTCGTACAGCGGACGCAGGTACGGGTCGATCTTGTCGTTGAGGGTCCCGGGGAGGAACCCCAGCCGCTCCCCCGCCTCGACCGCGGGCCGGGTGAGGATGATCCGGTTGACCCGCTTCGCCTGGAGCGCGGCGACCGCCTTGGCCATCGCCAGGTAGGTCTTGCCGGTGCCGGCGGGGCCGATGCCGAAGACGATCGTGTGGCTGTCGATCGCGTCGACGTACTCCTTCTGCCCCAGGGTCTTCGGCCGGATCGCCCGGCCGCGGCTGCTGACGATGTTCTGGGTGAGCACGTCGGCCGGGCGGACACCGGGTCGGTCGCGGAGCATGCCGATCGATCGCTCGACGGCGTCGCGGTTGAGGGGCTGGCCCTGCTCGACGATCTCGAGGAGCTCGGCGACGAGCGTCTCGACGATCGCGGTGTCGGCGGCGGGGCCGGTGGCGGTGAGCTCGTTGCCGCGCACGTGGATCTGCGTCCGAGGGAACTGCCGCTCCATCGTCCGCAGGAGCTCGTCGCGGGGGCCGAGCAGGCTCACCGGGGACACCGACTGTGGGAGGACGATGGTCACCGTCGTGTCCTGCCGGTCGCTCGTCGCACGCTCGTCGGGTACGGCGTCCAGCGCCGCGGAGAGGTCGGGGATCGGTCGATCGTCGCTCGTCATGTTGCGATCGATCGTATGGCACGGGCAGCGACGGGACAGCCGGCTTTCCCGCCGGGTGGGGTCATCACGCAGGCTTCGGCGCGGCGACGCCGAGCGGCGGGTCCCCCTCGAGGCGGTCGACGACGATCCGGGGACCACCGGTCGAGAACGTCGGATTGATCGTCCGCAGGTCCCGGACGGCCGCGGCGAGCCCGACGGCGGGTTGGCCGTCGGCGATCATCGCGTGCTCGAGCGCCTCGAGCAGGCGCCGCCGCTTCCGCTTGCTGCTGAGGCTGACGAGGTACCACCCGTAGGGGCTCGCTCCGGTACGGGGCGCACCGGCGAGGTTGGGCGCGAAGGTCGGGCCCGCCGCACCGTTGAGGAGGACCGCAGGCCCGGCCACGCCCCGCGCGCCCGAGGTGGGGATGTTGACGTGCCGCGGGAGGAACGTCGTCCGCGACGCGTAGACGCGGCCGGGATCGATGCTCGCGTACGGGACGACCAGCCCTCCGCGGAACCCGAGCCGCAGCCCGTGCTCGCACACCCGGACACGGTCGAACCAGTGGCCGACCAGAAACGCGAGGGCCGCGATCAGCGGCGGTGCGGCCGCCACCGAAGCTCCCAGCGCCGGGTTCGGCGCCAGTGCGAGACCCACCCCGGCAAGGAGCCCCGCCCCGACGAGGAATACGAGGAAGAAGCCGAGCGGGGGGATGGTACGGAAGGCGACGAGGACCCGTCCCGGGTCGCTCACGCGGTGCGCCATTCGTCCCAGATCTCTCGGAGCTGGTCGACGGACGCGCCCGTGTAGCGGATGGTGTCACCGTCGGGCCGACCGACGAACACCTCGCCGTCCTTGAGGTGAACCACCCGGATGTCACCGCCGTCCGTGAACTCGTCACCGACCCGGACGACCGTCGTCACGGCGTCGCAGCCCTCGAGGAACGGCACACCCTCCCCCGCCTCGAGCTGCGCGGTGCCCACCGCCCGATCGACGTCGGCCGGGCGCGCGTCGTCGGGAACGTACATGAAGCGGATGAAGTCGGCGCGCGCCTGCTTCCCGCCGTCCGTGAGCGCGTAGGCGCGGTACCCCTGGGGCGTCGTCAGCTCGCGCAGGAAGCACCCGTCGTCGACGGGGCGGACGATGAGCCACGAGACGCCGTCGGAGGTCTGGCGCTGCGCCGTGAAGGTGGGGTCGGCATCACGGAGCCTGAGGAGGGCGAGGGTCTGGTCCGGCATGACGAAGTCACCCCAGTCCGGGCCGTCGGCCGCCATGATGAACTGCTCGCGCGTGGTCAGCGTCCGGAGGGCGGCCATCTGCGCGAGCTGCATCTGCTCGGGTGACAGCCCGGGGTACCAGCTCCCGAACGGGTGGCAGCGCGTGGGATCCCCCACGTAGGCGACGAGCTCCTCGTCCGTCACGCTGCCAAGGCCCAGCAGCTGCTCCGGTTCCTGCCGGAAAGCCTCCACGGCCTTGCGTGCCGCCTCGGCAGCCGCGTCGGAGTCGACGATCCCGGGCGTGGTGAAGCTCTGCTCGGACATGCTCCCCTGTCCCCTCAGCCGAAGAGTCCGCCGATCGCGCCGATCGGGTCGGACATGAAACTACCAACCCCGTCGACGACGCTCTCGCCGAAGTCCACCACCGCCCCAGCAGCCTGGGTGATGCCGGAGGAGATCGCGTCCCAGTTCTGGTAGATGGCGACCCCTGCGGAGACGATGGCCGCCCCCGCCGCGATCCCGACGGTGATCGGACCTCCGGCGATGAGCCCGAACGCGATCCCCGTCGTCAGCAGGCCACTGGTCAGCCCGGCTGCGCCGCCGAACGCCTTCAGGTAGTCACCGTTCTGCAGCCCGTTCCAGACGTCGAGGCCACCGGTCAGAATGCCGATGGGCCCGAACACCTTGCTCATGAGGTTGCCGGCGGCGGACGCCGCACCGCCCAGGAAGGGCACCCTGGACAAGAGCCCGCTCAGCCTGCCCGAGCGGCCCAGCTCGTCGACGTACGACAACGGGACGCCGAGCCTCGCCGCGATCTGCTCGCCGGTCAGCAGGCCCTTGAGCATGCTGAAGCCCGCCCTGTTGGCCGCCCAGCTCGCCTGCATCCATGCCCGCAGGTCACCGGCTGCGTCCGCAGCGCGAAGCAGGCCCGGGTACCTCAGTGCGGAGAGCAGGACGCCGGCCTTCGAGGCGATCGTGCTGATCTTCGCTGCGAGGCCGCCCCAGAACTGTGCACCGCCGAGGAAATCCATCAGCGGACCCCACGGACCGCGACCAGCGCCTCCAGGGGTCGTACCGGAGGCGGGACCGGAGCCAGGGCCGGAGACGACCCCGCCGCCTGCGCCGGAGGTCTCTTCCTGCTGGCGGACCTGCTCGTTCAACAGGTCCGCGAAGCGGGAGATCGACTCCGTCGTCTGGTCGATCGTGCCGCGGTAGTGGTTCCAGTGGCCGCTGAACTCGACGAGGTCGGGCCCCTCCCACGCCTCGCCGAGCGCCTGCACCGTCGCGGTCCCCTCGGACGAGACGTCATCGAGCTTGCGGCTCGTCGCCATCATCCGCGTCGCGATGTCCCGGACCTTCGCCGGGTCGAGTCCGTGGGTGAGCGTCATCGTGTCTTCCCCTCCGTGCGCGTGGTCGCCCCTGTCCGGTCGACCACGCTACGAGGGCCGGGCGCTCGAGGGAATGGGGAGCACTCCCCCGCTCACCACCGCACCCGAGAGGCCAGCACGGCGAGCGCCGCCGGGCCGGCGGTCGATGCCCGCAGGACCGTCGGCCCGAGCCGCACAGGACGTGCACCCGCCGCGGCGAGAGCCTCGAGCTCCTCGGGACCGATCCCGCCCTCCGGTCCGACGACGAGGTCGATCTCGTCGACCCTGTCGAGGTCGTCGGTCCGCAGCTCGGAGAGTCGCTCGGACGCGTCCTCGTGGAGGACGAGGACGAGGGCACCGGGTCTGCAGCGCGCGGTGACCTCCGCGGTCGTCACTGCCGGCGAGACGACCGGGACGCGAGCGCGGCGCGACTGCTTCGCCGCGGCGACGACGACGGACTCCCACTTCGCCAGCGCCTTCGTGGCCTTCTCGCCCCGCCACCGGACGATGCTGCGGGCGGCCTGCCACGGGACAACCTCGTCGACGCCGAGCTCGGTCGACGCCTCGATCGCGTCCTCGTCCCGTCCGCCCTTGGCCAGGGCCTGGACGAGGACGAACCGCGGCCGGGGCTCCGGCTCGGAGCGCGCCGCGAGGACCCGGCTCGTGAGCACGGTCGGCTCGGTCCCGGTCACCTCGACCTCGAGCACGCGGCCACGGCCGTCGGTGAGGAGGACCCGCTCACCCACCCCGATGCGCCGCACCGTCACCGCGTGCCGCCCCTCCGCCCCGTCGAGGACGACGGGTCCACCAACCCGGGCAGCGCTCGCGCGACCCGGGTCGAGGAGGAAGAGGGGCAGCGTCATCAGCGGCCCTTGAAGGCCCCACGCAGCCGACCGAAGAAGCCACCGTCCGTCGACGCCAGGCTCGTCGTCGGGCGCTCCTCCCCCCGCATCGCGGCGAGGTCGCGCAGCAGGTCGCGCTGCGCGTCGTCGAGGTTGGTCGGGGTCTGCACGTCGACGTGGACGACGAGGTCTCCGCGGCCGTCGCCGCGCAGCCGCCCGACACCGAGCCCGTCGAGGGTGATCGTCTCCCCCGCCTGGGTGCCGGGGTGGACGTCGATCTGCTGGATCCCGTCGAGGGTGTCGAACTCCAGGCTCGCCCCGAGCGCCGCCGCGGTCATCGGTACGGTCACCGAACCGTGGAGGTCGTTCCCGCGACGCTGGAGCGTGCGATGCGGCTCGACGTGCAGCTCGACGAACAGGTCGCCGTTCGGCCCGCCGCCCGGGCCGACCTCGCCCTCGCCGGCGAGGTGGATGCGGGTGCCGGTGTCGACACCGGCGGGGACACGGATCGTCATCGTGCGGCGGCTGCGGACCCGCCCGTGGCCGGAGCAGTCGACGCAGGGGCTCGGCGTGACCTCGCCGAACCCCTGGCAGGCGACGCACGGGCGGCTCGTCATCACCTGGCCGAGGAAGCTGCGCTGGACCTGCTGGATCTCCCCGGCACCGCCGCAGACCTCGCAGACGCGGCGGCCGGTACCGGGCTGCGCGCCGTCGCCGTGACAGGTCGCGCACGTGACGGCCGTGTCGATCGACAGCTCCTTCTCCGCACCGAACACGGCGTCCGCGAGCGAGATGTCGAGCCGCGCGAGCCCGTCGTTCCCGCGCGCCTGCCGCGACCGCGGGCCTCGGCCAGCACCGGCCGCGGCCCCGAAGAACTGCTCCATGATGTCGCTGAAGGTGAAGCCCTGGCCGAACCCGTCGGCGGCGTTCGCGTACGGATCGGCGCCGGCGTCGAAGGCCCGCCGCTTCTCCGGGTCGGACAGCACGTCGTAGGCCTGCGAGACCTTCTTGAACCTGTCCTCGGCGTCGGGTTCCTGGTTGACGTCCGGGTGGAGCGTCCGGGCGAGGCGTCGGTAGGCGCGCTTGATCTCCTCGGGGCTGGCGGAGCGGTCGACGCCGAGGTCGGCGTAGTAGTCGTTCACGAACGTCCTTCTGGATCGCAGGAGTGGTCGGCTGGTCGGGGGCGCGGGCCGGTCACCGGTCGGTGAGCACGCGGGAGAGGTACGCGGCGACCGCGCGGACGCTCGACATCGTCGTCGGGTAGTCCATCCGCGTCGGCCCGAGGACGCCGAGCCCACCGGCGCGGTCGCCCCCGGCCTCGTAGCCGGTGGTGACGAGAGAGGTGCCACGGAGCCCGGCCACCGGGTTCTCCCGGCCGATCCGCACCGCCACGGCGTCCTGGTGGCCCTCGGCCGCGAGCAGACGCAGGAGGACGACGTGCTGCTCGAGGGCGTCGAGCACCGGCTCGATCGACTCGGGGAAGTCGTTCGGATGCCGGACGAGGTTGGCCGTCCCCGCCATCGTCACCCGGGTCTCGCGCTCCTGGGCGAGCGCGTCGACGAGGGCGTCGACGACGACCTGCACGAACGGCGCATCGGCCGGTCGCGACTGTCCCGCGAGACCGGACAGCCTCCCTGCGGCGTCGCGCAGGCGCAGCCCGTTCGTCGCCTCGTTGACGTCGGCCCGCACCCGGGCGAGCGTCTCGTGGCCGGAGTCGGACTCGAGGTCGAGCGGGACCTGGACGACGTGCTGCTCCACCCGCCCGGTGCCCACGATGAGGACGATCATCAGGCGCAGCGGCCCCATGGGCACGAGCTCGACGTGCCGCACCGTCGACGTGGACAGCGTGGGGTACTGAACGACGGCGACCTGGCGCGTGAGGGTCGACAGCAGCCGCACCGTCCGGTCGACGACGTCGTCGAGGTCGACGGCCCCCTCGAGGAACTCCTTGATCGCGCTCCGCTCGGCGCGGGACATGGGCTTGAGCTCCGAGAGCGCGTCGACGAACGCGCGGTACCCCGCGTCCGTCGGAACCCGCCCCGCACTCGTGTGGGGCGCGACGATGAGGCCCCGGTCCTCCAGCGCCGCCATGTCGTTGCGCACGGTCGCCGCCGAGACGCCGAGCTGGTGGCGGTCGAGGAGGGCGCGCGAACCCACGGGTTCCGACGTCTCGACGTAGTCCTCGACGATGGCGCGCAGGACGAGCATCCGTCGCTCCTCGCTCATCTCGCCTCCGTCCCGTCGTCGCGCTGGCACTCACCCGTAGCGAGTGCCAATCCTACGCCCTCGGCCCTCCCCGGGATGTCGCCGGTCGGGAGCGGCGGCGGCTCGTTACCGTGCCGGGATGCACGACAGGTATGCGAGCGACCCGCTCTCCGGCGACTGGCGGCGCGCCGGCCGCCCGGCCTCGGTCCCCACCGCCGCCGAGCCGGGCCTCGTCGTCGAGGAGGTCGAGACCGGTTGGGTGGGGGCGGTCGTGCGCTGCGAGCGGGCGGGTGGCCTGTGGGTCGTGCACCTCGAGGACCGGCTCGGGCGCACCCGTGCCTTCCCCCTCGGGCCGGGCTACCTCGTCGACGGCGCGCCCGTCGTCCTCACCCGCCCCACCCCCGCCTCGGCCCCGCCAGCGCCGCCCACCCGCACGGCGAGCGGCTCGGTGGCGGTCCGGGACGCGCCGGCCAGGGTCGCCCGCGCCTCCCGGATCTTCGTCGAGGGCCGCCACGACGCCGAGCTCGTCGAGAAGGTGTGGGGCGACGACCTGCGGGTCGAGGGCGTCGTGGTCGAGATGCTCGACGGCGTCGACGACCTCCGCGCGGTCATCGACGACTTCGCGCCGTCGGCGCACCGGCGCATGGGCGTCCTGGTCGACCACCTCGTGCCGGGCAGCAAGGAGTCCCGGATCGTCGCCGAGGCGCGCCGCCACCCGCTCGCCGAGCACGTCCTCATCGTCGGGCACCCGTACGTCGACGTGTGGCAGTCCGTGCGCCCCGAACGCCTCGGTCTCGATTCGTGGCCGACGATCCCGCGCAGCACCCCGTGGAAGGAAGGCGTCTGCACCCACCTCGGCTGGCCGCACGGGTCACAGGCCGATGTCGCCCACGCGTGGCAGCGGATCCTCGGCACGGTCCGCAGCTACGCCGACCTCGAGCCGGGGTTGCTGGGCCGCGTGGAGGAGCTCATCGACTTCGTCGCCGACCCGGGCACGCCCTGAGGGGGCAGCCGATACGCTGGCGGGGAAGCACTCGACAGTCAGGGGAACGACATGAGCAGCGACTCCTTCGACGGCACCCGCCCGTCCGACCGGGACCCGACGGCGCCCGCGTCCAGCCACGACGCGCTCGGTCACGCCGCGGAGACGGCGAACGGCACGCCCTCGCACGGCACGACCGAGCACCTCCCCGAGGAGGACCCGACCACCCGCATCGCCGCGCCCCGCACCTCCGACGCGTACCCCTCCGCCGGCCTCGGCGCCTCCGCGGCGAGCCCGCCCCCCGCTCCTGACGCGTCCGCGCCGGCCTCCTCGGCGCCTGCGTACGGCACGTCCGCGCAGCAGGTGCCCGACACCCCGCCGCAGCCCGGGTACGTCCCGCCAACCGGACCGCAGCCCGGGTACGTCCCGCCGGCCGCGCCGTCGTACGACCCGGCCGGAGCCCAGCAGCCCTACCCGCAGGCCGCTCCCGCGCAGCCGATGCCCGGGGGCGCCTACCCCGGGCCCGGGCAGCCCGGGTACGTCCCGCAGGCAGCACCGGGTCAGCTGCCGATGAACCCGCAGGAAGAGCTCCAGTGGGCCATGCTGACCCACGTCGGGTCGCTCTTCCTCGGCTTCCTCGCGCCCCTCATCGTCATGCTGACGATGGGTGAGCGCAGCCGGTTCGTGAAGTTCCACGCCGTCCAGTCGCTGAACCTGCAGATCGTCCTGCTCATCGCCTACGTCATCACCGGCATCATCGCGCTCGTGACGTGCGGCTTCGGGATCATCCTCGTGTTCGTCCCGATAATCGCCCACTACGTCCTCGAGATCATCGGCGCCGTCAAGGCGAACAAGGGCGAGTGGTACCGGATGCCCGTACCCGAGATGATCAAGTCCTGATCGGCCCGGGCGGACCCACCGCCCGCCTCATCCGCCGTGCGCGCCCCCCGCAAGGAGGGCGCGCACGGCCGTGTCGGTGAGCAACCGCCCCCTCCGGGTGAGGACGAGTCGGCGCCGCGTGAGCACGACCCGCCCGTCGACGAGCCCGTCGGCGACGAGCGCGGCGACCGCCGGGCGCCCCGCGGGCGGCACGTCGTCGATCGGCAACCCGTCCGCGAGACGGATCCCCAGCAGCACGCGTTCGTCGGCGCGCTGCTGCGGGGTGAGCACCTCTCGGGCCTGGGCGGGCGACCGACCGTCCGCCAACGCCCGGGCCCAGCGGGCCGGCAGCCGGTGGTTCCACCAGCGGACCCCGCCGACGTGCCCGTGCGCGCCCGGGCCGACACCCCACCAGTCACCGTCGCCCCAGTAGCCGAGGTTGTGCCGGCAGCGGTCGGCCGGGGTGCGCGCCCAGTTGCTCACCTCGTACCAGTCGAAGCCGGCTGCGGACAGGACCTCGTCGGCGAGCTCGTACTTGTCGGCCTCGTCGTCGTCGTCCGGCATGGGCACCTCGCCGCGGGCGACCCGGCGCGCCAGCCCGGTGCCGTCCTCGACGACGAGCGCGTAGGCGCTGACGTGGTCCGGTTCGAGCGCGAGTGCGTCCTGCAGGGAGCACCGCCAGTCCCCCAGCGACTCCCCCGGCGTGCCATAGATGAGGTCGAGGCTCACTGCGAGCCCGGCGCCCCGGAGCGCAGTGACGGCCCGGGCCACGCCCGCGGGGTCGTGCGTCCGGTCGAGGACTCGCAGCACGCCCGGTACCGAGGACTGCATCCCAAGGCTGACCCGGGTGAAGCCCGCCTCAGCGAGATCCTGCGCCACGGCCGGGGTGATCGTGTCGGGGTTGGCCTCCGTGGTCACCTCGACGTCGGCCTCGAGGCCGAAACGATCACGCACGCCGCGGATTGCACGCGCGAGGTCGGCGACCGGCAGGAGCGTGGGGGTGCCGCCCCCGACGAACACCGTCGCCGCGGGCGGGGCAGCGCCACCGAGGACGCGGGCGGCGAGGTCGAGCTCGGCGAGCGCGTTCCCGGCCCACGCACCGGGGTCGTTCCCGGCGCCGCTGCCGAGATCGCCGGGCGCGTACGTGTTGAAGTCGCAGTAGCCGCAGCGGACCCGGCAGAACGGCACGTGGAGGTAGACCCCGAAGGGCCGCGTCCCGAGCCCTGCGAGCGAACCGGCGGGCAGCGCCCCGTCGTCGGGGGCGGGATCGCCGGGCGAGGGCTGGCTGGGCATCGGCCCATCGTCGCAGTCCGTTCAGATGGCGGCCACCCGGGTCTCGTAGGGTCGGGGCATGGCTGACGGACGGTGGATGGCGCTCGATGGCGTCGTCAACATGCGCGACCTGGGCGGGCTGCCCACCCACGACGGCCGGACCACGCGACGGCACCGCCTCATCCGGTCCGACAACCTCCAGGACCTGTCGGTCTCGGACGTCCGCCACCTCCTCGAGGAGATCGGCATCACTGACGTCGTCGACCTCCGCAGCCACAAGGAGGTCGCGCTGACCGGTCCGGGCCCGCTGCGCGAGACCGAGCTGGCCCACCACCACCACAGCTTCCTGCGGGACGACGACCGCGAGGTCACCGTCGAGGAGGCGCTCGCGATGCCCTGGCTCGAGAAGGCCACCGGTGAGCAGCGCTCGCGGGAGTCCTACTGGCGCGAGCACTACCTGGGGTACCTCGGGGACCGCCCCGACTCGGTCTGCGGAGCCCTCGAGGTCGTGGCGGCGAGCGCGGGCGGGACCCTCGTCCACTGCGCCGCCGGCAAGGACCGGACGGGAACCGTCGTCGGTCTCGCCCTGTCGGCCGTCGGGGTGCCGGACGAAGTCATCGTCGCGGACTACGCGGCGAGCGCCGAGCGGATCGAGGCGATCATCGACCGCCTGCGCCACGTGGCCCCGTACTCCGAGAGCCTCGTCGAGCGCTCGATCGACGAGCAGACCCCCAAGCCTGCCGTCATGGCCGCGATCCTCGAGACGCTCGCGAACGACCACGGCGGCGCCGCCGGGTGGCTGCGCGAGCACGGCTGGGACGACGCCCAGCTCGAGCGGTTGCGGACCAGCCTCGTGAACTGAGGGTCAGACCCGGGCGGGCTTGTCGGACACGCGGATGGTGATCGTCCCCTCGACGACGACGGTGCCGTCCGCCCGGGTGGCCCGCACCCGCACCGGGACCTCGCCGGTCGCCTCCCAGTCCGCCGGGTCGGTCTCGGCGAGGCACGCCAGGTCGGTGCTCGCCTTCGCGAGGTAGCGCACGTCCATCCCGATGGGGATCCAGCGGCGCCCGGCGGGCACGCTCGCCTCGGCGAGCAGCCCCATCGCCGCCTCGAGGCCGTTGCACACCGCGATCGCGTGGATCGTGCCGATGTGGTTGAGGACGGCGCGTCGCTTCCGGATCGTCAGCTCCGCGTGATGCGGCCGGACATCGACGACCGCGGGGCGGACGGTCCAGAAGTACGGTGCGGCATTGGCGTAGAACGCCGAGAAGATCGCCCGCCCGCGCGGGAGGCGGGCCAGACGGCGGTACAGGGCGTAGGTGTCGGGCACAGGACGACCCTACTGGGTCACTTCCTGTCCTTGCCCGCCGAGTCGTCCGAGGACAGCGCCGCGATGAAGGCCTCCTGCGGGACCTCGACCGTCCCGATGTTCTTCATCCGCTTCTTGCCCTCCTTCTGCTTCTCGAGGAGCTTGCGCTTGCGGGAGATGTCGCCGCCGTAGCACTTGGCCAGGACGTCCTTGCGGATGGCGCGGATGTTCTCCCGGGCGATCACCCGGGCGCCGATCGCTGCCTGGATCGGCACCTCGAACTGCTGGCGCGGGATGAGGTCCTTGAGCTTGCCGGCCATCATCACGCCGTAGGCGTACGCCTTGTCCTTGTGGACGATCGCGCTGAACGCGTCGACGGTCTCGCCCTGGAGCAGGATGTCGACCTTGACGAGGTCCGCCGCCTGGTCGCCGGCCTCCTGGTAGTCGAGGGAGGCGTACCCACGCGTGCGGGACTTCAGCTGGTCGAAGAAGTCGAAGACGATCTCCGCCAGCGGCAGGGTGTACCGCATCTCGACGCGGTCCTCGGACAGGTAGTCCATCCCCCCGAGCTGGCCGCGCTTGCCCTGGCAGAGCTCCATGATCGCACCGATGAACTCGCTCGGGGCGAGGATCGTCGCCTTGACGACCGGCTCGCGCACCTCGGCGACCTTGCCGTACGGGAACTCGCTGGGGTTCGTCACGTGCAGCTCGGTGCCGTCGTCCATGGTCACGTCGTAGACGACGTTCGGCTGGGTCGAGATGAGGTCGAGGTCGAACTCCCGCTCGAGCCGTTCCCGGACGATCTCGAGGTGGAGCAGGCCGAGGAAGCCGCACCGGAAGCCGAAGCCGAGGGCCGCGGACGTCTCCGGCTCGTAGACGAGCGCGGCGTCGTTGAGCTTGAGCTTGTCGAGCGCGTCCCGCAGCGCCGGGTAGTCGGAGCCGTCGATCGGGTACAGGCCGGAGAAGACCATGGGCTTCGGGTCGCGGTAGCCACCGAGGGCCTCGGCCGCGGGGTGGCGCTCGTTCGTCACGGTGTCGCCGACCTTGGACTGGCGGACGTCCTTCACCCCGGTGATGAGGTACCCCACCTCGCCGACGCCGAGCCCGTCGCTGGGGATCATCTCCGGCGAGATGACGCCGATCTCGAGCAGCTCGTGGGTCGCGCGGGTCGACATCATCGAGATGCGCTCGCGCGGGTTGAGGTTGCCGTCGACGACCCGGACGTAGGTGACGACGCCGCGGTAGTTGTCGTACACCGAGTCGAAGATCATCGCCCGCGACGGAGCGTCGGGGTCACCGACGGGCGGCGGCAGCTGGCGGACGATCTCGTCGAGCAGGGGCTCGACGCCCTCGCCCGTCTTGCCCGACACCCGCAGGCAGTCCTCCGGCTCGCACCCGATGAGCCCGGCGAGCTCCTCGGCGAACTTCTCCGGCTGCGCCGCCGGGAGGTCGATCTTGTTGAGGACGGGGATGATCGTCAGCTCGTTCTCCATCGCGAGATAGAGGTTGGCGAGCGTCTGGGCCTCGATCCCCTGGGCCGCGTCGACGAGGAGGATCGCACCCTCGCACGCGGCGAGCGAGCGGGAGACCTCGTAGGTGAAGTCGACGTGCCCGGGGGTGTCGATCATGTTGAGGGCGAAGACCTCGTCCGTGCCGTCGGGTCGCGTGACCGACCACGGCATGCGGACGGCCTGGGACTTGATGGTGATGCCGCGCTCGCGCTCGATGTCCATCCGGTCGAGGTACTGGGCGCGCATCTTGCGCTCCTCGACGACCCCGGTGATCTGCAGCATGCGGTCCGCCAGCGTCGACTTGCCGTGGTCGATGTGGGCGATGATGCAGAAGTTGCGGATCTGCTCCGGGGGGGTGGCGTTCGGCCGGTGGGCCGTCGTCGTCTGGGGCACGGGCGGGGTCAGCCTCTGGGTCGGCGGGCGGGGATCCGGGACATCCTCCCACGACGCACGTCGGCCCCGTCGCGGGCGCGACGGGGCCGACGGCGGTCAGGTCAGAGGCGGGAGCACTGGCCCTCCTTGTTGCCCCGGACGATGTTGTCCCAGCCCCGCGGGGCGGGGTTGTTGCTCTTGCACTGCAGGTTCCCGCCGACGCGGTTGCCGTAGATGGTCGGGCGGCCCGACCGGTTCGAGAAGACCTGGATGTCACCGTCCGTCCGCGAGCGGATGACGTTCTGGCCGCTTCCGCGGTTCGACTCGAGCTGGATGTTGCCGTCGACGAACGCATTGCGCAGGTGGTGGGAGTACCCCTGCTCGAGCTGGATGTCGCCGTCGACCCAGCCGTAGGTGTACCGCACGTACTTGTGGCCCTCGGCCTGGACGTTCCCCTCGACGGTCGAGTTGTAGCTCGTGAAGGTGCCGCCCCGGTTGACGATGACGTTGCCCTTGACCTTGAGGCTGTTCACGGCGCACGTCGCGCCCGCGGGGACGACGAGGTTGCCGTCGATCGTCCGGCTCGAGATGCGCCCGGTGCAGCGGCGGTCGTCGGCGGCAGCCGGACCACCGGCGGCGACGAGACCGGCGCCCGCGAGGGCGACGACGGAGGTGGCGGTGACGAGACGCTTCATGGTGGCGCTCCTTCGACGTGCCCTCGGCCGTGTGCTCCGGGGCGCTCGTCGACGACGCTAGGTGGCCTCGATGAGGGACGCGTGAGCCGGCGATGAGGATTCCCTCATCGCCGGCTCACGTCCCGTGCAGGTGCTCGCCTGCCTCAGAGACGGTTGACCCCGTCGTACCCGCCGGTGATCGCCGGGAGGCCGAAGATCGCGCCGATCGTCGGGGCGACGTCGATCGTGCGGGCCCACCCGGTGCGGACCGTCCGCTTGGCCACCTTCGAAGAGCCACCCGCGATGAAGAACGGGATCGGCGCGGTGACCGGGTGGCCGTGGTTGCCCGGAATCGGGTTGTGGAAGACCGTCGGGTCCGCGAACCGCCAGCCAGCCTTGCAGTAGACGACGAGGTCGCCGGCCTTGGAACCCAGCCGCAGCTCGGCGGGCGTGTGCACCGACAGGACGCCGGCCTGCTTGAGGACGACCTCGCGCAGCCGCTTGAGGCCAGCGGCCTTCTCGGCGGCGGGACCGGTCCAGTACAGCAGGTCCGCGCCACCGTTCTGAGCGATCTCGACCTTGTCGCGCAGGGTCTTGTCGAACCAGATCGGCGCGCCGAGGGAGACGACGTTCGTCGCGACCGACCAGTCCATCGAGTGGTCGGCCAGGACGATGATCGTCGAGGTCGCCCAGCGCCCGGTCGCCTTGAGGTGGGCGACGAACTTCCCGAGCAGCTTGTCCGTGTTGGCCAGAGCCGCGCGCCGCATGAGCGGGAGCTTGCTCACCCCACCGATGTCGACGTGCCCGACGCGGTCGATGTCACCGAGGTTGACGAACGTCAGGTGCGGGTCGAGCCGGTCGACGACGGCATGGAGCGCCTCCATCGTCGCGGCGTCCGGGGCGTGCTGGGTGAGGAGGTTCAGCGGCTCCGGCTCCCAGCGGTAGCTCGCCTGCGTGCCGAAGACCGTGTACAGGTACTCCTTCGACAGGACCGTGGCCGTCCGCAGGCCGCGGGCCCGCAGTCGCTGGATGACCGTCTTGACCTTGATGTCCGTCGGCTGCCCGCAGGTGCGGGTCTTGCCGAGGGCGCGGTCGTAGATCTTGTTCGCCGGCACGCCGCCCCGGTCGGGTCGGACCCCGGTCATCATCATCACGTGGTTCGGGATGGTCTCCATGACGGGCATCGAGCGAGCCGTCGGGTACCACGTGCCGCCCGAGCGCAGCGAGTGCAGCGTCGGGGTCAGCTCCCGGGTGATCTCGTCGGTCCGCAGACCGTCCGTGACGACGACGTAGACCCGCTGCTGCCCGGCGGTCGCGGCCGCCGCCGGGGTCTCCCCCAGCGCGGACGAGACGAGGACGCCGGTACCGCCGGCGCCCGCGAGCCGGAGGAGCTGCCGGCGGTCGAGCCCGCGGGCCTCCTGCGTCAGACCGGTGGTGCTGTGTCCGCAGTCGCTCATGCCGACGGCCCCCAGACCCGCTGGAGGGTGTTGGTGCCGGCCTTGACGACGTAGCCGCGCGACCAGCGCGAGGTGGCGTCCTTCTTCGTCCGGTCGGACAGGACGTACCAGTCCATGTGCGCCTTGCCCGGCGTGAGGGTGAGGACCGAGTACCCGTGGCTGTCGAGGTCGACGTACTTCACGTACGGGTTGGTGGCCTTGAGGACGCCCTCGGCCGCCAGGGACAGGGTGCGCGGAGCGACCTTGAGCGCGTCGTCGACGTTGTCGCTCGTCACGCTCGCGCAGACGAGCTCGACGCCGACCTTGTCGGTCGCCGGGTAGCGGCCCGTGTTGTACGGGAGCTCGCACGCCCAGCCGGTGTGGATGTCGCCGGTGAGGAAGATCGTGTTCTGGATGCCCTCGTCGCCGAGGTGGTCGATGAGGTCGCGCCGGTCGGCCTGGTAGCCGTCCCACGCGTCGGTGTTGAACGGCTGACCGTCCATCGGGGTCTGGCCGGTCAGCTGCGAGATCGACTCCTGCATCTGCGTGTCGAGGCGACCGAGGACGAGCGGCGTGACCATGACGGAGTTGCCGACGAGCTTCCACGTCGCGTCCGTCTCCGACAGCTTGCCCTTGAGCCAGGACAGCTGGCTCTTGCCCATGATCGTGCGGTTCGGGTCGGTGATCTTCTGCCACTCGATCGGCAGCGGCTGCTCCGTGCGGTAGCTGCGCAGGTCGAGCATCGAGAGGTCGGCGAGCTGACCGAACTGGAACGAGCGGTAGATCCGGGCGCCGTCACCGACGACGGCCGTGCCCTGGAGGCGGACCGGCATCCACTCGTCGTAGGCCGTCTGGGCGGCCGCCTTGCGCGCTGCCCACGACCCCTCCTTCTCCGGGGTGTGGTTCTCGGCGCCGCCGGACCACGAGTTGTTCGCCGACTCGTGGTCGTCCCACGTCGTGATCCACGGGACGAGGGCGTGCAGGCGCTTGAGGTCGGCGTCGGTCTTGTACTGCGCGTGGCGCTTCCGGTAGTCGGCGAGGGTGATGATCTCGTGCGTCGGGACCGTGGCCCGGATGACGCCGTTCTCGCCGGCGGCGTAGGCGCCGGTTCCGTACTCGTATATGTAGTCACCCATGTGGAGGACCGCGTCGAGGTCCCCGCGAGCCGCGAGGTGACGGTAGGCCGAGAAGTACCCGGCCTCCCAGTTCGAGCAGGAGACGAGCGCGAACCGGAGGCGGTCGACGTGGGCGGTCTTCGCCGGGGCGGTCTTCGTGCGCCCGACCGGGGAGGTGACCCCGTTGAGGCGGAACCGGTACCAGTAGCGGACGCCGGGCTTGAGACCGCCGGCGTCGACCTTGACCGTGTGGTCGCGCTCGGGGCCGGTCCACATCGAGCCGGAGGCCGCGATCGTCCGGAAGGTGGAGCTCGTCGAGACCTGCCAGGTCACGAGGACGCGGGGACCGCGGCCGGAGCCCGGGGTCGACGCCTCGGTGGGGGTGACGCGCGTCCAGAGGACGACGCGGGTGGGCAGCGGGTCGCCGGAGGCGACACCGTGCCGGAAGGGGGAGGCGGCCTCGGCGGGGGCGGCCACGGACGTCGCGAGGGCGGCGACGCCGGCCGTTGCGGCGGACCCGGCGAGGAATGTGCGGCGTTCGATCATGAGGCCGTACTTAATCTCATCCCGATGACCCACCGGTTGCGGCTCGGTGAACGGCGTGCATGCCGGGCGTGAGCCCGCTCACCCTGCCCGGCCGCTAGCTGTACCCGGTCACCACGTTGGTCGCAGGCGGCTGATTGGGGGCTTGCCTCGGAGT
>ERZ501047.58-NODE-58-length-38860-cov-16.842830_pt1 | contig 38860 bp, 32 predicted proteins | sample MGYA00510868_ERZ501047 | MGnify/ENA primary metagenome ERZ501047 (study PRJEB25958, sample SAMN03398593) | human skin metagenome | study: EMG produced TPA metagenomics assembly of the Human Skin Microbiome Metagenome (human skin metagenome) data set. | reverse complement strand
CATGCACGCCAGTGTGTGTGGAGTCATCGTTGAAATACCACTCTGGTCGTTCTGGATATCTAACCTCGGTCCGTGATCCGGATCAGGGACAGTGCCTGGTGGGTAGTTTAACTGGGGCGGTTGCCTCCTAAAGGGTAACGGAGGCGCCCAAAGGTTCCCTCAGCCTGGTTGGCAATCAGGTTTCGAGTGTAAGTGCACAAGGGAGCTTGACTGTGAGACAGACATGTCGAGCAGGGACGAAAGTCGGGACTAGTGACCCGGCGGTGGCTTGTGGAAGCGCCGTCGCTCAACGGATAAAAGGTACCCCGGGGATAACAGGCTGATCTTGCCCAAGAGTTCATATCGACGGCATGGTTTGGCACCTCGATGTCGGCTCGTCGCATCCTGGGGCTGGAGTAGGTCCCAAGGGTTGGGCTGTTCGCCCATTAAAGCGGTACGCGAGCTGGGTTTAGAACGTCGTGAGACAGTTCGGTCCCTATCCGCTGTGCGCGTAGGAAACTTGAGAAGGGCTGTCCCTAGTACGAGAGGACCGGGATGGACGAACCTCTGGTGTGTCAGTTGTTCTGCCAAGGGCACCGCTGATTAGCTACGTTCGGAAGTGATAACCGCTGAAAGCATCTAAGCGGGAAGCACGCTTCAAGATGAGGTTTCCATGCCCCTTGTGGGTGAGAGGCTCCCAGCTAGACTACTGGGTTGATAGGCCGGATGTGGAAGCACAGCAATGTGTGGAGCTGACCGGTACTAATAAGCCGATGACTTGACCCGAAGATTGCTCGCGTCCACTGTGTAGTTCCCGACACACAAACCATTCAGGTGGTTTGACAAGTCGATAGAGTTACGGCGGTCATAGCGTCAGGGAAACGCCCGGTCCCATTCCGAACCCGGAAGCTAAGCCTGACAGCGCCGATGGTACTGCACTGGAGACGGTGTGGGAGAGTAGGACGCCGCCGGACAAACATTGTGGGGAAGCCCCGGACCACCAGGTCCGGGGCTTTTCTGCGTTCTGTGGGGTTGTCGCCTAGGGTGGGCTGCATGCCGTTGAACTACCAGATCGCGGAGCGCACCCTGACCAACGGGCTGCGCGTCATCGTCAACGAGGACAGGTCCATCACGACGGTGACGGTCAACCTGTGGGTGGGGGTCGGGTCCCGCCATGAAGTGGCCGGCCGGACCGGGTTCGCGCACCTCTTCGAGCATCTGATGTTCCAGGGTTCGGAGAACGTCGCCTCGGGTGAGCACTTCTCGGAGCTGATGGCCCGGGGGGGCCGGCTCAACGCGACCACGTGGTTCGACCGCACGAACTACTTCGAGACCGTGCCTCGCGGGGCCTACGAGCTCGCCCTGTGGCTCGAGGCGGACCGTCATGGCCGGCTCCTGCCCGCCGTGACCCAGGCCAACCTCGACAACCAGCGTGACGTGGTCAAGGAGGAGAAGCGCCAGCGGTACGACAATCAGCCGTACGGATTCGCCCTGCCCGACATGTACGCCCTGGTGTTCCCCGAGGGCCACCCCTACCACCACCCCACCATCGGCTCCATGGAGGACCTGGACCGGGCGAGCCTCCAGGACGTGCACGCGTTCTTCGAGCGTTACTACGGGCCCAACAACACCACCCTCACCCTGGTGGGTGACCTCACGGCCGAGGAGGGGTTCGCTGCGGCCGAGACCTACTTCGGTCAGCTGCCGCCGAGCGCGGCGGCCGGTCGCGCGCCCGTGCCTGCGTTGCCCCCGCTCTCGCACCCACTGCGGTTCGAGCGTCGGTCGGACGTCCCGAGCGACCGTCTGTTCGTCGCCTTCCGCCTGCCGGTCGACGACACCGACGAGTTCTACGCCGCCTCGGCCGCCCTGGACGCCCTCGCAGGCATGGCTTCGTCTCGGATCTATCGACGACTGGTGCGGCGGGAGCAGCTGGCCAACAGCGTGCAGGGGATGGCCTGGGGCCTGGTCGACGGGGTCTCGCTGGGGTTCGTCTCCGTGGACGTCGCGGACGGCGTCGACCCGGACGCCGCGGAGGACGTCCTGTGCGAGGAGCTGGAGCGGTTCGCTGAGGAGGGGCCGACCGACGTCGAGATGGAGGCGGTGATGGCGCAGAGCGAACGAGCCTGGCTGCACGCCCTCGCGGCCGCGGACGAACGGGCTGACATCATCTGCGGCCACGCTGCCCTGCACGGGGACGCCCAGCACGCCAACACCTTCCTGGACCGTTTGTCGACGATCACATCCGACCAGGTGCGGGCCGCGGCTGCGGCATACCTGCAGCCGGCCAACCGGGCCGTCGTGGCCTACCTCAAGACCGAGACCGGCGAAGGAGACCCGGCATGACCGTCACCCCGACCCCCGCCCGTCCCGAGGTGGCGCCGCCGGGCCCGTGGTCCTTCCCGGAGCCCACGACCACCCGGCTGGCGAACGGCCTCACGCTCCAGACCTTCCACACCCCGGGGCAGTACGTCGCGTCCGTCCGCCTGGCCGTCCCGGTCGTGCCGGCGCAGGAGGCGCGCGAGCTCGAGGGGATCCTGGCGTTGATGTCCCGGACCTTCGACGAGGGCACCGAGGACCACTCGGCGGAGGAGTTCGCCGAGCTCCTGGAGCGGGCCGGGGTCGCCCTGGGCTCCTCCACCAGCGAGTTCGGCCTCATGCTCGACCTGGACGTCCCCGTCAGGCGGCTCGACCGTGGCCTGGAGCTGCTCGCCGAGTGCGTCCAGCGACCCGCCTATCCCGACGACGAGGTCGACCGTGCCCGCCGCAAGCGACTGGCCGACATCGAGCAGGAGAACGCCGACCCACGTAGCAGGGCCGTGCGCGAGTTCGCCGCCACGTTCTACACCCCGGGCTCGCGCGCGTCGCGCCCGTCGGGTGGCAGCCCTGAGACCGTGCGCTCCATCACCGCTCCCGCGGTGCGCGACTTCCATCGCCGCCACGTCGGGCCGACCGGCACCGTCATGGTCGTTGCAGGTGACCTGTCCTCCCTGGGGGCCGAGCCAGCGCGGGCGCTGCACGACCTGGTGGAGGGCGCCTTCGGCGCGTGGCGTCCGCAGCCGGTGGCGCCGACCGGGGCCCAGGCCCCCGCGCGCAGGGAGGATGCCGGCCGCATCGTCGTCGTCGACCGACCCGGGTCCGTGCAGTCGGAGCTCTACATCGGCTGCCTCGGCCCTGACAGGCGGAACGGGTGGGGTGCCTACCCTGTGCTGAGCTTCCTCGTCGGCGGTGCGCCACAGGCCCGGGTCGACGCGGTGCTGCGCGAGGACAAGGGCTACACCTACGGGTTGCGGACCGCCTTCGTGCCGCGCGCCGATGGCGGGTTGTTCGTCGCCAGCGGCTCCGTGCGGGCGGACGTGACGGGGGAGTCCGTCGGACTGCTCCTGGACATCCTGGAGAAGGCCCGCGAGGGCTTCACCCCGGCGGAGGTGCGTGCCGGGGTCGACTTCGTCAGCCAGACCGCTCCTGCGCGGTACGCGACCGCGGACGCCGTCGCGGACGAGGCGGCCGGGCTCGCCCTAGAGAAGCTGCCGCCCCGGTGGGTGACGGAGATGTTCGACGAGACGAGGTCGCTCACGAGGGAGGCCCTGGCCGAGGCCTACGCCCGGGCCGACGTGGGGCGATGGACGATCGTCGTCGTCGGTGACGCCGACCAGGTCGCCGACCAGGTGCGGGTGCTCGGTCGTGGGGACGTCGAGGTGCGTCGGCGGAGCAGCTGAGGCGCGGGCCCCTGTGTCGGTCGGCTGGCGCGGGCGAGGCCAAGGACGTGGCTCCCCGCCCGCGCTGGGTAGTGCAGGAGTCGACGGGCGAGGCCGTCGCTCCCGCGACACGGTGGAGGCGTTGGCTGCGTCAGCCGAGCCGGCCGAGGACCTCGTCGTGCAGGAGGCCGTTGGTGGCGACGGCGTTGCCGCCCCAGGGGGCCGGTGACCCGTCGAGCGAGGTCATGCGCCCGCCTGCCTCCGTGACGATCGGGACGAGCGCCGCCATGTCGTGCACCGCCAGCTCCGGCTCGGCCGCGAGGTCGCAGGCGCCCTCGGCGACGAGCATGTAGGACCAGAAGTCGCCGAATCCCCGGGTGCGCCAGCAGTCGTCCATCAGGGCCAGGAACTGGTCGCGGCGGCCGATGTCGCGCCATCCGCCGAGCGACGCGTAGGACAACGACGCGTCGCTGATGGAGGAGACGCCGGAGACCTGGATCCGCTTGGCCGAGTAGAGGTTTCGGCCGGTGTAGGCGCCTGATCCGGCCGCGGCCCACCAGCGGCGGTTGAGGGCCGGCGCGGACACGAGACCGACGACGGGCTGGTCGCCGTCGACCAGCCCGATGAGGGTGGCCCAGACGGGCAGACCCCGGACATAGTTCTTGGTTCCGTCGATGGGGTCGATGATCCAGCGCCGTGAGCCGTGCCCGGTGGTGCCGAACTCCTCGCCCTGGACCGCGTCGCGGGGCCGGGTGCGCTTGAGCTGTCCGCGGATGAGCTCCTCGGCGTCCCGGTCGGCGTCGGTGACCGGGGTCAGGTCGGGCTTGGTGTCGATCCGCAGGTCGTCCGCCTTGAACCTGGTCATCGTCACGCGCTCGACCGAGTCAGCCAGCACGTGGGCGAGTCGGACGTCGTCGTCGTAGGAGGGGCTCACCCGCCCAAACTACCCGCACGGCGAACCCCCGACGCGGCGGGCGCGCGGGGCGAGGGTGGTGGGCCGCCCGAGCGACGGCGGCGGCGCCTAGGATGCCGACGCCGACGCCGACGGCGGGTGCGCCGTCGTGCTGCGGCGGTGCCTGCGCACGGTCAGCCAGAGACGGTGGCACAGCACCAGCGCGAGGACCCACGCCAGCCCGAGCAGCCACCCGGTCACGACATCCGTCAGCCAGTGGTGACCGAGGAGCACCCTGGACAGACCCATCGCCACGACCCAGCAGCAGGCCAGGACCACGGCGACGATCCGCGTGCGTCGGCGGCGCAGGCGCGTGAGGAGCAGATAGGTGAGGACCCCGACGACGATGGTGGTGTTGAGGGTGTGGCCGCTCGGGAAGCTGGGGGAGGTCTCGAACGGGGGGACGGCATCGACGAGCGGCGGCCGGACACGGCCGATCAGCTGCTTGCCCACCACCGTCATGGCGAGCGAGCCCGCGGCGGCGAGGGTCGTGAGGACGGCGGGGGACCACGAGCGCCACGCCCAGCTCGCCAGGACGACGAGGGCCAGCGAGAGGATCGGCATACCGACCGGACCACCGATGTCCGTGAAGGCCGTCAGCGCGTGGGCCAGGGTCGGGGTGCGGTGCTGGACGGCGAGATCGAGGACGGGGTGGTCGAGAGCCGCCACCCCGTCGCCCTCGACCACGGCCTCGTAGGTCTCGGTCGCCGCTGCCGTGAGCCCGACGATCCCCACGAAGCACGCCAGCACCGTGGCGACCAGCAGCCAGGTGGCCGCCGTCCAGCTCGAGGTCCGCGTCACGACGCGGGCGAGGGCGCGGCCGGCGGGGGTGCGCCACTGGGTCAGGTCTCGCTCGCCGATGGTCTCCTCGACGGGACGTCGCTGCTGGTCCATCCGGAGAGTCTGCGCCGTGGGGAGGCCCGGCCCCGGTGCGACGCGCTGAGCAGGCGATGTCGCCGCACGGCATCCCTGCTGGCGCACCGGGGCGAGCAGGATCGCTGGGCCCGCTGCGCGAGATGTCGACGAGCATGTTGCGGCAGGGTCGGGAGGCGCGTCGCCGGAGCCGGGTGATGCCGCGCAAGAAAAGGCTAGGCGTCCTCGCTCGCGGAGCGAGCCCGCAGCAGACGGCGCAGGCTGTCCAGCCGAGCGGCACCCGCGGGACCCGCCCGACCCGAGTCGACCCAGGCGTCGAGCCCGCACTCCTCCTCGTCGTGCGTACACCCTCGGGGGCAGTCGGCCGTGCCCGGCTCGAGGTCCGGGAAGTGGGCGACGATCCCGTCCAGCCGGACGTGGGCGAGACCGAAGCTGCGGACACCCGGGGTGTCGACGACCCAGCCCGACGCGTCCGGGAGCCGGAGCGCGATGGCGGACGTGCTCGTGTGCCTCCCGCGGCCCGTGACGTCGTTGACGTGCCCGGTCGCCCGCATCGCGTCCGGCACCAGGAGGTTGACCAGCGTCGACTTGCCGACGCCGCTGTGGCCGACCAGGACGCTGACGTGGCCGGTGAGGGCGTCCCGCAGCTCGTCGAGCCCGGACGTGTGCGCCAGCACGTCCTCGACCGTGGCACCGGCCGGCACGTCGGTGTCCGAAGGCGTGGACGTGGCGATGCACCGTGCCCCCAGCGGCGCGTAGGCCTCGATCAACGGGGTGGGGTCGACCAGGTCGGCCTTGGTCAGCACGAGGATCGGCTCGAGGCCCGCGTCATAGGCCGCCACGAGGCAGCGGTCGATCATGCGTGGGCGAGGCTCCGGGTTGGCCAGCGCGGTGACGACCACGAGCTGGTCGACGTTGGCGACGATGACCCGCTCGACCGGGTCCGTGTCGTCGGCCGTGCGCCGCAGCACCGAGCGCCGCTCGTGCTGACGGACGATCCGGGCGAGGTGGTCGGGCCCACCCTGCAGGTCTCCGACGAGCCCGACGCGGTCCCCGACGACGATGCCCTTGCGGCCGAGCTCGCGGGCCTTCATCGCGGTGACGACGCGCTCCGAGGACGTGCCCTCGCCGACGAGGGTGGTGTAGCGGCCGCGGTCGACGGCGGTGACGAGGGCCTCCACCGCGTCCTCGTGCGCCGGGCGGTCCTTGGTGCGGGGCCGTGACCCGCGGCGGTTGGGGCGGACGCGGACGTCGCTCTCGTCATACGACCGTCGGGTCACCGGCGCCCCCCACGAGGGGTGGCCCCCGCACGGGCCGGGCGCTCGGTGGAGGCCACGTCACCCGACAGGAAGGAGGTCCACCGCCGGGTGAAGTCCGGCAGGGTCTTGGCCGTGGTGGCGACGTCTTCGATGACGACCCCGGGCACCCGCAGCCCCAGGACGGCGGCCGCCATGGCCATCCGGTGGTCCGCGTAGGTGTGGAACAGTCCGGCGTGCAGCGGGCGCGGGCGGATCACGAGCCCGTCGTCGGTCTCGTCCACGTCACCGCCCAGCCGGTTGATCTCGGTCGCGAGCGCCGCGATGCGGTCCGTCTCGTGCCGGCGGATGTGCCCGACGCCGCGGATCCACGTGGGGGACTCGGCGAGGGCGGCCAGCGCCGCGACGACGGGCGTGAGCTCGCTCGCGTCGTGCAGGTCCACGTCGATGCCGTGCAGCCCACGACCGGTGACGGTCAGACCGGCACGATCCAGCTGGACCTCGGCCCCAATCTGCGCGAGGACGTCACGGATGCGGTCGCCCGCCTGCGTGGTCACCGCCGGCCAGGCCGGCACGTGCACGACGCCGCGCGTCACGAGGGCCGCAGCCAGGAAGACGGCGGCGTTGGACAGGTCCGGCTCGACCGTGACGTCGAGGGCGTTGATCTCGCTGGGCTCGACGCGCCAGGTGTCGGGCTCGGCGTCGTCGACGACGACGCCGGCGTCCCGCAGCGTCTCCACGGTCATCTGGATGTGGGGCAGGCTTGGCAGGGGCTTGCCGACGTGGTGGATCGTCACCCCCTCCTCGAAGCGCGCACCGGACAGCAGCAGCGCCGAGATGAACTGGCTGCTGCCCGAGGCGTCCACCGTCACCGTCCCGCCGCGCAGACCACCGCGCCCGTCGATCGTGAACGGCATCGCCCCCCGCCCACCGTCGTCGATCGAGGCGCCAAGGGCGCGGAGGGCGTCGAGGACGGGCCCGACGGGCCGGGTGCGGGCATGCAGGTCACCGTCGAACACGACCGGGCCGTCGGCGAGCGTGGCGAGCGGCGGCAGGAAGCGCATGATCGTCCCGGCGAGACCGCAGTCGATCGTCGCCGGTCCCCGCGGCGGCGCCGGCTCGACGATCCAGTCATGGCAGCCGGCGTCCTCGCCCTCGTGGTCCCGCACCACGACACCGAGGTCCCGCAGCGCCTGGGCCATCAGGAGGGTGTCGCGCGAGCGCAGCGGTCGCCGGATCCGCGAGGTGTCGTTGGCGAGTGCAGCCAGCACGAGGAACCGGTTAGTGATCGACTTGCTGCCCGGCAGGGCGGCCGTGGCGTCGACCGGGGCGGCCAGCGTCGGGGCCGGCCAGTCGGCCGGCCCAGCAGGGTGGGCGGGGAGAGGCGTGTGACCGACCGGATGGTCGGGGTCCGCGAGAGTCAACGGGACTCCGTTCGCTGGGGTGCAGGTGCTGCCGCCCAGCGTAGTCAATGGCGCCTACGCTGTCGGCATGTGCGGACGGTACGCAGCTAGCAAGGACATGGCGGAGCTGGTCGAGGTCCTGGAGGTCGACGAGGACCGGACCGCCGAGCCCGTGCGCACGATCGCAGCGCTGGAGCGTGGGCAGGGGGGTGGGCCCGCGGCCGACTACAACGTGGCCCCCACCAAGGCCGCTCCCGTCGTGCTCACGAGACGGCCCAAGGGTGAGCCCGAGCAGCAGCCCAGCCGCCAGCTGCGGCTGCTGACCTGGGGACTCGTCCCGTCCTGGGCCAAGGACCTCAAGGTCGGCACGCGGATGATCAACGCGCGCGCCGAGACGCTGCTGGACAAGCCGGCCTATGCGCGGGCTGCCGCGGCTCGCCGGTGCCTGGTGCCGGCGGACGGCTACTACGAGTGGCAGCGATCGCCCTCCCTGATGGACGGCAGGGGCAAGCCGAGCAAGCAGCCCTTCTACATCCACCGCGCCGACGGAGAGCCCCTGGTCATGGCCGGGCTCTACGAGTTCTGGCGCGACCGGTCCCTGCCCGACGACCACCCGGACGCCTGGCTCGCGACCTACTGCGTGATCACCACACACGCCGACCCCGACCTGGCCACCATCCACGACCGCCAGCCGCTGATCCTCGAGCCGGAGCACTGGGCGGGCTGGCTCGACCCGGACGCGACCTCGCCCGAGCACGTCCAGCCGTACCTCGACCTGTCCCTGCCCGGTCGCTTCGACGCGTACGCCGTGAGCACCGCGGTCAACAGCACCCGCAACAACGGCCCGCGCCTGCTCGACCCCGCGCCGGCCGACCAGCTGGCGGGCGTGGTCGACCCGGGCACCGGCGAGGTGCTCTGACCCCCGGCGGCGCCGGGCCTGCGGCATACGGGAATGCCACCCGCCAGGGGACCGTTGACCCTGCTGCCCGTCCCGTCATAGGAGTCGCCCCGTGCTCGTCACCCCTGTCCTGCCGACTGCCGACCATCCGGCGCTGGACATCCACCCCCAGGTGGGGTCCCCCGGACTAGGCTTGGCCCCGATGACTGAGATCGACGTGGCCACCGAGAGCCCGACCGACCGGCAGGCCCGCTTCGAGGCGGACGCCCTGCCATTCCTGGACCAGCTCTACAGCGCGTCCCTGCGGATGACGCGCAACCCCTCCGACGCCGAGGACCTGGTCCAGGAGACCTTCGCCAAGGCCTACGCCGCGTTCCACCAGTACAAGCCCGGGACCAACCTCAAGGCCTGGCTGTACCGCATCATGACGAACGCCTACATCAACACCTACCGCAAGAAGCAGCGTGAGCCCCAGCAGTCCGACGCCTCGGACATCGAGGACTACCAGCTCGCGAGGGCCGGGTCGCACTCCTCCATGGGCAACCGCAGCGCCGAGATGGAGGCGCTCGACCACCTGCCGGACAGCGACGTCAAGCGCGCTCTGCAGGAGATCCCGGAGGACTTCCGCCTGGCGGTCTACCTCGCGGACGTGGAGGGCTTCGCCTACAAGGAGATCGCGGAGATCATGGGCACGCCCATCGGCACCGTGATGTCCCGCCTGCACCGCGGGCGCCGCCAGCTGCGCGACCTGCTCACCGACTACGCCGTCGAGCGTGGGTTCGCCGCGCCCGAGGGCGCGCCCGCCCAGCAGACGCAGCAGGACGGGGGTGCGAAGTGATGGGTGAGCACATGGACTGCTCGAACTTCATGGAGCACGTCTTCGAGTACCTCGACGGCGAGATGACCGAGAGCGACTGCGAGACCTTCGCCCGTCACCTGCGGGAGTGTCCGCCCTGCCTCGACGAGTACCAGCGCGACCAGGCCCTCAAGGCCCGGATCCGGCGATCCTGCGGCTGCGAGGAAGCACCCGTCCAGCTGCGCACCCAGATCATCGCCAGCTTCACCAGCATCACCATCGACTACGGTCGGTAGGAGTCTCATGCCCGACCTCCGGGAACGAGGGCTGCCCCGCCACCGGGTGCGGCCCTCGACCCATGTCGGGGGTAGGTGTCGTCCTGGCGGGCCGGTGTGGCGCTGGTGTGGTGGCGTGCGCGATCCTGACCGGTCTTCGGGTGGTTTACCTCGAAGCTCGACCGACCGGTCGCCGGCAGAACCCTCAGGCATGACGAAGGCCCCCGTCCCGCATGTGCGGGGTGGGGGCCTGTCGCTGCCGCGGCCCGGTCTCAGGCGTTGGGCTTGCGGCCGTGGTTGGCGCCGTTCTTCTTGCGGGCACGACGCTTGCGAGCGCGCTTGCTCATGAGGACTCCTCGTGTCGGACGGGTCGGACGTCGCCGGTAAGGGCGCCGGTCCGCTGGCCCGGGACGGGCCTCAACGTCCCATTGTCGCACAGGGCGGCGGCCCAGCAGAAACGCCGGCGCGGGCGGCATACGGGCTCGGGTCCCCGAGCAGGCTGACGGCCCCGCGCGGGGGGGTGCGGGGCCGTCAGGACTGGGGAGGGCGAGCGGGGCTCAGCCCTTCTTGGTCTCGGCAAAGATCGCGGCGATCTCGTCGATCTTGGCGAGCAGCTCGTCGGCCTTGGCGACGTCCCACTCACCCTTGGTGCCCGAGGCCCCGGCCAGCTTGGTGGCCTCGTTCACGAGGGTGTGCAGCTGCGGAAACTTCTCGAAGTGCGGCGGCTTGAAGTAGTCGGTCCACAGCACCCACAGGTGCTCCTTGACCAGCTGGGAGCGCTGCTCCTTGATGATCGTCGCGCGGACCTTGAAGTCGGGGTCGTCGTTGTCCGCGACCTTCTCGATGATGGCCTTGACGGACTGGGCCTCGATGCGGGCCTGGGCGGGGTCGTAGACACCGCACGGGAGGTCGCAGTGGGCGTGGACCTCGACCGGGGCGAACGTGAACATCGCAAGTTCCTTTCGCGGAAGATTCGAAGCGTGACCGGACGTCACGTAGATGCCTAACCTAACCCGACGGGGGAGGCCAGGGCGATCCTGCACCTGTCTTGCAACAAGTCGCGTCGCTACGGCCGGGCGGCCCACGGCGCCGCTCGCAGCAGCGTCACGAGCCGGAGGGGCGGGTGAAGCGAGGCAGGCGGAGCAGTGGGGTGGGGACCCGCTTGAGCACCAGACCCTCGATGTCGTCGTCGCCCAGGGCGCCCACGTGCCAGGAGTCGACGCCCTCACGCGGGTTGTCCCGCTCGACCCACCAGCCCTCGTGGGTCTTGGGATCGCGGCCGGTCACGCGCTTGACCGACAACGGGCGCGGTCCGCTGTCGCCGTCGGGGAGCCGCACCACCGCGAGCCGACCGATCCGGGGACGGGCACCGAACGCCACCAGCAACCAGTCGCCCTCGTGCAGCGTCGGCTCCATCGAGCGACCGCGCACGACTGCGAAGCCGAGGTGCTTGCGGGGCATGGGACCTACCTTCGGGCGGGGGACGGGCCGGCGACCAGCCTACGCTCGCGAGAGCCGTGATCCCGGCCCCGAACGCGTCACCGCGCCCGGCCCGCCGGCTGCGGCCACGACCCCGGTGCCATAGGCTCGACGACATGCTCGCCGTGTATGCCGCCCGCCAGTCCGCCGACGACCCGCTGTCCGGGCTCGAGGTGGGGGAGCAGCCGGATCCCCGGCCCCAGCAGGGGTGGACGACCGTGACGCTGCGAACCTCCGGCCTCAACCACCACGACCTCTGGTCGCTCAAGGGGGTCGGCCTGGCATCAGAACGCCTGCCCATGATCCTGGGGTGCGACGGTGCCGGCACCACCGAGGACGGGCGTGAGGTCATCGTCCACGCCGTCGTCGCCTCGCCGGGGTGGCTCGGGGACGAGACCCTGGACCCGCGCCGGACGTTGCTGTCGGAGCTGCACCCCGGCACGATGGCCGAGCGCGTGGCGGTGCCCGAGCGCAACGTGGTGCCCAAGCCGGCCGGGATGTCCTGGGAGCACGCCGCCTGCCTGTCCACCGCCTGGCTCACGGCCTACCGGATGCTGTTCACCAACGCCGCGGTCCAACCCGGGGCCACCGTGCTCGTGCAGGGCGCGGGGGGCGGGGTCGCTACCGCGCTGGTGCAGCTGGGAGCGGCTGCGGGGCTGCGGGTCTGGGCCACCTCGCGGGACGAGGGCAAGCGCGCCAGGGCGCTCGAGCTCGGTGCGGCCGAGACCTTCGAGTCGGGAGCACGGCTGCCCGAGCGCGTCGACGCCGTCCTCGACACCGTGGGGGCGGCCGTGTGGCGGCACTCCGTCAAGTCGCTGGTGCCGGGCGGCACGCTCGTGACGGCGGGCGCCACGTCCGGGGACCCTTCGCGGACGGAGCTCGCCGACATCTTCTTTCGCCAGCTGCGGGTGGTCGGGTCGACCATGGGCAACCGAGCCGAGCTCGAGCGGCTCGCGAGTTTCGTGGCCGAGCGAGGCATCGAGCCAGCGATCGACTCGACCCACGCGTTGTCGCAGGCGCGTGCGGGCTTCGAGCGGCTGGCCGGCGAGGAGCTCTTCGGGAAGGTCGTGCTGACCCACTGAGGCCGACGGGCGTGGGCGGCCCGGGAGAACCCTCCGGGCGGCCCACGCGCGCAGCTCGTCAGGTCGAGCGGACGGTCACTTCGCGAGGGTGCCGATCCGGAACGAGGCCAGGCGCTTCAGGGGCAGCTCCGCGCCCTGGTGCTGGCCGGTGAACTGAGCGGTGCCGTCCTGCCCGCACAGGCCCTTGATGCGCTCGGGCCCACCAGGGTGCTGGCCGATCCACGAGGTCACGTCGTAGACCTGGTCGTTGATGACGGTCCAGCAGGACGTCTCGTTGTCGTGGTCGTTGACGACGGCCATGGTGTAGGTCTTGCCGGCGTCCGAGGTGCCGGTCGACGTCCCCGTGGCGGTGGAGGTGGCGGAGTCGGACGAGGTGGTGCCGGAGGCGGAGCCGGCGCTGCTCGCGGCGGACGAGGTCGCGCCAGCCGAGGTGGTCGCGGACTGGGTGGTCTCGGTGGTCGACGCGCCGCAGGCCGAGACGGTGGCGGCGAGGGCGAGGCCGAGCGCGACCGGGAGGCCTACGCGGGCGGAGCGGGTCATCGTGGATCCTTCCGGGCGGGAGACGGGGTGCCGCCCACCAACCTACGACCCGGTCCCGGGCGGCTCGGGGAGGCGCGGCGTCAGGCGGGCGCCCGGCTCAACGCGCCAGGCGCATCCAGGCGTCCCAGCCGCCGTGGAGGACCAACCAGGCGATGAGACCGTAGCCGGCCTGTCCCGGGTGGAAGCCGTCGCCGGTGGCGGCCAGGTCGGCGGTCCACTGGTCGTGCCCCTGCAGGGGTCGGAAGCAGTCGACGAACGGGACGCCCCGCCGGGCGCACACATCGGCCTGGGCCTCGGTGACGATCTCGAGGGTGGCGTTGAACGTCGGGTCGTTGGTGGGGGTCGAGCCCACCACGAAGGCCGCGATGCCCTGCGCCTGCGCGTCGTCGAGGATGTTGGCCAGGTTGAGGCGTGACCGGGCGGTCGTGATGCCGCTCAGCACGTCGTGGTGACCGGCGCTGATGACCAGGCGGCGCTCGCCGCGCCCCCGCCACCGCGGGGGGCACTCCGTGCGCCACCGGGCGAGCACGTCGGCCGAGGAGTCGCCGCGGATCCCGAGGTTGTAGGCAGACAGCTGCACGTCGGGGTGCTGGGTCCGTGACACCACCCGGGACACCCAGCCCAAGCCCTTGGGGTCGCCGTAGCCGGCGACGAAGGAGTCGCCGATGAAGACCAGGCCCACGTCTCGCGGTCCGTGGTCGCCGTCGACCGGCGCCACCTGGGACGGGGACGGGTTGTAGGTCTGCTGGTCGCGGAACACCACGTGTGGATCCTTGTCTGTCGGTCCTGGGGCTCGCACGGAGCCGGGGAAGGACGGCGGCCGGTCAGTCGTCGTCCTCGTCGAGCCGGGCGAGCCACGTCGCCAGCCGCTCCACCGGGACCTCGAACTCCGGGAAGACGTCGACGAAGGTGCGCAGCTGCTCGGCGAGCCAGTCGAACGTGATCTCCTCGTCACCCCTGCGGTGCTGGAGCTCCTCGATGCCACGGTCCGTGAAGTACACGGTGACATTGTGCCCCATCGCGAGGAGGCGGCCGGTGCGGCATACCGGGCCGGACGACGGACGGGGCCCGTCACCCAGGTGACGGGCCCCGCCGGGGCGAACCGCAGGTCAGCGCGCGAAGGCGCGCTCCACGAGGTCGGCCTGCTCGACCGCGTGAGCCTTGGACGACCCCGTGGACGGGGCGGCCGAGGCAGGACGGCTGACCAGCCGGAAGCGACGCGTCTCGCCGTTCTGCTCCAGCAGCTCGGGGCCGGTGAGCGCGACGTAGGGCCAGGTGCCCTGGTTGGCCGGCTCGTCCTGCACCCACACGACCTCGGCGTCGGGGTAGGTGGAGAGGGCCTGGGCCATCTCCTTGGCCGGGAACGGCGCGATGCGCTCCACCGTCATGATCGCCGTCGATGTGTCGCCGGACTTCTGCCGGTGAGCGTCCAGCTCGTAGTAGATCTTGCCCGAGCACAGCAGCACGCGGTCGACCTTGGTCGCGTCGATCCCGGTCCGGTCGCCCATGACGGGCTCGAAGGTGCCGTGGGTGAAGTCCTCCGGGCTGCTCGCCGCCGCCTTGAGGCGCAGCATCGACTTGGGCGTAGCCACGATGAGCGGACGCCGCGGTCGCGCGTACGCCTGGCGGCGCAGCAGGTGGAAGTAGGACGCCGGCGTGCTGGGGAAGGCCACCGTCATGTTGTCCTGCGCGCACAGCTGAAGGTAACGCTCGATGCGGGCCGACGAGTGGTCCGGTCCCTGTCCCTCGTAGCCGTGCGGGAGCAGGAGGACCACCGAGGAGCGCTGGCCCCACTTCTGCTCCGAGGACGAGATGAACTCGTCGACGATGCTCTGCGCCCCGTTGGCGAAGTCACCGAACTGCGCCTCCCACAGGACGAGGGCGTCCGGGCGCTCCACGGAGTAGCCGTACTCGAAGCCCATGGCCGCGAACTCGCTCAGCAGGGAGTCGTAGACCCAGAACCTGGCCTGCCCCTTGCCGAGATAGAGCAGCGGGGTCCACTCCTCCGCGGACGACTTGTCGATCAGGACCGAGTGCCGCTGGACGAAGGTGCCGCGACGGGAGTCCTGTCCCGACAGGCGGACCGGTGTGCCCTCCATCAGCAGCGACCCGAAGGCGATGAGCTCGGCCGTGCCCCAGTCGATCCCGCCGTTGGCGACGGAGTCGGCGCGCTTCTCCAGCATCTGGCGCAGCTTGGGGTGGACCGTGAAGCCCTCGGGGGTGGCGACGAACGCCTTGCCGATGTGCATCAGCGTGTCGTGCGAGATGGCGGTGTCGACGAACTTGGCCGGCGCCTTGTCGTCGGCCTCCTGCGCCTCGGGCCGCTCGAGGCCGGACGGGCCGCTGTCCTGTCCGGACCGCGCGGCCTTGATGGCCTCACGCGTCTCCACGAACACCCGCTCCAGCTGCTGCTGGTAGTCCTGCAGGGCGTCCTCGGCCTGCTCGACCGTGATGTCGCCACGGCCGATCAGCGCCTCGGTGTAGAGCTTGCGCACGCTGCGCTTGGCCTCGATGAGGTTGTACATCAGCGGCTGGGTCATCGACGGGTCGTCACCCTCGTTGTGACCGCGCCGGCGGTAGCAGACGAGGTCGATGACGACGTCCTTGGCGAAGGTCTGGCGGAACTCGTAGGCGAGCTCGGCCACCCGCACGCAGGCCTCCGGGTCGTCCCCGTTGACGTGGAAGATCGGCGCCTGGATCATCCGGGCCACGTCGGTGGAGTAGACCGACGAGCGGGAGCTGGACGGGGCGGTGGTGAAGCCGACCTGGTTGTTGACGACGATGTGGATCGTGCCGCCCGTGCGGTAGCCCCGCAGCTGGGACAGGTGCAGGGTCTCCGCGACCACGCCCTGCCCGGCGAACGCGGCGTCGCCGTGCATCAGGATCGGCAGGACCGTGAAGGCCTCACCACCGTGACCGAGCCGGTCCTGCTTGGCCCGCACGATGCCCTCGAGCACCGGGTTGACGGCCTCGAGGTGGGACGGGTTGGCGGCGAGGTAGACCTTGGTCTGCTCGCCCTCCTCCGAGGTGAACGTGCCCTCGGTGCCCAGGTGGTACTTGACGTCGCCCGAGCCCTGGACGGTGGAGGGGTCCTGCACGCCCTCGAACTCGCGGAAGATCTGGCCGTAGCTCTTGCCGGCGATGTTGGCCAGCACGTTGAGGCGGCCGCGGTGCGGCATACCGATGCACACCTCGTCCATCGCGTCTGAGGCCGCCCGGGAGAGGATCCGGTCGAGGACCGCGATCGTGGACTCGCCTCCCTCCAGCGAGAAGCGCTTCTGGCCGACGAACTTCGTCTGCAGGAAGGTCTCGAAGGCCTCGGCGGCGTTGAGCCGTCGCAGCACCCGCAGCTGCTCCTCGGCGCTCTGCCGGACGTGGTGCGCCTCGACGCGCTCCTGGATCCACTCGCGCTGCTCGGGATCTTGCATGTGCATGTACTCCACGCCGACGGTCCGGCAGTAGGAGTCGCGCAGGGTCCCCAGGATGTCGCGCAGGTGCATCAGCGGCTTCCCGCCGAACCCGCCGGTCGCGAACTCGCGCTCGAGGTCCCACAAGGTCAGGCCGTGCTGCTCGATGTCGAGGTCGGGGTGACGGCGCTGCCGATACTCCAGCGGGTCGATGTCGGCCATCAGGTGACCCCGCACGCGGTAGGCGTGGATCAGCTGCTGGACGCGGGCCGTCTTGTTGATCTCGTCCTCGTGCCCCACCGAGATGTCCTGCACCCAGCGGACCGGCTCGTAGGGGATGCGCAGCGACGCGAAGATCTCGTCGTAGAAGTCGTGCTTGCCGAGGAGCAGCTCGTGGATGATCTTGAGGAACTCTCCGGACCCGGCGCCCTGGATGATGCGGTGGTCGTAGGTGCTGGTCAGCGTCAGGATTTTGCTGACCGCGTGCCGGTTGAGCGTCTCCTGCGCCGCACCCTGCCACTCCGCGGGGTACTCAAGCGAGCCCACACCGATGATCGCGCCCTGGCCCTGCATGAGGCGGGGGGTGGAGGAGTTCGTGCCGATGCCGCCCGGGTTGGTCAGCGAGATCGTCGTGCCCACGAAGTCGTCCACCGACAGCTTGCCGCCCCGTGCCTTGCGGACGAGCTCCTCGTAGGCCGTCCAGAAGTGCACGAAGTCCATCTGCTCGGCCGACTTGATGCTCGGCACCACGAGGGACCTGGTCCCGTCGGGCTTGGGCAGGTCGATGGCGATGCCGAGGTTGACGTGAGCCGGCTTGACCAGCGTGGGCTTGCCGTCCCGCTCGGCGAAGGAGTTGTTCATGTCCGGCATCGAGGCCAGGGCCTTGACGAGGGCGAAGCCGATGATGTGGGTGAACGAGACCTTGCCGCCGCGGCTGCGCCGCAGGTGGTTGTTGATGACGATGCGGTTGTCGATGAGGGCCTTGGCCGGCACCGCCCGCAGGCTCGTCGCGGTCGGGACCTCGAGCGAGGTCGCCATGTTGGCGACCACGCGGGCGGCCGGGCCCTTGAGCGGGACGACCTGCTCCTGGGCCTGGGGGCCGGTGTCCTTGACGGCGGGGATGTCGCGGGGCGTCGGCTGGGCCTGCTTGTCGCCCGGCTTCGTGTCCTTGCCGTCCTTGGTCGCCGACCTCGCCTCCTTGACGGGTGCCTTGACGGGCGCCTTCTGCGACGCGCTCGCCGGTGGCTCCTGAGAGGCCTTCGCCGTTGCCTTCGGCCGCGACCCGGCCTTGGCCTCGGCGGCGTCGGCAGGTGCCGCGCCGGACGCGGTCTCAGGCGCGGAGCCAGACGCGGGGCGCTGGGCCGGGCGGCCCGTGGCCGCACCTGGATCGAGCGTCTGCGACGATGCCGCGTCGGCGCCGCCGGTCCCCCCACCGGCCGCCGCCTTGTCGGAGGACTGCCCCGCCCTGGGGGTGTAGTCCTGGAAGAACGACCACCACGCCTTGTCCACGCTCTGCTTGTCCTGCTTGTACTGCTCGTACAGCTCGTCGACGAGCCATTGGTTGGCTCCGAAGGTGGCTGAGGAGCTCGGGCCGCTGGGGGGCGTTGTCACGGCGGTACTCGCCTCTTTCTGGATCGCGTCTACTCTGACCGGCACCTTGATCGGCCTTCACCCTATCTTGCACCCCGCGGCCCTGCCCGGCCGTCGCCGACGAGGGTCTGTCTCACCCCGACCGTAGGATGACCGCACTATGACCGAATGGCTCCTGCTGCTGGCCGCGGTGGCGCTCACCGCCGCAGCGGCGGTGTTCGTGGCGGCCGAGTTCTCCCTCGTCGCGCTCGACCGGCCCACCGTCCAGCGCGCCGTCGACGCCGGGGACGCGGGGGCGCAGCCCGTCCTCGTGGCCCTGCGCAGCCTGTCCACGCAGCTCTCCGCCGCCCAGGTCGGCATCACGCTGACCACCCTGCTCACCGGTTACCTCGCCGAGCCGGCCATCGGCGGACTGGTGAGTGGACCGCTGGCCGCCCTCGGCGTGCCGCAGGCGGCCGTCGCGCCGGTCTCGACGACGATCGCCATGGTGGTCGCCACCGTCGGCTCCATGATCGCCGGTGAGCTGGTGCCGCAGTTCCTCGGCATCTCAGCCCCCCTGGGCACGGCCAAGGTCGTCGCCGGCCCGGTCCGTGCCTTCGGGCTGGTGGCCAAGCCGCTCATCGTCGTCCTCAACGGATCGGCCAACGCCTTCCTGCGCAGGGTCGGGATCGAGCCGCAGGAGGAGCTGTCGGCCGCCCGCACCCCCCAGGAGCTGTCCTCCCTCGTCCGCCGGTCGGCCGAGGCGGGCACCCTGGACCTGGACACCGCCCTGCTGCTGACCAGATCGCTCGGCTTCGGCGAGCGGACCGCCGACGACGTCATGACACCCCGGGTGCGCTGCGACACGGTCGGGCGTACCGCCAGCGCGGCCGACGTGCTCACCCTCGCGCGTCGCACCGGCCACTCGCGGTTCCCCGTGATCGGGGAGGACCTCGACGACGTCGACGGCGTCGTCCACGTCAAGAAGGCACTGGCCGTGCCCCACGAACGACGCCAGGACGTGCCTGTCTCCGCGCTGATGGTCGACGCCCTCCACGTCCCCGAGACGATCCGCCTCGACCCGCTCCTGCTCCTGCTGCGCCGCACGAGCTTCCAGCTCGCGATCGTGGTCGACGAGTACGGCGGGACCTCGGGCGTGGTGACCCTGGAGGACGTCATCGAGGAGATCGTGGGGGAGGTCGCCGACGAGCACGACCGCCGTGGCCCCCAGGCGCGCGAGCGCCGGGACGGGACCTGGACCGTCCCCGGCCTGTGGCGCACCGACGAGGTGCGGGACCGGGTCGGTGCGGACATCCCCGAGGCCGCCACCTACGAGACGCTGGGCGGTTTCGTCATGGCGAGGCTCGGACGGATCGCCAGGGTCGGCGACGAGGTCGCCATCGACGGCTGGCAGATCACGGTCGAGGGCATGGACGGGCACCGCGTCGACCGGCTCCGGCTGGTCGCGGACGACCGGGGCTCGGATCCGCTCGACGACGGCGGCGGGGGGCGAGGGGGCGGGCCGGACGGCATACCGTCGGCCGCCCAGGAGGGGCCGGGCTCCGTCGGCCAGGCGGGGGCAAGACGATGAGCACCGCAACCGCTCTGTGGATCTCCCTGCTGCTCCTGCTCGGCAACGCGTTCTTCGTCGGCGCGGAGTTCGCCCTGATGGCGGCGCGCCGGTCGCAGCTCGAGCCACTGGCCGAGGGCGGGTCGACGTCCGCTCGGCGCTGCCTCGACGCCCTGGAGCAGGTGGCCTCGCTGCTGGTGTGCGCCCAGCTGGGGATCACCGTGTGCTCCCTGGGCCTGGGCGCGTTGGCCGAGGTCGCCCTGCACCACGTGTTCGAAGGGTGGCTCGAGGCCGCTCACCTGTCGACCGCCGTGGCGACCCCCCTCGCCCTGGTGCTCGCCCTGCTCTTGGTGGCCTACCTCCACGTGGTGGTGGGGGAGATGATCCCCAAGAACCTCGCCATCGCCGGTCCGGAGCGCTCCGCGCTCGTCCTGGTGCCGGCTCTCCTGGCCATCACGCGGGTCCTGCGGCCGATCATCCTGGTCATGGAGCGGGTCGCCAAGGCCGTCGTCCGGGCCACCGGCATCGACCCCAAGGACGAGCTCGCCTCGGCCTACACCGCGCAAGAGGTCGGTGACATCGTCGCCGAGAGCCACCGGGAGGGGCTGCTCGAGGCCGAGCAGCACGGGCTGGTCCAGGGCGCGCTGGAGTTCAGCGGCCGCCTCGCGGGAGAGGCGGCGGTCCCCCTCGGGGAGGTCGTCTCGCTGCCCGAGACGTCGACCCCGCAGGACCTCGAGCGGCTCGTGGCCAAGCACGGCTTCTCGCGCTACCTCGTGCGCGATCCCGAGGGGGACATCGTGGGGTACCTCCACCTCAAGGACGTCCTGTACGCCCGCGACGAGGACTTCGCCGACCCCATCCCCGCGAAGCGCATCCGGCGGCTCGCGACCGTGCGCGCCGACGACGAGGTCGAGGACGTCCTCGCCACCATGCAGCTGACCGGCCGGCACCTCGCGCAGGTCCTCGACGACGACGACCGGGTCACGGGCGTCATCTTTCTCGAGGACGTCCTGGAGGAGCTGGTCGGCGAGGTCAGCGACCAGTCCCAGAGGGCCGTCGAGCGGGTCGCGAGGACGAGGGCGGCTCTGCCGGCGGCAGGCACAGACGGGGGCACCGGGGCCTGAGGCCCCGACGTCCGTCGAGGAGAGTCCACCGGTGACCGGGCCGGCTCGGGCCGCTCAGGTGGGTTCGGCGAAGGTGATGGCGGCCCCGCCCGCCGAGCGCCTCCACGTCACGGCGAGGCCCTCCGAGACGACCGCCACCTCCAGCCTGGCCAGGCTCCGCCCCAGCTCGAGGTCGTCGGGGCAGTCCAGCCTCCCCACCACCACGTCGTCCTGGAGCCTGAGGTCGACCGGGGACACCCACGGGCAGCCCAGGAGGGCGAGCCGCAGCGCGCGACCCGCTCGTTCGGCCACGCCGTCCAGCGAGGCCGGCGTAATCCCCACGGTCGCCGCCGTCGCCGAGCCGGGGGGTGCCCCGAGAGCCGAACGAAGAGCCTCCACGTGCCCGAGCGCGAACCAGTCACCCGCGCCCGCACGCACCAGCGACCGCGCTCCCGGCAGGTCCCACGCCCCGGGGGCCACCACCAGGTGGTCCAGGCCTCGGAGCAGGGCAGCACCCACCCCGTCGGTCTTGCCCTTGACGAGGTCCGCCGCCGCGGCGACCTCGTCGACCAGCGCCCGACTGGTGACGGACAGGGGACGACCGTCGTGGTCGAGGTCGCCGCGCAGGTCGTCGGCAGGCAGGATCCCCGACAGGCCCAGGGCGAGGTCGGTCTGCCCCAGGCGCCACGGGCGCCCCGCGGTGTCGGTGACCACGACACCCACCCGAGTCAGGCCCGGCTGCTGCGCGAGGAGCGACTCGCGCAGCCGGCTCGCCGCCTGGTCGGGGTCCGCGGGCAGGGAGAGGAGGCCGCCCCCTGGGCCCGTGTTGGAGGCGTCGACGCCCGCGGCCGCCATCACGGGTCCGGCGACGCTCTCCACGACCCGCGTCACCCCGTCCGGCGTGGCACGCTCCGCGACGACCCGCCGGGTGCCGGACCGGACGAGCGCGTCCTTGCCGGCACGGTCGCCGTGCCACGGCGTGCGCAGCCCCAGCGACTTGGACACCAGCTTGCTCGACACGGCCAGCACGTCCCCGTCGACGATCCGGGTGCCTGCGGCGTCAGCGGCCGTGAGCAGCGCTGCGGCGAGGTCGGTGCCGGTCACGACCTCCGGCATACCGGGCAAGCCCGTGATGGTCACGGCCGGTGCGGACGGTGTCGACGCGGCTGGCCGGCCGCGCTCGGGCTCGTTCACGCGCGCTGCAGCCGTCGCCCGAGGTCCAGGGCCGCCCCGGCGATCACGGTGGCGGTGGGGACGTCGCTCATCATCAGGGGCCGATGCTCGACCACGAGGCCCCGATGGCGGCGCAGCAGGTCGGATGCGCCCTCGTCCGCGTCGTCCACCAGCCAGCCGTCGAGGAAGTCGGCATACAGCCCGGCCACCGCGTCGGCGGTGGTGGGCAGCCCGAGCGCGGCCAGGCATGCGTCCGCGTGCCCGCGCACCGGTCGTCCACCGATGACGGGGGACACACCCACCACGGGGGCTCGCGTGCCGCGCAGCGCGTCCCGCACTCCGGGGACCGTGAGGATGATGCCGATCGACACGACGGGGTTGGACGGGGGAAGGATGACCAGGTCGGCGGTGCGGATCGCCTCGAGGACGCCGGGCGCGGGGCGAGCCCGATCCATCCCGGCGACGACGAAACGCTCGGCCGGCAGGGCGGCCTGGTGCCTGACCCACCACTCCTGGAAGTGCATCGCGCGTTGGCCCCCCTCGGCATCCTGGTCCTCGACCACGACGTGCGTCTCGACCGGGTCGTCCGTCATGGGGAGCAGGCGCACCCCCTGGCGGGGGAGGCCCCATCGGTCACCGAGCCGCGAGGTCACCTCCGAGAGGCTCAGCCCCTGGCCGAGCCACCGGGTGCGGGCGACGTGGGTGGCGATGTCGCGGTCGCCCATCCCGAACCACTGGGGCTCGACGCCGTACGCCGCGAGCTCCTCCTGGACGACGTGCGTCTCACCGTCCCGACCCCAGCCCTGGCCCTCGTGGATGCCGCCGCCGAGGGTGTACATGACCGTGTCGAGGTCCGGGCAGACGCGCAGCCCGTACAGCGTGATGTCGTCACCCGTGTTGCCGATGACCGTGATCTCCGGTCGAGCAGGGTCCTGCCCCGGCTCGTGGGGCTCGGCGGGGAGGGCGTCGTCGAGGTGGCGCACGAGGCCGCGGAGGAACCGCGCCCCGCCGACACCTCCGGCAAGGGTGGTGATCCGCATGACAAGATTCTTTCATACACTCTTTCGGCGTAACACCCTCGTCGCTCCTCGCAACCCGGTGCGCATTCCGCCACGCCGCTGTGACATGCGACAACGTGGGTATTTGACAACGGGTCGTGCGGCTGCTGCCTGCGCAAGACGTGCGTCTGACGGGGTGCATCTACCATTCAGCCGCTTGACGGCGGGCATATGACACGCATGTAATTTCATCGTTGCATTCACCCGCAGTGATCAGTCCACGACTGAGCATGGCTACTGGGTGTGACTGTTCATTACCTTAGGCATCCTGGTCGTGCGGATGACGAGGGGGACGCGACGAGTCGAGGAGGGGCCGTGCAAGAACTTCAGCTGGTGCCAGTGCTGGACGCCGCCGACGACAGCGAGCTGTCCTGGCAGGAGCGCGCTCTGTGCGCCCAGACCGACCCCGAGGCGTTCTTCCCCGAGAAGGGCGGCTCCACCCGCGAGGCCAAGAAGGTCTGCACCGGCTGCGAGGTGCGCGCAGAGTGCCTCGAGTACGCCTTGGCCCACGACGAGCGCTTCGGCATCTGGGGCGGACTGTCCGAGCGAGAGCGACGCAAGCTCAAGAAGCGCGCCGTCTGACCAAGGACGGCACTCGCGCCGTCGAGGTCCACCCGCTGCACCCACCCGCCCTGTCCACGTCCGGAGGCCCGGTGCCCGCTCCCACCCCTCGGCGTCCCGGCACCGCTTCCCTTCCCGGGGTTCGCGCGGTCGACGGCGTGCTCGTCGTCCATGACGGCGCTCCCTGGCTGGTGCGCAGCCTGGACGCCATCGCTGCCCAGACCCTTTCCCTGCGCCATCTGGCCGTCGTGCTGACCGGCCGGGAGGATGCCCTGCCCGAGGATGCGGGGCGGCGGCTCGCCGACGCGGGCATCCGGGTGCACGTCGTCGAGGCCCGCGGCGCTCGCCACCCGAAGGCCGTGCTGGCGGGTCTCGCCGACCTGCAGGCCCGCGGCGCCCTGCCCGATCCTGCGGAACGTGCCGGCGCCGACCCCGAGGCCGAGCTCGACGCCGCGTCGCGGTGGGTCTGGCTCCTCGAGGACGACTGCTTCCCCGAGCCCGACTGCCTCCACGCACTCCTGCGCGAGGCGACCTTGTCCGCCACCGTGGCCATCGCGGGCCCGAAGTATGTCGACGCGGGCGACCCCGCTCGGCTGGTGGAGGTGGGGCAGACGGTCTCCCCGACCGGACGACGGGTCGCCTCGCCGCGGCACGGCGAGCTGGACCAGGGGCAGCACGACCACCGCAGCGACGTCCTTGCCGTGGGCACCGGCGCGATGCTGGCGCGGGCGGATGCCCTCCTGCACCTCGGCGCCCTCGACCGGGTGTTTCCCGTGGCGGCGGACCTCGACCTGTGCTGGCGGGCCCACCAGGCCGGCCTGAGGGTCGTCGTGGTGCCGGAGGCCGTGGCCCTCGACGCCCGGGCGACCACCCAGGGGCTGCGGTCGCGCGACCGGATGCCGTTCGAGGGCCTGGGGCTCGACGACATCGACGAACGGTTCTCCCGCGACCACGTCCTGCGCGAGCGTCGGGCCTGGGAGCGCGAGCGCCGCGGCGCCGTCGACCGGGCCTACCGACGTGACCGTCGGGCCGTGCGACGGATCGCGCTGGCCCGCTGCCCCGGCCGGCTGGTCCCCTGGTATGCCGTGCGCATCCTGCTGGGGGCGTTGCTGCTGACGGCGGCGCTCCTGCTGCTCAAGCGGCCCCGGGCGGCCTTCGCCGAGCTGTCCGACGCGGGCGCCGTGCTCACGTCCTGGCGCAGCCACGGCTCGCGCCGGCGGGCCCGGCACACGACCGTCGTCGGGGGTGCCGGTCTGGGTGCCTTGCTGGCCCCGCACTCCCGCGCGCTGGCCGGTGTACGGGACGAGGTCTACACGGGCCTGCCGCACCTGCCGTCGGTCCTCGCACCCGAGGGCGGCGCGTCGGAGGGGCGCGGTGGGGGGCGCCCGGAGGGACTCGGACCCTCCGTCACGGTCGCCGAACCAGGTCCGGTCAGCGACGAGGCGACCGACCTCGATGCGGATGACCTCGGGGCCCGCGCCGCCCGGCACCCTGGCCTGCTCGCCGTCCTGGTGGCTGCCGCGCTCGCCGTCACGGCGTGGTGGCCGGTGGTGCGGGGCAGGGGTGGGGCGCTGCTGGACCGGGGAATGGCCGGAGGGGAGCTGCGGCCAGGGACGGGCGGGTCGGCGGCGGCGTGGACCCGCTACCTGACCGGGTGGGACCCCTCGGGGCTGGGATCCGCCTCGGACGCACCCACCTGGCTCCCCCTGCTGGCCGCGCCGGCCTGGGTCGTCGAGCACCTCCCCGGCCGCGCGCCGAGCTCTGCCCTGGGCGTCGCCGCGGCCCTGCTGCTGCTCGGCGCCATCCCTGCGGCGACGACCAGCGCGTACCTCGCCGGCCGGGCCGCCACTCGCCGCCCCTGGCCACGGGCTCTCGCCGCCCTCGCCTGGGCGCTGTCTCCCGCGCTCCTCGTGGGACTGGGTGAGGGACGCGTCGGCGCCGCCGTGCTCGGGGTCGTCCTCCCACCGCTCCTCGCCGGGCTGGCCGGCTGCGGCCAGCGTCGGCCCTGGTGGCCGGCCGTGGGAGGCACCGTGCTGGCGGCCACCGCCGCCGCGGCCGTGGCTCCCGCGCTGCTGGCGGTCGTCCTCGTGCTCGGCCTCGTCCTCGCGGCTCGCAACCACGGGCGCGGGCGGGTCGCGGGGGTGCTGGTGGCGACCGCGCCGGTCGTCCTGATCGGACCGGCGATCGCCAGCTGGTGGCACACCCCCGGGTCGGTGCTGACCGGACCCGGCCTGGCGTCCTGGGGCGGCCAGCCTCGCCCCTGGCACTTCGCGCTCCTGTGGCCGACGGCGCCCGTGACCTCCACGGAGACCGGGCTGCTCGCCGATCCGTCCCTGGCCGCGTCCGCACGGCTGCTGCTCCCGTTGCTCGCCGCCCCCGTCGTCCTGGCCGGGGTGTGGGGCTTGGCGGTGGACGGGCGCCGCATCGGCGCGTCCCGAGTCCTGGCCGTGCTGGCCCTGCTCGGTGTCGCCGGGGCCGCCGCCGCGCCGCACCTCGTCGTGGGTCAGGCCACCGACGCCGCTGGCCGCCCCGTGCCGATCACGCCCTGGGCCGGCGCCGGGCTGCTCCTGCTGACCCTGGCCCTGCTCGCGGCGGCCCTGCAGGGGGTCGAGGCGATCCGGAGGGCCGGCGCCACCCGCCCTGGAGCGTCTCGCCCGGGTGCCGCGCAGGCCCTCCGCGTCGCCGGCGGCGTCCTGGCGACGCTGGTGACCGTCACCGTCCTCACCCAGGCGGCGTGGCTGACGCTCACGCGCCTCGACCGCGCGCTGGCGGTCCCCGCCAGCCAGGTGCCGGCCGTCGCGCAGGACAGCGCCCAGAGCGCGCTGGCGGCGCGATACCTGGCCCTGGACCGTCGGGGGACGGCCATGACCTACCGCCTCGAGCCCGGGGACCCGTCGGACGTCGTGCGGGACCTGCCCAAGGATGCCGGTGCGGTCGAGGACAGCGCACGGCTGCGCGAGGTGGCGCACGCCCTGGTCACCGACGAGCCCTCGGGCGGCCGCCCCGTCGCCGACCGGCTCGCCGACGCGGGCGTCGGCTTCGTCGGCCTCGCGCCGGTGGACCCCGCGGTCGCCGCCCGCCTGGACACGACGGCCGGCCTGTCGCGGCTCACCGACGTCGAGGGCGACCCCGTCTGGCGCGTGACGCCGAGGTCCGGGCCGTCCGCGGCAGCCGTCCCCGTCTCTGCCGTGCGGGTCCAGCGGTCGGACGGCACGCCCGTCGCGACCGTGCCCGTCCGGGGCAGCGGTCCCGAGGTCGACAGCGACCTGGCGACGAGCGGCGCCGGTCACGTCCTGGCCGTCGCGCAGCAGCGGGGCTGGGCGGCCACGGCGCAGGTGCGCGCCGACGGCCGTGCCCTCACGCCGCGTGACGGCGAGCTGGCGGCATACGACCTCCCCCCGGACACCCGCCACGTGCGCATCAGCACGGTGCCGGCCCACAGGACCTGGTCGATCGTCCAGGGCGGAGCCCTCGCGCTGGTACTGCTGCTGGCCCTGCCGTTCGGCGTGCGCCGGGGCCGGGACGCAGAGGTGGTCCGGTGAAGGGGGCAGGGCTGCTGCGCGTGGTCGGGGTCGTCGTGGTGGGGGCCGCGGTGGTCGCGGGCTCCGGTGCCGTCGACGGCCGTCTCGAGGTGCCCGGAGCGCCCCGGGCCGCCATCCCCCCGAGCGCCCCGCCGGCTCGACCCGTCACGAGCCGCACCCTCGTGTGCCCCGGTCAGGAGACCGTCGGTGTGCCCGGGCTGCCGGCGGAGTCAGGGGCGCCCCCCGTGGACCTGACGGCGGTCGCCCCGCCCGATGCCGTCGCCGCGGCGCAGGGACGCGCGCTGCCACCGGGGATCCTGCAGGTGGGCCCCTCGGACCACCCGGATGCCCAACGGGTCACGGCGCCCGGCAACCCGGTCACCGCGCTGATCTCGGGGCCGAGGTCCGGGCTCGTGTCCGCCTCCCAGCGCCTGGCGCCAGCGCTGACGGCGGTCCAGCGGTCGTTGGCCACCACCGGCGAGCGCGCCGCCCTGGTGTCGGTGCCCTGCGACGTGCCGGTGACGGACGCCTGGCTCCCCGCTGGTGCCGGGCAGGCCGGTCGCCAGGAGCACCTCGTCCTCACGAACCCCCACGAGACCCCGGTCACCGTGGACGTGACGATGCACGGCGCGGACGGACCGATCGCCAGCGTGGCGGGGCGCGACGTCGTGGTGGAGCCCCGCGGACGCACCGTCGTGCTCCTCGACGCCCTGGACGGCACGCAGGCCAGCCCCACGGCCCAGGTCCACGTGCGCGGCGGCACGGTCCATGCGGCGCTGCACGACGGCTGGCTCGACGGCATCACCCCGAGGGGCGCCGACGACGTGGGGCCGAGCGCCACCGGGCAGGAGCTCGTCCTCCCCGGCCTCGTCGTCGCCGGGCCGGACGACCCCGCCGTCGTGCGGGTCGTCGCCGTCGGTGACCACGACGCCGAGGTCCGGATGACCGTCCTCGGGCCGGGCGGACCGGTGGGTGACCCCCTGCCGCCGGTGCGGCTCCCCACCGGGGCGAGCCGGGACATCGGCCTGCCCAGCCTGCCCACCGGTGCCTACGGCGTGCGCGTGTCCGCCACCAGCCCCGTGGCGGCCGCGGGCCACCTGGGTCGCGCCGACGGGCCGCGGCCGAGGGGCGCCGGCTCGGTCGCCGCGCCCGTCCACGACTTCGGGTGGGTGCCGGCGACCCCGGCGCTGGGCGACCTGGCCGGGATCCCGCTCGGCCAGCCCGGCGGCACGCGGTTCACGCACCAGCTCGCGATCACCAACCCGGGCGACGGCATCGTGACCACGACGGCGACGGTCGTCGCGGCCGACGGGACGACGGCTCCGCGCCGGATCGACGTCCCTGGCCGGGGGACCGCCTCCGTCGACGTCAGCGACGCCTCGAGCGTGTGGGTCACCGCGGCCAAGGGGCTTCGGGCGGCCGTCGCCACCAGCGCCGACGGCGGTCTGGTGACCGTCACCCCCCTCGTGGCACGGCCCCAGACGACCACGCCGTATGTCGTGACGCCCTCCCCCTGACCGGCCGGGCGCCAGCCCTCATGGATGGCCGTCGTAGTCCGGGTCCAGGTCCTCAGGGGCGACCATGAGCAGGGCTGCGGCCTGCTCCACCACCACGGCATCGACGAGCTCGGCGAGCTCCGTGCGGTCGCGCACGCGGGACTCGACGGGGCGGCGGTAGACGACGATGCGGGCGTCGGACCGGCCGTGCCCGGGGCGGGCGTGACCCAGCGGGATCGAGCCCTCCTGCTCCGCGGCCACCAGGACGTCGCCGCCCGGCACGAGCTCCACCGCGACCTCCACGCCGTCCAGGCGGCCACCGGCGCGGGGCACGAGGCGCTCGACCGCGTCGAGGACCAGCTGGTCGAACCTGTCCTCGCGGGACGTCATCTCGGGCACCGGGGGCCAGGCGAGGGGCCCGCGTCGGCCGCGGCCCCGACGGTCGCGCGCGAGCCGTCGAGGCGACGAGTCGTCGGGTGCGGGGGCAGGGATGCTCACGCCCATCACGATACGGCGCGCCAATGGCTATGCCGCAGAACGGAGACTAGGGTTGCCCACCGTGACCGTGCAGCGAACGTGCTCCAAGACCCCCTGCGGCCGACCGGCAGTCGCGACGCTGACCTACGTCTACGCCGACTCCCAGATCGTCCTCGGGGCGCTCGCGACCTTTGCCGAGCCGCACTCGTACGACCTGTGCGCGGACCACGCCCGCCGACTCACTGCTCCCCGCGGGTGGGAGTTCGTGCGCCTGGTGCCGGAGTTCGCCGAGCCGGAGCCCGCCCCAGACGAGCTGGTGGCCATTGCGGACGCCGTCCGTCGCCCGCGCCGCAGGCCGGACCCGGGGCCCGAGCCGGGACCGGGCGCGGGGGAGGAGAGCACCTCCGACGAACGCCGCACGCTCGTCGCGGCGCCCCGCACGTCCGAGCAGGCCAGGGAGGTGTCGGCCCGCGTGGCCCGGCAGGCCGGCACCGTCTCCGCGGTGGAGGTGGGTCGTCGGGGACACCTGCGCGTGCTGCGAGACCTCGGCGAAGCGGCCGACCCTGCCGACGACGCGGAGCCCGGGGGGAACTCCCCGGCCCGGTCCTGCTGACCCACGCCCCCCTGTCGGACCGGACCGGTAGGCTCCCCGTCGTGACCTCACGCACCGACCTGTCCACCTTCGTCAAGGCCTACGACGTCCGCGGGCTCGTGCCCGAGCAGCTCGACGCCGCCGTGGCCCGAGCGCTGGGCTCGGCCTTCGCCCGAGCCGTGATCCTGCCCGAGGGTGCGCGCAGCCTGGTCGTCGGTCACGACATGCGGCCGTCGTCGCCGGAGCTGTCGCGGGCGTTCGCGGACGGGGCCATGCAGCACGGCGTGGACGTGACCCTCATCGGCCTGTGCTCGACGGACGGGCTCTACTTCGCCGCCGGGCACCTGGACGTGCCGGGAGCGATGTTCACCGCGAGCCACAACCCCGCGGCCTACAACGGCATCAAGCTGTGCCGGTCGGGCGCTCGTCCGGTGGGCCAGGAGTCCGGCCTCGCCGAGGTGCGGGACCTGGCCCAGGAGATCCTCGACGGCGCGTCCGAGACCGCCGAGGGTGAGCCCGGCTCCGTCGTGGAGCGAGACCTGCTCGGTGAGTACGCCGGGTTCCTGCGCTCCCTCGTCGACCTCTCGTCGCCGCGTCGCTCGGACCCGATCACGGTGGTCGTCGACGCGGGCAACGGCATGGGTGGTCTGACCGTCCCCGCGGTCCTCGGCGACGCGGCCGGTCTCCCTGCCCTGCCGCTCGAGGTCGTGCCGCTCTACTTCGAGCTCGACGGCACCTTCCCCCACCACGAGGCGAACCCGCTCGAGCCCGCCAACCTCGTCGACCTGCAGCGGGCCGTCGTCGAGCAGGGGGCCGACCTCGGCCTGGCCTTCGACGGCGACGCCGACCGTTGCTTCGTGGTCGACGAGCGCGGCGAGGCGGTGAGCCCCTCGGCGATCACCGGGCTCATCGTGGCGCGGGAGACGGCTCGTATGACGCAGGCCGGCGCCTCCCCGTCCGACCTCACGTTCGTGCACAACGTCATCACCTCGCGCGCCGTCCCGGAGGTCGTGGCCGAGGTGGGGGCCCGCGCGGTGCGCACCCGCGTTGGGCACTCCTACATCAAGGCCACGATGGCCGACAACGCCGCCGTCTTCGGTGGGGAGCACTCGGCGCACTACTACTTCAAGGACTTCTGGTACGCCGACACCGGCATGCTCGCGGCGATGCACGTGCTGGCGGCGCTCGGCGAGCAGGACGGACCGCTCAGCGAGCTCGTCACCCGCTACGACCGCTATGCCGCGAGCGGCGAGATCAACTCCACCGTCGACGACCAGGCCGCCCGCAGCGCCGAGGTCACCGCATGGGCGCACGAGCGTGGCCTGCACGTCGACGAGCTGGACGGCCTGACGGCCACCCACGAGGCGGACGGCGACGAGCCGCTGTGGTGGGTCAACGTGCGGCCGAGCAACACCGAGCCCCTGCTGCGACTCAACGTCGAGGCAGCCGACCGGGCCACCATGGAGCGGGTCCGCGACGAGGTCCTGACGATCATCCGAGGAAAGGCGTGACCGACATGTGCGAGCCCACCACCAGCAGCACGATCCAGCCCTGGCTGAGGGAGATCCTGCGGTCCCCGGGCGGCAAGCATCGGCTCGTCGACGCCGAGGGGCCCGACGGCCCCGAGCTGCGCTGCGAGGAGCTCGGCGTGGCCTTCCCCATCGTCGACGGGATCCCCGTGCTGCTCCTGGACGAGGCCCGCACCCTCTGACCCACCCGCACCGCACCACTCCCCGAGGAGGGCCGGCGATGCCGCAGCTCGACGAAGCACTGGTCGACGACCCGCACGAGGTGCAGCGCCTCGACTCGCGGGGGCACCTGCGGGCGCTCGCGACCGCAGGTGCGCAGGTGCGTGAGGCTGCGCACCTCGCCGCCGAGGCCGGGATCGACCGACTCGAGCGTGAGGAGCGCCCCCGCGCCGTGCTCGTGGCGGCCCTCGGCGGGTCGGCGGTGGTGGGGGAGGTCCTCACCGTCCTCGCGGAGGCGCAGAGCCCGGTGCCGGTGTCCCAGCGCGCCGCGGGACCGCTGCCGGCCTGGGTCGGCCCGATGGACCTGGTCGTCGCGGTCTCGCTGTCGGGGCGTGCACCCGGGCCCCTCGGTCTCGCCGCCGAGGCCGGACGACGCGGTGCCCAGCTGGTGACGGTGGGCGCCGACGAGTCACCCCTCGCCGACGTCACCGCCCGTGCGCGGGGCCTGCACGTCCCCGTCCCGCGGGGGCTGGTGTCCTCGCGCACGTCCCTGTGGTCCCTGCTGACGCCCGTGCTGCTCGCGAGCGCCACGCTCGGCGTCGTGGACCTGCCGGCACCGGTCCTCGACGAGCTCGCCGACCGTCTCGACGCGCAGGCCGAGGCGTGCCGGCCGTCGTCCGAGTGCTTCGTCAACCCCGCCAAGATCGCGGCGCAGGCGCTGGTCGAGACGGTCCCGGTGGTGCTGGGTGACGGCCCGCTGATGGGCGTGGCCGCCCACCGGGCCGTGGCCGGGCTCGCCCGCACGGCTCGCATCCCGGCGATGCACGGCTGCCTGCCGGACGGGGCCTCGCAGGTCGTGGCGACCTTCGGCGGTCCCTTCACGGCGGCCGGTGGGCAGGGCGCGGGCAGCCTCGCCGCCGCGCGCGGCGGGCGCGACATCTTCGCCGACCCCTTCCTCGACGCCCCGGAGGAGCCGCCGCTGGGGCTGCTGATGCTGCGCGAGGGCGGCAGCGGCATACCGCCCGAGCAGACCTCGTTGGCCGAGACGGTGCTGCAGGAGGCCCACGACGTCGGCGTCCGGGTGCAGGAGATCACGAGCGGGGCCAGGCACCCGGCCGTGCGGCTCGCCGAGGTCATGGCGCTCACCGACTTCCTGAGCACCTACGCCGCCCTCGGGCTCGGGCTCGACCCGTCCACCAACCCCCACGTGGCCAACCTGCGCGCGGCGGGCCACCCCTGACCCGTCACCTAGACTTGCCGGCGGTCGGCGCAGGTGATGACCCTGCAGCCCGGAGGGGCGGCGCCAGGCCCAGACCGTCGTCATACCAACCGAAGGGACTGTCCACCGTGACGTTCGACCACCAGGTCCGCGACCTCTCGCTCGCCGAGGCGGGCCGCCACCAGATCCGCCTTGCCGAGCACGAGATGCCCGGTCTCATGGCGCTGCGCGAGGAGTATGCCGAGGCCCAGCCCCTCGCCGGCGCCCGCATAGCCGGCTCGCTCCACATGACGGTGCAGACCGCCGTGCTGATCGAGACCCTCACCGCTCTCGGCGCCGAGGTCCGGTGGGCCAGCTGCAACATCTACTCCACCCAGGACGAGGCGGCCGCCGCGATCGTCGTCGGCGCGGGCACCCCCGAGGACCCCCAGGGCGTCCCCGTCTTCGCGTGGAAGGGCGAGACGCTCGAGGAGTACTGGGACTGCACCAACCAGATCCTGTCGTGGGGGAAGGACGCGTCGGGCGAGCAGGTCTACGCCAACATGATCCTCGACGACGGCGGCGACGCCACGATGCTGGTCCACAAGGGCAAGGAGTGGGAGGCCGCCGGCCAGGTGCCGCCCACCACCGAGGAGGACTCCGAGGAGTTCGGCGTCTTCAAGGCCCTGGTGCGTCGCACCCTGGCCGAGGACCCGCAGAAGTGGACCCGAGTGGCCGCGCAGATCAAGGGCGTCACGGAGGAGACCACCACCGGCGTCCACCGCCTCTACGAGCTGGCCCGTGACGGCGAGCTGCTCTTCCCGGCGATCAACGTCAACGACTCCGTCACCAAGAGCAAGTTCGACAACAAGTACGGCTGCCGCCACTCGCTGATCGACGGGCTCAACCGCGCCACCGACACCCTGATCGGCGGCAAGGTCGCCGTGGTCTGCGGCTACGGCGACGTCGGCAAGGGCTGCGCGGACTCGCTGCGCGGCCAGGGCGCACGGGTGGTCGTCACCGAGATCGACCCGATCTGCGCGCTGCAGGCCGCGATGGAGGGTTACCAGGTCGCCAGGCTCGAGGACGTCGTGCAGACCGCGGACATCTTCATCACGACCACCGGGTGCTACGACGTCATCCGCACCGAGCACATGGTCGCGATGAAGGACAAGGCGATCGTCGGCAACATCGGCCACTTCGACAACGAGATCGACATGGCCGGGCTGGCCAAGGTCCCGGGGATCACCAAGACGGAGATCAAGCCGCAGGTGCACGAGTGGACCTTCGCCGAGGCCGGGGAGGACGGTCAGCCCGCGGGCCGGTCGATCATCGTGCTGTCCGAGGGACGCCTGCTCAACCTCGGCAACGCCACCGGGCACCCGTCCTTCGTCATGTCCAACTCGTTCGCCAACCAGACGATCGCCCAGATCGAGCTGTTCACCAAGCCGGGGGAGTACGCCACCGACGTCTACGTCCTGCCCAAGCACCTCGACGAGAAGGTCGCCCGGCTGCACCTCGACGCGCTGGGCGTGCGGCTCACGGAGCTGTCGAAGCCGCAGGCGCAGTACCTCGGCGTCGACGTCGCCGGCCCCTACAAGCCGGAGCACTACCGCTACTGACACCGGTCGTATGCCGCGGGCCCGCGCCTCCACCCCGGGGGCGTCGGCCCGCTGCGGCATACGGCCTGGTCACCGGTGCGCCGGCCCACCGGTCGACGGGGCTGCCGGGCGGGCCGAGACACGCCGCAGGTCCGTGACCCTACCGTTATCCCGGGCCCACCGTGTGTGAAGATGACGCAGGACGTCCCGCAGCGAAGGAGCACCCCGTGAAGACCCGGATCCTGGTGGTCGACGACGACCTCGCGCTCGCCGAGATGCTGGGCATCGTGCTGACCAACGAGGGTTTCGACGTGACGCACGTCGCGACCGGCAGCGCAGCCGTGCCTGCCTTCCGCGAGGTCAAGCCGGACCTCGTGCTGCTCGACGTGATGCTGCCGGGCCTGGACGGCGTCGAGGTGTGCCGCCGCATCCGGGCCGAGTCGGGTGTGCCCATCGTCATGCTCAGCGCCCGCACCGACACGACCGACGTGGTGGTCGGGCTCGAGTCCGGGGCCGACGACTACATCGTCAAGCCGTTCAAGCCCGCCGAGCTGATCGCCCGGATGCGGGTGCGGCTGCGGCGCGGCGAGGAGGTCGAGCAGGAGCACCTGACCATCGGCGACCTGTCGATCGACGTCGCCGGCCACGCCGTCAAGCGCGGCGACGAGACGCTGTCCCTCACCCCGCTGGAGTTCGACCTGCTCGTCGCGCTGGCGCGCAAGCCCTGGCAGGTGTTCACGCGCGAGGTCCTGCTCGAGCAGGTGTGGGGCTACCGCCACGCCGGCGACACCCGCCTGGTCAACGTCCACGTGCAGCGCCTGCGCTCCAAGATCGAGCACGACCCCGAGCACCCCGAGATCGTGCTGACGGTGCGCGGGGTGGGCTACAAGGCCGGCGGCTCGGCCTAGGCCATGGCCCGCACCCTCAAGTCCGACCTCGCGGCCCTGCGAGGTCGGATCGCTCGTCTCGGGGGTGGGGTCCTGGCACGCTCCTGGATGCGGCACGGGGTCAACCGCGTGGTCGAGCTGTGGAGCCGGTCCCTGCTGCTGCGGACCGTCGCCAGCACCATGGTCCTCGGGACCGCCATGCTGCTGATCGTCGGGTCCTACCTGCACGGTCGGGTCGCCGACGGGCTGACCGAGGAGAAGCTCCGGACCGCCTCCAACGACGCCGCTGCCCGGCTGCGCTCGGCGCAGGCGAGGTTCGACGACGCCGACAAGACCGACGACGCGGCGCTGCGCCAGATGGCCACCGACATCGTGCAGCAGGACAAGGCCCCGGACCTGTCGAGGGACGTGATCTTCACCCCTGCCCAGGACAACACCCGCAAGCCGCTGCCGACGGTCGCCGCGGGCGACCTCACCCTCGGCGAGATCCCGGCGACGCTGCAGGGCCGCGTGCAGGCCGACCGCGGCCACCAGCAGATCCAGGTGGTGACGCTGGCCCGCGACGACGGGGAGCTGCCGACCGTCGTCGTGGGCGCGCGCGTCCAGCTGCCGCCGGGGGTGGGCGGGTACGACCTCTACTACGCCTACCCGATGCGGGTCGAGGCCAAGGCCCTCGACATCGTGACCCGCAACCTGCTGCTCGCGGGGTCCCTGCTGATCGTGCTCATCGGCGGCGTGGCGTTCGTCGTCACCCGGCTCGTCGTCGATCCCGTGCGACGGGCCGCCCAGGTGGCCGAGCGGCTGGCCTCCGGGCGGCTGGACCAGCGGATGGCGGTCAAGGGCACCGATGACATCGCCGTGCTCGGACGGTCCTTCAACCGGATGGCGTCCAGCCTGCAGACGCAGATCGTGCAGCTGGAGGGGCTGTCCAGGCTGCAGCAGCAGTTCGTCTCGGACGTGTCGCACGAGCTGCGCACGCCGCTCACCACGGTGCGGATGGCCGCCGACGTGCTGTACGACGCCCGGGGCGACTTCTCCGCCGGCGCGGCCCGCAGCGCCGAGCTGCTCACCGGCCAGCTGGAGAGGTTCGAGAACCTCCTGACCGACCTGCTCGAGATCAGCCGCATCGACGCCGGGGCCGCGACGATCGAGCCGCAGCCCGTCGACCTGCGTCAGCTCGCGCAGGAGGTCGTCGACGACGCGGACGCGTTGGCCGCGCGCCGCGGCAGCCCCGTCACGATCGTGGCGCCGCCGCAACCGGTGGTCGCCGAGGTGGACCGGCGCCGCGTCACCCGCATCCTGCGCAACCTCGTCGTCAACGCGATCGAGCACGGGGAGGGCGAACCCATCTACGTCGAGATCGGCCGCAACGCCGAGGCCGCCGCCGTCGCGGTCCGCGACAGCGGGGTCGGCCTGCGGCCGGGGGAGGCGTCTTTGGTGTTCACGAGGTTCTGGCGGGCCGACCCGGCGAGGGCGCGCACCACCGGTGGCACCGGCCTGGGGCTGTCGATCTCGATGGAGGACGCCCACCTGCACCACGGGTGGCTCGAGGCCTGGGGCCAGCCCGGTGTGGGCTCGTGCTTCCGGCTCACCCTGCCGCTGACCTTCGGGGAGGACGTCACCGAGTCCCCCCTCCCGATGCAGCCGCTGGGGTTGCGCGTGAACCCGCCCGTGCCCGCGCAGACCACCGACGAGCTCCTCGACCCGGTCCCGGGCACCTCCCTCGACGCCGGCACGACGGGCGTGCTGGCGCTGCTGCCCGACCAGCTCACGGCGGCCCCGCCGCACAAGGACCCGACCGGGGTGAACCAGCCGTGACGACGTCCCCCCCGAGGGTCCGCGGCAGGTGGGCGGCCCGGGGTCGGCATACGGCCCGGGTCGGCGTGGTGGCGCTCGCCACGGCGGTCCTCGCGGCGGGCTGCGCCGGGCTGCCGAGGTCGACGCCCGTGGTCCAGGGGCAGGCCGTCGCAGGTGCGCAGGACGCGGGGGTGCGGATCATCCCGCGAGGCCCGGTCGCCGGGTCGGACGCCGATGATCTCGTGACGGACTTCTTGCGCCAGGGTCTGGGGGCCGACGACGACAGCAGCGTCGCCCGCGAGTACCTCACGCCTAGGGCCTCGAGCCAGTGGCAGCCGGACGGCTCGGGGTGGATCTACGACGGGCCGGAGGCGCTCGCGGTCAAGGTCACCGCGCCGGGCACCGTGGTGGTGACCGGCCGGGTCAGCGCGCAGCTCGACCGGGAGGGCCACTACTCCGAGCTGCCGCCCGGCCAGACGCGCTCGCTGACGCTGCGCCTGGTCAAGGTCGGTGATCAGTGGCGCATCGACGGGGGCCTCGACGGCCAGCACACGGTGTGGATCAGCCGGGCGGACTTCGGTCTGTACGCCAGCTACCCCATCACCTACGTCACGCCGGACGACACCGCCGTGACGGACCGCCGGTGGTTCCTGCAGGGCCCGGGACTCGTGACGCGGCTGGCGCGGGCCCAGCTCGCGCCGCCGCCGACCTACCTGCAGGGCGCCGTGCTGACGGGCGTGCCGGAGTACACCGATCTGGCGCACGGCTCGGTGTCGGTCGAGGGGGGCACGGCCCGTGTCGTGCTCAGCAGCCGGGCACTCAACGCCGACGACCGCAACCGGCGACGCATGTGGCAGCAGGTGACGGCCACGTTGACGGCCGTGGGCGGGGTCGAGGCCGTGCAGCTGGAGGCAGACGGTGCTCGGCTCAGCGTGCCCGGGTTGCCGGACCGCGCCCTGGGGGCGCAGGACGTGGACCTGCGCGACGCCGAGCCGCCGACGGGGCCGGTCCTGCTGCGCAGCAGCGCGGGGCTGGAGCGGGTCGACCCCCGTCAGCTCACGGAGAGCCGCTCGCGCAAGGAGGCGCGCGCGGACGGGCCGCCGCTGCCTGACATCGGCCCCGAGTGGTACCGCCTCGCATCGTCCGCCGACGGGACCGAGATCGCCGGCCTCGACGGCGACGACGAGGAGCTCGCTCGCTGGCGGGAGGGCCGGATGGTGCGGGTGCGAGGGTTCGCCAGGGACCTCACGCGCCCGGCCTACGACCCGGGCGGCTACCTGTGGATGGCCGGGCGCACCGACGCCGGCACCCGCGTGCTCGTGCAGCCGACCTCGGACCTGAGCGGGCGTGCGCCGGTGGCGATCAACGTGCCGTGGCTGTCCGACCGCAAGGTGATCGCGCTGCGTCCCTCCCCCGAGGGGCAACGCGTCCTCGTCGTGTCGGAGCCGTCGGGCGGCGGGCCGTCCACCGTGGGGGTCGCCGGCGTGCTGCGGCGTGACGGTCGCCCCGTCGGACTGGCCACGCCGATCACGGTCGGCGGCGGGTCCACGGACGTGACCGACGCGACGTGGCTGGACGCGGAGACCATCGGGCTGGTCGGGGCCGTCGACGCCAAGAGCGACCAGCGCGTGGTCATTGCTCCGATCAGCGGACCCAGCCAGGTGCTCGGCGCCGTGCCCAACCCCACCTCCATCACCACCTTCGGCGGCAGCCGCAGCATCGTCGTCACCACGCGGCGGGGCGCCGCCCTGGTCCGGTCCGGCAACGGCCTGGTGCCGCTGGTGTCCAGCACGAGCGACTTCGTGGTCCCCGGCCACTGACGCCGTGCCCACCTGTGGACGGCCGATCGGCCCCGTCCACAGCCTCGGCCGTGTGCGGCCCGCCCGCCGCCACCCCGTGGGACGCTGGGCGGCGTGGCGGGGGGTGGCGGGGTG
>ERZ501047.56-NODE-56-length-39331-cov-7.695386_pt1 | contig 39331 bp, 35 predicted proteins | sample MGYA00510868_ERZ501047 | MGnify/ENA primary metagenome ERZ501047 (study PRJEB25958, sample SAMN03398593) | human skin metagenome | study: EMG produced TPA metagenomics assembly of the Human Skin Microbiome Metagenome (human skin metagenome) data set. | reverse complement strand
ACGGGTCGGCCGCTGACGGCCGGTCGTGGCCTGTCGGGCAGCCTTCTGAGCGGCGCGCTCGGCACGGGTGCCGACGACGTCGCCCTTGTAGATCCAGACCTTCACGCCGATGCGGCCGAAGGTCGTCTTGGCCTCGTGGAAGCCGTAGTCGATGTCGGCGCGCAGCGTGTGCAGCGGCACCCGGCCCTCGCGGTAGAACTCCGAGCGGCTCATCTCGGCGCCGCCGAGACGACCGGAGCACTGGATCCGGATGCCCTGGGCGCCGGACCGCATGGCGGTCTGCTGCGCCTTGCGCATCGCGCGGCGGAAGGCCACGCGGGCGCTGAGCTGCTCGGCGATGCCCTGGGCGACGAGCTGCGCATCGATCTCGGGGTTCTTCACTTCGAGGATGTTCAGCTGCACCTGCTTGCCCGTGAGCTTCTCCAGCTGCGCACGCACACGCTCCGCCTCGGCGCCGTTGCGGCCGATGACGATGCCCGGACGCGCCGCGTACAGGAAGATCGTCACCCGCTCGCTGCGACGCTCGATCTCGATCGAGCTGATGCCGGCGCGCTCGAGGGTCTTGGTGAGGTAGTCGCGGATCTTGACGTCCTCGCCCACGAAGGACGAGTACTGCTTCGCGGCGTACCACCGGGCGCGGTGGTCGGTCGTGATGCCGAGACGGAAGCCGTTCGGGTTGATCTTCTGACCCATCTCAGGCCTCCTTCTGCTCACTGGCGGCGGACCGCTTGCTGGCACGCGACGGCTTGGCCGGGGCGGACTTGGCCGCCTGCGGCTCGACGACGACGGTGATGTGGCTGGCGCGCTTGAGGATCCGGCTCGCGGACCCCTTCGCACGGGGACGGATGCGTCGCATCGTCACGCCCTCGTCGACGAACGCCTGCGACACGAAGAGGTCCTCGCGACGCAGCTGCTCGGTCTGCTCCGCGTTCGCGGCGGCCGAGGCGATGACCTTGTAGACGGGCTCGCTGGCGGCCTGCGGTGCGAACCGCAGCACGGTGAGTGCCTCGTCGACATCCATGCCCCGCACCAGGTCGATGACGCGGCGGACCTTCATCGGGGTCATGCGGACGTGACGCGCGATGGCGTACGAGCCGGGGCGATCCCCGAGCAGCGCCGAGCGACGCGATGGCCGCTGGGTGTTGGTGCTCATAGTTCTGGTTCCCTCTTCTCGTTACCGGCGCCGGGCCTTCTTGTCGTCCTTCACGTGCCCGCGGAACGTGCGCGTGGGGGCGAACTCACCGAGCTTGTGGCCGATCATCGCCTCGGTGACGAACACCGGGATGTGCTTGCGGCCGTCGTGCACGGCGATGGTGTGACCGAGCATGGCCGGGCTGATCATCGAGCGGCGCGACCAGGTCTTGATGACGTTCTTGGTGCCCTTGTCGTTCTGCACGTCCACCTTCTTGGCGAGGTGGTCGTCGATGAACGGGCCCTTCTTGAGGCTGCGTGGCATGTGTTCTCAGTGCTCCGATCAGCGCTTCTTGCCGGACTTGCGGCGGCGGACGATGAGGCGGGAAGACGCCTTGTTCTGGTCGCGGGTGCGCCCCTCGGCCTTGCCCCACGGGGACACCGGGTGACGACCACCCGAGGTCTTGCCCTCGCCACCACCGTGCGGGTGGTCGATCGGGTTCATGGCGACACCGCGGACGGTCGGGCGCACGCCCTTCCAGCGCATGCGGCCAGCCTTGCCCCAGTTGATGTTCGACTGCTCGGCGTTGCCGACCTCGCCGACCGTGGCGCGGCAGCGCACGTCGACCATGCGCATCTCGCCCGACGGCATGCGCAGCGTCGCCATCTTGCCCTCACGGGCCAGCAGCTGGATGCCCGAGCCCGCGGACCGAGCCAGCTTGGCGCCGCCGCCCGGACGGAGCTCGACCGCGTGGATCGTCGTACCGACCGGGATGTTGCGCAGCGGCAGGTTGTTGCCGGGGCGGATGTCGGCGGCCTCACCAGCCTCGACGGCTGCGCCCTGGCGCAGGCCCGAGGGGGCGATGATGTAACGCTTCTCGCCGTCGGCGTAGTGGAGCAGCGCGATCCGAGCCGTACGGTTCGGGTCGTACTCGATCTCCGCGACGGTGGCGGGGACGCCGTCCTTGTCGTAGCGACGGAAGTCGATCAGGCGGTAGGCCTGCTTGTGACCGCCGCCGATGTGGCGGGTGGTGATGCGGCCCTGGTTGTTGCGGCCACCGGTCTTCGGCTTCGGCGCCAGGAGCGACTTCTCCGGCGTCGACCGCGTGACCTCGACGAAGTCGGCCACGCTCGAGCCGCGCCGGCCCGGCGTCGTCGGCTTGTACTTGCGGATACCCATGAGTCTGGTCCCTCTCCCTTACGCGCCCGCGCCGAACAGGTCGATGCGCTGCCCCTCGGCGACCGTGACGATCGCGCGCTTGGTGTCAGGGCGCTTACCGATCCCGAAGCGGGTGCGCCGCTTCTTGCCGATTCGATTGATCGTGTTGACGTTCACGACCTTCACGGCGAACACCTTCTCGACCGCGATCTTGATCTCGGTCTTGTTCGCTCCGGGAGCGACCAGGAAGGTGTACTTGTTCTCGTCGAGGAGCGCGTAGCTCTTCTCGCTGACGACCGGCGCGAGCAGGATGTCGCGGTGGTCGCGGATCTTGGTGGCGTCGCTCACTTCGCGGCCTCCTCATCGGCGTCGACGGCCTTCGCAGCCGCCTTGGTGGTGGCCGGCTTCTCAGCCTTGGCAGCCTTCTCGGCGACCGGCGTGCTCGCCTTGGCGGCGGGCGCCTCCGGAGCCTCGGCGGCGACGGGCGCCTCCTCGACCTCGGCCGACGTCGCGACCGCCTTCACGGTCTTGCCGCTCTGCGGGCCGGCGATGAACGCGTCCAGGGCCGCCTTCGTGAAGACGACACCCTCGTTCACCAGGACGTCGTAGACGTTGATCTGGTCGACGGCGACGGCGTGCACGTGGGCGACGTTGCGCAGACTCATCCAGCCCAGGTCGTCGTCGCGGTGGAGGACGACCAGCGCCGAGCGCAGGTCACCGATCACCTCGAGGGCCTTGAGGGCCTGCTTGGTGCTCGGCACGTCGCCCGTGACGACGCTGTCGATCACGAACAGACGCTCGTCGCGCACCCGGTCCGACAGCACCCCGCGCAGGGCGGCGGCGACCATCTTCTTGGGGGTCCGCTGGGCGTACGAGCGCGGCTGCGGGCCGTGCACGGTGCCACCACCGGTCCACTGGGGGGCGCGGCGCGAACCCTGACGGGCCCGGCCGGTGCCCTTCTGACGCCACGGCTTGGCGCCACCGCCACGCACGTCGGCGCGGGTCTTGGTGGCGTGGGTGCCCTGGCGCGCGGCGGCCTGCTGAGCCACCACGACCTGGTGGATCAGGGGCACGTTGACCTGCACGTCGAACAGGTGCGCGGGCAGCTCGGCGGACGTCGTGGACGTGCCGTCGGCGTTGCGCACCGTGATGCTCAGGTTCTCGCTCATGCCTTCTCACCCTTCTTGGCCGCGGAGCGGATGACGACGAGGCCACCCTTGGGCCCGGGGACCGCACCCTTCACGAGGATGAGGTTGCGCTCGGCATCGACCGCGTGCACGGTCAGGTTCTGGATCGTCTTCTTGCTGACACCCATGCGGCCGGCCATCTTGAGGCCCTTGAACACGCGCGACGGCGTCGAGGACTGACCGATCGAGCCGGGCGAGCGGTGCTTGCGATGCACACCGTGCGCGGCGCCGAGGCCCTTGAAGCCGTGGCGCTTCATGACGCCCGCGGTGCCCTTGCCTCGGGTGACGCCCGTCACGTCGACGATCTCCGCGGCGGCGAAGACCTCGCTGCTGACCTCCTGGCCGAGCTCGTACTCGCTGGCGTCGGTGGTGCGGATCTCGAGGAGGTGCTTGCGCGGCGTCACGCCGGCCTTCTCGTAGTGGCCGGCGGCGGGCTTGCGGACCGCCTTGCCTTTGATGGCACCGAAGCCGAGCTGCACGGCGGAGTAGCCGTCGGCCTCAGGCGTGCGGACCTGCGTCACGACGCAGGGGCCAGCCTGGATCACGGTCACGGGGACGACCTTGTTGTTCTCGTCCCAGAGCTGGGTCATGCCGAGCTTGGTGCCCAGCAGGCCCTTTACCTTGCGTTCAATCGTCATCTGCGTTCACGACCTCACGGGAGCTTGATCTCGATGTCGACACCAGCCGGCAGGTCGAGACGCATCAGCGAGTCGACCGTCTTCGGCGTGGGATCGAGGATGTCGATCAGCCGCTTGTGCGTACGCATCTCGAAGTGCTCGCGGCTGTCCTTGTACTTGTGGGGCGAGCGGATCACGCAGTACACGTTCTTCTCGGTCGGCAGCGGCACGGGGCCGGCGACCTTGGCGCCCGTGCGGGTCACCGTGTCCACGATCTTGCGCGCCGAGGAGTCGATGACCTCGTGGTCATAGGCCCTGAGCCTGATGCGGATCTTCTGTCCCGCCACGGTCCATTCCCTCTCGTCCTGCTGGCTGTCACCGGCCCGATGCCGGTCTCGCACCGGAGACCCACGTCGGGTTTCCGCTTGTCGCACCGACCCACGCGGTCGGGTGTGTCGGATCTGAGACCGCACCTGTCCGCTGCTGCTGAGCAGTGGACGGCGCCAGTGACATGACCGGCACCCGCATCGAGCTGGTCTTCGGTTCGGCGTCTCAACACGTCTCAGCACGCTCACGCGCGACTGATGGGCACCAAGACACCCCGGCGACCCGTCGGGGCAACCCTGGGATTCTTTCACGCGGGCCTGAGCGGTGCAAATCCCCCGGGCGCGTCGCATGCCTGCCCTGCGGGCCGACGTCGGCCCCTGGTCGTACACTGCCAGCCGCGGCGAGACCTGGAGCCGAACTTGGCCTCGGCAGGTGAGAGGTCTCACACCCGGGCACTGGTGGGAGCCGGAGAGCCTCACCCTACCGGTCATGACAGCACTCTCCTCAGCCACCGCCACCTCCGACGCGGGCAGCCTCGTCGTGACCTGGACGCTGGACTCCGCGCTCCCCACCGAGGGCACCCTCGTCCTCACCGCCGAGTTCGGCCCGCACGCCGTCGGCGCCAAGTTCCTCAACGGCAACAAGATCGCTCAGTACGTCGCCAACGACGGCAGCACGCTCGCGGTCGCCGGCACCGTGGACGCCTCGGGCAGCTCCGTCACGGCGACCTACCCGCTCGGCTCCCTCAACGGCCTCGACGCCTCCGCCAAGGGCAACGCCACGGCCACCGCCGCCGGCTCCACCACCACCGCGACTCTCGCCTGAGAGCAGCCCGATCCCGTACGCACCGTCAACCGTCGAGGCCCCGGGCCGCTGTGGTCCGGGGCCTCGTCACGTCGTCAGACAGTGGCGGCCAGCGCGTCGATCCTGGCCAGCACCGAGTCGCGGCCCAGCAGCTCCATCGACTCGAACAGGGGCGGGGAGACCTTCTTGCCGGTGACGGCCACCCGGGCCGGCGTGAACGCCACCCTGGGCTTGAGACCCAGACCGTCGACGAGCGCCGTACGCATCACCGCCTCGATCTCCGGGGCGGTGAACTCCCCCACCGAGGCCAGAGCGTCACGGGTGGTCGCGAGCGCCTGCGGCGCCTGGTCCGTCAGCTGTGCCCGGGCGTCGTCGGCGACCGGCAGCGCGTCGTCGGCCACGAGCGCGAAGTCGATCATCGGCAGCGCGTCGCCCAGCAGCACCAGGCGCTCGCGCAGCATCGGCACCGCCCGGCGCAGGGTGGCCGCGTGCGCGGCGTCGAGCCCCTGATAGGTCTCCGCGTGGGCGACCACCCGGTCGGCGAGGTCGGCGGGGTCGAGAAGGCGGATGTACGTGCCGTTGAGCCAGCTCAGCTTCTCGATGTCGAAGATCGGGCCGACGGTGTTGACCCTCGCCCAGTCGAACGTGGCGACGAACTCGTCGAACGACGCGACCTCCTCGACCCCCTCGGCCGGCGGGTAGGCCAGCAGCTGGAGGAAGTTGCGCAGCGCTTCGGGGAGGTACCCCTGCTCCTGGAACCACAGCAGGCGGGCGGCGGGGTTCTTGCGCTTGGAGATCTTCGAGCGGTCGGTGTTGCGAAGCAGCGGCATGTGCGCGAACGCCGGTGCCTCCCACCCGAGCCAGCGGTACAGCAGCAGGTGCTTGGGCGTGGAGCTGATCCACTCCTCCCCACGCACGACGTGGGTGATGCCCATCAGGTGGTCGTCGACGACGACAGCCATGTGATACGTCGGGAAGCCGTCGGTCTTCAGCAGCACCTGGTCGTCGGGCCGGGGGGCGGACACGCGGCCGCGGATCAGGTCGTCGAACTCCAGCGGCACGTCGTCGGGCACGAGCATCCGCACCACCGGCGTCTCCGTGAAGCCCGGCAGGGCCGCGCGCTCCTCCCGGGTCTTGCCGACGCACAGCCGGTCGTACCCGGTCACGGACTGCTTGCTGCGCTGCTGCTCCTCGCGCAGCGCGGCCAGTCGCTCCGACGAGCACCAGCAGTGGTACGCGTGGCCGTCGGCGATCAGCTGCTCCACGTACGGGCGGTAGGTGTCCAGGCGCTCGCTCTGCCGGTACGGGCCGTACGGGCCGCCCACGTCGGGGCCCTCGTCCCACGGCAGCCCCAGCCAGCGCAACGAGTCGTACACCTGCTGCTCGGACCCCTCCACCAGCCGCGCCCGGTCGGTGTCCTCGATGCGCAGCACGAAGCTGCCGCCGGTCTTGCGCGCGTAGGCGAGGTTGAACAACGACATGTACGCCGTCCCGACGTGCGGGTCGCCGGTGGGCGACGGCGCGACACGCAGACGAGCGGGTGCGAGAGCATCGGTCATGGTGCAGCGAGCCTAGCGGGCCGGGCCGGTGGGCTCGCGAGCCGCCCGCGTCCACCCTCCTGGTGCACATCTGTACGAACTCGTGCCACCTTGGGCTGGGGTCGCTACCTTGGATGGCACGTCAAGGTTGCCGGATCAGCCGGCAGCCTGACTCGGACCAGGAGGTTGCTGATGTCGTTCGGTGACAAGGTCGAGGCCGCGAAGGACCAGGTTGTCGGAGGGGCCAAGGAGAAGATCGGCGACGCGACGGACAACGAGTCGCTGCAGGCCGAGGGCGCTGCCCAGGACGCCAAGGGCAAGGTTCAGAAGGGTGTCGAGGACGCCAAGGACGGCGTCAAGGACGCGCTCAACTGAGCTGTCCCACCGTCGCCACGAGGGCGCCGTGCCGCTGGCACGGCGCCCTCGTGCATTCCCCCTAGGCTGGCCCCTATGACCGAATCCGCCGGAGACTTCATCGCTGACGCCGTACGCCGCGACAACCAGCAGGGGACGTACGGCGGACGGGTGCAGACCCGGTTCCCACCGGAGCCGAACGGCTACCTCCACATCGGCCACGCCAAGGCGATCACGGTCGACTTCGGCGTCGCCCGTGACTTCGGCGGCAGCTGCAACCTGCGCCTCGACGACACCAACCCCGACACCGAGGACGTCGAGTACGTCGACGCCATTCGGGCTGACATCGAGTGGCTCGGGTTCTCGCCCGCGCAGGTGCTCTACGCCTCGGACTACTTCGACACCTTGTACGCGTGGGCCGAGCACCTCGTCGAGGGCGGGCTCGCGTACGTCGACGACCAGGACGGCGAGACCATCTCCGCCCAGCGCGGCGGGTACGGCAAGCCGGGCATCGAGAGCCCGTTCCGAGATCGTACGCCCGCCGAGAACCTCGACCTTCTGCGCCGGATGCGCGCCGGGGAGTTCCCGGACGGCTCGCGGGTGCTCCGCGCGAAGATCGACATGCAGCACGAGAACATGCAGCTGCGAGACCCGGTGATGTACAGGATCCGTTCCACGCACCACCACCGCACCGGTGACAGGTGGTGCATCTACCCCACGTACGACTGGGCGCACGGCCAGTCCGATGCGCTGGAGGGCGTGACGCACTCGCTCTGCACGCTGGAGTTCGAGTCTCACCGGCCGCTGTACGACTGGTACCTGCAGCACGTGCCCCTCCCGGGTGACCGGCCGCGCCAGATGGAGTTCGCCCGGCTCGAGCTCACGCACACGGTCACCTCGAAGCGGCGCCTCAAGAAGCTCGTCGAGGACGGCACGGTGGACGGCTGGGACGACCCCCGGATGCCCACCCTGCAGGGGCTGCGGCGCCGCGGCTACCCCGCCGCGGCGATCACGTCGTTCTGCCGCGACATCGGCACCACGCGGACCAACTCGCGCCAGTCGATCGAGGCGCTGGAGTCGTACGTGCGGGACCACCTGAACCGCACGGCGCAGCGACGCATGGCCGTGCTTCGCCCGCTGCGCCTGGTGATCACCGACTGGCCCGAGGGCAAGGTTGACCACTTCGAGGTGGCGAACCACCCGAATGACGAGTCCGCCGGGTCGCGTACGGTGCCGTTCTCCGGCGAGCTCTGGATCGAGGCCGACGACTTCGCGGAGGTCCCGCCGCCCAAGTTCTACCGGCTGAGCCCGGGCACCGAGGTACGGCTCCGCGGCGCGTACCTGGTGACCTGCACGGGCGTGGTGAAGGACGAGAGCGGGCAGGTGGTGGCGGTGGAGGCCACGCACGACCCGGCATCCCGCGGTGGCGACGCCCCTGACGGGCGCAAGGTCCGCTCGACCATGCACTGGGTCTCGGCCGGGCATGCCGTCGAGGCGTCGGTCGGCTTGTACGAACGGCTGTTCACCGCCGCCCATCCCGGTGAGGGGACCGGCGAGCCGCTGGACGACCTCAACCCCGCCTCCCGCGAGCTGCTCGCCGGCTGCAAGGTCGAGGCTGCCCTGGCCGACAGCCGCCCCGGCGAGGTGCTCCAGTTCGAGCGCCTCGGCTACTTCTGCCGCGACGACCGCGAGCCCATGCTGTTCCACCGCACCGTAGGCCTGCGCGACGAGTGGGCGGCCATCCAGAAGCGCGGCGGCTAGGCCGGACGGCCGCTCGGTTGCGTACGCGATCGCAGGCCCCCGACAACGGCGAAGGGCCCCGCACCGAGGTGCGGGGCCCTTTGCTGTGTCGCTGGGTGAGGCTCAGATCACTTCAGGATCTTCGTCACACGGCCGGCGCCGACGGTGCGACCACCCTCGCGGATGGCGAACTTCAGCCCGTCCTCCATGGCGATCGGCTTGTCGAGGTGGACCGTCATGTCGGTGTTGTCACCGGGCATGACCATCTCCTTGCCCTCCGGCAGCTCGACCTTGCCGGTCACGTCGGTGGTGCGGAAGTAGAACTGGGGCGAGTAGTTCGTGAAGAACGGCTTGTGACGGCCACCCTCATCCTTGTTCAGCACGTAGACGCTGCCCTCGAAGTCGGTGTGGGGCGTGGTGCTGCCCGGCTTGATCACGACCATGCCGCGCTCCACGTCCTCCTTCTTCGTGCCACGGAGCAGGAGGCCGACGTTCTCGCCCGCGCGACCCTCGTCGAGAATCTTGCGGAACATCTCGACACCGGTGACGGTCGAGGTCTGCTTGGCCGGACGGATGCCGATGATGTCGACGGTCTCGCCGGTCTTGACGACGCCACGCTCGATGCGGCCGGTGATGACCGTGCCACGACCGGTGATGGTGAAGACGTCCTCCACGGGCATGAGGAACGGCTTGTCCGTCTCACGCTCGGGCTGCGGGATGTACTCGTCGACCGCGGTCATGAGCTCGATGATCGAGTCGCCCCACTTGGCGTCGCCGTTCAGGGCCGGGAAGGCGGCAACCCGGACGACCGGGCAGTCGTCGCCGTCGAACTCCTGAGCGCTGAGGAGCTCACGCACCTCCATCTCGACGAGCTCGAGGATCTCCTCGTCGTCGACCATGTCGCACTTGTTGAGGGCCACGACCATGGCCGGCACGCCGACCTGGCGGGCGAGGAGCACGTGCTCCTTCGTCTGCGGCATGGGGCCGTCGGTGGCGGCGACCACGAGGATCGCACCATCCATCTGGGCCGCACCCGTGATCATGTTCTTCACGTAGTCGGCGTGGCCCGGGCAGTCGACGTGGGCGTAGTGACGCTGCTCGGTCTGGTACTCGATGTGAGCGATCGAGATCGTGATGCCGCGCTGACGCTCCTCGGGAGCCTTGTCGATGTCCTCGAACGCGAACTGCGGGTTCAGGTCCGGGTACTTGTCGTGGAGCACCTTGGAGATCGCCGCGGTGAGCGTGGTCTTGCCGTGGTCGATGTGTCCGATGGTGCCGATGTTGCAGTGCGGCTTGGTCCGCTCGAACTTGGCCTTTGCCACTGGGGCTCCTCTTCCGGGTTGTCGCTACGCGGTCGCGGCGCGACGTGGTTCTTCGTGCTGGGCGGCGGCTGCCGCCCGTCACCGTTTCGTGGTCGTACCTGGCTGGTCACCCGCACCGGGCACGTGGTGTTCGGTTCCCCACCGAGGGGACCGGACAAGTCTTCCCGACCCGACCGGGCGAGTCAAACCCGCCCGGTCACGGTCAGAAGGCATCAAGAAGCTGTGACTCAGAGCCCGCCGCGTGACTTCGCGACGATCTCGTCAGCGACCGAGCGCGGGGTCTCGGCATAGCTGTCGAACTCCATCACGTAGGAGGCCTGACCCGAGGTCTTCGAGCGCAGGTCGCCCACGTAGCCGAACATCTCGGACAGCGGTACCAGGGCCTTGATGACCTTGTTGCCGTGCACGTCGTCGGTGGACTGGATCTGCCCGCGCCGGGAGTTGAGGTCGCCGATCACGGTGCCGAGGTACTGCTCCGGGGTCGTCACCTCCACGCCCATCATCGGCTCCAGGATCGCGGGGTCCGCCTTCCGGGCGGCCTCCTTGAAGCCCATCGAGCCGGCGATCTTGAACGCGAGCTCGGAGGAGTCGACGTCGTGGTACGCACCGTCGGTGAGCGTCACCCGCACGTCCTCGACCGGGTAGCCAGCGAGCACACCGAACTGCATAGCGTCCTGCATGCCGGCGTCGACGGCGGGGATGTACTCCTTGGGCACGCGGCCACCGGTGACGGCGTTCACGAACTCGTACCCGGAGCCGGCCGGCAGGGGCTCGAGGTCGAAGAGGATCTTGGCGTACTGACCCGAACCGCCCGACTGCTTCTTGTGGGTGTACTCCGCCTTCTCCACCTTGCGGCGAAGGGTCTCGCGGTAGGCCACCTGCGGCTTGCCGATGTTGGCCTCGACCTTGAACTCCCGCTTCATGCGGTCGATCTGGATCTCGAGGTGCAGCTCTCCCATGCCGGCGATGATCGTCTGGCCGGTCTCCTCGTCGGTGTGCACCCGGAAGGTCGGGTCCTCCTCCGCGAGACGCTGGATGGCGACCGTGAGCTTCTCCTGGTCTGACTTCGTCTTCGGCTCGATGGCCTGCTCGATGACCGGGTTCGGGAAGATCATCGACTCCAGGATGATCGGCGCCGACGGGTCGCACAGCGTCTCGCCGGTGCCGGTGTCCTTGAGGCCCATGACGGCGCAGATCATGCCGGCACCCATGGTGTCGACCTCTTCACGCTTGTTCGCGTGCATCTGGTAGATCTTGCCGATCCGCTCCTTGCGGCCCTTGGTCGCGTTCAGCACCTGCGAGCCCGACTCCAGCACACCGGAGTAGACGCGCACGAACGTCAGCTTGCCCAGGTGCGGGTCGGCAGCGATCTTGAACGCCAGCGCCGAGAGCGGCTCGGAGTCGCTCGGCGCACGCGTCAGCTCCACCGACTCGTCGCCCGGCTTGAAGCCGTCGATGGCGGGGACGTCCAGCGGGGAGGGCAGGTAGTCGATGACCGCGTCGAGCAGCGGCTGCACGCCCTTGTTCTTGAACGAGGTGCCACAGACCACGGCGTTGCCGGTGTTCGCCAGCACAGCGCGGCGGATCGCCGCCTTCAGCTCGTCGACCGTGAAGTCCTCGCCGCTCTCCTCGCGCTCGAGCCACAGCTCGGCGAAGTCGTCGTCGGCGTCGGCCAGACCCTGGATGAGGGCCTCGCGGGCCTCCTGGGCCTTGTCGACCATGTCGGCCGGGATCTCCTCGACCGCGTAGTCCTCGCCCATGACGGTCTCGCCGCGCCAGGTGAGGGCCCGCATGCCGACGAGGTCGACGACGCCGAGGAAGTCGGCCTCCGCCCCGATCGGGAGCTGGATCACGAGCGGGTTGGCGCCGAGGCGCTCACGGATCGTCTTCACGCAGAAGTCGAAGGACGCACCCGTGCGGTCGAGCTTGTTGATGTAGCAGATGCGCGGGACGGAGTACTTGGTCGCCTGGCGCCACACCGTCATCGACTGCGGCTCGACGCCGGCGACGCCGTCGAACACGGCGACAGCGCCGTCGAGGACGCGCAGCGAGCGCTCCACCTCGACGGTGAAGTCGACGTGGCCGGGGGTGTCGATGATGTTGATCTGGTTGTTCTTCCAAAAGCAGGTCGTCGCGGCCGACGTGATCGTGATGCCGCGCTCCTGCTCCTGCTCCATCCAGTCCATGGTGGCGGCGCCGTCATGCACCTCGCCGATCTTGTACGTGATCCCGGTGTAGAACAGGATGCGCTCGGTCGTGGTCGTCTTGCCCGCGTCGATGTGGGCCATGATGCCGATGTTGCGCACCTTGGCCAGGTCTGTCGTCTTCTCAGCCACGATCGTGTGCTTTCTTTGTTGTTCTCCGGTAGTTCATACAGGTGCCAGGCATGGCAACGCCCTCGGGCCGGGCATCCGGCCGAGGGCGTGTCAGCTCACCAGCGGTAGTGAGCGAAGGCGCGGTTGGCCTCGGCCATCTTGTGGGTGTCCTCGCGGCGCTTCACCGCAGCACCCAGGCCGTTGGCGGCGTCGAGGATCTCGTTGCGCAGGCGCTCCGACATCGTCTTCTCGCGACGGGCGCGGGAGAACGACACCAGCCAGCGCATGGCCAGCGTGTTGGCGCGGGCGGGCTTGACCTCGATCGGCACCTGGTAGGTGGCGCCACCGACGCGGCGGCTCTTCACCTCGATGCTCGGGCGCACGTTATCGAGCGCCTTCTTCAGCGTCTGGACCGGGTCGACCCCACCGGTCTTCTCACGCGTGCCCTCGAGGGCGTCGTACACGATGCCCTGGGCGATGGTCTTCTTGCCGTCGAGCAGGATCTTGCTGACGAGCTGCGAGACCAGCGGCGACCCGTACACCGGGTCGACCATGACGGGGCGCTTGGGAGCGGGACCCTTGCGAGGCATTACTTCTCCTTCTTCGCGCCGTAGCGGCTACGCGCCTGCTTACGGTTCTTGACGGCCTGGGTGTCCAGGGCGCCGCGGATGATCTTGTAGCGCACGCCCGGCAGGTCCTTCACACGACCGCCGCGCACGAGCACCATCGAGTGCTCCTGCAGGTTGTGGCCGACGCCTGGGATGTAGGCCGTGACCTCGATGCCGCTGGACAGCTTGACGCGGGCCACCTTGCGCAGAGCCGAGTTCGGCTTCTTCGGGGTGGTGGTGTAGACGCGCGTGCAGACGCCGCGTCGCTGGGGCGAGCCCTTGAGAGCGGGCGTCTTGGTCTTGCTGACCTTGTCGGCGCGGCCCTTGCGGACCAGCTGCTGAATCGTGGGCACCTTGGCGGTTCTCTCTATCTGCGGCGTGAGGCTGAGTGCTTGCACCAGCTGCCTGCCCCGGACCGGGGTGACTGGCGCGCACACGACACTCCGAGACACTCGGAGCACCGCGCCAGATTAGTCGCTTGCCACGGGAGGGTCAAAAAAGCGGGCGCGCCCACCGCCGTTCGGGCCTTTTGGGGATGCTAGCGAGCCGTCGGCACGGTTGGCCTCCGGACACGCAGGTACACGGAGCACGAGGGGGCCGGCCACCCCGGCGGGTGCGTCTGTCGCCGCCGGCTCGCCCTGGCCATCCTCTCCTCCAGCCCTCCTCCAGCCGGGGCGGCCCCTGGTGCCGACAGTGGAGCCGGCAGACACCCGAGCGGGTTCGTTTCGAGTGACGTGGAACGCGCTTGGCTCAGTGGCACCTGGCGTACGGGCCGGTCTGAGCCGGCGCCTGCGGCTCAGCGCTGCGGCGGCCGTACGGCGGGCAGCGCCAGCGTGGCCGGAATGAGCAGCACTCCCACGGCCAGCAGCGCTTTCAGCACGCCCACGTGGTCGCCCAGGAAGCCCACCAGGGCCGGGCCACCGATGAAGGCGAGGTAGCCGATCGTCGCCACCACGCTCAGGCGTGCGGCAGCACGGGACGGCTCGTCCGAGGCCGCGCTCATGCCCACCGGGAAGCCCAGAGAGGCGCCCACGCCCCACAGCGCCGCGCCGACGAACGCCAGCACCGGGCCACCGAAGACGACCAGCAGGCTGCCCACGAAGGCCACCGCGAACATGGCCCGGAGCACCGGCACCCGGCCGTACCGGTCCAGCAGGCCGGTGCCAAGGACACGTCCGAGCGTCATGGTGCCGAGGAAGACGGCGAAACCGAGCACGCCGACCCAGCCCGGGAGGCCGTACCCCTCCCGGAGCGCGATGGCCACCCAGTCGTTGGCCGTGCCCTCGGTGAAGGCGGCCACGAGGACGATCAGACCGACCAGGAGCGTACGGGGCTCCGCCCACGCCGAGCGGCCCTTCTCGACCTGCTCCTCGGCCTCATCCGCCTCGCAAGGCAGGAAGCCACGGATGCCGCCGAGCACCACCCAGGCGATCGAGGCGAGCGGCAGCAGCATGTGGGCCCAGACCGGCACGTGCAGCCCGGTCATCAGAGCGCCGATGAGCGCACCCACCACCGTCATCATGCTGAAGGCGGCGTGGAACCAGGGCATGATCGCGCGACCCAGGTGGCGCTCGACGGTGGCGCCCTCGTGGTTCATCGCGACGTCCCAGACCCCCATGAACGTGCCCACGACGAAGACGCCCGCCATCACGACCCACACGTTCAGCACCGTGACGCCGATCGCCGCCACGGCCAGCCCCAGCCCGAAGAAGGTCGCGGCGATCTCGATCGTGCGCCGGGTGCCGACGCGCTCGACCACCTTGCCGGCGATGGGCAGCCCCAGCACCGAACCCAGGGCCGACACCAGCAGCACCTGGCTCAGCTGCCCAGCCGTGAGGCCGAGCAGCACCTTCACGTCGGGCAGGCGGGAGGCCCACGACGCGAAGGCGAAGCCGGTGACACCGAAGGCGATGAACACCGCCCGCAGGGCCTTCTTGACGCTTGCTTCGTCGGGAGTGCGAGGCGCCCTGCTCCAGTGGTCGCCGGGGGCCTCGATCGGATCGGTCATGGGTCGCAGCTCCTCAGCGACAGATGGGGGGAAGACGACGTACGGCGCCCCGGGAGTCCCGGGGCGCCGTACGTCAGGACCAGACGATCAGCGCAGGTCGCCGAGGTCGAAGTCGTCCAGAGGGACGACCGCGCCACTGCCGCTGCCGAAGTCGTAGTCGTAGTCGTCGTACGTGATCGCGTACGCCTTGCTGCGTGCCTCCGCGGTCGGCTCGACCCGGATGTTGCGGTAACGGTCGAGGCCGGTACCAGCCGGGATGAGCTTGCCCAGGATGACGTTCTCCTTGAGCCCGCGCAGCGAGTCGGACTTGCCGTGGATCGCCGCGTCGGTGAGCACCTTGGTCGTCTCCTGGAAGGAGGCGGCCGACAGCCACGACTCCGTCGCGAGCGACGCCTTGGTGATGCCCATGAGCACCGGGCGGCCCTGGGCGGGCGTGCCGCCCTCGGTCACCACGGTCCGGTTGGCCGACTCGTACGCCGCCCGGTCCACCAGCTCGCCGGGCAGCAGCGTGCTGTCGCCCGACTCGATGACCGTCACCCGGCGCAGCATCTGCCGGATGATGATCTCGATGTGCTTGTCGTGGATCGGCGCGCCCTGCGTGCGGTAGACCCGCTGCACCTCCTCGACCAGGTGCTCCTGCACCTTGCGCACACCCCGCACCCGGAGCACGTCCTGCGGGTCGACCGTGCCGGCGGTGAGCTGCTGCCCGACCTCGACGTGGTCGCCGTCCTTGATGGAGTGACGCACGTGCGACGCGTCGTCCCACTCCAGACGGGCACGCCGCGGCACAGGGTAGGCCATGTCTTCGCCACCGTCGTCACGCACCAGCACCAGCTTGCGGGTGCGGTCCGTCTCGTCGATACGGATCCGGCCCGCGGCCTCGGCGATCGGCGCCTTGCCCTTGGGCGTACGCGCCTCGAACAGCTCGACGACGCGCGGCAGACCCTGCGTGATGTCGTCACCGGCCACACCACCGGTGTGGAAGGTACGCATCGTCAGCTGGGTGCCGGGCTCGCCGATGGACTGCGCCGCGACGATGCCCACGGCCTCGCCGACGTCGACGAGCTTGCCGGTGGCCAGCGAACGGCCGTAGCACATCGCGCAGGTGCCGGTGGCCGCCTCGCAGGTGAGGACGGAGCGGACCTTGACCTCCGTGACGCCGTTCTCGACGAGCATCGCGATGTTCACGTCGCCGAGGTCGACCCCCGCGGGGAGCAGCTCGGTGCCGTCGGGCCCGACCACCGCCGTGGCGAGCGAGCGTGCGTACACGCTGGTCTCCACGTTGTCGGCCGCCACGAGCTGGCCCCGGGCGTTCGGCGCCGCGATCTCCTTGGTGAGGCCACGCTCGGTGCCGCAGTCCTCCTCGCGGATGATCACGTCCTGCGAGACGTCGACCAGACGACGGGTGAGATAGCCCGAGTCGGCCGTACGGAGAGCGGTGTCGGCCTGCCCCTTGCGCCCACCGTGGGTGGAGATGAAGTACTCCAGCACCGACAGGCCCTCGCGGAAGTTCGACTTGATCGGCGTGGGGATGATCTCCCCCTTGGGGTTGGCCACGAGGCCACGCATGGCGGCGATCTGACGCATCTGCGTCATGTTTCCTCGCGCACCCGAGGCCACCATCATGAAGATGGGGTTCTCGCGGGTGAAGTTCGCCTCCATCGCCGAGGTCAGCTCCGCCGTCGCATCCGTCCAGATCTGGATGAGCTCCTGACGGCGCTCCTCCTCGGTGACCTGGCCGCGCTCGTACAGCTTGTCGACCTTCGAGGCCTTCGACTCGTACCCGGAGAGGATCTCCTTCTTCTCCGGGGGCGTCTGCACGTCGGCGATGGAGACGGTCACGCCGGAGCGCGTGGCCCAGCGGAACCCGAGGTCCTTCAGGTTGTCGAGGGTCTCGGCGACCGCCACCTTGGGGTAGCGCTCGGCGAGGTCGTTGATGATCGCGCCCAGCTGCTTGCGGCCCACCTCCCCGTCGACGAACGGGTAGTCCGCCGGCAGGGCCTCGTTGAACAGCGCCCGGCCCAGCGTGGTCTCGAGCAGGATCGATCCGTCGGGACGAAGCTCCTGTCCCGCCGGCGGGACGATGTTGTGGAGGCGGATCTTGATCTTCGCGCCCATCATGATCTCGCGACGGTCGAACGCCATGATCGCCTCGGAGATCGAGGAGAACGCACGGCCCTCCCCCTCCAGCCCGTCACGCTGCTGCGTGAGGAAGAAGTGGCCGATGATCATGTCCTGGGTGGGCATGGTCACGGGCCGGCCGTCGGCAGGCTTGAGGATGTTGTTCGTGCTGAGCATCAGGATGCGCGCCTCCGCCTGCGCCTCGGCGCTCAGCGGGAGGTGGACAGCCATCTGGTCGCCGTCGAAGTCTGCGTTGAACGCGGTGCAGACCAGCGGGTGGATCTGGATGGCCTTGCCCTCGATCAGCTGCGGCTCGAACGCCTGGATGCCCAGACGGTGCAGGGTGGGTGCACGGTTCAGCAGCACCGGGTGCTCGGTGATGACCTCCTCCAGCACGTCCCACACCACGGGGCGCTGACGCTCGACCATGCGCTTGGCGGACTTGATGTTCTGCGCGTGGTTGAGGTCGTCGAGGCGCTTCATGACGAACGGCTTGAACAGCTCCAGAGCCATCGCCTTCGGCAGGCCGCACTGGTGCAGCTTGAGCTGCGGGCCGACGACGATGACCGAACGGCCGGAGTAGTCGACGCGCTTGCCGAGCAGGTTCTGACGGAACCGACCCTGCTTGCCCTTGAGCATGTCGGAGATCGACTTCAGCGGGCGGTTGCCCGGGCCGGTGACGGGCCGGCCGCGGCGACCGTTGTCGAACAGCGAGTCGACGGCCTCCTGAAGCATCCGCTTCTCGTTGTTCACGATGATCTCGGGTGCACCCAGGTCGAGCAGTCGCTTGAGGCGGTTGTTGCGGTTGATCACGCGGCGGTAGAGGTCGTTCAGGTCGCTGGTCGCGAACCGGCCACCGTCGAGCTGCACCATCGGGCGCAGGTCCGGCGGGATGACCGGCACGGCGTCCAGCACCATGCCCGACGGCGAGTTGGCCGTCTGCAGGAACGCCGAGACCACCTTGAGGCGCTTGAGCGCGCGGGTCTTCCGCTGCCCCTTGCCGTTCTGGATGATGTCGCGCAGGTTCTCCGACTCGGCGGCCAGGTCGAAGGTCGCCAGGCGAGCCTTGATGGACTCGGCGCCCATGGACCCCTTGAAGTACTTGCCGAAGCGGTTCTTCATCTCGCGGTAGAGGATCTCGTCGCCCTCCAGGTCCTGGACCTTGAGGCCCTTGAACCTGTTCCAGACGGCCTCGAGCCGGTCCAGCTCACGCTGCGCACGATCGCGTACGAGCTTGAGCTCCTTCTCGGCGCCGTCGCGGACCCGCTTCTTGATGTCGGCCTTGGCGCCCTCGCTCTCGAGCTGGGCGAGGTCGGCCTCCAGCTTGGCCATCCGCTCGTTGAGATCGGTGTCACGACGGGTCTCGAGGTGCTTGCGCTCGACCTCGACCTTGCTCTCCAGGGAGGGCAGGTCGCGGTGACGGGCCTCCTCGTCGACCTCGGTGATCATGTACGCCGCGAAGTAGATGACCTTCTCCAGGTCCTTGGGGGCGATGTCGAGCAGGTAGCCCAGGCGCGACGGGACACCCTTGAAGTACCAGATGTGGGTGACCGGCGCCGCGAGCTCGATGTGACCCATGCGCTCGCGGCGCACGTTCGAGCGGGTCACCTCGACGCCGCAGCGCTCGCAGACGATGCCCTTGAAGCGCACGCGCTTGTACTTGCCGCAGTAGCACTCCCAGTCACGGGTCGGCCCGAAGATCTTCTCGCAGAAGAGCCCGTCACGCTCCGGCTTCAGGGTGCGGTAGTTGATCGTCTCGGGCTTCTTGACCTCGCCGTGCGACCACTCGCGGATCTGCTCGGCCGTCGCGAGGCCGATGCGCAGCTCGTCGTAGAAGTTGACGTCCAGCACAGTGTTTCTACCTTCTCCCGGTCATCACCGGGACTGGTTGGTTCGTGTCGGTCGGGACTGAGGCTCAGACTTCGTCGAGCGCGCCGAAGTGGTCGGCGCCCGGGCGACGGGACAGGTCGATGCCGAACTCCTCGGCCGACCGGTAGTCGTCCTCGGAGTCACGCAGCTCGACGACCTGGCCGTCGGAGGAGAGCACCTCCACGTTCAGGCAGAGGGACTTCATCTCCTTCACCAGCACCTTGAACGACTCCGGGATGCCGGGCTCGGGGATGTTCTCGCCCTTGACGATCGCCTCGTAGACCTTGACGCGACCAGGCACGTCGTCGGACTTGATGGTGAGCAGCTCCTGCAGAGCCCACGCGGCGCCGTACGCCTCGAGAGCCCACACCTCCATCTCGCCGAACCGCTGGCCACCGAACTGGGCCTTACCGCCCAGGGGCTGCTGCGTGATCATCGAGTACGGGCCGGTGGAGCGGGCGTGGATCTTGTCGTCCACCAGGTGGTGCAGCTTGAGCATGTAAATGTAGCCCACGCCGACACGGTCCGGGTACGGCTCGCCGGAGCGGCCGTCGTACAGCTGGACCTTGCCACCCTCGTCCATCAGCACGTCACCGTCGGCGTTGCCGAGGCCGTGCTTGAGCAGACCGGTGATCTCCTCCTCGCTGGCGCCGTCGAAGACCGGCGTCGCGAGACGCTGGTTGCCCTCGACGCGCTCCAGGCCGACGTCGCGCAGGCGCTCGGCCCACGCCTCCTCGACCCCGGAGATGTCCCAGCCAGCCTTGGCGACCCAACCGAGGTGGGTCTCCAGCACCTGACCGATGTTCATGCGCGAGGGCACGCCCAGCGGGTTCAGCACGATGTCGACCGGCGTGCCGTCCTCGAGGAACGGCATGTCCTCGACGGGGAGGATCTTCGAGATGACGCCCTTGTTGCCGTGGCGTCCGGCGAGCTTGTCGCCGTCGGAGATCTTGCGCTTCTGCGCCACGTACACGCGGACCAGCTGGTTCACGCCAGGGGGCAGCTCGTCGCCGTCCTCGCGGTCGAACACCCGGACGCCGATGACCGTGCCGGTCTCGCCGTGCGGCACCTTCATCGAGGTGTCACGCACCTCGCGCGCCTTCTCGCCGAAGATTGCGCGCAGCAGCCGCTCCTCGGGGGTGAGCTCGGTCTCGCCCTTGGGCGTCACCTTGCCGACGAGGATGTCACCGGTGCCGACCTCGGCACCGATGCGGATGATGCCCCGGTCGTCCAGATCGGCCAGCAGCTCCTCCGACGCGTTCGGGATGTCGCGCGTGATCTCCTCGGCACCCAGCTTGGTGTCGCGGGCGTCGACCTCGTGCTCCTCGATGTGGATCGAGGTGAGGACGTCGTCCTGAACCAGACGCTGGCTGAGGATGATGGCGTCCTCGTAGTTGTGGCCCTCCCACGGCATGAACGCCACCAGCAGGTTGCGGCCCAGCGCCATCTCGCCACGATCGGTGCAGGCACCGTCGGCGAGCGGGGTGCCCACCTCGACACGCTGCCCCGCCTCGACCAGCGGACGCTGGTTGATGCAGGTCGCCTGGTTCGAGCGCACGAACTTGTCGAGCCTGTACGCCGTGTACGTGCCGTCGTCGTTCGCGACCTCGATGAGGTCGGCGCTGACGCTCGCCACGCCGCCGGCCTTGGTGGCGACGGTCACGTCGCCGGCGTCGACGGCGCCGCGGTACTCCATGCCGGTGCCGACGAAAGGAGCCTCGTTGCGGACCAGCGGGACCGCCTGGCGCTGCATGTTGGCACCCATGAGGGCCCGGGAGGCGTCGTCGTGCTCGAGGAACGGGATCAGGGCGGTGGCCACCGACACCATCTGGCGCGGCGACACGTCCATGTAGTGCACCTCGTTCGGCGGCACCTGGTCGACGTCGTGCTTCGTGCGGACGAGGACGCGGTCCTGCAGGAACTCGCCGTTCGCGCCGAGCGTGGCGTTGGCCTGGGCGACGAGGTAGCGGTCCTCCTCGTCAGCGGTCAGGTAGTCGATCTGGTCGGTCACGCGGCCGTCGACGCACTTGCGGTACGGCGTCTCGATGAAGCCGAACGCGTTGACCCGGGCGAACGAGGCGAGCGAGCCGATCAGGCCGATGTTCGGGCCCTCAGGGGTCTCGATCGGGCACATGCGGCCGTAGTGCGACGGGTGGACGTCACGGACCTCCATGCCGGCGCGGTCGCGCGACAGGCCGCCGGGACCCAGGGCGTTCAGACGCCGCTTGTGCGTCAGGCCCGCCACCGGGTTCGTCTGGTCCATGAACTGCGACAGCTGGGAGGTGCCGAAGAACTCGCGAAGCGCCGCCACGACCGGACGGATGTTGATCAGCGTCTGCGGCGTGATCGCCTCGATGTCCTGCGTGGTCATGCGGTCGCGGACGACGCGCTCCATGCGGCCGAGGCCGGTGCGCAGCTGGTTCTGGATCAGCTCGCCCACCGTGCGCAGACGACGGTTGCCGAAGTGGTCGATGTCGTCGATCTCGACGGGCAGGTCGCCCTGCTCCGTACGCCCCTCGTGAAGCGACACGATGTAGCGGATGGCCGCGACGATGTCCGCCTCGGTCAGGACCTGCTGGTCGAACGGCTCGGACAGGCCGAGCTTCTTGTTGATCTTGTAGCGACCGACCTTGGCCAGGTCGTAGCGCTTCGGGTTGAAGTAGTAGTTCTCCAGCAGCTGCTGGGCCGCGTCACGGGCCGGCGGCTCGCCCGGGCGCAGCTTGCGGTAGATGTCGAGCAGCGCCTCGTCCTGGGTGGCGATGTGGTCCTTCTCCAGGGTGAGTCGCATCGACTCGAACTCGCCGAACTCCTCCAGGATGCGCTCGTCGGTCCAGCCGAGAGCCTTGAGCAGCACGGTGACGTTCTGCTTGCGCTTGCGGTCCAGACGCACGCCGACCATGTCGCGCTTGTCGACCTCGAACTCCAGCCAGGCACCCCGCGAGGGGATCACCTTGCAGGTGAAGATGTCCTTGTCGGACGTCTTGTCGGCGGTCTGCTCGAAGTACACGCCCGGCGAGCGCACCAGCTGCGAGACGACGACGCGCTCGGTGCCGTTGATGATGAACGTGCCCTTGTCGGTCATGAGCGGGAAGTCGCCCATGAAGACCGTCTGGCTCTTGATCTCGCCGGTGTCGTTGTTGACGAACTCGGCGGTCACGAACAGAGGGGCGGCGTAGGTGACGTCGCGGTCGCGGCACTCCTCGACCGAGTGCTTGGGCTCCTCGAACCGGTGGTCGCGGAACGACAGCGACATGGTCTCGGAGAAGTCCTCGATGGGCGAGATCTCCTCGAAGATCTCCTCGAGGCCGGACTTGGTGTTCACGTCCGTACGCCCCCCGGCCAGCGCGCTGGCGACCTGCTCCGCCCAGACGGCGTTGCCGACCAGCCAGTGGAAGGAGTCGACCTGCAGGTCGAGGAGGTTTGGGACCTCCAGGGGCTCATGGATCTTCGCGAACGAGATCCGCCCGCTGGTCGTGACGACGTTGGTGTTCTTCGCTGTGGACTGCGCGGTGCGCGAGGCGGCCAAGATGGTGGTCCTTCCAGAACTCGCCAGATTTCGAGCATGCTGAACGACCCGTGTCAAACACACAGGCCGGACAAGACGATGGGCAAACCACAACGATAGTCGAAGCGGCGGAGCATAGCAAACTCGGCTACCAGGTGCGGCAGGTGTGGCCCGGAGGTGAGCGGAAGCGCGCTGAGGTGAGGGGGAGCCGGAGCCGGTGCCCTGCTCAAGGACACCGACCCCGGCGAGGCTCCAGCCTCTCGCGCCAACGTGGGCTTGGGGGACACGTCGACGCTGAGGACAATTATCGGCCTGCCGTGACAGGTTGTCAATCAGCTGCGAGTCGCAACGTGGGCCGCCTTCTTCCATGCGGCGAGGGCCGGCCCCTGAGCACCGAACGCCTCGAAGTCCTGAGCGGCGGCCGCGTACGCCGCATGGGCCGCATCGGTGTCCCCCATGTCGAGTGCCACGTCGCCCAGCAGCTCGTAGGCGTCGGCCCGCGGCGGGCAGGCGATCGCGAAGGCGTCGTGGTCCAGGGCTCGGCGCACCTGCTCGCGGGCGGCCTCGCGATCTCCTTCGAGGTGCAGCAGGCGCGCCCGGTCGACCCACAGGTGGACGAGGTCGGTGATCCGGCCGGTCAGCGTCATGGCGCTCTCGGCGACCGCAAGCTGGTCGGCGACCCCCTCGGTCTCCCCGCGCACCAGCCGGAAGTGGGCGATCACCCGCTGCAGCCGCGACCACAGGGGAAGGTCCACCGAGGCGCGGATCAGCTGCGCGGAGCGACCATGGCTCTTCTCCGCGAGCTCGGTCTCGCCCTGCAGGTGGTAGGCGTTGCCGAGCGTCCACCACACCCGACCCAGCAGGTGCCCCTCGGGAAGGTCCTCGGCGAGGCCGCCCAGCTCGGCCACCACGGCGTCGCCGTCGCCCGGCACGTTGCCCAGCTCCGCGTGCGCCGCCACGGCCTGCATCAGGGCCTCCGCGCGCCGCACCCGGTCCATCGGGCAGGCGAGGGCCTGCGTCACCGCTCCCAGCGCGTCGTGCACGCGCCCGATGGCACGAAGACCGCCGGCCGCCAGGGTGAGGGCCTCCCCCTGCACGATCGGAGCCATCTGCGTCGCAGCCTCCTCGGCGAGGGCCAGGGCGAGATCGGCCCCCCTCTCGAACTGCTGCGTCTCCATCAGGGTTCGGCACTGCACGTACTGCGCTTCCCAGGCGCGGTCGAGCCGCCCAGCCCCCCGGGCCAGGGTCTCGGCCACCTGCGCGGCCTTGAGGGCCTCGGCCCAGTCGCCGGAACGCAGGTGGCGGTCGGCCAGCATCAGGTGGCTGGCGATCTCGAGGTCGTTACCCATCGATGCCGCACCCCCCACGCCCAGCTCGGACGGGTCGACGTCGAGGCGGTTCGCGATGTAGCGGGCGACGTCGATGGTCGGCGTCCTCCTGCCGGACTCGAGGTAGGAGATGTAGCTGCCGGAGTAGGCGTCGCCGCCCAGCTCGGCCTGGCTCCACCCTCTCCCGCGCCGCAGCTCACGCACGCGAGCGCCGAATCCACCTGAGATGCGCATTGCTCTCTCCTTCCTTCGGCCATCATCCCGAGCCGCCCCTTGACAGGACAGTCAAGGCCCGTTTAGCGTCACTGTCAAGAAGTAGGAGAAGGCTCTCAGGAGGTCTGGAATGAACCGCATCACCCGCGCCCTCGTGGGCTCCGCCATCGCCCTCGGCTTCCTCGCGGGCATCGCCCCCGCCGCCCACGCCGGCGGCCCCGTCGGCGGCCTGGGCAACTGGCCCGGTGTCACGCGACCGATCAACCGCTAGCCGTCACTCCCACCCCCCAGGTAACCGACCCGTCCCCCACCGCCCCCGGGGGGCGGGTCGGTGTCATCAGCAGCACGCCTGCTCCGCCGCCCACCAGACACGAAGAGGCCGATCCGTCGCCGGGCCGGCCTCTTCGTTGCTGTGTCAGACAGTCACTTGACGGTGACGGAGGCGCCAGCAGCCTCGAGCTGCTCCTTGGCCTTCGCCGCGGCGTCCTTCGTGACCTTCTCCAGGACAGGCTTCGGCGCGGCCTCCACCAGGTCCTTGGCCTCCTTGAGGCCGAGGTTGGTGAGGGTTCGCACCTCCTTGATGACCTGGATCTTCTTGTCGCCGGCCGAGTCGAGGATGACGTCGAACTCCGACTGCTCGTCGCTCGACTCGCCGCCGCCCTCGCCGCCGCCGGCAGCAGCCGGGGCACCAGCGGAGGCGACCGCGACGGGCGCGGCAGCCGTGACGCCGAAAGCGTCCTCGAACAGCTTCACGAACTCGCTGAGCTCGATCAGGGTCATCTCCTTGAACGCGTCAAGGAGCTCGTCGTTGCTGAGCTTCGCCATGGTGGCTTCCTTCCCTTACTCGCTTGCGGCGGTGGCCGCGTCGTCCGAGGTCGCACCCTCGGTGGTGGTGGCGGCCGAGGCGTCGGCCTCGTCCGTACCCGCGGCCTCAGCCTCGGGGGTCGACGCCGAGTCGGCGTCGTTCTGCGTCTGGTCGGCGGCGGGGGCCGAGCCGGCCCCGCCGATGAGCGACGGGTCGGCCGTCGCTGCCTGCTCGAGGGCGCCGAGCACCCGCGCCGCCTGAGAGAGCGGAGCAGCGATCATGTAGACCGCCCGCGAGAGGTTCGCCTGCAGTCCCCCGGCCAGCTTGGCCAGGAGAACCTCGCGCGACTCCAGGTCGGCGAGCTTGGTGACAGACTTGGCGTCCAGGACACGACCGTCCAGGACACCACCCTTGATGACCAGCGCAGGGTTGGCCTTTGCGAAGTCACGCAGCCCCTTCGCCACGGTGGCGATGTCACCGTTGATGAAGGTGATCGCCGTGGGGCCCGACAGCTGGCTGTCGAGGCCCTCGATGCCCGCCTCGCGGGCGGCGACGGTGGCCAGGGTGTTCTTCGCAACGGCGTAAGTGGCATCTGCACCGAGCGACCGGCGGAGCTCCTTCAGGTCCTTGACCTTGAGCCCGCGGTACTCGGTCAGCACGACGGCGGCGCTGGAGCTGAACTGCTCCTTGAGCTCCGCGACCGTGGCTGCCTTGTCCGGCCTCGCCATGAGGTCTCCTTCCACTTATCGTCCCTGCTGCCTCAGCCACCCGGGCATCAAAAAAGCCCCGGCGCGCAGCGCTCGGGGCAGGCCACGGGTCGTGGCTCCTCGGGACACCTGCGCGGGCGATCTGGTGACAGATCCTTCGGGCACCGGGCTAGCCCGGCGCCGACCTGCGGTCTTCGGCGTTGACAGGCTATCGGGCTGCGCCGCTGTTCACCAACTCGGCGGTCGTCCTGGTCGCCGTGCGGGCGACCTCGAGACGGTGCGAGTGGGTCGCCGCCGGCCCCCGCATCATGACTTCTCCTCGACACATGCCTGCAAGGCTGTGGGGAGTGCCCCGATCTGCGACCGGCTCACGGGCTCGCCTTGCTTCACAGCTGCCAGACCTTCGGACCAGGCCACGCACAGATCCGGCCACCACAAGGGCTGGACAGAGAAGAGCCCCCGCACCCAGAGGGTGCGGGGGCCCGATCCTTCGTGGCGTCAGGCGGTGGCGGCGGCCTCGTCAGCCTTGCGCGCCGGGTCGACCTGGACACCCGGGCCGAACGTGGTGGCGACCACGATCTTGCGGATGTAGCGGCCCTTGGAGGTGCTCGGCTTGAGGCGCTGCACCTCGTCGACGGCGGCGACGTAGTTGTCGAGCAGCTGCTCGGCGCTGAACGACGCCTTGCCGATCACGAAGTGCAGGTTCGCGTGCCGGTCGACACGGAACTCGATCTTTCCGCCCTTGATGTCGGACACGGCCTTGCCCACGTCCATCGTCACGGTGCCGGTCTTCGGGTTCGGCATCAGACCACGCGGGCCCAGGACGCGGCCGAGCCGGCCCACCTTGCCCATCAGGTCGGGGGTGGCGACGACGGCGTCGAAGTCGAGGTAGCCGCCGGCCACCTTCTCGATCAGGTCGTCGGCGCCCACCTCGTCGGCGCCGGCTGCGGTGGCGTCGGCCGCCTTCTCACCCGTAGCGAAGACGAGGACCCGTGCCGTCTTGCCAGTTCCGTGAGGGAGGTTGACGGTGCCACGCACCATCTGGTCAGCCTTGCGGGGGTCGACGCTGAGCCGCATCGCGACCTCGACGGTCTGGTCGGTCTTGCCGAACGACCCCTGCTTCGCCAGCGCGACGGCCTCGGCCGCCGAGTAGAGCTGGTTCTCGTCGCGCGCCTCCGCGGCGGCGCGGTATGCCTTGCTGTGCTTCATGACTGGTTCCTCTCGTCTGCCGCCTCGTGCGACGGCTTGCCAGGTGTGGTGACACGGGCCGCACCGGCCCTACCACGGCGCGCGTCAGGGACGCGCTGGGAGCATCACTCGACGGTGACGCCCATGCTGCGGGCGGTGCCCTCGACGATCTTCATGGCGGCCTCGACGTCGTTGGCGTTGAGGTCGGGGAGCTTGGTCTCGGCGATCTCGCGGACCTGGTCGCGGCTCATCGTGCCGACCTTGGTCTTGTGCGGGGCGGCCGAACCGCTCTTGATGCCGGCCGCCTTCTTGATGAGCTCCGCGGCGGGCGGCGTCTTGGTGATGAACGTGAACGTCCGGTCCTCGTAGATCGTGATCTCGACCGGGATGATGGTGCCGCGCATGGCCTCTGTCGCAGCGTTGTACTGCTTGCAGAACTCCATGATGTTGACGCCGTGCGGGCCGAGGGCCGTACCGACGGGCGGCGCGGGGGTCGCCGCCCCGGCGTTCAGGGCGACCTTGACGAGGGCCGCGACCTTCTTCTTTGCTGGCATTCTTCGGGTCCTTGCTTCTCAGGTGTTGGCCGGGGACCCCCGGCCGGTTGACTGGCCCCACGAGTGCAGGGGGGCCGACGCGCTCAGGCCTTCTGGATCTGGCTGAAGGTCAGCTCCACAGGCGTTTCACGCCCCATGAAGTCGACCAGTGCCTTCACCCGCTGGTTGTGCGCGTGGATCTCGGTGATCGAGGCATGCACCCCGGCGAACGGCCCGTCCACGACCATCACCGAGTCACCGACCGCGAAGTCGGCGACCTCGACCTTCTTGCGCTTGCTGCTCGTCTGCCCAGCGGCGTTCGCCTTGGCGATGGCACCACGGGACAACATGCCCACGACCTCGTCGAGGCCGAGGGACACCGGCGTGTTCCCGTACCCGAGGAAGCCGGTGACCGACGGCGTGTGCCGCACCGCGGCCCACGAGTCGTCGGTGAGCTCCATGCGCACCAGCACGTAGCCCGGGTGGGACGTGCGCGTCACGGTCTTGCGTGCCCCGTTGCGGATCTCGACCACGTCCTCGGTCGGCACGACCGACTCGAAGATGTAGTCCTCCATGTTGAGGGCCTTGACGCGCTGCTCCAGGTTCTGCTTGACCCGGTTCTCCATGCCCGAGTACGTGTGGATCACGTACCAGTCGCCGAACTTCGACTCGATGTCGGCGCGCAGCTCGGCAAGGACGGCGGCCTCGCTGTCGTCGCCGGCCTCGGTGCTCTCCTCGTCCTCCTCGTCACCGCCGAAGTCGAGGGCAAGACCCTCGTCGGTCTCGTCGGCATCGTCGTCGCCGAGCTCGAGGTTGAGGCCCTGCTCGGCGGCCGCCTCGCCCTCGTCGTCGGTCTCGTCGAAGGAGATCGAGATGTCGTCGGTGAGGGTCTCGTCCTCGCCGGCGAAGTCGTCTGGCGTCTGGGTCATGGGGTCCTTCTCTTCCTCAGCCGAGTGCCTTGATGAGCAGCCAGCCGAACGCGAAGTCCAGGAGGCCCACCAGGGCGATGATGAACAGGACGAAGATCAGCACGACCGCGAAGTACTGCCGCAGCTGGTTGCCCGTGGGCCAGACCACCTTGCGCAGCTCGCCCACGGCCTCGCGCACGAACTGCGCCGGCGTCGTGCGCCGCTGCTCGGCCACGAGGGCCGAATCGCTGCGAGCCACGGTCGGCGTCGCCTTCTTGACGGGTGCCTTGGTGGAACGCACACGACGCACGGGCCGGGTGGAGGCTGCGGCCGCCGCGACCTCCTCGGCCTCGGCCGTCTGCTCCGGATCCTCGCCGGAGTCGTCCTCGAGCTCTTCGGCCTCGTCCTCGTCGGCGGCGATCTGGTACGGCTCCGGATCGGGCAGCTCGTGGGTGAGGTCGGCGCCATCGAGGTCGTCGCCCTCGGCGATCGGGTCGTCAGCGAGGTCGGGGTCCTCGGGGCCCGCGTCGAGCACGTCGGCCGTGCCGTCGACGTCGGGATCGTCGAGCTCCTCGGTCGCGACCAGATCGTCATCGACGTCCCGGAGCTGCGAGAGGGGCGTCGCCCCAGCCGAGACACCGCTGGCCGGGGTGTACCCGTCAGCGGGGGTGTAGCCGTCAGTGGGCGCGTCGAACTCCTCCGGCTCGGATCCCGAGACGGGGGTCTTGTCGTTCGCCACGTGCCGTCCTTTGTGTCGTGCGCCGCCGGAGCGTGGGCGCGACGGGTCAGGCGCGACCGTTCCGCGTCGCCCCACCTGTGAGTGCCTGCTTCGCAGGGCAAGAGGGACTTGAACCCCCAACCTGCGGTTTTGGAGACCGCTGCTCTGCCAATTGAGCTATTGCCCTTCGGTGATCGTGGGCCGTGCCGGGCACGCCGGGACCGGCTTCGTGTCACCAAGACCTGGAGTCTACGTGTTTTCCCCACGCAGCGCGAACCGCCTAGATCGAGCAGCCGACCAGCACGGGCTCCGGGTGCAGCTCGATGCCGAACCTCTGCTGGACCCCGTCTCGCACCTCGCGGGCCAGCGCGAGGACGTCTGCGGCCCTGGCGCCGCCCCGGTTCGTCAGGGCGAGGGTGTGCTTGCTCGAGAGGCGCGCGGGCCCCTGGCCGTACCCCTTCGCGAACCCCGCCCGTTCGATGAGCCAGGCCGCCGACGACTTCACGGTGCCGTCGGGCTGCGGGAACCGGGGAGCCCCCTCGGGCAGCCGGTCGGCGGCGTCGGCCGGCAGCAAGGGGTTGGTGAAGAACGACCCCACCGACCAGGTGTCGTGATCCTCCGCGTCCAGCACCATGCCCTTGCCGCGACGCAGCGCCAGCACCGCCTCGCGCACCTCGGTCGAGGGTGCCCGCTCCCCCACGGCGACGCCCAGCCGGCCGGCCAGCTCGGCGTACCGGACGGGTGCGGAGAGGCGCCCGAGCGCCAGCTGGAAGGAGACGCTGACCACCACGTAGGCACCCGGTTGCTCCTTGAAGCGGCTGGTGCGGTAGCCGAAGCCGCAGTCGGCCGCGGCGAACGTCTTGTACGCACCGGCGCGGCGATCCCAGGTACGGACCGACGCGATGGTCTGCGAGACATCCGCCCCGTACGCCCCGACGTTCTGGATCGGCGTGGACCCCGTCGCCCCCGGGATCCCCGAGAGCGCCTCCAGACCCACCCACTCCTGCGCCACGGCGTGCTCCACCAGCGGGTCCCACGGCTCGCCGGCGGCCACCGTCACGTACGCGCCGGCGCAGTCGGACACGTCCGCCGCGACACCGCGGGTGGCGGCCACCACGACGACGCCGTCGAACCCCTCGTCGGCGACGACCACGTTCGACCCGGCGCCGAGCACCAGGACCGGCTCCCCCGCGGCGTCGGCGGTGCGTACGGTCTCGACCAGCTGCTCCGTCGTCCGGGCGACCACCAGCCGCCGGGCGGGGCCACCGACACGCAGCGTGGTGTGGTCCGCGAGCAGCGGCGATGTCGAGACCTCGGCCGGGGACGACGCGGCCTCCGCGTGCGTGAAGGCGCAGCTCGCGCCCTCGGCGGTCATAGGGTCACCTCGGCGACGACCTGCCCGAGGACCTTCTCGCCGTTGCAGGTCGTCTCCAGGGTCACGGTGGCCACGCCCTCCTCGACAGCGGTGACCCGCCCGCTGACCAGGACCTCCGCCCCGACCCCGTCGTCGGGCACCACGACGGGCCGCGTGAACCGCACCGCGTAGGAGCGGACGCGTGCCGGGTCGCCCGCCCAGTCGGTCACCACGCGGAGCGCCAGCGCCATCGTGAGCATCCCGTGCGCCAGCACACCCGGCAGCCCGAGCGCCGCGGCGGCGCGGTCGGAGTGGTGGATGGGGTTGAAGTCGCCGGACGCACCGGCGTAGCGGACCAGGTCGGTGCGCGTGACCCGTACGGCCAGGGAGGGCAGCTCGTCGCCGGTGGCGGTCACGCGGCCTCCCGTGTGTGCACGAGGGTGGAGGCGGCGTCGCACAGCGGCTCCCCCTCCGGCGTCGCCAGGTGAACCGTCACCGAGACCATCTCGACCGCGCCCCGGCTGCGTACCTTGTCGATCGTGAGGGTCCCCACGACCCGGTCACCTGCCCTCAAGGGACGGTGCCAGACGAAGGACTGGTCGCCGTGGACGACCCGGTGCAGCGCCAGGTCGAGCTCCGGGTCGGCGAACAGCCGCTCCCAGGCCCGTGCCGCCACCACGGCCGCGAACGTGGGAGGGGCGACGGCGTCGTCGCCTGCGTACGCGGGGTTCGTTTCCTGGATCGCCGCCGCGAACTCGGCGATCTTGGCCGTACTGACCTCGTACGGCTCGGTCGGCGGGTACGTCCGACCTGCATGGAGGGCGCTGATGGGCATGCCGAGCAGCCTAGTGGCGGCCCCGCACCGGGCCGGAGCCCGCGCCGGGAACCACCCAGAGCTGGCCGAGGCCGTATCCTCGTGTCCCATGCAGGCCGGGGGGGACGTCGGCCGGGTCACGGAAGGCGTGCCGTACCCGGCGACCGCGCTGTGGCCCGGTGCGACCGCCGCGCGGACCCCGCCGTTGGAGCCCGACGACCTGCTCGTGGGCGAGGGCTGGGACGACCCGGTCGTCACCCCCGAGGTCGACTGGGCCGCCTGGGAGCGCTCCGTCGCCGAGGACGAGGTGCCCGACGACATCGACTGGGACAGCTGGTCGACATCCGGCCCGGTGCGCGCGGAGACCCCGTCTCGGCCCGAGGGCGACGCCTGGACGCCCGCCCCGGAGGACGCCGCCTGGTTGCTGCCCGACGAGCCGGACGAGCCTCGCCCGGCTCCCGTCGCGGAGGACCTGGACCTCAGCAAGCCCCTGCCGGCGAGCGGCGGGCCCTGGCCGGCCCCGTCCCGGACCGTGATGGGCATCGACCAGGTGGAGCTGCCCCGGGTGGCCCCGTTCGTCACCGGCTTCGTCCTGGCGGCGGCCGTCGCGATCATCGCGATCGGCCTGGTCCTCAACGGCAGCCGGGTCGGCTTCGGCCTGGCGGCGGCGAACGGCCGGGGCGCGGCCACGTCGGACCAGGTGGTCCGCTCCTACCTCACCGCGATCGCCGACCTCGACGGCCCGCGCGCGCTGTCGTACTTCGCCGACCCGCCCACCAACACCACGCTGCTCACCCCGTCGGTGATGATCCGTTCCGCGGAGCGGGCGCGGCTCTCGATCATCCGCGTGGACAAGCCGACCAGCACCCAGGACGGCGGGGAGAAGGTGAGCGCGACCTACCGCCTCGGCGACACGACGATCACCTCCTGGTACACCACCACGCACCGCGGCGGGTCCTGGCGCATCAACGAGCTGCCGGGGACACTCGGGGTCGCGTCGCTGCGCTCGGCCGGATCGGCGCTCTTCGTGAACGGGGTGGAGATCCGCCCGGGCGTGGACGTGCTGCCCGCGTTCCCCGGCGTCTACCTCGTGGAGACCAGCAACAAGGACTACCTCCGCTTCGCCGGAACCTCCTACCTGATGGTGCGGGGGCCAGGCGCTGCTCCCGTGGTGGGCGGCGCGCGGCTCGAGGTGACGGAGAAGGGTGTCGCCGACGCCCGCAAGGCGGTCGAGGCCGCCATCGCCCGCTGCGTGGAGCAGCGCGACCTGCAGCCGACCGGATGCCCTCAGAGCGCCACACCCAACCCGGGTGAGCCGGTGATCGCCGGATCGGTGCGCTGGAGCATCGACCCGACCCCCCAGGCGCCCACGCTGGTGACCAGCCCGGACGCGCGCGCCGCCTCCGTGGAGGTCACCCACGCCGCGTACTGGAAGATCAGCGCCGACGTGATCTCGAACGGGCGACCGGCGAGCATCAGCTCGGACCCGTGGTCGATCACCTCGGTCTGGATGGTCGACCTCACCAAGCCGACGCTGACGGCGACGGTCGTCAGCGTCCGCTACACCTGAGCCGCCCGAGCCGCCGCAGACGCGAGACGGCCGGGCCACCCAGTGAAGGGTGGCCCGGCCGTCGTACGACTGTGTCGCTGCAGGTCAGCGGGTCTCGCGGTGCGCGGTATGCGCGGTGCAGCGCGGGCAGAACTTCTTCAGCTCAAGCCGATCCGGGTCGTTGCGCCGGTTCTTCTTGGTGATGTAGTTGCGCTCCTTGCACGTGGTGCACGCGAGCGTGATCTTCGGCCGGATGTCGGCTGCCTTCTTGGCCATCGTCGTCGCCCTTCAACTCTGAGATGTGTGTCGCCTCGGTAGCGAGAACGGGACTTGAACCCGTGACCTAGCGATTATGAGTCGCTCGCTCTACCGACTGAGCTACCCCGCTGTGGGCTCCCGGTCACGACGCGAGCGCCGCGACCGGGAGGGTGCTGAAGAGCCCCCATGCGGAATCGAACCGCAGACCTTCTCCTTACCATGGAGACGCTCTGCCGACTGAGCTATAGGGGCCAGCCGCCGGATCACCATACATGACGTTTGCCGCCGTGCGCGAACCGGGCGGCGGAGGGCCCGACCACGGCACCCCGGCGGGTTCCCGTTGGCGAGGCGGGCGACGCGGCTGCTATGGTTCTCAGGCGCTTCGGCGCACCTGGCAGGTTGCCCGAGCGGCCAAAGGGAACGGTCTGTAAAACCGTCGGCATTGCCTACGTAGGTTCGAACCCTACACCTGCCACCACCTGAGAGCCCCGGCGTTTGAACACCGGGGCTCTCGCGCATCCGCCCCCTTCCGCGTACGGCCTCAGCCGACAGCTCGGGCCTCGCCGCTAAGGTGACGCGGAGACGCCCGTACGCACCGACAGGAGGCCCCCGTGGCCACGCCCCACATCAGCGCCGAGCCCGGCCAGATCGCTCCCCTCGTCCTCATGCCCGGTGACCCGAAGCGGGCAGAGAAGATCGCCGCCGACTTCCTCACCGACGCCGAGCTGGTGTCCGACGTGCGCGGCATCGGCTGCTACACCGGTACGTACCAGGGCACGCCGATGAGCGTGATGGCCTCGGGCATGGGCCTGCCGTCGATCTCGATCTACGCCACCGAGCTCTACCGCTTCTACGGCGTGCAGCGCATCTGCCGGGTCGGCACCTGCGGTGCGTACCTCGACTCCGTGGGCGTGCGCGACGTGATCATCGCCTCCAGCGCGCACACGAACGCTTCGGTGCCGTCGCTGCTGGTGCCGGGCGTCACCGTGTCGCTCGCGCCCAGCCCCCAGCTGCTGCGGGCCGCCATGAACGCGGCCGACGCCGCCGAGGGCGTCACCTCCCACGTCGGCCCGGTGCTGGCCAGCGACCACTTCTACCTGGGCGGGCCGGACACCATGGCCAAGCTCGAGGGCATCGGCACCCTGGCGGTGGAGATGGAGGCCGCCGGCCTGTACTCCGTCGCCATGCTCGAGGGCCGCGAGGCGCTCGTCGTGCTCACGGTGTCGGACCACCTCAAGAACGGCGCCGGGGACCTCAGCAGCCAGGAGCGGGAGGACTGCTACCGCTCCATGGTGACGATCGCGGCCACCGCGCTCACGGCCTGAGCTGCGTCAGGTCACAGTCCGGTTGCATCTGCTCGGCGTGGCTTGACACCCCTTCGCCCGCCCTTGTTGGATCGGCGTCGCCGGGCCATCGACGTGCCCGCACAGAGGGGTGTGATGAGGTCGTCTGCGGGGCGCGTGACCGTCGTCGGCAGCGCCAACCTGGACCTGGTCACGATCACCGACACCCTTCCCCGGCCTGGTGAGACGCTGCTCGCCCGTTCGTACACCGAGGGCCCCGGCGGCAAGGGCAGCAACCAGGCTCACGCCGCCGCCCGCATGGGCGCAGCCGTGTCCTTCGTGGGCCTGCGCGGGCACGACGAGGCGGGCCAGGTGCTGGCCGACGCGCTGACCGCGGAGGGCGTCGACGTGACGGCGTTCGCCACCGCCGACGGCCCGACCGGGCGGGCGCTGGTGATGGTCGATGCCGCCGCCGAGAACTCGATCATCGTGGTCCCGGGCACCAACGCCATGCTGAGCGCCGACCACGTCCGCGACGCCGGTGACACCGTCTCCGGCGCCGACGTCGTCGTCTGCCAGCTGGAGGTGCCGCTGGCCGCCGTGCACGCCGCGCGCGCGGCCTGCACCGGGCTGTTCGTGCTGAACCCCGCCCCGGCGCAAGCCCTGCCGCCTGAGCTGCTGGCCCAGACCGACGTGCTGGTCGTCAACGAGACCGAGTACGAGACCGTGCTGGGCGCCCCGCTGCCGGGCGACCTCGACGCCATCGCCGAGGTGGCTGCGTGCCCAGGTGCCCCCGCCACGATCGTCGCCACCCTGGGGGCCCGGGGCGCGGCGCTCTGCCACGAGGGCCGCGTCACCCTCCTGCGGCCTCCGCCCGTCGAGGTCGCCGACACCACCGGCGCCGGCGACACCTTCGTGGGCGCCCTCGCCGCCGAGCTGGCCGACGGCACGCCGATGCTGGACGCGGCCGCCCGCGCCGTCGTGGCCGCCTCGCTGTCCACCCGCTCCCTCGGCGCCACCGCCGGGATGCCCCGTCGCGACGAGGTCCGTCAGGCCTCCCCCGCACCCGTACCGCAGTGACCCGCCGGTCGACGTACGCCCGGCTGCACGACTAAGGAGAGAGAACCGAATGCGCACACTCACCAAGGGCCTGGCGTCGGCCGTGGCCGTCGCCCTGATGCTGACGGGTTGCCAGTCCTCCACCACGGGGACCACGCCCGGCGCCAGCGGCTCGACGGGCAAGAAGAGCGTCGTGAACGTGGTCAACGGGCCGCTGGGCGATGCTGGCTTCTTCGACGACGCCGAGCGCGGCATCAAGAAGCTCGGCGAGTCGGGTCACAAGGTCCAGACCGTCCAGTCCGAGGCCAACAACCCCACGTCGTGGAAGCAGAACACCGAGTCGGTCTCGGGCAAGTGGGACATCGTGGTCGTCGGCTCCTCCCAGATGAAGGAGGTGCTCGAGGGCGTCGCCCCGAAGTTCCCGAACCAGAAGTACGTCATCTACGACGATGTCGTGAAGGCGAACAACGTGGCCTCGATCACGTTCAAGCAGAACGAGGGCTCGTACCTGGCGGGCGTGCTCGCCGCCCTGGCGACGACCAACAAGGACAAGTTCCCGAAGGCCTCCGGCTCCAAGGTCGTCGGCCTGGTCGGCGGCATGGACATCCCGATCATCAACGACTTCGTGGTGGGCTTCAAGAAGGGCGTCGAGAGCGTCGACCCCACCATCCAGGTCAAGACCGGCTTCGTCGGCAACTTCACGGACGCCGACAAGGGCTACTCGATCGCCAAGTCGATGTACGAGCAGGACAAGGCCGACGTGGTCTACCAGGTGGCCGGCGGCGCGGGCCTCGGCGTGCTGAAGGCGGCCAAGGACGCCGGCCGCTACGCCATCGGCGTGGACTCGAACCAGAACAAGATCCAGCCCGGCAACGTGCTCGCCTCGATGCTGAAGAACGTCGGGGAGGGCGTCGTCACGGCGGTCACCGCGGCTGACGAGGGCAAGCTGGAGTTCGGCAAGACCACCTCGTACGGGCTCAAGAACAACGGTGTCTCGCTCACGTTCGACGACAACGGCGGCATCGTGCCCGACGACATCAAGGCGAAGATCAAGGACTACGGGCAGCAGGTGGCCGACGGGAAGATCACCGTCCCCACCACCATGTCCTGACATTTCTGGCAAGGTGTGGGGGTCGGGCGCACGCCCGGCCCCCCGCCGTCTCCTGAGGAAGAGAGGCCCGAGGCCGCATGGCGACTCCTTTGCTGCAGCTGCGTGGTGTGACCAAGACCTTCGGCTCGAAGGTGGCGAACTCGTCGGTCGACCTCGATGTGTACGCCGGCCGGGTGCATGCCCTGGTCGGTGAGAACGGCGCCGGCAAGACCACGCTGATGTCGATGATCAACGGCACGGCGACGCCCGACGCCGGCACCATCACCTTCGACGGGCAGCCGGTCACCATCACCTCTCCGCACCAGGCGCAGGCCCTGGGCATCGGGATGGTCTTCCAGCACTTCAAGCTCGTCGGCTCGCTGTCGGTGGCCGCGAACGTGTTCCTGGGCCGCGAGCTCACCACGGGCGGCCGTCTGGACACCGAGGGCATGGAGGCCGAGGTCCGCCGCCTCTCGAAGCAGTTCGGCCTGCAGGTCGACCCCACTGAGCGTACGGGTGACCTGAGCGTCGGCGAGCTGCAGCGCGTCGAGATCCTCAAGGCCCTCTCCCACGACACCCGCCTGCTGATCCTCGACGAGCCCACCGCCGTGCTCACTCCGCAGGAGACCGACGACATGTTCGTCGTGGTCCGCGAGCTGGCGAAGCAGGGCGTGGGCGTCATCTTCATCTCCCACAAGCTCGACGAGGTGCTCGCGATCGCCGACGAGGTCACGGTGATCCGTGACGGCAGCGTCATCGCCACCGTCCCGGCCGCAGGCCTCACCAAGCAGCAGATCGCCACCATGATGGTCGGCCGTGACGTGCTGCTCCGCATCGATCACACCCCTGCCCACGCGGGCGACGAGGTGCTCAGTGTCTCCGACCTCACGGTCGTCGACGACCGCGGGGTCACCGCGCTCGACAGGCTGTCGCTGACCGTACGAGCCGGGGAGATCGTCGGCATCGCCGGCGTCGACGGCAACGGGCAGTCCGAGCTGGCCGAGGCCATCGCCGGCCTGGAGCACGTCGACGGCGGCAACGTGCTGCTCAAGGGGCAGGACGTCACCCGGGCGTCGGTGAGGGCCCGGCGCGAGGCGGGTCTGGCGTACATCCCCGACGACCGCCACCACGTCGGCACCGGCCCGAAGCTGGGGGTGTCGGAGAACGTCATCGCCACCCACCTCGACCCCCCGATCTCGAAGCTCGGCTGGCTCGACGGCGGCGCCGTGCAGCGGTTCGCGCAGGCGCTGATCGAGAAGTTCGACGTCCGCGGCGCCCACCCGGGCACGCCCGTGGGGTCGCTCTCGGGCGGCAACATGCAGAAGGTCGTCATCGCCCGCGAGTTCGAGGCCGACCCCGCGCTGCTGATCGTCGCGCAGCCAACCCGCGGCGTCGACGTCGGCGCCATGGAGTTCGTGCACAACGCGCTGGTCGCCGCACGCGACCGCGGCGCCGCAGTGCTGCTGATCTCGGCCGACCTCAATGAGGTGATGAGCCTGTCCGACCGGCTGCTGGTGATCCACCGCGGCCACATCGTGCAGGAGTTCACCCAGGACACGATGTCGGAGGTCGCGGTCGGCCTCGCCATGGGCGGTGAGCCGGCCGACGAGACCGCCGTACGCGAGGCGGAGGCGGCGCACGCCGAGAAGGCCGACCTGGTCTCCACCGCCCTCGACGGTGACGGGGTGCCCGACGTGCCCGTCGCTGCGGCCCCGGCCACCGACGAGGCCGTCACCGTCGACGCCGAGCCCGTCGACGTGTCGGCTCTCACCGGCCCGCGGACGGCGACCGCCCAGACGGCTCCGGACCGCGGACTGGTCTCGGTGATCCTCTCCAACGCCGTCCAGCCCTTGGTCGCGATCGGCGTGGCCCTGCTCATCGGCGCGATCCTCATGCTCGCGATGGGCAAGAACCCCCTGCTGGCGTACGCGTCGTTGTTCGGCTCGGCGCTCACCACACCGTTCGGCCTGGGCGGGCTGATCGCGCACTCCGTGCAGCTGCTGATCCTCTCGGCGGCGGTGATCATCAGCTTCCGGGCCGGGTTCTTCAACATCGGCGGTGAGGGTCAGCTGTACGTCGGTGCTCTCGCCGGGGCCCTGGCCGGCGTGGCCATGCGCGACTCCGGGCTGCCGGGCGCCGTGCAGATCCTCGTGATGCTGGTCGTGGGCTTCGTGGCCGGTGGTGTCTGGGGCTTCATCCCGGGCGCACTGCTGGCCGCGTGGAAGGTCGACATCGTCGTGACCACGCTGATGATGAGCTCCATCGCGCTGCTGCTCACCCAGTACCTGGTGACCGGCCCGCTGCGCGACCCCGCGTACGGGTCGGTGGGCTCGAAGAAGATCGGCGACGACGCCCTGCTCCCCTACTGGAGCCCCGCGTACAGCCTGACGCCCGACATCGTCATCGCCCTCGTGGTGGTCGTGGTGCTGGGCCTGGTGCTCACCCGCTCGGTCTGGGGCCTGCGGGTGCGCCAGCTCGGCGAGATGAACCGCTTCGCCGAGTACACCGGTGTCAGCCCCGCCCGGATGAGCATGCAGGTGATGGCGCTCTCGGGCGCGGTGGCCGGGCTCGCGGGGGCGCTGTTCGTGGTCGGCCCGAACTCCCAGGGCCGGTTCCTGCAGGCGTTCTCCCCCGGCTACGGGTTCACCGCGATCACCGTCGCCCTGCTGGCCCGTCTGAACCCGTGGGCGGCGATCGTGGCTGCGCTGTTCTACGCCGACATGATGGCCGGTGCCGACCAGATGCAGAGCGACGCCCAGGTGCCCAAGTCGATGGTCGACGTGGTGCGCGGCCTCATCATCCTCATGATCACCGGCACCATCGCCTGGCGCTGGCGCAAGAACCAGAAGGCCGCCGTCGTGGAGGCCGCGGGCGACGGCGCTGGCCCCGCCTCCCGCCCCGCCCGCCGCCGTTCCCGGG
>ERZ501047.55-NODE-55-length-39680-cov-23.752606_pt1 | contig 39680 bp, 39 predicted proteins | sample MGYA00510868_ERZ501047 | MGnify/ENA primary metagenome ERZ501047 (study PRJEB25958, sample SAMN03398593) | human skin metagenome | study: EMG produced TPA metagenomics assembly of the Human Skin Microbiome Metagenome (human skin metagenome) data set. | reverse complement strand
GGTGGCGCGGACGGTGGCGCCGATGGTGGCGCCGATGGCGCTGCGCTCTGAGTGATCACGCCTGACGACTCGATGCCCGCCGCCCCCACGGGTGGCGGGCATCGCCGTCCCCCGGTGCTGGACCGGCTGCTACCCCCTTCGGGGAACGGGCCCGGTGTCGGCCTCGGTCGGGACCCGTGGCTGCACCGCGGCGCCGACCCCGCCGGGTTCGCCGACCTCCTCGACCTCGCCGGGGTGGACGAGCTGCTCACCCGACGCGGCCTGCGCACCCCGTTCCTCCGGGTCGCCAAGGACGGGCGCACCCTCGGCGACCGTGAGTTCACCACCGGCGGAGGGGTCGGTGCCTCGATCCCCGACCAGCTCGACGCCGCGACCCTCGCGCGCCTCTTCGCCGAGGGCTCGACGCTCGTCCTCCAGGCCCTGCACCGCACGTGGGGCCCGGTGATCGATCTCGCGCACGACCTCGTCGACGCCCTCGGCCACCCCGTCCAGGTCAACGCCTACGTCACGCCGCCGACCAGCCGCGGGTTCGACGACCACTACGACGTCCACGACGTCCTCGTCCTCCAGCTCGCGGGGGAGAAGGCCTGGCGGGTCCGCCCGCCCGTCGTCACCGACCCGCTGCGCGACGACCCGTGGACGAACCACCGGGCCCAGGTCGCCGCGGCCGCGCAGCACCCGCCGCACCTCGAGGAGACCCTCCGCCCCGGCGACGTCCTCCACGTCCCGCGAGGGTGGATCCACTCCGCGACGGCGCTCGGCGGGGTGAGCGCCCACCTCACCGTCGGCATCCACGCGTGGACCCGGCGGCACGTCGCGGGCTGGCTCGTCGACGCGGCGCTCGCCCTCCTCGACGACGACCCGAGGATGCGCGCGGCCCTCCCGTTCGGGCGCCCGCCCGGCGACCTCACGGACACGGAGATCGACGACGTGCGTCGGGCCCTCGGCGAGGCGCTCGCCGCCGTCCCGTCCGCCCCGGTCCGGTCGGCGTTGGACGAGGCCGCGGCCTCGTCGACCCCGCCCCGGGCGGTCCGACCGGTGGCCTCCCTCGTCGACGGGGACGCGTCGGGCCGGCCGTAGGGTGGCCCGGTGACCGACTCGACCGACCGCTGGCGGTGCGCCCTCGCCGCCCGCGAGCGGCAGGACCCGCTCGTCGGGACCGCAGTCCCCGCGCCCCGGTGGTTCCTCGTCGAGCACCGCGGGCCGTGGCAGCGCACCGCCGCGGGGACCGCGCCCCTCGACGCCGTCGCGGGCGAGCTCACGCCCCTGCTCGAGGGTCACCGCGCACGGCTCCAGCTCGTCCGGCGTCACGGCCGCCGGGTCGAGGGCGGCACAGTCGAGGGCGCCGCGCCCGTCGTGGCGCTCGTCGACTGCCCGACCGGCCGGGTCCACTGGTCGACATGGGAGCAGCCGGGCGACCTCGTCGCCCTCGCCGCCGCGATGCCGGAGCTCCTCGCGGCCGCTCCGCCCTGCGAGGACCCGCTCGTCCTCGTGTGCGCGCACGGCCGCAAGGACGTGTGCTGCGCGATCGACGGCCGCCTCACCGCGCGCGTCCTCGACGACCTGCTGCCCGGGATGGTGTGGGAGACCACCCACCTCGGCGGCGACCGGTTCGCCGCGAACGTCACCTTCCTGCCCGACGGCACGATGTACGGGCGGGTGGACGGGAGCAGCGCGCCCGACCTCGCGCTGGCCCACCTCGACGGGCTCGCCGATCTCACCCGGTGGCGCGGGCGGTCCCTGTGGCATCCCGCGGTGCAGGCCGCGGCCGCCGACGTCCTCGCGACCCTCGAGGCCCCCCGCTGGCGCGACGTCGTCGTTGCACGCGTCACCGCCCAGGGCCCCGACACCTGGCAGGTCGAGCTGGACGTCGACGGGCGCACGCACCGCCGCACGGTGACCCGCTCGTGGGCGCCCAGGCGCCGCCTGACGTGCGCGGACACGACCGAGAAGACGGTCGCGGTCTGGACGGCCGCGCGCTGAGCGGGATCCGCTCAGCGCAGCGCGTCGACCGCCGCGTCCTCGAAGCCGGGCATCTCGACGATCTGCTTCGTGAACTTCTTCGCGCCGTTCGGCGCGAGGTGGATCTCGTCCCGGCTGTCCCCGTCGCTCCACCAGTCGCCGTAGCTCGTCACGGGGAAGTGGTGGACGTCGGTGCCCGCGACGAGATCGGCCGCCGCCTTCTGGCGCTTCTTGTCGTACTGGCCGTTCGAGATCCCCTCGAGGGTGCGCTGGTGCACGGGGCTGTACGGGATCTCGAACGTGATGACGGTGACGCCGGCGCGCTCGAGGTCGTCGACGAAGGCGTCGAACGCCGCCTTGCCCTCGGGGTCCATGTGCGGCCACCCGGGGAAGCGTTCGGCCCGCTTCCGGCTCGAGGCGAGGACGTCCCCGGTGGACATGCCGGGGTGGTTCATGAAGCCGTCCGGTTGTAGCCAGTCCAGGCCGTCCGCCCGGAACTTGACCGACGTCGGGGCCTTCTTCCCGGCCTTGGCGACCCGGATCTGGTCACCGGCCCGCGCCCACCGCTCGTTCGGGTCCTTGACGTAGCGCTCGCACTGCGCCTCGTCCGCGGCCGTCCACTCCGCACCGATGCGCTCGTCGCAGCCCTGCACCATCGCGGCGAACGGCGTGATCTTCGCGTCGTCGTAGGCGACGTCCTTCTCGGCGGCGCGGGTCGAGATCCCCACGAGGGCGATCTTCGGGGCCTTGCCGATCGAGATCGCGTAGTCGGCCGCGAGCCGGTTGACGCCCCAGCGGGCGCGACTGCTCGACGCGTTGAACGCCGTCACCTCCCGGCCGACGGCGGGGGAGAGGAGTCGGGAAAGGGTGACCGGGTCGATCCCCTGCTGGGTCATCGAGTCGCCGAAGATCATGATGTCCGGCGCGGGACGCTCCCGGATCGACGTCGTCATCGCCTCGAACATCAGGCCGTGGGCGGGCGCCGGCGGCAGCCTCCCCTCCCTGAGCCACGTCGAGACCTGCGCCGGCGTGACGTCCGTGGGCGTCGGCCGGTTCGAGGTCCCGACGATCGGCGTCCCGGCGGGCGCCCTCGGGTCCACCCAGCGGTCGGGTGGGGTGCCGGTCGCCCACGTCGGCTGCGGGGTCCGGGACGGACCGGGCGCTGCGATCGTCGGGGTCCCACGGCCCTCCGGGGCCCTCGTGCTCGACCGGCCGGAGTCCCCGGTGGCCTGCGACGAGCAGGCGGCAAGTCCGAGCGGGAGGGCCACGGCGAGGGCAAGGAACCCGGTGCGTCGCATGATCCCCGAGCCTAGCAACGGGGGACGGACCGCTCGCGGGCTCAGGGCAGCAGGAGGATCTTGCCGACGTGGGTCGAGGACTCCATCTCCCGGTGCGCGGCGGCGGCCTCGGCGAGGGGGTGGGTGGAGTGGACGACGGGGCGTACCGACCCGTCGGCGAGCAGGGGCCAGACCTCGTCCCGGACCGCGGCGACGATTCGGGCCTTGTCCTGCGGGTCGCGGGCGCGCAACGAGGTCGCGGTGATCGACCCCCGCTTGCCCAGGAGGGCGGCGAGGTCGAGCTCCCCCTTCCGGCCGCCGAGGAGCCCGATGACGACGAGGCGTCCGCCGGTGGCGAGGACGTCGACGTTGCGGGAGAGGTACTTCGCGCCGATCGAGTCGAGCACGACGTCGGCGCCGCGGCCGTCGGTGGCCTCGCGGACGGCCTCGACGAAGTCGTCCTCGCGGTAGTTCACGGCGACGTCCGCCCCGAGCTCGCGGCAGAACGCGAGCTTCTCCGGGGTGCCGGCGGTCACCGCGACGCGGCAGCCGCGGGCCTTCGCGAGCTGGATGGCGAAGGTGCCGATGCCCGAGGTCCCACCGTGGACGAGGACCGTCTCGCCGGGCGCGAGCCGGGCGACGTCGACGAGGTTGCTCCACACGGTGCACGCGACCTCGGGGAGGGCGGCGGCGTCGCGCAGCGCCACGCCGTCGGGGACCGGGAGCAGCTGGCCCGCGGGGACGGCGACCCGCTCGGCGTACCCGCCGCCGTCGAGCAGCGCGCACGCCTCGTGCCCGACGGACCAGCCGGTGACGCCGGCGCCGACCTCGACGACCCGTCCGCTCACCTCGAGACCCGGCAGCGGCGAGGCACCCGGCGGCGGCGGGTAGAAGCCCATCCGCTGCATGACGTCGGCGCGGTTCACGCCGGCAGCGACGACCTCGATCACCACCTGCCCGGCCCCAGCGGCGGGGTCGGGGACCTCGGTCGGGACGAGGACGTCGGCGTCGCCGGGCTCACGGATCTCGATGGCCTTCATGCCGTCCACGTTATCGACGTCACGCCCGGTGGGAGACCATGGAGTCGATCGCGCTGGGTGTCGGCGCGCCGATCGTCTACGTCGACTTCGCGGCGGCGTCCTGAGCCGGTCCGTGCCCGGCACTTCCGCCGACGCCGCCGAGGACCTACCGTCGGGGTGCCCCGCCCCTGCCCCTGCCCCTGCCCCTGTCCCCGGAGCCGTCCATGCCTGCCCCCGGTCAGATCCTGCGCGCCGTTCCTGCGCTCGTTGCTGCGCTCGCCCTCGGCGTGGGCACCCTCGCCCCGGCGGCCGCGTCGCCGGCCGTGGGCGCCGCCGACCGTCCGGCGCCCGTCGAGGACGACCTGGCGAGCGACGGCGCCGGCACGATGCGCGCCGTGCCCGCGCCGGAGGCGGTGGTCGATGCCCAGCAGAGCACGGCGCCGGCCACGAGGGACCTCACGTGGACGATCACGAAGCGGCTCGGCGAGCGTGACGGGGACTGGCGGCTGGGGTCGTCCTGGTCGGGCTGGGTGGCGAACACCGACGGCACCCGGATGTGGTCGAAGGCGTCGACGACGACCCGGCTGCCGGCCTCGAACGAGAAGGTGCTCACGGCGTACACCGCCCTGCGGGAGATCGGCGGCTGGCGCCGGCTGACGACCCGCGCCAAGCAGTCCTCCGTCGAGCCCAGCCGGATCCATCTCGGCGGAGCGGGGGACCCGAGCCTGTCCTCGAGCCGTCTGCGGGCCTTGGCGGCGCAGACGGCGCAGGCCCTCAAGGCGCAGCGGCGCTCGCGGGTCACGGTCCGGGTCGACGACAGCCTCTTCCCGACACCGACGAACGCGACCGGGTGGAAGAGCAGCTACGTGCCGGACTCGGTCGCTCCGGTCCGCGCGCTCGTCGTCGACCAGCGCAACGTGTGGGACACGTCGATGGACGCGGGGGCCACCTTTGCCTCGTCCCTGCGTGCGAACGGGATCACCGTCGTCGGGGTCTCGCGGATGCGCACCCCGCGGTACTCCCCGACGCTCGCGAGCACGGACTCCGCGCCGGTGGCCGCCCTCGTCCGGGTCATGCTCAACGTGAGCCAGAACGACTACGCCGAGGCCCTGCACCGGCTGGCCGCGCGGTACGCCGGCCGGGGCACGACCTGGACCGCAGCGTCGAGGACCGTCCGGGCTCGGCTGGTCGCCGACGGCATCCCGGTGACGGGCCTGACGGTGGCGGACGGCTCCGGCCTGTCGCCGGCGAACCGGATGCCGGTCCGGACGATGACGGCCACCCTGCGTGCGATGGACACCCGGCCGGGGATGCGCGAGCAGGTGTTCGCGGCCGAGGGGATGCCGATCTCGGGGACGTCGGGGACGCTGTACCACCGCTTCCGGACCTGGCCGAGCACGTGCGCGATCCGGATCGTCGCGGCGAAGACGGGGACGCTGTCCGACACCTACACCCTCAGCGGTGTGGCGTACTCGGTCGACGGACGGAGGCGCTACTTCTCGTTCCTCGTCAACCACCGGACGGCGGCGACGAGCACCCGCGCGGGCCTCGACTACCTCGCGACGACCGTCACAGGCTGCGCCTGACGACCCTCGCACGGCTCGCGCCTCGTGAATCGACTCCCGCACCCTGAGCCGACTCCCGCACCGCTCGCGCCTCGTGAATCGACTCGTAGTCACCGGATCCGGTGACCGGGAGTCGATTCGCTGCGCGCGACGGCGGACGGCCGCGGTCAGGACACCGGCGAGAGGCGCGGCCCGAGCCAGCCGGGACGGAACAGGTCCCGCCACGTGACCCGGATGACGCGGTACCCCAGCGCCCGGATCGCGTCCTCTCGTGCCTTCTCCCGGACGAGCTCCTCCCGGCCGTCGGCGCCCTCGTACTTGACGGCGCCGTCGAACTCGAGCACCACGTCGTCGACGACGAGGTCCACCCTGGCGACGAGGTGACCGCTCGCGTCCCGCAGCTCGACCTGCGGCACCGGGACCCGGCCGAGCTCGATGCACCGCAGCCGCAGCAGCGACTCGCCCGGCGACTCGGACCGGCCGTGGGCGAGCTCGAGCGCACGCCGGGCAGCCCCGACGCCGTACCGCACCCAGGCAAGGGAGTGCTCCAGGTCGGCGTGCTCGACCAGACCGCGGGCCAGTGCCGCGTCCATCGCGACGAGGCCCGCGTCGACGCCGTCGAGCGCGGCCACCTGGACACACGCGACGGCCGCCCCGACGACGGCGCCGGTCCCGTCGTCGACGACGTCCGCCCCCGGGTCCCGGTGGAGGTGAAGGCCCGGGCGTCGCCGTGACCGGCCGGCGGGGCCGAGCAGGTGGACGGTCGAGTGGTCGGCGCTCAGGCGTGGCAGGCCGTGGAGCTCGAGCGCACTGTGGTGCGAGGCCGCCCAGCCGGGGTGCGCGGCGCGGACCGCACGGACGCGGTCGGCGTAGCGCGCGCGGGGCTCCCGGTCGCGATCCCTGACGAGGTAGACACCGCGGTCGACGCGTTCGAGCCTGCCGGCGCGGGCGTCACGGAGGACGTGGTGGTGCGGGACGCCGCGCTGCGGCAGGTCACGGGTGAGCAGGTGGCCGCCGGAGTCGAGGACGAGCCGGGCGATCGGGTCGATGGGCACGCGCAGCAGGGTGGCGCGGGATCGACGTGCCGGCGACCCGCCCTGTGGACGGCCGGTCGCTGTGGACGGCTGACCCCGGACCCCTCGCGCCCTCGGGTCCGACCCGGCCGACTCTCGGTTCGCGCCTCGTGAATCGACTCGCGCACCGTTCACGAACTGGCGCCCGGCTCGCGCCTCGTGAATCGGCTCGTGGTCACCGGATCCGGTGACCACGAGCCGATTCGCTGCGCGGGAAGAGCGAGCCGACCTTCGGCTCAGGTCAGGTCAGGTCCGGCCCCCGCGCGAAGGGGCCCTAGCGGGGTCAGTCCGTGTCGACCTTCGGCTGGAGGTCGGCGGGGAGGTGCCCGGTCGAGCTGCGGTAGTACTGCGCGGCCTTGCGGCTGAGCAGCGTCTTGACGACGGCTGCGACGACCCCACCGAGGACCACGACGAGCAGGCTCTCCAGGAGCGGGTTGTCCGGGTCGCGCGGGTCGAGCTCGAAGTCCTTGCCGGCCTTCTTGTAGGCCGTGACGAGGAGCTTGTTCGTGATGATGCCGGCGAGCGTGGCACCACCGGCGCCGAGCAGCTTCCAAGCGAGGTTGCCCATGGTTTGTCCCCTTCGGATGGGTGCGGCCCGGCCGTCGATGCCGTGCCACGGACGGTCTCGCCCCAAGTATGGGCTACAGTCGCGGCGTCAACGACAGGGGAGCGCCATCCGGGCGCTGAGAGTGCGGCCTGGCCGCAGACCCTCGAACCTGCTCCGGTTAGCACCGGCGAAAGGGAGTCGGGATTCTCCGGCGTGCGCACGTGCGCCCGCCGCCCTGCGGTATCCCCACGGATCCTGTAGGAGCACGCATGAGCACCACCAGCACCACCTCCAGCACCACCAGCGCGCGCGGCAGCGGCTGGCGCACCGTCGACCTCGTGACGACCGCCGTCCTCGGCGTCGTCGTCGGGGTCCTCTTCGTCGCCTGGACCTACGCCGCGGTCGCCCCGACCACCGCACTGGGGGGCGTCTTCGCCCCGCTCGGCGCCCTGATGACCGCACCGTGGTTCCTCGGCGGCGTCCTGGGCGGACTCATCATCCGCAAGCCCGGCGCCGCCCTCGCCGTCGAGCTCGTCGCGACGATCGTCGAGCTCCTCATGATCTCCCGGTGGGGGATGCTCGGCGTCGGCTCCGGGCTCGTCCAGGGCCTCGGCGCCGAGCTCGCGTTCGCCCTCACCCGCTACCGCAGCAGCTCGCTCGGCACCGCGGCGCTCGCGGGCCTGCTCTCGGGTCTGCTCGCCGGGGTCTACGAGCTCTTCGTCTACGTCCAGGCGTACACACCGGCGTTCAAGGCGGCCCACGTCGGCCTCACCGCCCTCGGTGGCATCGTGCTCGCGGGCGTCCTCGGGTGGCTCCTCGTCCGGGCGCTCGCGTCCGCCGGTGCGCTGCGCGCCTTCCCGGTCGGGGCGCAGGCCCGCGAGGCCCGGCTCGCGACCCCGCGCGGCTGACCGATGAGCGGTGCAGCCGGGGCGCCGACGGGTGGCCACGTCGAGGTCGAGGGCCTCACGTGGCGTCCGTTCGGCGCCCCGGCGCCGCTGCTCGACGCGATCGATCTCGACATCCCCGCTGGACAGCGGGTCCTCCTCGTCGGCGCGAGCGGCGCGGGGAAGTCGACCTTGCTGCGCGCCCTCGCCGGGCTCGTCGACGCGGTCGAGCAGGGAGAGCTGTCCGGGTCCGTGACGATCGACGGTCGCGCCCCCCAGGACCGCGCGGGGACGGTCGGCCTCGTCCTCCAAGAACCGGGCGCGGGCGTCGTCGCCGGGACGGTCGGGCGAGACGTCGCCTTCGGGCCCGAGAACGTCGGCGCCGACCCCGCGGGGATTCCGGTGACTTGCCGGGCCGCGCTCGGTGCCGTCGGGCTCGACCTCCCCCTCGACACCCCGACCTCCGCGCTCTCCGGCGGGCAGACCCAGCGCCTCGCGCTCGCGGGCGCCCTGGCGCTGCAACCGGACGTCCTGCTGCTCGACGAGCCGACGGCGATGCTCGACCACGAGACGGCAGCCGAGGTGCGCGACGCGGTCGACCGGGTCGTCGCCGAGCGCGGGCTCACCCTCGTCGTCGTCGAGCACCTCGTCGAACCGTGGGTGGGCCTCGTCGACCGGGTGCTCGTCCTCGGCGACGGCGGGCGGGTCCTCCTCGACGGTCCGCCGCTCGAGATCTTCCAGCGGCACCGGGACGAGCTCCTGCAGCTCGGGGTATGGCTTCCCGGCGCCCCGCCCCCGGAGCCGGCCGCCGTGCCCCTGGCCCCCCCGGCGTCAGCGGCGGTGACGACGACCGGCGGCTTCGACGTCGTGCGGGAGACGGCGCTGCGCACCGGCGAGATCCGGCGCCGGACCACCGCGCGGATCGGCCCGTGGACGGCGGGAGCAGGGGACGTGGCCGCGCTCACCGGGCGCAGCGGCGCCGGGAAGTCGACGGTCCTCGCGGCCCTGGCGGGCTCGGTGGCGGAGGTCGTCGGTGATCCGCCGCGGACCGGCGACGCAGACCCGCGCGACCTCGACAGCCGCGCCCTCGCTGCGCGGGTCGGGTGGGTGCCGCAGTGGACCGGGGCCGGTCTCGTCGCCCGCAGCGTCCTCGACGAGATGCTGGTGACGACCCGAGCCGTGACCCCCGAGAACGAGCTCGTCGCTCGCGAGCAGGCCGTGACCCTGCTCGAGGCCGTCGGCCTCGGTGGGCGCGCCGAGCAGGACGCGATCACCCTTTCCGGCGGCGAGCAGCGCCGGCTCGCCGCCGCCGCCGCCGTGCTGCACCGACCCGGGGTCGTCCTGGCCGACGAACCGACCGCCGGGCTCGACCGCCGGGCGTGGTCGGCGGTCACCGGGGTCCTCTCCGGGCACGCGCGGGCCGGGGGATCGCTCGTCGTCGCGACCCACGACCCGGCGCTGGTCGCCATCGCCGGCTCGGTGACCCGGATCGACCCAGTACCCCCGCCGGACCCCGGCCCCCCGCCGCGACCGCCCCTCGTCGCCCGCGTCGGTCCGCTCGCGCCGCTGCTCGCCCTCCTCCTGGCGGCGGTCGCCGGGCTGCTGTCCCCCGGGTGGCGCGTCTCCCTGGGTCTCGTCGCCGCGGAGGTCGTCCTCGGGGTCGCCCTGCTCGCGGCGCCCGGTCGTCGCGGGATCCCCGACTCCGGACCGCCGCGCAGACGGGCGCGCTCGGTGCTGCTCCGGCTCGCCCCCGGGGTGATCGCCGCCGTCCTCCTCGGCTGGAGCTCGTGGCTGCTCGGCGGTCAGCGGATCGGCCCGGCGCTCGACGCGATGACCCGACTGCTCGTGATGATCGTCCCGGCATCGGTCCTCGTGGCCTGGATCGACACCGACGAGCTGGCCGTGCACCTGGCCCGGCGGCTCGGTCTGCCGGCTCGCCCGGCGGTCGCCTTCGGCGCGGCGCTCGGACGGATCGAAGCCTTCCGCGCGACGTGGGACGAGGTCGCCGCCGTCCGCCGGGTCCGCGGCGTCGGCCCGCGACGCTCCCTGCTGCCACCCGTCCGCACGATCGGGGCGATGACGTTCACGGTCCTCGTGCGCGTGCTCGGGTCGGCGGTCGAGCTGTCGACGGCGATGGACGCCCGCGGTTTCGCCAATGCCGAGCGCCGAACCTGGGTCACCCCCGCCCGCTGGGGAAAGGGTGACACCCTCCTCACGCTCGCGTTCGCGCTCCTGCCGCTCGGGGCGCTCGCCGCGCGGCTCGCCGGCTGACCCTTGACGAGCTCAGCAGGGCTTCTTCTCGCTCGACGCGTAGGTGACCTTCCATGCCTCGTCCTTGGGGTACTCGAGGTTCGTCAGCGTGTACGTGTACAGCTCTGTGTCCGAACGCATCGAATCGGCCTTGCCGGACCGGTCGACGAATCGGACGCCCGACAGGTCGAGGCACGCGTCGAGCACGACGGTCGGCGGAAGACTGGCTGGGTGGCTGAGGTGCGGTGCTCATCCGGGAGGGGCCCCTGTCACGTGCGTCGTGGGTCGCTCGGCAGGGACCGACACCCCTGCCGGGGTGGACTGTACCCCGGGACGGAGGGCTCGGCTCGGCGGGCTCAGGAGGCCCCGTCGACCCCCGCGCGGCGCTGCATCTCGGCGTGGTCGGGGACCGGGAACTCGGTCGGGTAGTCGTCGTAGCTGCGGGGGTCGTCGTTCGGCTCGAGGTGGCAGACGAGGGTCACGTCGGGCAGCTCCTCCCGCAGCGCGGCCTCGACGTCCTCGACGAGGTCGTGGCCCTGCGTCACCGTCCACGAGCCGGGGACGAGGACATGGACCTCGGCGTACCGGCGGTGCCCTGCCTCCCGGGTGCGCAGGCCGTGGAAGTGCACGTCCTGCGTGACGAACCGGCCGAGGGCCTCGGAGATGCGGGCGTTGTCCTCCTTGGGCAGGGAGATGTCCATGAGCCCGTCGGCCGACTCCTGGAGGAGCTTCCACCCGGTGACGATGATGTTGAGGCCGACGAGCAGCGCGACGACGGGGTCGAGCCACTGCAGCCCGCTGAGCCACACGAGGGCGACGCCGACGACGACGCCGGCCGAGGTGACGACGTCCGTCATGAGGTGCTTGCCGTCGGCGGTCAGCGTGATCGAGCGGTGCTCGCGGCCGGCGCGCAGGAGGACGAGCGCGCACGCCCCGTTGACGAGCGAGGCGACGACGGAGACGGCCAGACCGATCCCGACGGACTCGATCGGCGCGGGGTGGAGGAGCCGCTGGACGGCGGTCCAGATGATGACGCAGGCTGCGATGAAGATCATCTGACCCTCGATCGCGGCGGAGAAGTACTCGGCCTTCGCGTGCCCGAAGTGGTGGTTCTTGTCCTCGGGGCGGGCGGCGACGCGCAGCGCGAAGAGCGCGGTGACCGCGGCGACGAGGTTGACGACCGACTCGGCGGCGTCGGACAGGAGGGCGACCGAGCCGGTGATCCGCCACGCGTACACCTTGAGCGCGATCGTCACCACCGCCGCGGCGACCGACAGGAGCGCGAACTTCGTCAGGTCGACCCGGGCCGGCGGGCCGGGTCGTGCAGGCGTGGTGGCGGGAACGGCGGTCACGGAGGGACATCCTCCCACGCCTGCGCCGTCGTGCGCAGTTCCCAGCGGGCCTGCGGTGATCTAGGGTCGGGGGACGGCTGCTGCGCCCATCGCCGCAGGTCATCACGACGACGAGGACGGACGGCATGACCGACCACACGCCCGAGCACGCCATCGACCGTGACCACCGGCCCGTCGAGGGCCTCGATGACCGCGACGGCCTCGTGCTCCGCGAGGAGCGCCTCGTCGTCGGCACCGAGCGGGTGGCAGGGGAGCGCGTCGTCGTCCGGACCCGGATCGTCACCGAGGACGTCACGTTCACCATCCCGCTGCGCCGCGAGGAGGTCGAGATCGTCCGGGTGCCGGTCGACCGTGCGACGACCCCGACCGCGGCGGTCGAGGCGGGGACCAGCACCGCCGACGTCGACCGCGAGTGGACCGACGGCGAGCGCGACCTGCGGGCCGATGAGCAGGAGATCGTCGTGCGCGCCGAGCGCCCCGTCTTCGCGACCGAGGTCGTCGAGGTCGAGCGCATCCGGCTCGTGCGCAGCGTCACCCGCGAGGAGGTCCCCGTCACGACGGAGGTCGCCCGCGAGCAGGTCGAGGTCGGGCACGTTGACCCGGTGGACGGGGCGCCCCGCGCCTGAGCGACGGCGGCGCCTACCGTGGGTCCATGCCCGAGCTGCGTTCCAGGACCACCACCCACGGCCGCAACATGGCCGGCGCCCGCGCCCTGTGGCGCGCCACCGGCATGGGGGAGGGTGACTTCGGCAAGCCGATCGTCGCCGTCGCGAACTCCTTCACGCAGTTCGTCCCCGGTCACGTCCACCTGAGGGACATGGGTCGGCTCGTCTCCGACGCGATCGCCGAGGCCGGTGGCGTCGGGCGCGAGTTCAACACCATCGCCGTCGACGACGGGATCGCGATGGGTCACGCGGGCATGCTCTACTCCCTGCCCAGCCGCGAGGTCATCGCCGACAGCGTCGAGTACATGGTCCAGGCGCACCGGGCCGACGCGCTCGTGTGCATCAGCAACTGCGACAAGATCACGCCCGGGATGCTGCTGGCCGCCCTGCGGCTGGACATCCCGACCGTCTTCGTCAGCGGGGGCCCGATGGAGGCCGGTCGCGCGCTCGGCGAGCAGGTCGTCGACGGCGAGCCCGCCGCCGGGGGCCGGCTGGACCTCATCGACGCGATGATCAAGGCCGTCGACGACACCGTCTCGGACACGGAGATCGACGCGATCGAGAAGGCCGCGTGCCCGACGTGCGGCTCGTGCTCGGGGATGTTCACGGCGAACTCGATGAACTGCCTCACCGAGGCCCTCGGCCTGTCGCTGCCCGGCAACGGTTCGACGCTGGCGACGGCGGCGGCCCGGCGCGGGCTCTTCGAGGAGGCCGGGCGCCTCGTCGTCGACCTGTGCCGCCGGTACTACGACGGTGACGACGACTCGGTGCTGCCGCGGGCGATCGCGACCCGCCCGGCGTTCGCCAACGCGATGCGCCTGGACATCGCGATGGGCGGCTCGACGAACACGATCCTCCACCTGCTGGCGGCCGCGCACGAGGCCGGCGTCGACTTCGACCAGGACGACATCGACGCGCTCTCGCGGGTCACGCCGTGCCTGGTCAAGGTGGCCCCGAACTCGACCGACTACTACATGGAGGACGTGCACCGGGCCGGAGGCGTCCCGGCGATCCTCGGCGAGCTCGACCGGGCCGGGATGCTCGACCGCGGCGTCCACGCCGTCCACAGCGAGTCCGTCGACGCGTGGCTGGGAGCGTGGGACATCCGCTCGGGGACGGCCACGCCGGAGGCGACCGAGCTCTTCCACGCCGCGCCCGGCGGTGTCCGCACGACGGAGGCGTTCAGCTCGACCAAGCGCTGGGCCGACCTCGACACCGACGCCGAGCACGGCTGCATCCGGTCGGTCGAGCACGCGTACACCGCCGAGGGCGGCCTCGCCGTGCTCCGCGGCAACCTCGCCCCGGACGGGTGCATCGTCAAGACCGCGGGCGTGCCCGAGCACCAGTGGAGCTTCTCCGGCCCGGCGCGCGTGGCCGAGTCGCAGGAGCAGGCGGTCGAGATGATCCTCTCCGGGCAGATCCAGGCCGGGGACGTCGTCGTCGTCCGGTACGAGGGCCCGAAGGGCGGTCCCGGGATGCAGGAGATGCTCTACCCGACGAGCTACCTCAAGGGCGTCGGGCTCGGCCCGAAGTGCGCCCTCATCACGGACGGCCGGTTCTCCGGCGGGTCCTCGGGCCTGTCGGTCGGGCACGTCTCGCCGGAGGCGGCCAGCGGCGGGCCGATCGGGCTCGTCCGGGACGGGGACGTCATCGAGTTCTCCATCCCCGAGCGCCGCGTGCAGCTGCTCGTCGACGAGGACGAGCTGCGCCGTCGCCGGTCCGAGCAGGACGAGCGCGGCTGGCAGCCCGTCGACCGGGACCGTCCGGTCTCGCCCGCGCTGCGGATCTTCGCCCGGTTCGCGCAGTCGGCGGACAAGGGCGCAGCGCGCGTCGTCGACTGATCCGCGCCCGGCGTCGCCGGACGTTCACCGCAGGTCTGCCCGGGGTCACCCGCTCGTCACGTCGCGACCCTAGGTTCGTGGTGCCCGTCACCCCCGCCCTCAGGGAGACCCGCCATGACCACCGCCCCCAGCCGTCGCAGCATGATCACCGCGGGCGCCGCCGGCTTGGCCGCCACCGCACTGAGCGCCGGCGCCGCCGACGCCTCCGCCACCCACGACGGCCCGCGCCGACGCCACGGCCACGCCCCGCGCCTGTCGTTCCGCCGGGACGGCTCGTTCAAGATCGTCCAGCTCAACGACACCCAGGACGACGAGACGACCGATGCGCGGACGATCGAGCTCGTCACGAAGGTCATCGCCCAGGAGGAGCCCGACCTCGTCGTCTTCGTCGGCGACAACATCAACGGCGGGCCGGACACGGGTCTGCAGACGAAGCAGGCGCTGAACAACGTCATCGCCCCGGTCGAGGCCGCGGGCATCCCGTGGGCCGCGCAGTTCGGCAACCACGACGAGGACTCGACGAGCAAGACCGGCATGGACGAGTCGGACATGCTCGAGTTCTTCCAGCGGTACCCGCACAACGTGAACCCGGACGGCGCCCGCCGCATCACGGGCACGGGCAACGCGGTCGTCCCGGTCCGCGGGCGCGACGGCCGCACCGCGTTCAACGTGTGGCTGCTCGACTCGGGGCGCTATGCGCCGGACACCATCGCCGGGCAGGACTTCGCCGGGTACCCCGACTGGGACTGGCTGCGAGCGGACCAGGTCGAGTGGTACCTCGAGACCTCGCGGCAGGCCGAGCGGGCCGCGGGCCGGATCGTGCCCGGTGTCATGTTCATCCACATCCCGCTGTGGGAGCACCGCTTCATGTGGTTCGCGAGCGTCGACTCGCGCACGGAGGCCGACCACGCCCGCGCGCGCGTCAAGCACCAGATCGTCGGCGAGCGCAACGAGGACGAGTGCCCCGGCCCGTTCAACTCCGGCATGTTCTCCGCGATCCTCCACCGCGGGGACGTCACGGGCGTCTACTGCGGGCACGACCACGTGAACACGTACACCGGCAGCTACTACGGGGTGCACCTCGGGTACGGCCCGGGCTCGGGCTTCGGCACCTACGGCCTCGGGGGCGCGGAGAACCACCGGCTGCGCGGCAGCCGCGTCTTCGAGGTGCGAGAGGACGGCTCGTGGACCACGCGCCTGGTCTTCGCCCGTGACCTCGGCATCGACCTGACGAACGTCCGGAAGCCGACGACCCCCGCTCCGCTCCCGCGCTGGGCCTGAGCCGTCCGTCGTTGTGCCCGGGGCGGTCCGCCGGCCCGGGCGCAGTGCGTCCGGCCGGTTGCGGTCGGTGACCGGGCGGGGGAGTGTGGAGGGCATGAGCCTGGCGGACATCGACCGCGCCGAGTTCGGGCGCGCGCAGACCGTGGAGATCGCCGCACCGGCGGAGGCGGTGTGGGCCCTCGTCACCGACGTGACCCGCACCCCCGAGTGGAGCCCGGTCGTCGCCGAGAGCTGGTACGAGGACGGCGGCCCGGTCCGGCCGGGCGCGGTCATCGTCGGCCGGAACGTCACGCCGACGCGGGAGTGGCAGACCACGTCGCGCGTCGTCGAGGCGGATCCGCCGCGCTCGTTCGCGTGGGTCGTGGGCGAGGACGTCGTCCGCTGGGGCTACGAGATCGAGCCGACCGGCAGCGGGTGCCGCCTCACCGAGACGTGGCAGGTGCTCGAGACGGGCTTCGCGTTCTTCGAGCGCAGGTACGGCGACGACGCCCGCGCGCAGCTCGCGGACCGTCGCGAGGCCGCGGTCGCGGGCATCCCGGCGACCCTCGAGGCGATCCGCGCCATCGCCGAACGGGAGGCGGGCTGACGCACTCCGGGGGCGGGGAATGCCCGCGTGCCCCACGGGGTTAGGGTAGTTGAATCGTCAATTAACAGGGCGGAGCACCCCATGCAGATCGGCATCTTCAGCGTCGGCGACGTCACGCGCGACCCGACGACTGGCCGGACCCCGACCGAGCACGAGCGCATCGATGCGATGACCCGCATCGCGCTCAAGGCCGAGGAGGTCGGGCTCGACGTCTTCGCCACGGGCGAGCACCACAACCCGCCGTTCGTCCCCTCCTCGCCGACGACCCACCTGGGCTACATCGCGGCCAAGACCGAGCGTCTGCGGCTGTCGACCTCGACGACCCTCATCACGACGAACGATCCCGTGAAGATCGCCGAGGACTACGCCTTCCTCCAGCACCTGTCCGGCGGGCGCATCGACCTGATGATGGGCCGCGGCAACACCGGCCCGGTGTACCCGTGGTTCGGCAAGGACATCCGCGACGGTATCCCGCTCGCGATCGAGAACTACCACCTCCTGCGTCGGCTGTGGCGCGAGCCGGTCGTCGACTGGAAGGGCCGCTTCCGCACCCCGCTGCAGGGCTACACCTCGACCCCCGCACCGCTCGACGGTGTGCCGCCGTTCGTCTGGCACGGCTCCATCCGCAGCACGGAGATCGCCGAGCAGGCCGCCTTCTACGGCGACGGCTTCTTCCACAACCACATCTTCTGGAACCCCGAGCACACGGCGCAGATGGTCGGGCTGTACCGCCGGCGCTTTGAGCACCACGGTCACGGCGCCGCCGACCAGGCGATCGTCGGGCTCGGCGGACAGGTGTTCATGGCGGGCGCCGAGGCCGAGGCCGTGCGCCGCTTCCGCCCGTACTTCGACGTCGCGCCCGTCTACGGTCACGGCCCCTCCCTCGAGGAGTTCACCCGCACCACGCCGCTGACCGTCGGCACGCCCGAGCAGGTCATCGAGCGGTACCTGGGGTACGCCGACCTCGTCGGTGACTACCAGCGGCAGCTGTTCCTCATCGACCACGCCGGCCTGCCGATCGACGTCGTCCTCGAGCAGGTCGAGATCCTCGGTCGCGAGGTCGCGCCGGTGCTGCGCGCCGAGTTCGACCGCCGACGGCCGGCCCACGTGCCGAGCGACCCGCCGACCCACGAGAGCCTGCGCGCCGAGGGGCCGGACTCCCCCCACCGCAAGGTCATCACGGCGGTGGCTCGTGACGCCGCCGAGGTGTCGGCATGACCCGGCGGGTGGTCGTCCTCTCCGCGGGGCTCTCGGTGCCGAGCTCGACGCGGCTGCTCGCCGACCGGATCGCGGACGCCGTCCGCTCCCGCGTCTCGGCGCGCGGTGAGGCGGTGGACATCGAGGTCATCGAGCTGCGCGACCTCGCCGTCCCGCTCGCGACGGCGATGACGACCGGCGGGATGCCCTCTCCGGAGCTGGACGCCGCCCGCCGAGCGGTCTCGGAGGCCGATGGTCTCGTCGCCGTCACCCCGGTCTTCGCGGCGAGCTACTCCGGACTGTTCAAGATGTTCGTCGACACCCTCGACCCCGACGCGGTGACGGGGATGCCCGTCCTCGTCGCGGCGACCGCCGGGACGGCCAGGCACAGCCTCGTCCTCGAGCACGCGATGCGGCCGTTGTTCGCCTACCTGCGTGCGGTCGTCGTGCCGACGGCCGTCTTCGCGGCGACCGAGGACTTCGGTGGTGGCGCGGAGCTGCAGGCGCGGATCTCCCGCGCGGCGGACGAGCTCGCCGCCCTGGTCGTCGCCGCCCCCAGCGGCGTCGAGGGGTTCGCGCCGACCGAGGCGGGTGCGGCGCGCCGGCGCCGTTCCGGGGTCGGCGTCGAGCAGGAGGTCACCGACTTCTCCGAGCTGCTGAGCGGTCTGACGGGCGACTGAGCCCCCCGTCACCGACCAGGCCTGGGCCGGCCCCGTCCGCGGGGTCGGCTCAGGCTGCGTGGCGCGGGCGGTAGCCGGCCGAGTGCCGACCGGTGTACCCCCGGCGCGAGCTGGCCGCGACGAAACCACCGACGAGAACGGCCTCGGCGCCGAGCGCAGCCGCGAGGCCGATCGGTCCGGCGAGAACCGTCGCGACGACGAGGACGACGGCCAGCGCCGCGACGATGCCCAGCGGGCCCCACGGGACCTGGGAGAACGGGGAGGTGGCCGCCGCGCGACGGCTCGCTCGCGTGAGCGCGGGCGCGGTGGTCTCGGGCGCGGTGATCGCGGGCGCGGTGATCGCGGGCGCGGTGGCCGGGGTGCTCGCGGGCGTCGTGCCGACCCGGACCGGCGCGGGGGTCCACACCATCTGCGGCGCCGAAGCAGGGGCGTGCAGACGGGGGATGATCGCGGTGTCGGACTCGTCGTCGGGCGACGCGAGCCGGCCGAGGAGCCCGTCGATGTCCGCGGCGTCGAACGCGGTGAGGTCCCGGGTCAGCGGGTCGTGGCGGCGGTCGGCCACGGGCCGGAGGTCAGGGATCGCCATGAGCCCATGGTCCCCGATCGAGCCGCCCGACACGCCGAGGCGCGCCGGGCTCAGTCGGTCCTCTCCAGCCGGGGCCGGCGGGTCGAGGACTCGATGACGCGCGTGCCATCGGCCCGGGTGAGGACCGCGACCGCGATGCCGTCGGCCGGGTCGCGGCCCCAGAAGGTGTCGCCGGGATCGAGGAGCAGCTCCGCGGACGCGGTGACCGCCCCGGCGAGCGGGAAGACGAGCAGGGCCGTCTTCCAGTGGATGGGCACCTGGCCGAGGTGCCCGCGCGACATCGGCACCGGCGCGCTCGCGGCGCGCACGAGCTCGTCGACGGCCTCCTCGCGGGTCGTGTGCTCCACGATCCCAGCATGCCCGGTCGTCGGGAATGCGCCACCGATCCCCGAGGTTGAGTGAAGGTGACTCACCTTTTCGCCCACCGAGTTGCGCAAGATCGGATCGCGCCCCTAGGTTGAGCGGAAGCACCTCAACCCCAGCACCACCAACGAAGGAGAACCACCATGGCCCGTGCCGTCGGCATCGACCTCGGTACCACCAACTCCGCCGTCGCCGTCCTCGAGGGTGGCGAGCCCACGATCATCGCGAACGCCGAGGGCGGTCGCACCACCCCGTCCGTCGTCGCGTTCTCCAAGAACGGCGAGGTCCTCGTCGGCGAGGTCGCCAAGCGGCAGGCCGTGACGAACGCCGACCGGACCATCCGCTCGGTCAAGCGCCACATGGGCCGCGACTGGACGACCGGCGACATCGACGGCAAGAAGTACACGCCGCAGGAGATCAGCGCCCGGACGCTGATGAAGCTCAAGCGCGACGCCGAGGCCTACCTGGGTGAGGACGTCACCGACGCGGTCATCACCGTCCCGGCGTACTTCGACGACCACGAGCGCCAGGCCACGAAGGAGGCCGGCGAGATCGCGGGCCTCAACGTGCTGCGCATCGTCAACGAGCCGACCGCGGCCGCCCTGGCCTACGGCCTCGACAAGGGCAAGGAGGACGAGCTCATCCTCGTCTTCGACCTCGGCGGTGGCACGTTCGACGTCTCGCTCCTCGAGGTCGGCAAGGACCCGGAGGACGGCTTCAGCACGATCCAGGTCCGGGCGACCTCCGGTGACAACGAGCTCGGCGGTGACGACTGGGACGACCGGATCGTCCAGCACCTGCTCACCGCGGTGAAGAGCTCCACCGGCGTCGACCTGTCGAAGGACAAGATCGCGATGCAGCGGCTCAAGGACGCCGCCGAGCAGGCGAAGAAGGAGCTCTCCTCCTCCTCGAGCACGTCGATCAACCTCCAGTACCTGTCGATGGGCGAGAACGGCCCGATCCACCTCGACGAGACGCTCACCCGCGCCCAGTTCGAGCAGATGACGAAGGACCTCCTCGAGCGGACGAAGCAGCCGTTCCAGAACGTCATCCGGGACGCCGGGATCTCCGTCTCCGAGATCGACCACGTCGTCCTCGTCGGTGGCTCGACCCGCATGCCGGCCGTCTCGGACGTCGTCAAGGAGCTCACGGGCGGCAAGGAGCCGAACAAGGGCGTCAACCCGGACGAGGTCGTCGCGCTCGGCGCCGCGCTCCAGGCCGGTGTCCTCAAGGGCGAGCGCAAGGACGTCCTCCTCATCGACGTCACGCCGCTCTCGCTCGGCATCGAGACCAAGGGTGGTCTGTTCACCAAGCTCATCGAGCGCAACACCGCCATCCCGACGAAGCGCTCGGAGGTCTTCTCCACCGCCGAGGACAACCAGCCCTCGGTCCTCATCCAGGTCTTCCAGGGTGAGCGCGAGATCGCCCAGCAGAACAAGAACCTCGGTACGTTCGAGCTGTCCGGCATCGCGCCGGCGCCGCGCGGGGTCCCGCAGATCGAGGTGACCTTCGACATCGACGCCAACGGCATCGTCAACGTCTCCGCGAAGGACCGGGGCACCGGCAAGGAGCAGAAGATCACCATCTCCGGCGGGTCCGCCCTGTCGAAGGAGGAGATCGAGCGCATGGTCAAGGAGGCCGAGGCGCACGCCGACGAGGACAGGAAGCGGCGCGAGGAGACCGAGGCCCGCAACACCGCCGAGAACCTCGTCTACTCGACGGAGAAGTTCCTCTCGGAGAACGGCGAGAAGCTCGAGGAGAGCGACCGCAAGCCCGTCGACGAGGCGCTCGCGGACCTCAAGAAGGCCCTCGAGCCGGAGTCGGGCGCCAGCGCCGAGGAGATCTCGGCCAAGGTCGACGCCCTCAACGAGGAGTCGCAGAAGATGGGTGCGGCCCTCTACGCCAAGGCCGCCGAGGAGGGCGAGTCGCCGAACGTCGGCGGCGCCGAGGCTGGGGACTCCTCGCAGGCCAGCCCCGCCGGTGACGACGACATCGTCGACGCCGAGGTCGTCGAGGACGACGAGCAGAAGTGACCGGTCGGGCCCCCGCGCAACCTCGCGCGGGGGCCCGCCCCCGGGGCGGCGGGGATCGCCGCCCCCTGACGACGCAGCGCAGGAGGAGCCCGATGACCGAGCAGCCCACCGACCCGACGGCCCCGGACGTGACGACCGAGGCCGTGAACGACGACCCCCAGGCCGCCCAGCCGGGCGCCGCCGCGGACGAGCAGGAGACGCCGACCGAGGGCATGGCGGCCGACGAGGTGGCCGACGCCGGCGTCGGGCAGGACGCGCCGGAGACCGATCTGGCCGCCGAGCGCCTGGCCGACCTCCAGCGGCTGCAGGCCGAGTACGTCAACTACAAGCGCCGGGTCGACCGCGACCGGGTCGAGGTCAAGCAGTCGGCGGTCGTCGAGGTCCTCACGGGCCTGCTGCCGGTGCTCGACGAGATCCACCTCGCGCGGGAGCACGGCGACGTCGCCGACGGCCCGTTCAAGGCGATCACGGACAAGCTCGAGGCCGCCCTGGGCAAGTACGGGCTCGTGCCGTTCGGTGCGGTGGGCGAGCCGTTCGACCCCACGCAGCACGAGGCGCTCATGCACGCCGAGTGGAACCCCGACGACGAGAACCTGCCGAGCGACGCCACCACGACGACGGTCGTCACGGTCCTCCAGCCGGGCTTCAAGGCCGGCGACCGGGTCCTGCGAGCCGCCCGCGTCGCGGTCGCCGACCCCACCTGACCCAGCCCCCTCTCCCGCAATTGCGCGCGCAAATGACATCTGCGCGCCACACATCGCGCGCGGATGCACCATTCGGCGCGCAGATCTCGCCGACGACCCCGCCCCGCCGCCACGCAACCTCGGTGCTCGCGCCGAGCACCACCTCGAGCTTCCTCTGAAGGGAGGACGTCATGGCCAGTCAGGACTGGTTGGAGAAGGACTTCTACGACATCCTCGGCGTCGCGACGGATGCGGACGACGCCGAGATCAAGAAGGCGTACCGCAAGCTCGCCCGGAAGTACCACCCCGACACCAACGCCGGTGACGCCGCGGCCGAGCAGCGGTTCAAGGACATCGGCGAGGCCCACTCGGTCCTCTCGGACCCCGAGCAGCGCGCCGAGTACGACCAGATCCGCGCGATGGCCCGCGGCGGCGCCCGCTTCACCGCCGGCAGCCACGGCCAGGCCGGTGGCTTCGAGGACATCTTCTCGATGTTCGGCGGCGCGGCCGGTCCGGGCGGCGGTGGCACCCGCGTGCGCTACTCCACCGGCGGTGGCGGCGCCGAGCCCGACCTCGAGGACATCCTCGCGATGTTCGGCCAGGGCGGCACCGGCGGGCGCGCCGGTGGGTTCCCCGGCGGCTTCCCCGGTCAGGCGTACGGAGCCCCGCGCGGCCCTCGCCGGGGCGCCGACCTCACGGCCCGCACGCGCCTGCCGTTCCGGGACGCCGTCACCGGCACCACCGTCACCCTCTCGGTCGACGGCGAGACCGTGACGACCCGCATCCCCGCGGGCGTCAAGGACGGTCAGCGGATCCGCCTTCGCGGCAAGGGCGGGCGCGGTGACGCCGGGGCCGAGCGTGGCGACCTCATCCTCACGGTCGAGGTCGAGCGGCACCCCGTCTTCGCGCGCGACGGCGATCACCTGACCCTCGACCTCCCCGTGACCTTCGCCGAGGCGACCCTCGGCGCGACGGTGGAGGTCCCCACCCTCGACGGCTCGACCGTCAAGGTGCGGATCGCCCCGGGCACGCCCAGCGGCCGCGTCCTGCGCATCAAGGGCCGCGGCGTCGCGTCGAAGAAGGCGACGGGCGACCTCCTCGCCACCGTCCAGGTCGTCGTGCCGACGGACCTCACCGACGAGCAGCGGGCCGCGGTCGAGAGCCTCGCTGCGGCCGACGGTGACCCGCGCGCGAGCCTGCGCGCCGACGCCGGGGCCTGAGCGAGGTCATGGCCGGCACGGACCGGATCACCCCGGACGACGACGCCCCCGTCTTCGTCATCTCGGTCGCCGCCGAGCTCGCCGGGATGCACGCTCAGACCCTCCGGCAGTACGACCGCATCGGCCTCGTCACCCCGTCCCGCACCCGGGGCGGGGGGCGGCGCTACTCCGCGAGCGACGTCGCCCGCCTCCGTGAGGTCCAGCGGCTGTCCCAGGAGGGCGTCAGCCTCGCCGGGATCCAGCGGATCATGGAGCTGGAGAACCACGTCGCGGCACTGCGCTCCCGGGTCGAGGAGCTGACGGAGGAGCTCGAGGCCCACCGCGCGGCCTCTGGCAACCGGTTCTTCGCCGTCGGCCCGTCCGGCGACGTCGTCCCGCTCCGCCACGGCCAGCGCCCCCAGCGGCGGAGCGCCGGTCAGGCCCTCGTCATCTGGCAACCCCGGAACCGCCCGTGAGCGCCCGAGACCTCCTGCCCGACGCCGCCCGCGTGGTCACCGATCTCGTCGACCGCATCGACGGACCGCCCCTGCACCGCCCCAGCCCCTGTGCGGGATGGCGCGTCGGCGACGTCCTCAACCACCTCGTCGCCGAGCACCTGTGGGCCCCGCACCTCCTGCGCGGCGAGTCCCTCGAGGACGTCGGCGACCGGTATGCCGGTGACGTCCTCGGCACCTCCCCGAGAACCGCGTGGCGACGCGCGATCGCCGGCTCACTCACCGCGTGGGCCTCGCCCGACCCGGACGCGACCGTCGCCACGAGCGCCGGCCCCACGCCCGTCGAGGAGTACGCCGAGCAGATGCTCGTCGACCTCACCGTGCACGCGTGGGACCTCGCCCGCGGGGCGGGGGTGCCGCTGCAGCCGGTCCCGGACGCCGTCGAGCACTGCATCGCCTACGAACGGCCCCGGGTCACCGGCGGGGGCGTCGCGGGGATCTTCGCCGCGCCGGTGCCCGTCCCCGACGACGCGCCGCGGATCGACGTCCTCGTCGGGCTGCTCGGCCGCGATCCGGGCTGGGCGCCGCCGCGCTGACCGCCGCCGTCCGGCATCCTTGGTCGGTGACCACGCCCAGCTCCACCACCCCGCTGCACGACCGCCCGCACCACATCGTCGTCATGGGGGTCTCGGCGAGCGGCAAGAGCACCGTCGCCGAGCTGATCGCGGAGCGGACGGGATGGGTCTACGCCGACGCCGACGACTTCCACGGCCCCGAGAACATCGCGAAGATGAACTCCGGCGAGTCCCTCACCGACGCCGACCGCCAGCCGTGGCTCGAGGCGCTCGCCGCGTGGATCCGTGAGCAGGACGAGGCCGGGCGCAGCACCGTCATGGCGTGCTCGGCCCTCAAGCGCCGCTACCGCGACGTCCTGCGGTCCGGCGCCCCGGGGGTCGAGTTCGTCCACCTCACCGCGCCGTTCGCCGTCCTGAGGGCGCGCATCGCCGGGCGCGTCGGGCACTTCATGCCGCCGAGCCTCCTGCGCAGCCAGGTCGACCAGCTCGAGCCGCTCGAGGCCGACGAGGAGGGATTCACGCTCGACGTGCGCCGCGCGCCGGAGGACCTCACCGACGTCGTCCTCGCCAAGGTCGGTGAGGGGAGCGCGCCGACCACCCGCTTCCGCGAGGAGCCCGCGCCGACGGTTCCCGACTCGGCCGACACCGGGGCGTTCCTCGACGTCAACCGCTCGTTGTGGGACTCCCGCGCGCACGCCCACGCGAGCTCCCCGGACTACGAGGTCGAGCGGCTCCTCTCCGGCCCCGATCAGCTGAGCCGGGTCGTCGAGTTCGACCGCCCGTTCCTCGGCGACCTCACCGGTCTCGACGTCGTCCACCTGCAGTGCCACATCGGCACTGACACACTCTCCCTGGCCCGGCTCGGCGCGCGGGTCACGGGGCTCGACTTCTCGGGGCGCTCGATCGAGGAGGCGCGCGCCCTCGCCGACCGCGCAGGCGTCGACGTCGAGTACGTGGAGTCCGACGTCCTCGTCGCGCCGCAGGCGCTGGGCGAGCGGGGGTTCGACCTCGTCTACACGGGAATCGGTGCCATCTGCTGGCTGCCGAGCATCGAGGCGTGGGCCGACGCCGTCGTCCCGCTCCTGCGGCCGGGTGGGCGCGTGGTCATCCGCGACGTCCACCCGATGCTCGGCGCGCTCCTGGACACCGTCGACGGCCACCTCGCCGCGGAGATGCCCTACTTCGAGACGCGCGAGCCGGTCGTCTGGGACGACGACTCGACGTACGCCGACACCGACGTCCGCCTGCCACGCCGGACGAGCCACGAGTGGAACCACGGGCTCGGGGAGATCGTCACGGCCCTGCTCTCCCGCGGGATGGAGCTCACGGCGCTCGCCGAGCACGACAGCGCCCCGTGGCGACCCTTCCCCACGCTCATGGCACCGCACCCGGACCACCCCGGCGAGTACCGCCTCGCAGAACGACCGAGCCGCGTCGCGATGACGTTCACCATCGCGGCGCGGCTGCGGGACTGAGACCGGGCCCGGCGCCCGGACCCTGGGTCAGGCCTGGTCGGCGTCGCCCTCACCCGCGGGGTGGGGCACGTTCGCGTCGTCGACCGTCGCCTGGGTGTCCGGGTTGTGCTGCTCGCGCTCCCCGGTGTTGTCGTCGGTCGAGTCGATGGCCTCGTTGGCGTCGAACGGCATGCTCACGGCGTTCTCCTTCGTCGGGGGTGGTTCGACCACCCTCTCAGGGACGCCCCCGTCCTCCGCAACCGGCGCCGCGAACGACGAGCGGCCCGCCACCCCCGGTCGGGGGCGGCGGGCCGCTCGTCACGGGCACGGGGCCCGACGTCGTCCGGTCAGACGGTGGCCTTCACGGACTCGATGTTCTTCTTCAGCGTCTCGAGCTGGGCCTTGAGCTCCTCGGGCAGCTTGTCGCCGAACTTGGCGAACCACTCCTCGATGAGCGGCAGCTCCTTCTCCCAGTCCTCGACCTTGACCGCGAGCGCCTTGGCGACCTGCTCCTGCGTCATGTCCAGGCCCGTGGTGTCGATGTCGGCCGGGTTCGGGACGAGACCGACCGGGGTCTCCTGCGCCTCGACCGTGCCCTCGAGGCGGTCGACGACCCACTTGAGGACGCGGGCGTTGTCGCCGAAGCCCGGCCACAGGAACGAGCCGTCCTCCTCGTCCTTGCGGAACCAGTTGACCTGGTAGATCTTCGGCAGCTTCGACTCGTCGTGGGTCTTGCCGAGCTCCACCCAGTGGCTGACGTAGTCACCGGCGTTGTAGCCGATGAACGGCAGCATCGCCATCGGGTCGCGGCGGACGACACCGACCGCGCCGGTGGCCGCGGCGGTCGTCTCCGAGGAGAGGGTCGCACCGATGAAGACGCCGTGGTTCCAGTCGCGCGACTCGTAGACGAGCGGGACGGTCGTCTTGCGGCGGCCGCCGAAGAGGATCGCGTCGATCGGGACGCCGTTGGGCTCGTCGTACTCGGCGGCCATCATCGGGCACTGCTTGGCCGGCGTGCAGAAGCGGCTGTTGGGGTGGCTCGAGAGCTGGTCGCTCTCGGGCGTCCAGTCGTTGCCCTTCCAGTCGGTGAGGTGCTCGGGCTTCTCGGGCGTCATGCCCTCCCACCACACGTCGCCGTCGTCGGTGCGGGCGACGTTGGTGAAGATCGAGTTGCCCTTCTCGACGGTCCGCATGGCGTTCGGGTTCGTTGTCTCACCCGTGCCCGGGGCGACGCCGAAGAGGCCGAACTCGGGGTTGACGGCGTAGAGGCGGCCGTCCTTCCCGAAGCGCATCCACGCGATGTCGTCGCCGACCATCTCGGCCTTCCAGCCCTCCAGGCTCGGCTCGATCATCGCGAGGTTGGTCTTGCCGCAGGCGCTCGGGAAGGCGCCGGCGATGTAGTGGTCCTTCCCCGCCGGCGAGGTGAGCTTGAGGATGAGCATGTGCTCGGCCATCCAGCCCTCCTTCTGGGCCATGGCCGAGGCGATGCGCAGCGCGTAGCACTTCTTGCCCAGCAGGGCGTTGCCGCCGTAGCCGGAGCCGTAGCTCCAGATCTCGAGCGTCTCGGGGAAGTGGGCGATGTACTTCGTGTCGTTGCACGGCCACGGGACGTCCTGCTCGCCCTCGGCGAGGGGGGCGCCGACGGAGTGCAGGCCCTTGACGAAGCGGGCGTTCGTCTCCTCCATCTTGTCGAGGACCGTGGTGCCGATGCGGGCCATGATGTTCATGGAGACGACGACGTAGGCGGAGTCGGTGATCTCGACGCCGAACATCGGCTCGTCCGCCTCGAGGTGGCCCATGACGAAGGGGATGACGTACATCGTCCGCCCCTTCATGCACCCCCGGTAGAGGTCGGTCATGATCCCCTTCATCTCGGCGGGGGCCTTCCAGTTGTTCGTGAAGCCCGCGCCCTCCTCCGTCTCGGAGCAGATGAAGGTCTTGTCCTCGACGCGCGCGACGTCGCTCGGCTGCGAGGCGGCCCAGTAGCTGTTCGGCTTCTTCTCCTCGTCGAGCTTGACGAAGGTGCCGCTGGCGACGAGCGCCTGGTTGAGGGACTCGATCTCCTCGGCGCTGCCGGTGACCCAGTGGATGCTGTCGGGCTGCGTGAGCTCGGCGACCTCCTTGACCCACGATGCGAGCTCGGCGTGCGTCGTCCCGCCCTGCTCGGTGCTCGTTCCAGCCGTGTCCGTGCTCATGACCCTTGATCCCTTTCGCGGGGCCGGGTGATGGGCCCCATGGAGTTGCACCCAGTGGTCGGCCGGTTGCGTGCGTCCCGGGGCGAGGCCCCCCGACACGCCGCAGTACCGGGCTAGGTAGAGCCTATTCCGTTCCCCGGCCCGGGTCGAACCGGGGTCGGGCCGGGTTCGGTGACGTGGGGCACAGGGGTGGGCCTAGCTGGGGTCGCGCGTCGACGCCCGACGCCCCACCCCTACGGGGTGCACGCTGCGCCGGTGGCCGGACGCCGCGGCCAAGAACGCGGCGTCCGGCCACGGCAGCGGCGAACGCTCCGTGGAGCGCTCAGGTGCCGTGCGGCGGACGGCGTCAGCGGACGGTGACGTCCGCCCAGACGAGGCGGTGGTCGCTCGTCGGGAAGGGGAAGACCCCGGTCAGTCGGGACAGCGGGTCGGCCTGGACAGGCCAGAAGACGCCGGCGTCGCGCACGCGGGTGCGACGGTCGACGAGGGTGTAGTCGACGCGCAGGTTGCCCGGCGCGCCGTCGGCGAAGTCGGCGGTGTCGTACCGCGGGTCGCCGCGGTGGGTGAGGTTCGCGCCGCCCTGAAGACGTGCGGCCTCGGCGCCGCCGGCCGAGGCCGCCAGCGGGTCGGTGATGCGGCGGTTGTCGAGCAGCTGGTGGATCGCGCCGTCGTAGCTGTCGCCGTCGAGCGGGTCGGCGTTGTAGTCGCCGGCGATGACGAAGTGCTCCGCCGGGTTGAGCCCGCCGCGGCCGCCCTCGTCGTCGTAGATGTAGCGGCCCTGGCCTGGGGTGACGTAGTCGGCCCAGAAGCGGATCTCGTCGTGGTTGCGGCGACCGTTGCGGTCCTCGGGGCCGTCGAAGGTGGGCGGCGTGGGGTGCGCGGCGAGGACGTGGACCGTCGTGCGGCCGACGACCACCGGGACGTCCCAGTGCGACTTGCTCGACAGCGGCAGGTCGGCGAGCTCCTCGCGGGAGTACCAGTCGGCCGGCTGCGGGGTGGTCGGGTCGTCCGGCAGGAGCGCGCCCGGCATGTCCTGCCAGCGGAAGTGCTGGAAGGTGCGGGCGTCCTTGGTGCGGATCGGGTATTTGGAGAGGACGACCATCCCGTACTGGCCCGGGAAGAGCCCGAAGCCGAAGGCGTCGTCGCCGCCGCCGACACGGCCGTCGTTGTTGAGGTCGTGGCCGCTCGGGACACCGGTGTTCACCGGAGCGACGAACGCGTACGGGTACCGGACCGGGCCCGCCCCGTTCTGCGACCGCTGGAGGTAGTTCGTCCGGAACAGGTCGACCGCCCGACCGCCCTGCTCGAAGTCGAACTCGTTGAGGAGGACGACGTCGGGGTTCGTGCGCTGGATGACCTCGGCGACGGCCTTGGCCTGGGCGTTGTCGGCCGTCGACAGGTCGGCGACGAGCTGGCCGGGGGCGTTGCGGTTGAGCGAGAGGTTGTACGTCGCGACGCGCAGGTCGGTCGCCTTGGCCGCGTGACCGTGGCCGCGTGTGCCGTGGGTCTTGTGGTGGCCGTGGGTCTTCTGCGAACCGTGCTCGGCGGGGCCGGCGTGGGCGATGGCCGGGGCCAGCGCGAGGGCCGCGGCGGCGCCGAGTGCGGCGAGGGTCGAGCGGGTCATGGGTCCTCCGTCGGTTCGGGGGTGGTCTCAGCCACCCTAGGAACGGCATCGGGCGACCGGATGAAGTCGAGGTGAACGCTGCCAGCCGCACCGGCGGCCCTTCCGGTTGGCGTCAGCGGCGCCGATCGCGTAGCATCGGTCGTCGCCGTACAAGCGGCATGCGCCCGTAGCTCAACGGATAGAGCATCTGACTACGGATCAGAAGGTTTGGGGTTCGAATCCCTACGGGCGCGCTCTGAGTTGAGACAGACGCCGAACGGCCCCGGTGATGACCAGGGCCGTTCGTCGTTGTGTGCTCGGCCTCAGTCGAGCGGGTCCAGGCCCTTCGCCGCGCGGGCTGCGTTGACCCGCCGGGTGCGTTCGGCCCGCATGCGGAAGCGGGGGTCGTTCATCCCGCCCTGGTCGGCCGGGCCCATGAAGGACAGGAGTGTGTACTGGATCCGCCACAGGATCCGGTAGCCGATCGACAGGCCGGTCGTGTCCGCGGGGATTGTCTTCGCCATGACCCCAACCTACGGCGGCGGGGTGCGCGCCGTGCGCGGGCGGGGGCGCCGTCAGCCGGCGGGCTGGGCGAGCTCACGATCGGGGCGGCGGCGGGTGATGAGCATCCCGAAGGCCGCGGCGACGATGTACATGACGATCGAGTACACCGCGCTGGGGATCGCGACCTCCGTGCTCGCCAGGACGCTCAGGGCGATCGTCAGTGCGACCGTCGTGTTGTGGATCCCGACCTCCATCGAGCTCGCGATCGCCTGGCGCTCGGACAGCCGGAGCGCCTTCGCGCCGAGGTAGCCGATCGTCAGGCTCGCGAGGCAGAACAGCGTCGTGACGATGCCGACCTGGCGGACGTACTCGCCGAGGTCGTCCCGCTCGCCCAGGATCGCGCCGAAGGCGAGGGGCAGCACGAGGATCTGCAGGGCCAGCGCGACGATGACCGCGCGAGGGCGCGGGCGACCCCGCGGAAGTCGTCGACCGTCAGGGACAGGCCCCGGCCGAACATGATGATCGCGAGCGCGACCGGCAGCCCGACGGTGATGAGGGCGGAGTCGGTCATGGAGGGCACCTCGTGGTGCGACAGACGGGCGCGCCGGACCGATGCCCGTGGGCTGCGCTGCCGGATGGTTACCGAAGAGTAGCGCGCGGAGCCGCGGTGCGGAGTCCTCGGTCCGGTGGACGTGACGCGGGTCACTCCCGTGGGGGTTACCGATACTCGGTGTAACGGATACCGTGCGTACCGCACATTCTTCCCCGGTCGACCCGGGGCATCCGGACCACGAAGGGAACCCGATGGCCTCCACCCCGTCGTCGCTCGCCGAGCGCGGCCAGCGTCTCGGTCTCAAGCTCATCGCCAAGGCCGGTGGCCTGCCGGCCCTGCAGGACCCCGAACGGCGCAAGAAGGTCGAGCGTCTGCTGTATCGCGGTGCCGTCAGCGGCTTCAAGGCCCAGACCGCCGCCGGTCGGGCCTTCGCGAAGAAGAAGGGCTCGGGCGACCCGGAGCGCGCCGCCGCCCGCCCGCCGAAGCAGATGTTCGACCTCACCCCCGACGAGGACCAGGCGACGATCAAGCAGGTCGCCAAGGACCTCGCGGACGAGATGATCCGACCGATCGCCGCCGAGTCCGACGCGAACCGCTCCGTCCCCGACGACGTGCGCGCCGCCGCGACCGAGATGGGCCTGGGCCTCGTCGGCGTCCCCGCCTCGCTCGAGGGCATCGCCGAGGAGCGCTCCGCCGTCACCGCCGCCCTCGTCCTCGAGGAGCTCGCGCGCGGCGACATGGGCATCGCCGTCGGCCTCATGGCCCCGGCCGCCGTCGCCACCGCGATCGCGAGCTACGGCGACGCCGACCAGCAGGCGACCTACCTGCCCGCGTTCACCGGTGACAACCCGCCGGCGGCCGCGCTCGCCTTCCAGGAGCCGCAGCCGCTCTTCGACCCCTCCGAGCTCCGGACGGTCGCCACCACCGAGGGCTCCGACCTCGTCCTGCACGGGGTCAAGGCGCTCGTGCCGGCCGCCGACACCGCCGAGCTCTTCGTCGTCTCCGCGATGGTCGACGGCGTCGCGCGGATGATCATCGTCGAGCCCGGGGCCGACGGCCTGACCACCGAGGACGACCCGGCGATGGGTCTGCGGGCCGCGAACACCAAGCGGCTGCACCTCGACGGCGTCCGAGTGCCGAGGGCGAACCTCCTCGGCAGCGCGGACGACCACCGGGACGCCGTCCGCCGGGCCCGCCTGGCCTGGGCCGCGCTCGCGGTCGGGACGAGCCAGGCCGTCCTCGACCAGCTCATCCCGTACGTCAAGGAGCGCACCGCCTTCGGTGAGCCCATCGGCCAGCGCCAGGCGGTCGCCTTCACGATCAGCAACATCGGCATCGAGCTCGACGGCCTCCGTCTGGCGACGTGGCGGGCGGCCAGCCGCCTCGACCGGGGCGAGGACGCCGCGGCGACGATCGCCTCGGCCCGGGCCCTCGCCGCCTCGCACGGCGCCCAGATCGGCTCGAACGCCGTGCAGATGCTCGGCGGCCACGGCTTCGTCAAGGAGTACGACAACGAGCGGTGGTACCGCGACCTGCGGGCCGCCGGTGTCCTCGAGGGTGTCGTCCTCGTCTGAGGCGCTCCCACCCACCCCAGACCTTCCCGAAGGAGACACGATGATCGACCTCGAGGTCCCGAAGAAGTTCCGTCCCCTCGTCGAGCAGGCCCGTGGCATGGCGGAGGAGGTGTTCTGGCCGATCTCGCGCAAGTACGACCGCGCCGAGCACGAGTACCCGGCCGAGCTCGACCTCGTCAGCGCCGTCATCGACGGCATGAGCGACTCCGGCGCCGGCCAGGGCGCGGGCGCCTCCGGCTCGACCCGCAGCGCGGCCGAGCCCGCAGGCGGTGACGCCGGCCAGAAGGAGGCCGAGGTCGGGGCCGTCGGCTCGGGCCGCAACAAGAAGAAGGGCTCGAAGGAGAACCGCAACGGCGCGAACCTCTCCTCGGCGCTGTCCATCATGGAGACCTGCCGCGGCGACGTCGGCCTCACGCTGTCCATCCCGCGCCAGGGGCTGGGAAACGCGGCCATCGCGGCCGTCGCCAACGACGAGCAGAAGGCGCGCTACGGCAACCGCTGGGCCGCGATGGCCATCACCGAGCCGGAGGTCGGCTCCGACTCGGGGGCCATCCGGACGACGGCCGTCAGGGACGGCGACGAGTACGTCCTCAACGGCGAGAAGATCTACGTCACGGCTGGCGAGCGGGCCGAGCTCGTCGTCGTGTGGGCGACGCTCGACCGCAGCCTGGGCAAGCAGGCGATCAAGTCGTTCGTCGTCGAGCGGACGAACCCCGGCCTGAAGCTCGTCCGGCTCGAGCACAAGCTCGGCATCCGGGCCTCCGACACCGCGGCCTTCGTCCTCGAGGACTGCCGGGTGCCGGCGCAGGACCTCCTCGGTGACCCGGAGATCAAGATCGAGGGCGGCTTCGGCGGCGCGATGCAGACCTTCGACAACACGCGCCCGCTCGTGGCGTCGATGGCCCTCGGCCTGACCCGCGCGTGCCTCGACACGACGACGAAGCTCCTCGCCGAGCAGGGCGTCGAGGTCGACCACGACGCCCCGGCCACGACCCAGTCGGCCGCGGCCGCCCGGCTGATCCAGATGGAGGCCGACTACGAGTCGGCGTACCTGCTCACGCTGCGCGCGGCGTGGATGGCCGACAACGGCCGGCCGAACTCGATGGAGGCCTCGATGGCCAAGGCCAAGGCGGGTCGCACGTGCGTCGACGTCGCCCTCGGCTGCGTCGAGCTGTGCGGCGCGACCGGCTACGCCGAGACCGAGCTGCTCGAGAAGTGGGCTCGGGACAGCAAGATCCTCGACATCTTCGAGGGCACCCAGCAGATCCAGCTGCTCGTCGTCGCCCGGCGCCTGCTCGGCTACAGCAGCGCGCAGCTGAAGTGACCCGCTGAGCGGTCCCGCACGAGACGGCGGGCGGCTCCCCGGCCCGGGGAACCGCCCGCCGTCGCTCGTCCTCGGTGCGACCGGGTCAGCGGTGGTAGAGCGCCTCGATCGCGTCGGCGCGGCTCTTGGTGATGACGTGGCGCCGCAGCTTCATCGCGGCCGTCATCTCGCTGCGCTCCTCGGTGAAGTCGTCCGCGAGGAGGCGGAAGGCACGCACGGACTCGGCCTTCGAGACGGACGCGTTCGCCGCGTCGACGGCCTTCTGGATCTCGTCGCGCAGCTCCTTGCGCTTCGGCAGCTCCTCGATCGGGACGGAGCCGAGGCCGTTCTCTTCCGCCCACCGCTCGACGGCCGGGCGCTCGAGCGTGATGAGCGCGCCGACGAAGGGGCGGCCCTCGCCGACGACGAGCGCGTTCGCGACGAGCGGGTGCTCGCGGATGACGTCCTCGAGCGGGCCGGGCGCGACGTTCTTCCCGCCGGCCGTCACGAGGATCTCCTTGGCCCGGCCGCTGATCGTCAGGTAGCCGTCCTCGTCGAGCGTCCCGAGGTCACCGGTGCGCAGCCAGCCGTCGTCGAAGGTCTTGGCCGTCGCGTCCGGGTTCTGCCAGTAGTCGTCCATGACGACCATGCCCTGGACCTCGATCTCGCCGCCCTCGCCGATCCGGACGCGGTTGCCGGGCACGACCGGGCCGACCGAGCCGATGCGCGTGCACCCGGGGCCGTTGACCGTGATGGCAGCGGTCGTCTCCGTCATCCCGTAGCCCTCGTAGACCGGCACGCCGATGCCCCGGAAGAAGTGCGCCAGCCGGGTGTTGAGCGCGCCGCCGCCGCTGATCGCCAGCTCGCACTCGCCGCCGAGCGCACCCCGGACCCGCCGGAAGAGGAGCCGCTCGAAGACGGCGCGCTCGAGCCGCTCCCGGGCGGTGGGGCGGCGGGAGTCGCCCAGGCCGTCGCCGCCGCGGGCCTCGCTGCGCGCGACGGCGACCTGCTCGCCGCGCCGGAAGATCTCCGCGATCGCCGGGCCGCGGTGGGTCGCCTGGGTGCGCACGGCGGCGTGGACCTTCTCGAAGACCCGCGGGACGCCGAGGACGACGTGCGGGCGGAACGACACGAGCTTGTCGGTGATCGTCCCGAAGTCGCCCCAGAAGCCGACCGTCGAGCCGCCCTGGACGGCCGTGTACGTCACGGCGCGGGCGAGGACGTGCGCCATCGGCAGGAACATGAGGACCCGGCGGTTCCGGACGGCGCCGCCGATCGGGTGGGTGAGCAGCCCCTTGGCCTCGGCCGCCAGGTGCCGGTGGGTGACGACGACGCCCTTGGGGCGGCCGGTCGTGCCCGAGGTGTAGATGATCGAGGCGAGGGAGTCGAAGGTGACGGCGTCGCGTCGGGCCTCGACCTCCGCGACGGTGCGGTCGGCCCCGAGCGCCCGCAGCTCGGCGACGGCGTCGGTCGAGTCGTCCTCGGGGTCGAGGACCAGGACGCGGACACCGAGGCCGAGCTCGGCGACGGCCTGGGCCTGCGCCGTCGTCTCGACGACGACGACCCGGGCGCCGGAGTCGGAGACGATCCACTCGACCTGCGGGGGAGCGGACGAGGGGTAGATCGGCACGGCGGCGGCGCCGGCCGCCCACGACGCCTGGTCGATGAGCAGCCACTCGTAGCGGGTGTTCGCCATGAGCGCGACGCGGTCCCCGGGCTCGACCCCGAGGGCGATGAGGCCCCGCGCGACGTCGGTCACCGCGGTGAGGTGATCGGCCGCGGTGATCGGCAGCCAGCGCTCCTGCGCGAACCGCGAGAAGACGACCCGCTGCGGGTCCTGCGCCGCGGCGCGCCACGGATGGGTGGCGAGGAGGTCCTCCGCCACGAGCTCGAGGGTGCCGCCGTCGGCGATCGACTGGGTCATGACCAACCTTCCCCCGGGGTGGGACCACCCGTTCCCGGGTCTCTCGGTACGGGAACTTCTCCTCTACGGAGGATGTCACGGGGGCGGGCCCGCGGCGGCGGCGGGTCGCCCGGGTCGCCGCTCGGGCGCGGCTACCCTGTCGCGCATGCTCGTCCTCGCCGTGTGCAGCCTCAAGGGCGGGGTCGGGAAGACGTCGGTCACCCTCGGCCTCGCCTCCGGCGCGCACGCCCGCGGGTTGCGCACGCTCGTCGTCGACCTCGATCCGCAGGGCGACGTGACGACAGGCCTGGCCGTCGCCGAGGAGCCGTCGACGACGCTCGCCGACGTCCTCGAGGACCCCCGCGCGAAGGTGGTCCGGTCGGCGGTCGTCCCCAGCGGGTGGTCGTGGCGCGGGGCGGACGGAGCGCAGGTGCCGCTCGACGTCCTCACCGGCGGGCCGGCGCTCGCCGCCCGCGAGCGGCCCGACGCGAGCGAGAAGGCGCTGCTGGCCCTGTCCCGTGCGCTGGCGAAGGCCGAGGGGTACGAGCTCGTCCTGCTCGACTGCCCGCCGCACCTGGGTGCCCTCACCCGGTCGGGTCTCGCCGCGAGCGACCGGGCGCTCGTCGTCGCCGAGCCGGGGCTGTTCGCCGTCAACGCCGCCGACCGCGCGCTCGGTGCGGTCCACGACGTCCGCGGCTCCCTCAACCCGCGCCTGCAGCCGCTGGGGGTCGTCGTCAACCGGTTCCGCTCGTCGCTGGCCGAGCACCGGTACCGGGTCGAGGAGCTGCAGTCGATGTTCGGCCCGCTCGTCCTCTCCCCGGTCCTGCCCGAGCGCAGCGTCCTGCAGCGCGCCCAGGGTGCGACGGTCCCGATCCACGAGTACCCCGGCGGGCGTGACCTGGCGCGGGCGTTCGACGCGATCCTCGACCGCGCCCTACGAGCGCCGCACGGTCGCTGACCTATCCGCGCGCGTTCACCTCGTCGTGGCGATCGCGTCATCTCGGAGCGGTGCACTGCGGGGCATGACCGAGCCCGGGCCCGCCGACGCGACCCACCGGGTACCGACCGACAGCCTCGGCCCGCTACGAGGGTGGCTCGCTGCGCGTCCGGCTCGGCAACGGCGGCGGCCGCGCGCTGCCCTTCACCGTCTTCCCGTTCGCGGGCGAGCGCCTCACGCCGGCGTTCGTGACGGTCCCGGCCCGAGGGTCGACGGAGACGACGCTCATCCCGCTCCTGGGCAGGTGGGACATCAGCGTGCAGGGGCCGAACCGGTTCTGGTACGACGCGAAGGGGAGCATCACGGGAGCCGCGCGCGAGGTCGACGTCGAGGTCGCGCCGCGGACCGACCGAGCCGCGCGGCTCACGCTCCGGTCGGGCGCGAAGGCGGTGCGTCTCGTCCTCCGCCCGCTCGCGCACGCCGGCACCAGCCGGACGGTCGACCTGCCCGCCCACGGCTCGACGGAGCTGACGTGGCCGACCGACCACGGGTGGTTCGACGTCGAGGTGACGTGCGCCCAGGACGCGGCCTTCCGCCGACGGGTCACCGGCCACGTCGACACGGGCCGGGAGTCGCTGACCCCCTGAGTGCTCAGCCGCGGCGGGCGCGCAGGCGCTCGGCGGTGTGCAGCGCCCAGCTGCTGAACGTCGTCAGGGCGCCGCAGTAGCCCGTCCCGAGCACGAGGAGCCAGGCCGGGGTCCGTCCCCCGGCGAGAATGAGGAGCGCGCCGAGCAGCACCGTCCCGGCCACGTTGACGGCCAGCGTGGCACGGGCTGCGGCCCAGCCCCGGGTGGTCAGGCTCGTCGTGACCCGCCACCGGGTGATCGTCCCGGCCGCCCCGGCCAGCCCGACGCCCGCAGCGAGGGCGAGTGCGCTCATGCGCCGCCCTCCTCGATCGTGCGTGCGACCTCCGCCTGACCGGGGGAGCCGCCGAGCACCCGCTCGCCGACCACGAGCCCGGCCACGCACCCACCGACCCCGAGCGCGACCGACGCGAGCAGGTACACCAGCGCGACGGCGGGCCGGTGTCCCGCGAGGCGCCCGAGCTCGACGACGAGGGTGGACATCGTCGTCCATCCGCCGAGGACCCCGACGACGAGGAAGGGCCGCACCCACACGGGCTCGGCATCCCGGCGTGCGGCGAGCGCGGCGAGGCCGGCGACGACGAGCCCGATGAGCACCGCCCCCGAGACGTTGACGAGCAGCGTCCCCCACGGCAGGCCACCGAGAGGGCCGCCGTCTCGCGGCGGGAGCGCCCGCGAGACGCCCCACCGGCCGAGCGAGCCGAGCGCTCCGCCGAGCCCGACGAGGAGCGGGACCGCGGGCCCGTGCGTGGGCCGCGCCGTCACGAGCCTCGACGGACCTGGAGGAAGTCGGCGATCCGCCCGATCGCCTCGGTGAGGACGTCGGCGTCGGGCAGCGTGACGAGCCGGAAGTGGTCGGGTTCGAACCAGTTGAAGCCTCGCCCGTGGGTGACGAGGATCTTCTTCTCCCGCAGCAGCTCGATGACGAACGCCTCGTCGTCCTCGATGGGGTAGACCTCCGGGTCGAGCCGGGGGAAGCAGTAGAGCGCCCCGCGCGGCGGCACGCAGCTGACGCCGGGGATCTCGTTGAGCAAGCGCGACGCCAGCTGGATCTGGTCGTGGAACCGCCCGCCGGGGACGATGAGCTCGTCGATGGACTGGTAGCCCCCGAGGGCGGTCTGGATCGCGTGCTGCCCGGGGACGTTCGCGCACATCCGCATGTTCGCCAGCAGGGTCAGGCCCTCGAGGAAGTCGCTCGCGCGCTCCTTCGGCCCGGTGACGACGACCCACCCGGCGCGGTAGCCGCACACGCGGTACGCCTTCGACAAGCCCGAGAACGTGAGGCAGAGGACGTCGTCGCCGGCGGCCTTGGCGGTGTGGTGGTGGACGGCGTCGTCGAAGACGATCTTCTCGTAGATCTCGTCGGCCATGAGGACGAGGTCGTGGCGCCGGGCGATGTCGACGAGGCCGCGGACGGTCTCCTCCGAGTACACCGCCCCCGTGGGGTTGTTCGGGTTGATGACGACGAGCGCGTGGGTGTTCTCGGTGATCTTCGACTCGATGTCGCCCAGGTCGGGGTTCCACTCGTTTCTCTCGTCGCACCGGTAGTGCACGGGCGTGCCGCCGGAGAGGGCGACCGCCCCGGTCCACAGGGGGTAGTCGGGCGCCGGGACGAGGATCTCGTTGCCGTCGTCGACGAAGGCCTGGAGGACCATCGTGATGAGCTCGGAGACGCCGTTGCCGATGTAGACGTCCTCGACGCCGACCTCGGTGATGCCGACCGACTGGTAGTACTGCGCGACGGCGGTGCGGGCGGGGTAGATGCCCTTGCTGTCGGAGTAGCCCTGGGAGTCGGGCAGGTGCTGGATCATCGCGGCGAGCACCGGCTGCGGTGCCTCGAAGCCGAACGGTGCGGTGTTGCCGATGTTCAGCTTGAGGATCTTCTCGCCCAGGGCCTCGAGGCGCTGGGCCTCCTGGAGGATCGGGCCCCGCACGTCGTACCGGACGTTCTTCAGCTTGTCGGCCTGCCTGATCCGTCGCATGGCGGTCAGTCTCTCAGGCCGACGTCCCCGCCCGACGCTGACTGCGCTCCGTCCATGCCGACGACGACGGGCGCCGACGAGGCCGCCGGGACCACCGCGGAGGCCCTCCCGTCGCAGGCCCGCCGGGGGTACGGGCTGGGGTCGGTGGTCACCGGGTCCTTCGGGGCGGTGCCGGGTCTGCTCCTGCTGCCGTTCCTCACCGACCGGTCGGAGCATCCGGCGGGTCGGCGGCGGCCGTTCATCCTCCGCGCCGGCCTCGCGCTCGCCGTGTGCTTCGCGCTGCTCTTCCTCGGTCCGACGGGTCCGGCCTGGCTCGGTGCGGCGTGGGTCGCCGTGCTCTACCTCGTGTGCGCCAGCGCGTACGCCTTCTTCCAGGTGCCGTACATGGCGATGCCGGCGGAGATGACCGCCGACCCGGACGGCTCGGCGCGTGGTGGACGACCCGTCGGGCGCCCGTCGACGCCGGCGGGGTGGCCCCGTCGGTCGGCGGCCTGCGCGAGCAGCTCGCGGTCGTCGCTTCCTCGGGTCCGTTCCGCACGCTCCTGCTCGCGTGGGTGCTCCAGGCGCTCGCGACGGGAACGATGCTCGCCGGCGCGGACTACGTCGCCCGCTGGGTGCTGCGCGACGCGGGCGCCTCGACGCTGATCCTCGTCGCGTTCGTCGGGCCGGCGATCGTCGAGACCCCCCTGTGGGAACGGGTCGGTGTCCGGGCGGGCAAGAAGCGCGGGTTCGTCGCGGCGACCGTCCTCCTGCTCGCCGGGGCGCTCGTCGTACTCCTCGTCCACGGGATGGGGACGGCGGCGGTCGCCGCAGCGATCGTCCTCGTCGGCATCGGGTACGCCGGGGTGCAGATGTTCCCCATGGCGATGATGCCGGACATCGCCGCGGCCGACACGGCGCGCTCCGGGGCCAACCGGACCGGGGTGTTCACGGGGGTGTGGACCGCGGGGGAGAC
>ERZ501047.54-NODE-54-length-39745-cov-19.784757_pt1 | contig 39745 bp, 60 predicted proteins | sample MGYA00510868_ERZ501047 | MGnify/ENA primary metagenome ERZ501047 (study PRJEB25958, sample SAMN03398593) | human skin metagenome | study: EMG produced TPA metagenomics assembly of the Human Skin Microbiome Metagenome (human skin metagenome) data set. | reverse complement strand
AGGAAGGACCACCACGTGACCACCGACGCCCGCGACCTCGCCGACGCCTGCGAAACCCTCGCCACCATGCTCGGCGTCGACATCCGCGACGTGACCGCAGCCCTCAACTCGGAGCAGGTCATCACCAACAGCCGGGCCCGCGCGATCGTCGCCGCAGCGAACCCCCGCGAGCGCGCCAACCTCGGCACGCACCGCGCCGGGAAGGCGTGGACCCCGGCCGAGCACGCCGAGGTCCACGCCGCCGTCATGCGCGTCGCAGCTCGCCGCGACACGTTCACCGCTGACGACGTGTGGGACGAGCTCGGCGACCGAGCACCCGTCGGCAAGGGACTCGCCGGAGTCCTCCGCGGCATCGCGGGCCACGGGCACATCCGCAACACCGGCACCACCGTCTACACCACCCGCGGTGGCGTCCACGACGCCGGCCAGCGGCTCACCGTGTGGTCGTCCCTCATCCACCAGACCGCCTGAAAGGAACCGCCATGCCTGACACCGTCACCATCGCTCACGCCGACTTGCACCGCCTCCTCAACGCCGCTTCCCTGTTCGCCGACGACGGCATGTCCCTGCCCATCCTCAACACCGTCAAGCTCGCCACCGTCGACGGGCACCTGACGGCGACCGCGACCAACCGCTACATCCTCGGCCACGTCCGCGTCCGCCCCGAGGACATCAAGGGCCGGCTCGAGGCGCTCCTGCCCGTCGCGTCCGCCGCAGCGATCCGCGCCACGTTCAAGGCGCCCCCGCGCGGGCTCGAAGCGGACCACAACCTCACCCTCACCGTCGGCGCGAAGGGCCTCACCGTGAAGGGCCCGACGTGGCCGACCCGCGCCTACAAGGACCCCGTCAACATCACCGCGACCTACCCCCTGCAGCCCGGCAAGTACCCCGACATTGAGCGCATCATCCCCGACGCGCTCAAGCCCGACGACGAGCAGCCCGCCGGCGACCCGCTCCTCAACCCGCGCCTCGTCGCGACCGTGGTGAAGGCCGCCAGCATCATCGCCCCCGGCGACGCGACCCTACTCGCCGTCAACGGGCCCACGCGCGCCACCGTGTGGGCGACCTACAACCGCGACCTCGTCGCCGCCGTCATGCCCGCCCGCATCAACCCTGCCGACGGCCGTGACACGATCAAGCCGTGGTGGCAGTCGTGACCAGCCCCCACCACGACCGCCCACGCTCGGCCGGCCCGCCCCGCCTCGTCGGCAAGTCCGGGCCCCGGCCGCCGTCACCGTTCGAGCGCGTCGCCGCCGAACGCGACGAAGCCGTAGCGCGCTACGCCGAGCTCGCGCAGAAGGCCATGGCCCTATCCGCCAGCATCGAGCGGCTGGCGCTGGAGCTCGAGACCGTCCGTGTCCTCATCCACGGCGCGCACTACCAGATGCGACGAGGTGACAACGACGCCGCCGCCAAGTCACTCAACGCGATCGCACGCCACCTGAACTAAACGCACGCAAACCGCGCCGACACGGCCCGTCGTCCCACCCCGGACGACGGGCCGCAGGCATGCTCAACGCATGGCAGTCAAGACCATCGACGACGTGGAGCTCGTCGCCACCGGCACGTGGAACGCGAGCACCGGCCGCGCCACCATCACCCGCGACGACCTCGCCGCGATCCTCGCCGCCCACGACGACGGCCTAGTGGATCACGCCCCCATCAAGCTCGGCCACACCAGCACCCTCAACGATGGCATCGGCGAGGGCAACCCCGCCTATGGGTGGGCGATCCCCCGCCGCATCGAGGACCGCCCCGACGGCACCAGCGTCCTACGCGGTGACCTTGCAGGCGTCCCCGCCAAGCTCGCCGACGCGATCCCCCACGGTTACCGCCGCCGGTCCGCTGAAATCGCGTTCAACGCGCGCGCCCACACCGGGAAGAAGTACCGGGCTGTACTCACCGGCCTCGCCGTGCTCGGCGTCGCTGCGCCCGCGGTCAAGACCCTCGCCGACGTGCTCGCCTACTACTCCGACGAGGACACCCTCCAGCCCGTCACCGTTGACCTGTCCGCGCCCGGCGACACGCCGCCCGTCCCACACACCGACACGGCGCCCCGCAACGATGGGGACATGTCACACCCCGCCGCCGACAGCAAGGATGTCACGATGCCCCTCACCGAAGCGCAGGTGCGAGCTGCCCTGAACCTGGACGCCACCGCGGACCTGGACGCCGAGCTCACGCAGTACCTCGAGTCCCGCAAGCCGAAGGACGGCGACAAGCCGGCCGAGGTGAACCCGGCGCCGGACAACGCGACCGTCAAGACCGACGCCCCGCAGACCGCGACGCAGGCCGCCGCCGAGGGCGAGGTCCCCGCCGCCGACCCGACCGCGGCAGCGAAGGAGCAGGCGCAGCCCGCGACCGTCACCCTGTCTCAGGGCGCCTACGACGAGCTCGTGCAGTCCGCGCAGCTCGCCCGCGAGCACCGCGCCGCTGACCTGGCCCGCGACGCGCTCAAGGCCGGGAAGATCACCGCCGCCGAGGTCGCCGCGTACAGCGAGGCCGCCCGCGACAACTACGACAGCACCGCGCGTCTCCTCGACAGCCTCGGCGTGAAGTTCTCCACCACCGAGGCCGGCCACGACAACGCGCCCACCGCCACCCCCGCCAACGACGCTCTCGACCGCTGGGTTGAGACCGGCGAGCTCACCTACTGACACACCGGCCCCGGCCTGAACCCCGAGAGGAACAAGCATCATGAGCAACGCCATGCGACCGTTCTACAAGCCCGGTGAGTCCGTCACCGCGCACGCCAAGACCGCCGTCACCGGCCGGCGATTCGTCGACATCGACGGCGCCCGCACCGACGGCAACATCAGCGTCTCCCACAAGGCCGGCGACGCCATCGGCGTCGCTGCCTACGACGCCGCCGCCGGCGAGAAGGTCACCACCTACCTCGGGGGCGTCCTCGAGGTGCAGGCCGCGTCCGCCGTCACCTCCGGCCAGTACGTGAAGCCGGACGCCACCGGGCAGGCCATCCCCGCCGCGACGAAGGCGGAAGGCGTCGGCCGCGCCGTCGACGACATCGCCGCCGGAGCCACCGGACCCATCGACTTCGGCCGCTGACCGGCGCCGGACACCCACACGTAACCCCGAGAGGACAGCATCATGCCTGACACGATCTACACCCCCGAGGCGCCGGTCATCGCCGCCGACGGCAAGATCACCGTCGACGCGCTCCTGCGCGACCCCCTGCGCCTCCAGAAGCGCGTCATGAACATGGTCAACCAGCGACTCATCGCCGGCTACATCTTCGCGGACGGCGCCCCGGCCGTCGGCGGCGCCGTCATCTTCGAGCGGACCCTCGCCGCCGAGGGCGAGCTCTACACGAGCCGCGACGTGCAGGAAATCGAGCCCATGGCCGAGTTCCCGCTCCTGGACGACGCGGACTCCACCCCCGAGGTCCGTGCCGCCAGCAAGTACGGCGGCGCGTTCGAGGTGTCCTACGAGCAGAAGCGCCGCAACCGCGTCGACATCGTCAACCGCAAGCTGACGCGTCTCGCCAACACCATCGTGCGCAAGGTCGACCTCGTCGCCCTGGCCGAGCTGAACAAGGACCAGGTCATCACCGCCAACGCGCTCGTCGGCACGTCCTGGTCCAACGCCACGACCGGCAACCCGACCATGGATATCGCCACGGCCGCGTCCCGCATCGACAACCGCGACCTCGGCTACACCGCCAACACCGTCCTCATCAACCCCGCGCAGGAGCTCGCCCTGTTCGGGCGCAAGGACATCCGCGACGCGCTGCCCCGCGAGAACGCCACCACCAACCCGTTCATGTCGGGCAAGGTCAACGGCCTCATGGGCTATACGTGGGTCGTGTCCAACCGGGTCCCCGCCGGCACGGCCTACGTCCTCGAGGCGAAGATGCCCGGCAGCCTCCACGACGAGGTGCCGTTCTACACCCGCGTCACCGACCAGCCCCGCAACGAGTCGTGGCTCCTGCAGGGTGCGCGCGTCACGGTGCCCGTCATCACCGAGCCCCTGTCGGTGACGAAGCTGACCGGGATCGCGTGATGGCGGTCAGCAAGGCGCAGCTCGCGGCGCTCGCAGCGGGCGCCGAGCCGGCCACCCCGGAGGAGGCGCAGGTGGTCCGTGAGCAGGCCATCGCTGAGACGGTCCCCGCCCCGGCCGACAACGTCGTGGTGGACGCCGGCGGGACCGTCCGCGTGGAGGCGCTCACCATGGTCGCCGTGTCGTGGGAGGTCGAGGGGAAGGGCCAGCAGTACGTGGCCCTCGCCCCCGGCCAGCACGCGACGGTCGGCAAGGCTGACGCGGACCGGCTCACCGAGCTCGGCGCCGTGAAGCGCGTCAAGTAGGCGCCACCAGCCCGCAACCCTGACGGCCGCCGGACGCCCCACGAAGGCGGACGGCGGCCGTCACCGCACCCAGGGAGGACCACCTCATGCCAGGTATCTACGGGACCACCGTCGCAGACGTGCAGGCGCTCATGCCCGAAGCAAAGTTCTACGCGACGGCGCAGGCGATCCCGGCCGGGAAGTACGGCGTCACCGTCGAGCAGGTGGAGGCGTGGATCGGTGAGGTGTCCGCGATGGTCGGTCTGCGCCTCGACGGGTGGCAGCGCCTCGCTGGCGTCGTCGCGGTCGACCCCGGTGACGCTGCCGGCGTGGTGCGTGTCGACATCGACGGGACCACCCTGTGGGTGCTGCCCGGCACGGACGCGGCGCGCATTGCTGGCGCGGCGTCCACCGTCGTCGCCAACGCGGTCGCCGCCTACGCTGAGGGCGCCCGGCACCCGGAGCGCGCGGCCGTCGCCGACACGTCCTACGAGCACGTCCTGTGGACGCGCTACCAGACCGGCCTAGCGGCGCTCCTCGAGTGGTGGGACAAGAACAAGCCGGGCCCCGCCGCCGGCGACACGACCAGCGCGGCCGGGCACGCTAGCGGCGTGTTCCCCGCCCCCGTGTTCCTCGACCAGCACGCCTGGTGACGCGTCGTGAGGTTCACGTTCGATGTCGTCGGTGAGCGGCAGGTTGACCGGACCCTCGCGCGCGTCGCGGACGACATCACCGACGCGCGTCCCCTGTGGGACAAGCTCGCGGCCGACTTCGGCCGTATCGAGGTGGTGCAGTTCGCGTCGCAGGGCGCCTACTCGGGCGGGTGGCCGGCGCTGTCGCCGCGGTATGCGGCGTGGAAGTCCCGCCACTACCCCGGTAAACCGATCCTGCAGCGCACGGGCGCGCTCTACCGGGACCTCACGGCGCGCCCCTACGGCGTGGAGCGCATCACCGGGGAGAGTATGACGGTGGGCACCGACTTGCCCTACGCCCGGTATCACCAAGCGGGCGGGGGGACCCTGCCGCGACGGCGCCCCGTCGAGTTCGACGAAGCGACCCGCCGCCGGTGGGTCGGGATCATCCAACGGTACGTCATGACCGGGGAGGCATAGCATGCGAGGTATCCACGCGGCAGCAACGCGCGCCGCTGAGTGGCTGGCGGCCGAGGTCCCTACGGCGCTCGACCGCATCCGCATCAGCGAGGCCCTGGACCCCGCCGACCTGCCATCGCCGGAGCACGTGTGGGGACACGACATCAACCAGCTCGGCATCGACGACTGGCCCGCCGTGCTCGTCGTCCCCGGCCAGCAGCGCGGCATGCAGTACCTCGACGCGCTCGACGACGGAGGCGAGCTGTACGCCGTCACGTACAGCCTCATCATCTACGGGTGGGTCCGGGCAGAGGACTACGAGGCCACGGCCCGCATCCGCGACAGGTACGGCCTCGCGATCCGGGAGGCGCTCCTCACCCGCAAGCAGATGTCAGCGGCGCGCGCGTGGGACGACCCCACCCCCCGCACCGCAGACGCGTGGGTGAAGCCGGAGACGATCCGGGAGGACTACGGCCCCCCCACCAGCGACGGGCGCCGCACCATCGCCGGCGTCGAGGTCCGCCTGGACATCACTGTCATCGAGCAGCTGTCCGGCCCGACCGTCCTCGGCGACGCTGCCGCGCCGGTCACCAAGACCGTCACCCCCGAGCCCACCAGCACGGGAGGCGACACGCGCACCCTCCCACCCCACCCCGCCCTGGCCTAGGAAAGTGGAGCCATGCCCGACTACTACAACGCCACCGACCAGCCCGTGGTCATCGACGACGAGGGCCGGGTGCTGCCCGGCCGGGAGCACGCCGACCTCGACGCCCGCACCCCCGAGGTGAAGGCCGCCGCAGACCGGGGCGACCTCGTCAAGATGGGCGAGGACACCCCGACGAGCGACGCCAAGGCAGCCGCCGACGCGAAGCCTGCCCGCAAGCCGACCAGCGACAAGGAGTAACCCATGCCCGGCGTCATCATCCGCACCGCGACCCGATCCGGCCCCGTCAACCCCGACGTGCCCGAGACCGGCCGCTACTACGTGCCCGGCCTGTTCACCCGCGGGTCCGTCACCACGCCCAAGCTCATCCGGTCCGTCGCCGAGCTCATCCTCGAGTTCGGTGACCGGCCCACGTACTCGGCCGCGTGGGACGACCTCAAGACCTACTTCGAGGAGGGCGGCACCGAGGCCGTCGTGACCCGCGTCGTCGGTCCGGCCGCCGCGATCGGGACCGTGTCGCTGCCCAACGCGACCGCGACCGCGACGCTCCGCGTTGACGCGGCATCGCCCGGCGCGTGGTCCAGCGGCGTGAAGGTCGCCGTCATCGCTGGCCGCAACGCTGGCACGGTCGCGATCGAGGTCACCCTCGGCGGGCAGATCGTCGAGCGCAGCGACAACCTCGCCACCCCCGCCGACGCGCAGGCCGCTTTCGCTACGTCGCGCTACATCAAGGTCACCGACCTGGGGACGGGCAGCAACCCGGCCCCGACCGCGCAGCCCGTCGCCCTGTCCTCCGGCGTCGACGACTCGGCGGCCGTCACCGCCGCGATGCTCACGGCCGCGCTCGCCAGGTTCGGCGCCGAGTGGGGGTCCGGCGCTGTCGCGGTCCCCGGACAGGCCGCCGCGACCGTGTCCGCCGCGCTCATCGCGCACGCGAAGGCGAACAACCGCCTCGCGCTCCTGGCCCCCGCGAAGGGCGCCACCGAGGCCGATGTCACGACCCTGTCCGGGCAGCTCGCGAGCGCGGACGGTGGCGAGCACGCTGGCCTGTTCTATCCGTGGATCACCGTGCCTGGCCCCGCCGCCGGGACGACGATCACGACCAGCCCCGAGGGCTACGTTGCCGCGGCACGTGCCCGCGCGCACCGTGAGGTCGGCCCGTGGCGCGCGCCCGGCGGTGAGATTGCCGCCGCCAGGTACGTCGTCGACGTGGAGCGCCGCATCACCCGCGCCGAGGGCGACCGCCTCGACGACGCGCAGGTCAACGCCATCCGCGTCATCGAGGGCACCGTGCGCCTGTACGGGTGGCGGTCCCTCACCACCAACGTCGCCGACTTCGGTTTCCTCACCGGCCGTGATGTCCTCAACGCGGTCACCGTCGAGGCCGCCCGCCGGCTCGAGGCATACGTTTTCCGGCCCATCGACGCCAAGGGATTCCTCCTGGACTCCATCGCCGCCGAGCTCGTCGGCCTCGTCGAGCCCATGCGGCAGGCCGGCGGCCTCTACCCCCGGATCACCGACGGCACCGAGGTCGACCCCGGCTACAGCGTCGACGTGTCCGAGGCCATCAACCCCGCCGAGCAGCTGAACCGCAACACCATCCACGCCGTGCTGGCCCTGCGAGTCTCCCCCGTCGGCGCGCTCATCGACCTGACCATCGTGAAGGCGGGCATGCTCGCCGCCGTGTGAGCCACGCCCTGACCAGAAAGGACACGCAGCATGCCCGACTACGACCTGAACGCGCCGGCCTCCCAGCGGCAGCACCGCACGGAGGTCACCGGGTGGCCCGGCTATTGGGCGACCCGCGAGGGTGGCGAGGTGGAGGCCGAGACCGCGAAGGTGTGGGATGGCGGCAGCCTCAAGCCGTCGACCCTGACCGGCCCCGCCGAGACCGGCAACGTCACCGTCTCCACCCCGTACCGGCCCGGCCGCCACGGCGCTCTCGCCTCCAAGTACGCCAAGCTCGTCGGCCGGTGGCGCACCACCATCAAGGTCTACGACACCGACCCTGACCTCGTGGCCGTCGGACAGCCGATCGTCTACGCCGACGCGCTCCTCGTCCGCCTCAAGCGCCCCGAGGGCGACGCGGCGTCCAGCGACTCGGGTGTCATCGAGCTCGAGTTCGCGGTCGACGGCGAAGCCTGACCGCGAACGACGCGCGACCCCCCACCCATGGCGACACGGGCGGGGGGTCGCCCGTATGATGGGGCGCACACCACCACCGACAGCAAGGGACACCAGCGCCATGACCACCGACCACCACCGCACGTTCGGCACCAACAGCAGCCTGCCCGACATCGACGAGCTCGACTCCGACGGCGTCGAGCTCGTCGACGACGACGACGCGCCCGTCAACGACCTGGAGGCGCTCCGCGCCGAGCTCGCGCAGGCGCCCGCCCGTGACAACATCACCCTGCGCGTCCCGCTCCGCGACGGCTGGTCCACCGTCCACCACCTCAACATCAGCAGCGATGACCTCAACCTCTACGAGAAGCGGTCCGCCAGCAGGAAGCACCGCGGGGGGGTCGACCCCGCGAAGGTCAACGGCCTCGTGGTCGCCGCGACCAACGTCGCCATCCTCAAGAACGGGCAGCGCGTCATCGGCGAGGACGGCCGCCCCTGGACGCTGACCCACCCCGAGGTGAGGGCCGCGATGGGGAAGCCCGACGCGTGGCAGACCGCTCGCGCGTTCTACGCCACCGACGCGGACCTGTTCTCGGCCGGCGGCGCGATCACCGCCGCCGCCGGCTACGGTGAGGACGCCGAGCAGGTGGACCCTACCGAGTAGGCCGGGAGCAGGTCGAAGCCCTCACCCGAGACGACCGGGTGAGGGCCGCAGCTCTCATCGCCTACACCTTCCACATCGACCCCGTCACTGTCCTCACCGAGCCGGACGCGTTCACCGCCATGGTCCGCCTCGCCGCGCACAAGGTGGTCCAAAATGAGGAGGAAGCCGCCGCGCGCCGAGCCCGAGGATGAAGGAGGGTCGTGACACATGGCCGACGACATCACCGTCACAGCCCGACTCCGAGACGAGCTGTCGCAGGGCATCGACCGTGCCCGCGCGAAGATCAAGACGCTAGGGCAGGAAGCCGACCGATCCGGTGGCCTTGCCTCGCGTGGCGCCGCGGGTTTCGATCGCATGGCCGGCGCGGCCGGGAAGGTCGCTAGCGTCGGCGGGCGAGCTCTCGGCGCGGTCGCAGTCGCGGCCGGCACCGCCACCACCGCCGCCGTCGTCCTCGGCATCAAGACGGCCGCGAGCATGCAGAACGCTAGCGTTGCGTTCACCACCATGCTCGGGTCCGCGCAGAAGGCCGGCGCGTTCCTCGGCGAGCTCAAGAAGTTCGCCGCAACTACCCCGTTCGAGTTCCCCGAGCTGCAGACCGCCGCGTCGTCGCTCATCAGCGCCGGCATCGAGGCCGACAAGGTCATCCCCATCATGACGACCCTGGGCAACGTCACGTCCGGGATGGGGACCGGGTCGGAGGGCGTGAAGCGCGCCACCGTCGCCATCCAGCAGATGAACGCTGCCGGCCGGATCACCGGGGAGGACCTCAACCAGCTCAGGGACGCCGGCATCCCCGTCTACGACCTCCTCGCCGCCGCGACCGGCAAAAGCAAGGCCGAGATTGTGAAGCTCGCGCAGGCCGGCAAGCTGGGACAGACCGAGCTGACCGCGATGATGAGCGCCCTCGAGTCCGGGAAGGGCATGGAGCGTTTCGCTGGCCTCATGGAGGCGCAGTCCAAGACCCTCGGCGGGGCGTGGTCCACGCTCAAGGACAACGTGCAGATGGGCCTAGCTAACGCGATCCAGCCGGCCGTGCCGGCGCTCACCAACCTGGTCCTCGCCGCCGGAGACGTGGCCGCGAAGGCCGAGCCCGCCATCTCAGGTTTCCTGTCGCGCGTCGTCTCGGCTGGTCCGCAGTTCCAGACCGCCGTAGCTGGGATCAAAGACGGGTTCGCGCCGGGCTGGGCCGACGCCATGACCAACGGCCTGCAAACCGCGTTCAACCTGCCCGAGGGGACGACACAGCCGATACTCGACGCGCTCAAGGGACTCGAGGACGGCGCCACCAACGTCGGCACCATCGTCCGGGACATCCTCGTGCCCGTGCTCAACAACGTGACGAGCATCCTGCCGGGCTGGGCGACCCCCCTAGGGATCATCAACACCGGATTGTCCCTGCTCGCCAGCAACACCGGCATCGCGGTCCCCGTCGTCACGGGACTCATCGCGGCGCTCACCATCGCGAAGGCCGCGACGATGGCGTGGGCTGTCGCGCAGGGCGTGAAGAACGCAGCGGACGCCGTCGCTCTGGTCCGCCTCATGGTGGCGACGCCGGGCACCCTCGCCTACGCGGCAGCACAGATCGTCGCTCGAGGCGCGACCGCCGTGTGGACGGGGGCTCAGTGGCTCCTCAACGCGGCGCTGTCCGCCAACCCCCTCGGCCTCGTCATCGCCTTGGTCGCCGGTCTCGCCGCCGGCATCTATGTCGCCTACCAGAAGTCGGCTACGTTCCGCGGCGTCGTCGACAAGGTGTGGCAGGCGCTCAAGACCGCCGGGACGTGGATCGGCAACACCGTGACCAAGTTCGCAGACATGGCCGCCAAGTCAGACGTAGTGAAGGGGTCCGTAGTCGGTCTGCAGTTGGCCTTTGACGGTCTCAAGTCGGCGATTGGGTGGGTGCTCGACAAGGCACAGGCGCTATGGTCCAAGCTCTCCAGCCTCAAGGACATCAGACTCCCGTCCATCGACATCCCCGGCTTGCCGTGGGGCGACACGGCCACGCCCCGCGCCCCTGGCGGTGGGAACGTCGCCGCGAACCTCGGACGCACCGTCGGCGCCGTCGCTGCCCTGTCCGGCGGCGGGCCCCGCATCACCAACGCGCTCATCGGCGGTGGCGGTCTCGGCCGCGGGTCCGGGGACCACCAGTCTGGTCGTGCGCTCGACCTGCAAGGCCCCGGCCTGAACGGTCTTGCACGCAAGATCACCGCGACCGGAGGCTATGCCGCGTTCCACGGGTCCGGCCGCGACCGGCACCTGCACGCGGTGCCGGCGGCCGGCGACACCGCCGTGTCCCGCGTCCGCATGACCCGCGCGGCCGTCGCGTCCGCGTCCGGGACCACTATCAACGTCCACGTCACCGTCAACAACCCGTCGCAGGATGTCGACGTGACCCGCGCCGTGGAGGAAGCGATGCAGCGCATCGAGCGCGACAGGAGCGAGCGAGAATGACGACAGCGACCGTGACGATATTGAAGCCCGCGCCGGGGCGTGACGCCGTCGCCGCAGCAAGGACGATCGACGCGACGCTACGGCAGCCGACGCAGACGAAGGCGATGCTCGTCACCGACACCGGCCTCAAGTTCGTCATCCCGTTCGCTCCCCGCGAGACCGACCTGACCGGGTACGCGCCGAGGTGGGACACCATCAGCCGGCCCGGCCGCAAGCCCCTCGTCCGGTACGCCGGCGGTGACGCCCGCACCCTGTCGTTTTCGTTCCTCGTGGAGACCGTGACGGGCGCCAGCGTCGAGCCGACCCTGTCCTACCTGGAGCGCCTCGCCGCCGGCCCGCAACGCATCACCGTGACCGGCATGTCGACACGTGAGCGCGGCCCGTGGCGCCTCGACAAGCTCAGCATCAAGCCCGGCAAGCGGCGCCCCGGCGACAACGCGATCACGTCCGCGCGCGTCGACATCGACCTGCTCGAGGCGATCGACGTGAAGGTGCAGGCGCTACCCGCGAACAAGGGCCCCGTGTCGGGCGGCGTCCACAAGGCGCCGCCCGCGCCCGTGGTGAAGCCGAAGCCGACCCCCCGCTACCACACCGTCAAGCGCGGCGACACGCTCTGGCACATCGCGCGCCGCTACTACGGGAACCCGCTACGGTGGCCCGTCATCGCGAAGGCGAACCGCTCGAAGATCAGGAACCCGCATTGGATATACCCTGGTCAGCGTTTCGTCATTCCGCCCCTCACAAAGTGAGCCCGCCATGCCCCGCACATACACCCTCGACGGCCCCGCCGGGCAGATCATCGCCCGCGGCGGGCGCCTGCCCGTCACCGTCACGGAGGCGATAACGGCCGCCCGCTACGAGGCCGGCGTCGACGCGACCGGCCAGCTCACGCTCACATTCGACGACCGTACCCTGGACATCTTCCGGTCTGGCCTGTTCGAGGCCGGGACCGCCACGAAGGCCGGCAGCCCCCTAGATTGGGGAGCGCGTAGGCTCGAGGTCCGCGCCGCCGAGCTCACCGGGGAGGGCGTGCTCACCGTGACGGCGCGCGCGCTCGGCGTGTGCAAGATGCAGCGCGCCCGCGGGACGCGCGTAACCCCCAACGTGTCCCCGTCGCGGTGGGTCGAGATGGAGGGCCGGGCGCACGGCCTGGCCGTGGTCGCGGAGCCGTCGCCGGGGCGCCCGCACGTCACCCGGCAGGCCGACGAGGACTCATGGGACACGGTCAAGCGACTCGCAAAGGAGCTCGGCTATATCGCGTTCGAGTCCGACGGCGTCCTCTACTTTGGGCGCCCCACGTGGCTCATCGCTCGGCCGGGCAACCACACCCTCGTCGTCGACATCGACCCCGCGTCGTGGCAGCCCGTGGACGGTCGAGTCCTGGCGCGCCCGACCGTCCGCGTCACCGGCGACAACGCGACGAAGGTCGCCGAGTTGTCTGTATCTGTCCTCCCCGACCTCGGGCACCCCATCGACCCCGGCTGGACGCTCAAGCTGACGCGCCTGCCGTACCTGTCCGGGGACTACATCGTGGAGAAGGTCACGGTTCCCCTCGACGACAACGGCGTGGTCTCCATCGACGCCACCACCCCCATCAACCCGACCCCCGAACCGCCGCAGCCACCGCCGTCGGCTGGGTCGGCCGGCGGTGGTTCGTTCTCGGGTGGCTTCACGTACATCGCCGGCAAGACCAGCGCGGGCGTCGTCCGGTCCCCCGGCGCCGGCCGGTACGGTGGCACCACCCTCAACGCCGAGCAGGTCAACAACGCCACCCTCATCGTCCGGCAAGGCATCCGCGACCGCGTCCCCGAGCGCGGTCTCGTCATCGCGCTCATGACCGCCCTACAGGAGTCCACGCTCCGCAACCTCGGCTACGGCGACAGGGACTCAGTCGGCCTGTTCCAGCAACGCAACGCGTGGGCGCCCCGCGCCGTCAGGATGAACCCCGAGCAGTCCGCCCACCTGTTCTACACAGGCGGGCAGGCCGGGCAGAAGGGACTACTCGACATCAAGGGCTGGCAGTCGCTACCGCTCGGGACCGCCGCGCAGAAGGTGCAGGTCTCGGCGTACCCGAACGCCTATGCCAAGTGGCAGGACGAAGCGACCGCGCTCGTCGCCGCGATCTTCCGCACCGCCGGCGGTAGCGCCGGCGGGTCCGCGACCGGGTCCGCGACCGGGTCCGGGCCGACCGCCGCCAATTTCGTCGCGCTCGCGTTGAAGCAAGCCGGGGACCGCTACATCTTCGGTCACGAGGTCAGCAAGGCCGACCCTGACCCTGACGCGTTCGATTGCAGCGAGCTCGTGGAGTGGGCCGCCGCGCGGGTCGGCGCGTCCCCCCGCGTCCCCGACGGGTCCAGCGCGCAGCTCGCGCACGTGCGCCGCATCAGCGTCGCTCAGGGGAAGCGCACCCGCGGCGCGCTCCTTTTCCACCCCGGCCACGTCGCCATCAGCCTCGGCGACGGCCGCACCATCGAGGCCGCTAACCGGCGATACGGCGTCCGGGTCCTCGAAGCCGGGTCGCGTTTCACCGCGGCTGGCCTCCTGCCCGGTCTGCGATACTGACCGTCATGACCACCGCGACCCGCTCCGACCAGATCACGGGCGTGCATCACGGGACCGTCACCAGCGTCGCGGCCACCACGGCCGGCGTGGAGGTCCCCGCCGTCGCGCCCGGCTACACCTACACCGCGACCCTCGCCGCCCACGTGAGCGGCGTGACGGTCGGCTCCCGCGTTGTCGTCGCGATCACCGCCGACGGGTGCGTGGTCATCGCCCGCGTCCCCGCAACGTGACCCGCAGCGCCGTACCCTGACCTCGTGGATATCCTGTCGCACCCGTTCCGAGTCACCCCGGTCGGCGACCTCGCCACCGTCGAGCTCGGCGGCATCGACCACGCCGTGGAGGCGGTCGCCGTCACGATGCTCACCGGGAAGGACTCCCGCCCGCTCGTGCCAGGTTTCGGCGTCACCGACCCGACCTACGGCGAACTCGACGTGGCCGAGCTGCAGGCCGTCCTCGACACCTACGGCCCGGTAGGCGTCGGCGTCGAGCTCGTGGCCGTGGAGCACCCGAGCGACGCCACCACCGCACTCACCCTCAACGTCACCATCGACGAGTAAGGCCCGCCATGCCGATCATCGACGCCAGCAGCTACGTGGACCTGACCCTCTACGACGCGGACGCGCAGACCATCATCGACCGCGCGCTCGAGTGGGTATCCACGAAGTTCCCCGAGTGGACCCCCCACGAGCACGACCTCGGCGTGGTGCTCATCGAGGCTTTCGCGACCGAGGTCGTCGAGACCGTCTATGCCATCAACCGCGTTCCGTCCGCGACGCTCGAGGCGTACCTGGCGCTCCTAGGGATCACCGCGAGCAAGGGCGTCGCACCGACCGGCACGGCCGTTTTCCAGGTCGCGACCGACACGCTCGAGGCGCGCACCATCCCAGCGGGGACGCGTATCGCGCTCGGCGACACGATCCTCACCACCACCGCGGACGGCACCGCTGCAGCCACACCGGGCGGCGCGACCACCGCCAAGGTCACCGTCCCCATCATCGCCGGCGACACGCTGTCGTCCGCGCTGAACGGCACGACCGGCCAGCGCGCGCAGCTCGTCGACTCAGTCGCGAACATCACCAGCGTCACCGTCACCACGCTCAACGGCGGGAAGGAGCCGGAGGGAACCGACGCGTTCCTCAGCCGTGCCACGACGTACCTGAAGCGCATGACCTCAACGCTCGTCACCGCCGAGCAGATCGCGACGGCCGCGCTCGAGAACCCGGCCGTTGTGCGCGTCGCGTACCGCGACAACTCCACCGGCGGCGCAGACATGTTCGGGGACCGGCCTGGGAACGTTGCGCTGTGGGTCGCCGGTCCGGGTGGCGCGGCGCTCAGTGACGCGCAGCTCGCCGGGTTGAAGGCCGACCTCGAGGCGCAGGCCATCGCCAACATCACCCTCAACGTCTTGCCGCTGCAGACCAAGGCGATCGACGTGACGGCCGCCGTGGTCGTCGCCCGAGGGTACGCCGCCGCCGACGTGACGGCGGCTGTCAAGGACGCACTCACCGCGTACCTGTCAGCGGACACGTTCACCGGCCAGATGGTCTACCGCAACGAGCTCATCTCGCTCATCGACCGCGTCGACGGCGTCGAGCGCGTCGCGACACTGACCGTGCCAGACGCCGACGTGTCCCTCATCGTGTCGCGTTTCTCGCGCGGCCAGGAGGTGTTGACGATGACGATTCCCACGCCCGGCACACTGACCATCACCACGCAGGGAGCGTGACGGCATGGCGCTGTCTGGACCGGAGGACGCGTCGACGGTCACCCGCCGCGTCTACGACACCCTCCCCGACCTGTACCCCGACGCCGACGCCGAGCAGACGCCGCCGTGGCCGCTCCTGCGCTACCTGTCCCTCATCGGGGACCAGCTCGACGAGGTCACCGCGCTACTCGACCGCGTCGACGCGCGCGGCGTCGACGAGGGAGGCGACGGCACCGACACCAGCGCACTATTCGACCCCGCCAAGGCGGACGCGGCGTGGTTGCCGTGGCTCGTGACGATGACAGGCGCGGAGGCGTGGGACGGGATGACCGACGCTGACCGTCGCGCCACGATCGCCGCCAGCGTTGACGGCCGCCGCGTCGGCACGAGGCCCCGCATCGCCGACCGTGCCCGGTCCGTCCTCACCGACCCCAACGCGTCCGTGCGCGTCACCACAAGCCAAGCGTCCCCGTGGGACATCGTCATAGCGACCTCCTCCAACGCGACCCCCGACCCGGCCGCCGTGCTACGCGCCGCGGAGGACCAGCGACCAGCCGGCACCAGGTACGTATGGGAGGCGTACAAGGCGACGTGGGGCGATGTCGAAGCCCGCGCCCGCACGTGGGGCGCTGTGAAGGCCGTAGGATCATGGGGAGCTCTGGAGAACCTCCCCCCGCTAGCTTAGGAAGGGCCCACCCATGACTGTCAGCAAGACCCCCCGCCTCGCCCTCACCACGTGGGACAGCGACTCCGACCCGTTCGAGCGCGCCGACCAGCACAGCAACAACCTCATCCTCGACGGGCTGGTCTCCATCGACAGGCAGGGGACCGCAGACCTACTGAGCGCGGAGACCATCGTGCGGGGCGCGACCTACTACGCGACCGACACGGGCGTGCTCTACAGGTGCGACGGCCAGTCGTGGCTCGCCGTGGGCGCGACGAAGCCCGCAACAGCGACCGGCACGACTACCGCGAGCGGGTGGACGACCACGGCAGGCGTCCCGATCCTGCAGGCGTGGTGGCGCTCCGGCGTGTGCCGTGTCGTGGGTGCTGTGACGACGACAAGCGCGACCCCCGCCGCCAAGGCGATCCCCCTTCCGGCGAGCGTGCCGCCCGTGCCTGCTGCGCCGGCCGTGGTCGCGACCTACGGGCGGGCGCTCGTCGTCTCGCCGTCCGCGTCGACCATGCCATCCGTGCGCACCTACATCCAGGACGGGTACGTGTACCTCCAGCAGGTAGGCGGCGCGGCGCTGGCGTCCGGGCAGACCATCACGTATGACATCACCTACGTCTACTAGCGTCCGGTTCGGGCCGGTTCGGGCATGCGACGCGGTCCGCGTCCACCACCACCCCACAGCGCTAGGCCAATACTGGTCACCATGACCCGCCAGACGCCCCCCCTCGCCCGGCGCAGATTGTCCGACAAGTCCCGCCTCATCGTCTTGGACGGCGTCGTGTGGACATTCATCGGCGTCGGCGTCATCGCAGGCACCTCCCCCACCGACGGTGCCCCACACCTCGCCATCCCGGACCCGATCCGCTGCCTATGGTGGCTCGTCCCCGGCATCGTCGCCATCGCCGCAGGGCTCGCCCAGCGCCACAAGGACGTGGCCGTGGCACTCCTCATGATCGGCCCCGCGATCCGCCTCACCAGCTACCTCTACGCGTGGATCATCTCTCTGATACCGGGCGCGCCCGACGGCGTCCCCAACGGATGGTATTACGCGGCCATCAACCTCATCATCGTCGTGCACGTCGTCGCCGTCGCCCGCATCGGCCGCACCGAGAAGCGCCACCGCGAAGCGATCACCGAGGCGCTCAACGAGGCTCGGGAGGGGGAGCGGTGAGCGCCGGCACCATCACCCTCATCGGTATCGCGTTCACCGTCATGGGGTCCGTCATCGCCACCTACTTCACCTATCGCGCGTCCCGCGCGTCCAACACCGCGTCACCCTACGCCGAGCTCGCCAAAGACATCGTGGCGTTGCGCGTCGACTACCGGCGACTCAGCGAGCGCGTGGAAGCGCTCGAGGGCCGCGACCGGCGGTGGGTCGCGTTCTACGATGACCTCACCTACAGGTGGGCCCAGCACCGCACCAACCAGACACCACCGGCCCGCCCCGACTTGCCCGCCATCCCGGCGTGGCACGAATAGGAGACACCATGCCCAAGCGAAGCATCATGGACGTTGAGCCGGCCCGCGTGCTCGCCGTCGTCGTCGCCGTCCTCGCCCTCGCGGCATCGTTCGGCCTCGGCGTGAGCGAGCAGCAGACCGCCGCGATCGTCGCCGCCGTCGCCGCCGTCCTCGCGCTCGTGCAGGGCGAGGCGACCCGGTCGAAGGTCACCCCGACCGCGTCCGTCGCCGCCGAGCAGACCCCCACGGGCACCGTCGCCGGGCCCGCAGCCGACGCCCCCGACGGGACGCCCGTCACCGTCGAGCCGGACGTTGAGCCCGGCGCGTACATCGGCGAGCACCGCGACGGCGAGGCCCTGTGATGGCCGCCTACTACATCACCAACATCGCCGACATCCTGCGCGCCGCAGGGTGCCAGGTCGTCGAGCACCCCGGCTGGCAGACCCGCGGGCACGGTGGCCTCGCCACCAGCAAGCCGACGATCGTGTGGCACCACGACGCGTCCCCGAAGGGCCGCACCCCCGGCGTCGCCGCGTACATGCTCGCGATGCTCGCCAAGCTGCGCGGCAGCGTCGGCGACGCGCAGCTGTGGGTCGACTACGACGGCGTCTGGCACGTCCTCGGATGCGGGAAGGCGTACCACGCTGGCGTCACGAAGCCCGGCAAGCCCGGCAACCCGACGACTCTCGGCGTCGAGACTGACCACACCGTCGACGAGGCGTGGCCCGTCAAGCAGCTCGAGTCGCTGCGCCGCGGCACGGCCGCGCTGCTGCGCGCGTTCGGGCACTCCTCGGGCGGGCTGGAGTTCCACAAGACGATCGCGTTCCCCCCCGGCCGCAAGGTCGACCCGGACGGCCTCGACCTGTCCGCCGAGCGCACCATCGTCGGCGGCCTCATCGTCGCGCTCGGGACGAAGGTCACCGGCGGTCGAGCCAAGCCCGCCACCGTGCCCGCCACGTCCAGCAGCAGCAGCGACGCCCGCCCGTTCGGGTGGCTGGCCCGCCGCAACGGCGCGCACGTCGACGCAGGCACCTACCGCGGCCGGCTCTCCATCGCCGCGCTCAACGCTGCCATGGCAGCCGGCGCGAAGGGCCGGACCGGGCAGAAGCACGGCGCGCTCGAGGAGGTCCGCATCCTCGAGACCGCCCTCGACCGCGTCAACTACCTCATCCCGGAGTACGCCGCCGATCAGTCCGCGGGGACCGCCACGCAGGTCGCGGTCGACCGCTACCGCCGCGACATCATGGGACTCAAGGGGACCGCAGCGACCGGCAGCGTCGGCGCGCAGTCCCTCGCGCACCTCATGCACGCGGCCGGCATCCGCGCCACCTGGAGCGCGTGACACGATGACGGCGTGACCACGGGCACCAACCGTGGTCACGCCGTCTGACCCGTGCTACATTGGGACAGCACCCAAACACCGCCCGTTGAGAGGAACACCCCATGGCCCTCACCACACGCCCGCCCACCGGCCTCCCCACCTGGCCCATCACCCTCATCGCCGGATCACCCAAGGCCGGCAAGTCCTACGCCGCCGCGTCCGCAGCTGGCAGCGACCTCATCACCCGCACCCTGTGGGTCCCGGTCGGTGAGGACGACCCCGACGAGCTCGCACCCCTCGGCCCGTTCGACATCGTCCAGCATGACGGCACCTACCGCGGAATCCTCTACGCCATCAGCGACGCCGTCGACCACCTCGCCGAGCAGCCCGGCGTCGGACTCCTCATCGTCGACTCACTCGGCAAGCTGTGGGACATCATCAAGAACGACCTACAGGCCGTAGCCAATCAGCGGCTCAAGGTCAAGGGCCGAGGCCGCACCAACGACAACGGTGAAGCGCAGATCACTATGGACCTGTGGAACCTCGGCCGGTCCCGCTGGGACAACGTCATGGACGAGCTCCGACGCCACCAGGGCCCCAGCATCGTCACCGCCCGCATGAACTACGCCACCATCATGGACGACAACGGGCAGCCCACGAAGCACAAGGATTGGACGATCGAAGGTCACAAGACCCTCCCCTACGACGTGGGCGCTGTGGTGAAGATGCCCGCGCGCGGTGAGGTCTACCTCACCGGCGTCAGGTCCCTGCGCATGGGCATCGACGCGAGCGAGACCGTCAAGGCCGACGGCTGGTCTATGCACGTCATGTGGGAGCGCATGGGACTCGGCGAGGACGCCGGGCAGCGCACCCACCAGGGTCGCACCCTGCCCCTCGACGGCAGCGGCACCCGCCAGGACGCCCAGGAGGCCGCCCAGGACGCCGGAACGCCCGCAGAGGCACCAGGGGACCCCGAGCCGCAGAACGCCCCGCAGGAGCCCGCACAGTACCCCTGGACTATCGTGCTGGCGGGTGCGCTGGCAGCGGACGACCCGGAGGGCGTCAAGTCCAAATACCGGCACGCGCAGTTCGCAGACGCGCTCGGCGTCGTCGTCGACGGCGCGCTGACCGACGCGCACCGCGCCGCGCTCGGCATCCCCGACGGCTACCAGGGCGTCACCCTCGGGCCCGTCCTCGTCGCCATCGTCAACCGCCTCGAGGCCGGCAACGGCCCCGTGGTCACCCCCTGACGACAGTGAGGGGGTCCCGCCGCCCGACGGGACCCCCTCACCACTAGGCCGGGCGAGCGACCACCAGAAGCTCAAGCCCGACACCAGCAGCATACCTGACCACCACCAAGGGAGACCCCACCGCAATGAGCTGGCAAGCGACGACATGGGCGGCCGACGCCCGCCAATCCGGCAAGATGAACGCGGCGCACCGCGTGGTGCTCGTCATCCTCGCCAACAGCGCCGACGAGGACGGCCGGTACGCGTTCCCGTCGGTCGCCTCCATGGCTGTCCGCGCCGGCGTCGACGAGCGCAACGTGCGCCGGTCCCTGCGCTGGCTCGAGGACGCCGGCCTCATCGTCAAGGGCGACCAGCAGGCCACCGCCAGATTCAAGCCGCACCGCCGCCCGACCGTCTACGACCTCCCCATCAATGGGGGGGCGCAGACATCCCCCCAGGACGACAATGGGGGGGCGTCCGTATCCTCAATGGGGGGGCGTTCGTGGTATCCAAGGGGGGGCGCCGGCGCCCCCCAAACTAAACAAGAACTATCCATAGAACAGGAGGCCGCCCCCGCTGACGCGGCGCCGACCGCGACAGCCCCGGAGCCCGAGCAGTTCGCCGACGGGACCCTCATCGCCGTCGACAGCCCCGACACCACCCCCGAGCCTCCCAAGCCGAGGGCCGTCGAGGACGACCTGACGCGGGCGTGGTGGGACCGGCAGGACCCGAAGCCGATAGGCTCCACGGCCTACGTCTCGTCCCGTGCCGTCGTCCGCGGCGCGCTCAAGGCAGGCTTCACCCCCGACCAGGTGCATGAAGCGCTCAAGACCGTCGCGCCCCCGCTCGTCGGGTGGAAGCTCGAAAACGCGTTGCGTGACCCGCGCCGCTCCCCCGCCCGCACCATCGACTCAGATTGGATGACCAGGTGATGCTGGACGACCCCAACTCCCCCGCCGAAGCCGCCATGGCGATCATCCTCCAGCACCCGGACCTCGCCGGGCACGCGTTCGCGATCGTCCCTGAGCGGTCTTGGCCGCCGCACCTCGCCATCATCGCGTCCGCCATCACCCGGCTACGCGCGCGGGGAGTCACCCCGGACGGCGTCACCGTCATCGACGAGCTCACCCGCGCCGGCACCCTCGACCGCATCGGAGGGCAAGCCTACGTGTGGAAGCTCACCCTCCTGTTCATCACCCCTGACATGCTGGACCACTACCTCGAGGTGCTCGCCGAGGAAGCCCGCATGCGTGACCTGCGCGTGTTCCTCGCCGAGCTCGACGCCGCCGCCGCCCGCAGCGACACCACCTCATCCAGCATCGCCGCCCGCCTCGCGCAGAAGGGCGCCCAGGTCGCCGCCGACGTTGAAGCGATCACCCCCACCGAACACACCCCCGACCTGGACGAATTTCTGAGCGTCGTGGACGGCGAGGAACGATGGGTGCTCCCCGGCCTCCTCGCCCGCCAGGACCGATTCATGCTCACCGGGCACGAAGGCCTCGGCAAGTCCACCCTGTTCCGCCAGTTCGCGGTCTGCCTAGCGGCCGGCGTTCACCCGTTCACCCACGCCCGCATCCCCCCCCAGCGTGTCCTCATCGCCGACATGGAGAACTCGGCACGGCAGACCCGCGAAGCGCTCCGACCCCTCGCCGTGCAGGCACGCAAGTTCTCGCCCGACATGGGCTCACGCCTCCACGTCCGGTGCATCACCGACGGCCTCGACCTCACCACGGCCCGCGGTGAGGCGTGGCTAGCATCCCGCGTCGCCGAGACCGCCCCCGACGTGGTCTTCACCGGCAGCCTCTACAAGCTCCACGAGGACAACCCCAACGACGAGCAGCCCGCCCGCCGGGTCGCCGCAGCCATCGACCGCATCCGCGTCGAGCACGATGTCGCGTTCGTGATCGAGGCGCACTCAGCGAAGGCCGCCGACAGCCAAGGCCGCCGCAACCTCGCCCCCATCGGCGCGTCAATGTGGCTCCGCTGGCCCGAGTACGGGTACGGGATCGCGCCCGCCGAGGGCATGACGAAGGAGCTACGCGTCGTCGACCTCCTGCCGTGGCGCGGTGACCGACAGGTCAGGTCGTGGCCCGCGCGCCTGCGATCCGGTGGCGTGTGGCCGTGGGAGGCAGCGACCGACCCGGACGCCGAGTGGCGACCCCGGTACGCGTCATGACGGCCCGCGACATGCTGGCCGCCGGCATGACCGAGGACCAGCTGCAACGCGCCGTGCAGGAGCGCGCAACGCGGCACGGGTGGCGATGGCACCACGAGACCGACTCCCGCCGATCCAACGCCGGCCTGCCCGACCTCGTCATGGTCCACCCCGTGCAGCGCCGCATCGCGTTTTGGGAGCTGAAGCGGCAGTCGCCGCGAGCGAAGGCCACCGACGAGCAGCGAGCATGGCTCGACGACGCCGCCGCCGCCGGCGCAGAAGCGGCCATCATCCGCCCCATCGACCTACTCGACGGGACAGTTGACGCAATGCTGGCGCAACGCCCCAACCACCTGTAGACTTCACCCGTCACCCCAACACCACGCCCCCTCACCGCCCGGAGGAACCCATGGCCCGCACCATCGCCGACTACGTCGACACGATCCTCACCGCGACCGTCGACAAGACCCGCGCAGAAGCCCTCATCGCGAAGGCCCGCGCCAGCTTGAAGGACCGCCTCACCGACATCGCCGCCGAGCAGGGTGGCTCCCCCACCATCAAGGCGAAGGGCCGCGGCGCGGTCCGCCTCGACCTCGAGTCCGACTGGCTCCCGCTCGTCACCGACCACGACGCGTTCGCGTCACACATCGCCGAGCGCCGCCCCGGCGTGGCAGGCGTGATCCGCGTCCCCGCGAGCAGCCTCGAGGCCGCCCTCGACGCGCTCGACGCCGTCGGCATCACCGACCCCGACGTGTCCCTCGATGTCCCCTCCATCGTCCGCGACGACTACCTCAACGACGTGCAGATCACCGCCGAGGATGTCCCCGGCGGCCGCGTGTTCACCGCCACCCACATCAACCCGGAGACCGGCGAAGCGACCGACGTACCGGGCGTGCAGGGGACCCGCACCCCAGCCCGCCTCGTCGTCACCCTCGACCGCGACGCGAAGCGCGCCGCCGTCGACGAGGGAGTGGCGCAGGCCGACACCCTCGACGCCCCCGACGACCCCGAGCCCGCCGGCTGGGTGGAGCCGCCCCTGCCCGTGTGGGCGCTCAACGCGGACAGCGCCACCGACGCCGACACCGACGCCGCCAACGCGGCGCTCATCGAAGCGCAGCACCCCACCCGCCCAGCCACCATCTATGACGGGTACACCGTGCTCGAGCTCAAGCGCGCGCTCCGAGCGCTCGACCTCCCGCAGACCGGCCGCAAGCCCGACCTCATCGACCGACTCAACGCCCACGACACCAGGAAGGCCACGTCATGACCCTCAACACCGACAACCTGATCCGCGACGCACTCACCAGCACCGCCAACCGGCGCCGCGCCCTCGCGACCCGCCTCGCCACCATCGCAGACAGCCACGCCGACGCGGCCGCAGTCGTCGACCTCCTCAAGGAGGCCGCGATCCTCGACGCTGTCGCCAGGAACTACGACGCCACACCCCCGACTGAGGCCGCCGCAGACCACTAGCCCGAGCGCAACACCCCCGCCGAACCCGCCAAGCACAAGCTCACCGTCACCATCAACCACGGCAACCCCGACGCGGACCCCACCGCCGTCGTCGACGAGCACGGCACCCCCACCGACCCCATCACGCTCACCGAGCGCCGCCGATCCATCGACCCCGCCGACGCCCTCGCGCAGCGAGCAAAGGAGACCACCCCGTGAACCTCACCACCGCCTACGGCAAGGCACTCAAGGCCGCGCTCCCCGGCTCCACGCAACGCGAGCGGGCCCTCACCATCGGCATCAACTCGGGCACCATGTGCGCCGTCGAGGCCGGCAAGGAGCACGTCACCCTCGAGCGCGCACACAGGTACGCGACCAGTATGGGGCTCACCCTCCACGTCACCGTCACCGCCCCCGGCGCCGCCCCGCAACGCATCACCCCGACCCGCGATGTCCGCGACGTGACCCTCGACCAGCTCGACGGCATCGCCCGCGCCATCAACGCGACGACCGACCTCACCCTGCAGGCCCGGTCATGATCCGCGACTGGATGGGAGGGCGACCGCTCGTCTACGCGTCGACCACCGCGCTCGCGAACGCGCCGTGGATGCCCACCCATACCGGGCCGCCCTGGGGGCTCACGCCCGCGTGGCGTTGGTGGTGCCCCGCCTGCCTCACGGACAGCCGCGCCCACCCGACCCGGCTCCACGCCATGACCGACGCCACCGGACACGCCGCCAGCGCCGACCACGCCGCCGCTGTCGGACACCCCTACGCGAGTACCATGGCCCCGTGACCCACCCCGCCATGGTCTGTCCCGGATGCGCTCGGCGCTACGCCGGCGTCATCGACACCGACTGCCCCGTCTGCGACGGCCTCGGAGTCCTCCCCCTCGGCCGCCCCGCGCTCGCCATCGCACCACCGCAGGCCGTCGCCCGCGCCGTCCAGCTCATCCTCGAGGACGCCGCCCGCAGCGCCGCCCACCGCCCCCAACCCGAACGCCCCGAAGCGGTCACCACCGCGATCCTCGAGGCCCGCCACCGCGGCCTACTCCACCACGGGCCCACCGCCGGCACACCAGCCCGCGCCACCCCCGACGAGCTCCCCCCCTCCAGCCACGACCAGACCGCCGCGCACCTCACCCTCACCGCCGGCCACAACCCCGACCCCGGCCTACTCGACCACCCCCCACACCCCGACGGCCCCGCCCGAGCACGCCCAACCCGTCACCTCCCAGCCGTGCTGTCCCTCAACGGCCACGCCAGCCACCTCGCCCGCACGGTAGACCCCGTCTTGGACCTCGGCCCCGACACCACCGCCCACGCCGCGACCCGGACCGCCCATGAATGGCGCGCCCGCGTCCTCGCCACCACCGTCAAGGAGACCACCCCGTGACCACCAGCCACTACCTCGAGGCCGAGAAGCTCCTCGACCTCGCCCGCGAGCACGCCAACCTCAGCGACGAGAGCTACAACGCGCGCGCCGCGTTGTTCGCCACCCTCGCGCAGGCTCACGCCACCCTCGCGCTCGCTACCCGACCCGCCGAGCAGCCCGAGCCCGCCCCTGAGCCCGAGGCGGTCCCGCTGTGGCGCGCCGCCGAGACGTGGGGCGACGACATCGAGGTGCAGTCCCTGTCTTTCCCTGGCCTGCGCTGGCGCGTCCGGGGCGGAAATTTCCACCGCCTCGGTATGGGCTGGGACAAGTGGTGGGCACTGACCCCGGCCAGCAACGCCATGGTCACCCTTGCGTCCCGCGAGCCATACCGCGACGACCCATGGGCGACGCCAGGGGAGGACGTGACCATGCGCCTCATGGTGGGCGACACGCCCCCGGCCGGGACGATCCTCGTCGACCGCTTCGGCTACCTGTACCGCGTCGAGGCCGACGGCACCTTCACCTCACGCACCGGCAAGCGGTGGAGCCGAGACCCCGGCCGCCGGTGGGCAAACGACCTGAGCAGCTACACCCCGCTCCACGTCGCAACACCCGACCAGCTCACGGCCGCCGGGATCGAGGTGCGGTCGTGAGCCTGCCCAGCAACACTTCGCCTCGCCGCATCCAACGCAAGCGCGCCAAGGGATGGCGGATGCCGGATGGCGCGGTCTACGTCGGCCGCGGCACCAAGTGGGGGAACCCCTGGCGCGTCGGGGGACAGGTCACCGTCGAGACACCAGCCGGACGGACGCTGGACCTCATCCTGCACCGCGAGCTCAAGATCGCCCCGGACCTCGCCGTGGCCCTGTACCGGGCCGCTTTCACCCCCGACCAGGACGCCATCATTGCCGAGCTCGCAGGCCGGGACCTCGCTTGCTGGTGCCCCCTCGACCAGGCGTGCCACGCCGACGTGCTCCTCGAGCTCGCCAACCCCGCCCCGGCCACCCGCACCAACGACGAACGGACCCCATGACCACCCCCAAGCGCCGCAACGTTCCGCAGGGCAAACCCGCGAAGCCGAGCTCGTCTGCACGCAAACGCACGCAACCGAAGGCGTCGGCACGCAAGTACGACGACGGGACGCGCGAGGGCGCGCTGGAGCTGTTCCGTGACGGGGCGTCGCTCGCCGACGTTCACCGCCAGACCGGCGTCCCGAAGCCGACGCTGACGAGGTGGCGGCAGGCCGCGGGCGTCCCGAACACAGTGAACGCGGACCGGGCCCGACTGGCAGCTGCCACGGCGGCCAGCCTCGCCGTGCGCGCCGAGGCGCGACTGACGATGCTGCAGCAGCTCGAGCGCAACGTTGAGTCGGCCGGCGCGATCCTCGGGGCGCTACTGGAGGCCGGCGTCGAGTTCACGGACGCTGTCGCCGAGCTGGACCCGTCGCGCGTGGAATCGTTCCGTGACCCCGACAGCGGGCGCGTGTCGGTCGCTGTGGACGACCCCGCCGCCACGGCAGCGTTGAAGCGCGCGCAGGCCCTCACGCAGCTCCCCGTCGAGGTGCGTGACCTCGTCGGCATCCACACCCGCGGAATCCACGACCTGCAGCTACTCAAGGGTGAGGCGACGGAGCGCGGCGCCGTCGTCGTCGAGTTCGCTCTGCCCCGCCCACCCCGGCCCGTCATCGACGGGGAGGTGGTCACGTGACCGACGCCCCCGCGAACCGTGTACGGATCGCCTACACACCCACCCCCATGCAGGCGAAGTTTCACCAGGCCAACGCGACCGAGGTGCTGTATGGCGGCGCCGCCGGCGGGGGGAAGTCCGCCGCGACCCGCCACGAGGCCGTCGGCTTCGCCCTCGAGGTCCCCGGATCACGGCAGGTCATCATCCGCCGCACCTGGCCCGACCTCAACCGAGACATGCTCCCCAAGATGCGCCTCGAGGTGCCGCCCCAGCTCGCCGTCTACAACGCGAACGACCACGAATGGCGCTTCACCAACGGGAGCGTCATCGAGCTCGGCTACATGGCGAACGACGCCGACGTGGCCCGCTTCCAAGGCGCCGAGTATCAGCGCTGTTACGTCGACGAGGCCGGCCAGCACACCGAGTACCGGCTCCGCTACCTCATGTCCCGCCTACGCGCCGCCGGTGAGGTGAAGGCGCGCATGACCGCCCTCGGCTACGAACCGGCGATGCGGCTCACCGCGAACCCCGGCGGCGTCGGTCACGCCTACCTCAAGGCCCGCTTCGTCGACCCCCACCCCCACGGCCACGAGTGGCGGCCCGACCCCGACGCGCAAGACCCCGACCCAGGGACGCGCCTCTACATCCCAGCCCGCGTCGACGACAACCCGCACGTCGACGCGACCTACAAGCAGCGACTCAACGCGCTCCCCGAGGACGAGCGCCGGGCCCTGCGCGACGGCGATTGGGACGTGTACGCGGGCATGCGGTTCGGGGAGTGGCGCCGCGACACGCACGTCATCCCCTACGACGACATAGCTGACCTCGTCCGCCCCGGCGCCGCGCTGGTCCGCGCTGTGGGCGTCGACTACGGCATGGACGCCCCGTTTGCCGCGCTGTGGGGCGTCCGCGCCCACGACGGGCTGGTCATCATCTACCGCGAGCTGTACCGGGCCGGCCTGACCCCAGCCGAACAGGCCGCGCTCATCCGGGACGCCGAGGCTGAGGGTGAGGTCGACGAGCCGGCCGGGCGCATGTCCCCTATCGCGATCGACCCGTCAACGTGGGCGAGGAACCCGCACCAGGTGCGGGCCCCGGCCGGCGCGGTCGGGCAGCTCGACGACGGCGCCCCACCTGTCGGGTCAATCGCGGACACGTACCGGCGCGTGCTCGGCGGCCGTGTCGTCAAGGCACGCAACGAGCGGCTGGCGTCCATCGCGATGATCGCGGACAAGCTGAGGGTGCGCCCGGACGGGATGCCGCGCCTGCTGGTCGCGGACACGTGCCTCAACCTGATCCGCACGTTGCCGGCGCTGCCGCGTGACCAGCGCAACCCTGAGCTGTTCGACACGGGCGCCGAGGATCACGCGGTGGACGCTGCCCGGTATCTGCTCATGCAGCTCGAGGGACAGGCGCCGGTGGAGGGTGGGCGCCGGTCCGAGGCGCGGCCCGGCGTGTCGCGGTATGGCGTGGTGGAGGAGTCGGTAGCGCTCAAGGGGTTCTAGCCCGACCGGGTGAACGTTGGGTGTGGCGCCCAATCGGATGGGCGGGCAGGAGTAGAGTCGACGACATGACCACCTATCTCACCTTCCACGGTCACCCTGCCGAACTCATCGAGCTCGCCGCCACTATCCGCGACCCCTACCAGGGCGTCACCCGCGCGAAGCGGCGCGCCGGCAACCGCCTCCATGGGGGAACCCCCGGCTACGCCCGCATCCGCTCCACGTGCCCCGAGCCGTGCTGCGCCGGCCGCCAGTTCGCCCGCTACGACTCACTCAAGGTCGTCACCGAGGCCACCTCGTGACCCGGCCCCTGTCGCCCACCGCGCAGCGGCTCGCGCGAGCGTTCCCCGGCGGCATCACCGCCGGCAACGCCCGCCTCGTCGTCGCCGCGCACCTCCTCGTCATGCTCGGCGACACGCCCACCGGTGTCGTCGCCCTCAGCCGGCTCGCCGACAGCGACCTCGTCGACGACCTCGCCCACCTCATCTACCCCGACGCCCGCAAGGAGACCTGACCGTGCCCAGGGACCTGCTCCGCAACGCCAAGAAGCACCGCAGCACCGCCACACCAGACCGGCTCGCCATCGAGGACACCCGCCTCAATGCCGCCATGACGCTACTCACCCGCGACACCCGCGCCATCATCGCCCGCATCAACGCCGAGCGAGACGCCGCTATCGCCGCCGCGTGGCTGGAGCACGCCGAGAGGGCCACCGCCCTCACCGCCGCGGCATACGGGCCGGGCGCATGACCCCGGCCCTGCGAGGGGAGGACATCCCCCGCGCCACCGGCCCCCACCAGCCGACCGGGCGCCGCTGGCGCTGCCTCATCCTCGGATGCCCTCAGTACGCCGAGTGGCAACCCACCGTCCACGGGCGGGAGGGGATCATCCACCGCGCCATCACGCACCCGCCGCACAACCCCGGCGAAGGCACCCCCTACGACCAGATGCCAGGAGACCAGCCATGATTACCAGCGTCTACGTGATCGACCACATCACCGACATCCTCTACCGCCACGAATACAGCGAGGAGACCGAGCTGCGCCCCACCCAAGGTGGCCACGCCATGCAGGAGGTGAGCCTCGGCGCGTGCTGCGCGTGCGGGTGGAGGCAGCCCGTCGAGTGGGACGTGCTCGACGCGTGGGACGCGTGGACGCAGCACACCTCATCCGCCGTCATGCTCGAGCTCCCCGCGCCGATCGACCGTCTCCGGGCGTGACGCCGTGCTGGTCCACCACACCATGCCTGCCTGCGACGAAGGCGACCCCTCCCCCGTCATCGTGCGGGCACCCCAGCCCCTCGAGCTCGGCGGCACCGTGACCCGCCGTCGCCTGACCCCGTACCATGGGCTCATGGCTATGGAGCACGGGCACATCCGCCACCTCGACCACGTGTCGACGCGTGAGGCGCAGCTAGCGCGCGACACCATGCGCGACGGGTCGCCGTTCCCTGCCGGCCGTGACGGCGCTGTCGTCGTCGCCGGCGCCGGGACACGCACCCCGCTCGCCGAGGTGGAGGGCGCCGACACGATCGACGGATTGACCGGCCTGACCGCTGGACACGTACCCAACACCCCGCTACGCTGACACCACGCCCCCCGACCCGGCGATCCACCTGCAGGGTCGGGGGGCGGACCACCACCACCACCACCTAGGAGCGTGACCCGGTCACATGACCGACCACTTCAACCCGCCCGACCTACGACTCACCGCCGGCGTCGCACGCCGGGGCGGCATCTACCGCCCGTGCCTCCGCATCGAGCAAGGCGACCAGACCGCCACGATCACGTGTGACATTGAAGAAGTCGTGCCCCTACTGCGCGCCATCAGCCGCGCGATCTTCGACGCGGCCCACGCCGCCATCGACGCCCGCGCAGAGGACGACAAGGACGGCCAACCATGACCCCCCTACCCCAGCCGCAGATCACGGCGGTCCCCCGCAACGTCGTCCCCGGCATCGTCCTCGCCGACGACGACGAGACCCCGTACCCCGCCATCACGTTCGTCACCAGCGTCGTCGGCGAGCACGCCAGCGAGACCGACCCGCACGTGCTCATCGCCCTCGTCGTCCCGCCAGAGATGGTGTCGCAGTTCGCCGCCGATGTCCTCACCTGTCTGGACCGGGCGAAGGACATGGCGCGCGCGCACCAGGCCGGCCTCGACGAGATAGCTGAGATGCTGGGAGGTGACGTGTGATGGGCGCCAACGAGAAGGTCGCAGCCGCGCTCCACTACGGCATCACGATCACCTCACCGGACGAGGTCGCGGCCCGGCACCGGGCCCGCGTCGACGCCCGCGACGCCTCCGAGACGCACGTCATGCAGGACGGCGCGTGCGTCGCGGTGGTCCGCGCAGGCGTGTGGCACGCCCCGGTCTGCTACGTCGAGTCGTGCCACGGTGAGTGCTACGCGGGCAGCGGGTGGTCCCGGTGACCGTCCACCACGTCGTCGTCGCCGAGCCGGACTCGCTCGACCCCGACGTGTCCACTTTCGCCACCCTCCACCACGTCGCCGTCGGCGAGGGATGCGGCGGCTGGCTACAGGAATGCCGTGAGCCTCACCTGTGGATCGATGCGCTCGATGAAATCGCAGAAGATGAGGGAACCGACGAGCAGACCCGCGACCTCGCGAGCGAGCTGGTGTGGGACGCCGAGAACAACGACAACGTCTGGCACGGACAGCCCCACACCATGACGGAGGGCGAGTGGTGTGTCCCCATTGGAGGGTGTGGGTTTGAATGGGCCGACATCGAGCTCAACGCACCGCCGGACCTCCCGCCCGGCGTGTACGCCGTCACCTGCGACCAGTACGAATGGGGCGGCACCCTGGGCGTCTACCTCACGGACGAGCCCGTGCCAGACCCGGAGGTGTACCTGTGAGCGGCGGGGAGTTCAGCCCGGCAGCGCGCGCCGCGATCCTCGAGGCCACACACCAACGGTGCGCCGGATGCGGCGGCACATGGTCGCTCAACACGCAGCACCGACGCGCCCGCGGCATGGGCGGCACCGACCGCGCCGAGCTCGGCGAGCCATGCAACGGCGTCGCCCTGTGCGGGTCGGGGACCACCGGATGCCACGGGTGGACGGAGCATCAGCCCCACCACGCCGTCGTCCTCGGGTGGCGGCTGGCCCCCGGCGACGACGCGCTGACGGCGCCGTTCTACACGATCCACGGGTGGCGGCGCTGGACCCTCGACGGGCCCCGCAGCGACCCCGTGTCGTGGCTCGTCGAGCACGCCGACCCCGACACCCTGCCGGCTGTCTACTCTGACCGTATGGCAGCAGTCACCGCCCACCGGCGCGCCCGGTTCGGCCACACCCCCCGCAAGACCACCAGCATCACCAACATCTAGGAGAATCACCATGCCCCGAGCACCCTGGCCCACCCACGTCGTGAAGGCCGCCGAGCGTCGCGAGAACAAGCGCCGCGCGAAGAACGGCCGTGCGCCGCGTCGTGTCCTCGAGCACCGCGAGCGCGTCCACCAGAAGGAGGCGTGACCATGTCGGGAGAGACCATCATCACAATCTGTGGCAACCTCACCGCCGACCCCGAGCTGCGCTTCACCCCGTCGGGGGCGGCCGTCGCGACGTTCACGGTCGCGTCCACGCCTCGATCGTTCGACAAGGCGTCCAATGAGTGGCGCGACGGCGAATCGCTGTTCATGCGCTGCAGCGTGTGGCGGGAGGCCGCCGAGAACGTCGCCGAGTCCCTGACGAAGGGCACCCGTGTCGTCGTGACGGGCCGGCTCACGTCGCGGTCGTGGGAGGACAAGGAGACCGGCCAGAAGCGGTCCGCGATGGAGCTGCAGGTCGACGAGGTCGGGCCGTCGCTGCGCTACGCGACGGCGAAGGTGTCGCGGACGCAGCGCGGGCAGGCGCAGGCGTCGTCTGGCGGGTGGCAGCAGCAGGCGCCGTCCGCGCCGGCGGGTGACCCGTGGTCGACCGGCCGCCAGCCGGCCGCTGACGGGTGGGGCGCGCCGGGCGGCGACGAACCGCCGTTCTAGTCCGTCCGGGCGACGCGCGGGGGGCGTTGGGCCGGCTTTCGGCCCGGCGCCCCCCCATGCTCGTGTCATGACCACTTCACAGCACCGTGCCATGACCAGCAGGACGAGCAGCGCAAGACGGTTCGTGCTCGCGCGCGACAGGGACGTGTCCGGCGTGTCCGGGATAGGCGTCGTCGCCGAGGGCGTGCAATGGTCCGACGGGACAGTCAGCATGCGGTGGCTCGGCGACCGCGCCTCGACCGTGACGCACGACAGCATCGACAACGTGACCGCGATCCACGGCCACGACGGGGCGACCCGCGTGGTGTGGCTCGACGAGCTGTGAGCGACGGAGCTCGCCGCGCCACGTTCTAGTCCGTTCGGGTGAAGTGTGGGGGCGTTGGGTCGGATGTTGGCCCGACGCCCCTATGCTTATGCCATGACCACCACACGACACCGCGCCATCATCGCCACCCTCGCCCTCGCCGGAGGCATCGCCCTCACCGGCGTCGGAGGTGGCGGCTACAGCGCCCACGCCACCCCCGCCGGCAAGGTCACCCTCTGCCACTACGCCAACGGCAACCCCCACACCATCACCGTCGCCGCGCCCGCCGCCGCCAAGCACCTCGGCCACGCGGGCACCGGCGTCCCCGGCCACGAGAAGGACACCCTCGGCGCATGCCCCACGACGATCCCGACCCCTTCCCCCACCGCACCCGTCGCGACGCCCGAGCCCACCGAGACGCCGAAGCCGACCGAGCCGACCACGCCGGCGACCCCGGAGCCGTCGCAGACCTCGACGCCCACCGCACCCGCCGATCCGGTCGAGACCTCGCCCGCGCCGACGCAGCCCGCCGTCGAGCCGACGCAGACGACCGCTCCTTCCGACCCGGCCCCCACGTCACCGCCTTCGCCGACGCAGCCCGACGAGCCGGCCTCGCCCGCCTCGCCCGAGCCATCCGAGACGGCGACCCCCACCCCTGACACCACCCAGCCCGCGCAGCCCCGCGAGCAGGACGTGTGCTGGACCCTGGCGCCCGGCTCGACGCCCACCGCCGCTGGCGCGTTCACCGGCGGCCCGCAGACCCTCACCGACTGCGCCAACCTCCCCGCCCCCGTGTGCGGCACCACGCAGTACGTGCAGCGCGACACCTACCGCATCAAGCCGGAGGACGAGGCCGCGTTCGCGGCGCTCCTCGCCGGCGGGACCCTCGCCAGCCCCTCCGCAGATGCGCTGTACGAGCAGGGCAAGTGGACGTTCATCGAGGTCGCCCCGAAGCCGGCCAGCGAGTGCAACACCGCCCCGGCGAACCCGACCCCGGCGCCGTGCCGTCACGGCTCGTGGCGGGACAACCCGGCGTGCCCGAAGCCGACCCCGGCCCCCGGTCGCCCCACCCAGCCGCACACCAACCCCACCGTCCCGTCGGCCCCGGCCCAGCCGGCGCGGCCCAGCGAGCCTGCCCCCCTGCCGGCCCCTGACCGCCCCAAGACCGCGCCGCACGCCACCACGCCGGTCCTCCCGCCGGCCAAGCAGCCGTCGCTCGCGCAGAACCCCGCGACCGCAGGGAAGGCGCCGACCGCGACCAAGCCGGCCACGCCTGCCAAGCCGGCCACGCCTGCCAAGCCGGCCACGCCTGCCAAGCCGGCCACGCCTGCCAAGCCCGCGACCTCGGCGCCGACGTTCAACGCTGGCGTCGACGGCGCCACTGAGCTCGCCTACACCGGGCTCAACGGGCAGGCCGTCCGAGACCTCGGCATCCTCGCCGCGGCGCTCATCCTCGGTGGCATCGCGCTCACCATCGCCAGCCGCCGCCGCCGCAGCTGACCATCCACCCACTCGACGCGGACCGCCTCACACCTCGTGAGGCGGTCCGCCCGTATGATGCGGACATGACACCCACCCCCCCGACCACCGAGCTCGGCACACCCGGCGGCGTGACCCAGGCCTACGGCGTCGGCGCGACCGGGTGGGTCCTCGACAGCCTCGAGCAGACCGTCGACCTCCGCTTCCCCGCCAGCGCGGCCATCTACGACCGGATGCGCAAGGAGGACGGGCTGATAGCGTCGAGCCTGCGCTCCATCACGTCCCCCATCGAGTCCGCGAAGTGGCGGCTCGAGGGGTCCGCCGACGAAGGCGGGGACGTGCCCGCCGACATCATGGCTTTCGTCCGGTCCGAGCTTGGCCTCGACGACACCCCCACCGGCCGCCGCCGGCGCCGCCGGCACGGGATCGTCCTCACCCAGCACGTCCGCGAGGCGCTGCTGCACCTCGTGTTCGGCTTCATGCCGTTCGAGGTGGTCTACGAGGTCGGGCCCGCGTCACCCGGCCAGGCCGAGGGCCGCGACTACGCGCACCTCCGCAAGCTCGGGCCCCGCATGCCCCGCACCGTGCAGGAAGTGCAGGTCGGCCGCGACGGTGGCCTCGCCGGCCTCGTGCAGACCTCCCCGTCCAGCCTCGCCGGTGAGGGCATCACGATCCCCGTGGACCGGCTCGTCTGGTACGTGAACGCACGGGAGGGCGCCGACTGGACCGGGCAGTCAATCCTCCGGCCCGCCTACAAGCATTGGCTCATCAAAGACGAGCTGCTGCGCCGGTCCGCGCAGATCATCGAGCGTAACGGGATGGGTGTCCCGATCGTCACCTACGACAAGGCCGCGGGACACCTCGAGTCGGAGGCGCGGGCCCTCGCCGTCGGTTTCCGTGGCGGGTCCACAGCCGGCGCCGCCATCCCCGTCGGCATGGCGCTCGAGCTCAAGGGCGTTGACGGGAAGATCGTTGACCCGCTGCCCCTCATCGAGTACCACGACAGGAAGGCCGCCCAGGCGTGCCTCACGCAGTTCCTCGAGCTCGGGCACACCGGCGGCATCGGGCAGGGCAACGTCGCTGCCGTGTTCGCGCGCCAGTTCAAGGAGTCCCTCAACGCTGTCGCCCGCACCATCGCTGACACCCTCACCGAGCACGTCATCCGCGACCTCGTCGAGCTCAACTACGGGGAGGACGCGCCATACCCCGTGCTGGCGTGGGACGATTTCGCGTCGGATGACGAGGTGGACGCGTCCGCCATCAGCGCGCTCGTGCAAGCCGGCGTCATCACCCACGACCAGAGCACGGAGGCGTGGGTGAGGAAGCGGTACGGGATGCCCGAGCAGGACACCCCGGCGGCCGTGGCGCCGCCCGCCCCGGCCGGGCCCGAGGGCACGACGACGGCGCCCGCCGGGCTGTCCCTGACTGAGCGCGTCGCCCGCCTCGCCGAGCTCGCCGCCGCCACCGAACAGGTCGACGCGTGACCCTCGCCCTCGAGGTCGCAGCGCTCGAGGTCGAGACCGAGCTCGTCGCGCGGCTCACCGCGTCCGGGTACGCCGTCCCAGGGAAGCGCGCACCGTTCCCCCACGAGGTCGCGGCGCGCGTGAAGTTCGGGGCGCTCGACGACATCACCGCGCGCGCGCTCGCCGACATCGCGCCGATCCTCGAGCAGGTCCGGTCCGCGGCCGTCGACGAGCTGGCCAACGCTGTCACGGGAGCGCTCGACGCGTCCCCGTGGGAAGCGCTCGACCAGCTCGGGCGGCTCGCTGACCCCACCTCGCCGGACGCCATGCCGGCCACACGGCAGGCCGTGGAAGAGGCCCGCGCCGCGATCGCCGCCAGGCTCACCACGGCAGCGGAGGAAGGCGCCCGCGAGGCCGCCCGCGAAGCCGTCCGGCAAGGCGTCCCCGACCACTTGCTGCCGCGCGTCACGCCCGCGCGTCTCGACGAGGTCCGCGCCGCCGCCAACGCGCACGCCATCCGCGTCGCTGCCGCGCCGGCCCGCAAGGCGCTGGACACCGCCACCGAGGCCGCAGCGGTCGCAGCGTCCGGCGACCCGGATGTCACCGGCGCGGACATCCTCCTCGAGGCGCTGGACGCCGCAGAGTCCGCGTCCACCGCTGGCGCCGACGACCTCGCACGGCAGGCCGTCAACGTGTCCCACGGTCTCGGCCGCACCGCGCAGCTGGAGGCGTTCCCTGAGCCGTCGAGCGTCTACGCGTCCGAGCTGCTGGACGGGAACACGTGCGGGCCGTGCGCGCGCCTCGACGGCCGCACCTACGACAGCATGGAGTCGGCGCTCGTGGACTACCCCGGCGCTGGTGGGTATGTCGGGTGTGACGGTGGCGCGCGCTGCCGCGGAACCCTCGTCATCGTCCACAACACCGAGGCCGCGCCCACCCTCGACGGCGGCGCGGACACGACACGGCGCGGCGCGACGGGAGCGGCACGGCCGGCGCACATCGACGACGAGGGCCGTGTCATCCCCGTCGACCCGCTCCGAGACCTGCCGTGGTCGGACCGGATGCCCGACGATGTCGCCGAGCAGATCGCGTGGGAGCTCACCACGCAGGCTCCGACCCCGGCCCCGTCGCACCCGCTCGAGCACGCCAACGAGGACGGCCTCGACGCGGACGGCCTCGACCCCGCGTGGGCGGACTCGAGCGACGACGACCTACGGGAAGCGCTCAAGTCGGCGCAGGACGACGGCAGCGACGACGCGCTGGAGTACGCGGCGCAGGTGCAGCGTGAGCTCGACGCGCGCGCAGCGTCCGGCCGGCGGGCCGCGGCGCCGACTGAGCCCGCGATCGCGTGGGAGAAGTCCACCTACGTCAAGGTCTCGCGCGACCGGGCCGGCACGGGGCGCCCGGCCGGGCAGACGGCGCGCGCCGAGCGTGACGCGGCGTGGGCGCTGGAGGTGGAGCGCGTCAACCTGGCCCTCGAGGAAGCCACTCGCGGCCACATCATCCGCCCCGACCGCGCGGCCGAGTTCGAGGCGAAGCATGTGGCCAAGGGCCGCGGCATCCGGGAGGTCATCGTTGAGGGCCGCGCCGACACGGCATACAGGTACATGTCGGCCGAGGCGCGGGAGTTCTTCGACAGCGTGGGCGGCAGGATCACCCGCGCCGAGTTCGAGGTGCTGAACGGGGCGCGGGACGCGCAGACGCTAGCGCGGGCGAAGGCCGCCGCGTTGGCCAGACAGCAAGCCGTATCGGCGTCGGAGGTGTCGGACGAGGTGCGGGCTGAGGCGAAGCGCGCCAGGCAGCGGGAGGCGCGTCGCCGCGCCAACGGTTCGGCCGGCGCAAGGTTCGAGCGTGAGCGTCGCCGGGTGCAGCGTGCCCGGCGCCTCGAGGACGGGGGAGCGTGATGCCGGTGCCACGTAGGACTATGACGCGGCGCCCGCCTGCTGGCCTGCCGTCGCTGTATGCGGCGTGCTACGCGGAGGGCGCGCGGGCGGCGTCGGCGGGCGCGCCGTCGTCGCTGTGCCCGTATGACGGTGACGCTCGTGGATTCTCTCGGGTGGCGTGGCTGGACGGGTGGGTGATGCGTGCGCGGTCGCTCGGCAACCTCACCGAGGTTGACCCGAACGGGTGACTTTTATGGGTGCTGGCCCATCGACGTTGGGTCGACAGGGTAATGTTCCTGTCATGACGAACACGCAGACCGCCGCGACCACTGACTGGGCCGACCACATCTCCCGCGACAACCTCCCCGCGTTCGCCCCGGGGTCCTACTTCCTGGACGGCTACTACCCCCGCATGATTACCGCCGTCGTGGCCGTGGCGGGAGAGGGCGTCGCCAAGCCGGGCGGGGAGCCCGAGCCCTTCATCCTCGTGGAGACCAACAAGGGCGTGTCCCGCATCCCGGTCAGCGCCGTCGTCTCCCGCTGATCGAGCGGGCCCAAGGAAGGACCACCCCGTGACTACACAGCGCCGCACTCTCAGGACCCTCGAAATGGTCGTCACCGCACGCGAGGCTGACCAACTCATCGCCGAGGAAGGCAAGATCGCGCTCTTCGTAGCCCGACAGGCGCGCGCAGCAGCGCTCCGCACTACCAACCTCGACGATGTTGAGGACGTCATCTACCTCAACAAGGCTATCATTCACGCTGCGCTCCTCATCCAAGCCGCCACCAAGGCCGGCCTGTGACCGGCCCCACCATCGGCGCCCTGTTCGCCGGCTACGGCGGCCTCGAGATGGGCGTGCAGGACGCCATCGGCGGCACCCTCTCGTGGGTGAGCGAGATCGACAAGGGCGCCCTCAAGATCATCCGGCACCACCACCCCGACACCCCCAACCTCGGGGACATCACCACCGTCGACTGGGCCACCGTCCCACCCGTGGACGTCCTCACCGGCGGTAGCCCCTGCCAAGACCTCTCGCACGCCGGGCGCCGCGCCGGCATGACCGAGGGCACCCGCTCAAACCTGTGGGTGGCGATGCGCGAAGGCATCGCCGCCATCCGCCCCCGACTTGTGATCTGGGAGAACGTCCGTGGAGCCATGTCAGCCGAAGCCGATAGCGCAATGGAACCCTGCCAGGGATGCGTGGGAGACCGGGGCGGGGAGCCTGTTCTGCGAGCACTTGGACGTGTTCTCGGAGACCTGGCCGACCTCGGGTATGACGCGCGCTGGCACGGCCTACGTGCTGCCGACGTCGGGGCACCCCATGGTCGGTGGCGCGTCTTCGTCGCCGCCGTCCCTGCCGACGCCGAGGGCGACCCGTGGCGGGTCCTCAACGGAGACGGTCCAGTTGCTGCCGACCGCGACGGCGCGGGACGCGGAGGGGTCGGGCAGGTCGACGCCAGCGCACGTGACGCTGACGGACGCGGTCGTGAGGACCGACATGGGGCGCAGCGCGAACCCGCGGCACTCTTCCGCACCCCCACCAGCCAGCTAGCCATCAACGGCGGCTCCCAGCACCCGGATAAGCGCCGCGCCGGTGGCCGCGGGCCTACTCTAGCGGACGAGGTCGAGCACCTGCTGCCCACCCCAGCCGTCAACGACATGGGTGAGGGAAAGACCGTCGATGCGTGGGACGAGTGGACCGCGAAGATGCAGGCGCGTCACGGGAACGGGAACGGCGACGGCAAGTCTCTTGCGATCGAAGCGCAGAGACTCCTCCCCACCCCCATGACAACCGACGCCAAGTCGCACTCTGCCGGCGACCTGCGCCGCAACGATCCCGGCCTACGGGCAGTCGGAGCCCTGCTCCCCGCCGCCGTGCATCAGCGGTGGGGCGACTATGAACCCGCCATCACTCGTTGGGAGACTGTCACCGGTCGCCCCGCACCCTCGCATACCGAGCCCACCGGCCTCGACGGCGCACCGCGCCTCTCGCCACGGTTCGTTGAGTGGATGATGGGACTCCCATCCGGGCACGTCACCAACACCCCCGACATCACCCGCGCCGAAGCACTCAAGGCGCTCGGCAACGGCGTCGTCCCCCAGCAAGCCGCCCACGCCATCCGCACCATGGCCGGATGGACCACCCCAGGAAGGACCACCACGTGACCACCGACGCCCGCGACCTCGCCGACGCCTGCGAAA